>PDWI01000238.1_pt1 | contig 84682 bp, 67 predicted proteins | sample 1430891 | NCBI WGS metagenome assembly PDWI01 (sample SAMN01162508, study PRJNA174530) | Oral metagenome, whole genome shotgun sequencing project. | biome: Marine environment; feature: Marine mammal; material: Swab sample of the gingival sulcus; isolation source: swab sample of gingival sulcus... | reverse complement strand
TTAAAAACAACATTTAATTATAGATTTTAGCCGAAAAATAAATTAACTGCTCAGCAACGACAAAAGGCTAAAATTCCCTTCCTGAGGAGGGGCGCCGGCTTGCCGGCGGGGTGGTTGAAAAGCAGTCCGGTATTTATTTTAAATACTGTAATCTAACGATGTTTTTCATTCTTTTGCGCCGACAAAAGAATGAAACAAGAAAAACTCCCGACGGTAACACCTGCAGGGACAGCCTGCTGTCTGCCTTTTATCTCCCTCGCCCTCCGGGAGATGGTTGGGGTGCGGGTTTTAAATAAATGCAAAAATTGCAAAAAAACGCATATTTTATATTCCCCGTTTTCTCAAAACGGTTTTCCGACAGCAGGATGAAAAATATTTTTACAAAACACAAACACATAGTTATTATAAAATATTAAACAATATAGGTTATTGAAAATAACTACTTTATCCCCCCCCAACAACACAATTTTATTTTTAATTATTCGCAAAAATACCCTTTATTAATATTTTAATTGACCGATGTTTCCTTTTTCTGCTGATTTGAGTTTTTCAATTTTTGAAATCAGGCAATAAAAATACCGAAAACTTTATTGTCCGGAAAACCCCAAAACCAAAAAAGGAGACATTATGAAAAAGTTTATTTTGCTTGCCGTGTTTATCTTAAGCGCGGTTTCAGCCTTTACCCAAAATTATTTTGAAGAAAAAGATACCTTTGACCGGATTAGCGGATTATCTTATTCTAAGCCGGCTTTTATCGATTTGGATAATGACGGGCTGCTGGATTTGATTATCGGAAACAGTGCCGGCACGTTGCATCATTACGAACAAAATGCCTTAAACTCAACTGAATTTGATTTGGTAACCGCTAACTTCTGCAACATTGATGTCGGATACAGTTCAACTCCCGCTTTTACCGATTTGGACAATGACGGGCTTCTTGATTTGATTATCGGAGAGAATTACGGCAAACTGTATCATTACGAACAAAAAGCCGCAAATTCAACCGAATTTGATTTTGTAACCTATGAGTTCAACAACATTGATGTCGGATACTTGTCTGCTCCCGCTTTTACGGATTTAGACAATGACGGACTTTTGGATTTGATTATCGGAGAGGATGACGACAATCTGAATCATTACGTACAAAATGCCGTAAATTCAAACGAATTTGACTTAGTAAACGAAAACTTCAGCAACATTGATGTCGGATGGAGTTCTGCTCCCGCTTTTACCGATTTGGACAATGACGGAAAGTTGGATTTGATTATCGGAGAATGGGAGGGCAATCTGAATCATTACGAACAAAAAGCCGTAAATTCAACCGAATTTGATTTAGTAACATCTAACTTCAATAACATTGATGTCGGATACTTGTCTGCTCCCGCTTTTACAGATTTGGACAATGACGGAATGTCGGATTTGATTATCGGAAATGAGTACGACAGGCTGTATAATTACGAACAAAATGCCGAAAATTCAATCGAATTTAACTTGGTAAATGAGCATTTAAAAAATATTATCTCAGGCAATTACTTTAAACCTGCAATTACGGATTTGGATAATGACGGAAAACTTGATCTCATTACAGGAGACATTTCAGGCAGCCTGATTCATTTTGAACAAACCGAAGTTAATACCGACGAATTTAAAGTTATCGATACTTACTTCTGCAACATTGATGTCGGATCCTGGTCTGCCCCCGCTTTTACGGATTTAGACAATGACGGACTGCTGGATTTGATTATCGGAGAATGGTCCGGCAAGCTGCATCACTACGAACAAAATGCCGCAAATTCAAACGAATTTGATTTTGTAACCGATGATTTCAACAACATTGATGTCGGACGTCGGTATGCTCCCGCTTCTACCGATTTGGACAATGACGGACTGTTGGATTTGATTATCGGAGAGTATTACGGCAAACTGTATCATTACGAACAAAAAGCCGTAAACTCAACCGAATTTGACTTGGTAACCGAAAACTTCAACAACATTGATATCGGATATTATGCTAAGCCTGTTTTTACCGATTTGGACAATGACGGACTGCTGGATTTGATTATAGGAAATAATTCCAGAAGGTTGCATCATTACGAACAAAATGCCGTAAACTCAACCGAATTTGACTTGGTAACCGATAAATTTAACAACATTGATGTCGGATGGGAAGCTGCTCCGACTTTTACGGATTTGGATAATGACGGGCTGTTGGATTTGATTATCGGAGAGAAGTACGGCATGTCTCATTACGAACAGGTTTCCGGAAATCTTCCGGTTCAGCTTTCTTCTTTCGCGGTAATACAAACCTCGGAGAACTGCGCCGAAATAGAGTGGGTAACGCAAACCGAAAACGATATGAGAGGATATTACGTTTACAGAGGATATTCGGAAGACATTACGGAAAGCATTAAACTGAATCCGGAAATTATCCCGGCTCACAATGCTCCGACAGCGGTAAAATATTCGTATAAAGACGAAACGGTAAACCCGGGAGAAACATATCGGTTCTGGCTTGAATCCGCGGGAAATGACGGAGTCGTTAAAACTTTCGGTCCTCTGACGTTTACCTTGGAAAACCAAGAAGACGTTAATCCGGCGGATATCCCGGATGTTTCTTACTTAAACAGTTCTTACCCCAATCCTTTCAATATTTCCAAAGAAAGAAACGGCGAAGTAAGCATCGGATTCGGCGTAAAAGAAAACGACGAAGCAGACCTTACCGTTTACAATTTGAAAGGACAGCTCGTAGAAGAATTCAAAGGTTACAAACCGGGAAATCATACCGTAAACTGGAACTTGAAAACCGAAAACGGAAAAAAGGCAAAATCAGGCATTTATTTCTATCGCTTGAAAACCAAGACAACAGATATAACGCATAAGATGCTGATCATAAAATAGATCAGGATTCAAAATTCAAATCCCCGGCAAAAGTCGGGGATTTTTTTTATATGTTATGCTAACGCTGTTTTTATAATGTCGGAAGCAGGAAGTTTCTGACCGAGATATTTTACATTTTATTTTTACTTTATATGTTGCAGGAATTAAAAAAGACTAAAATTTCCCTCTTCCAAAATGAGAGAAATTTTTGCAGGCAAAAAAATAGTCAGTTGAGGTTTTAAACAGGAAAATTATTTATTCAAGCTTCTTTTAAAATTAATAAGTTATCAATAAAGAATTATCTTTTTTATCAAATTGAATAACCGTTTCATTGGGGACGCATATAAGAGGGATATTATCAGACCATCCCTGTTTAACGCAATATTTTCCGGGACAGTCTGTTTCTTTAACCCTTGCTTTTCCTGATTTTATTTCTATTACAAAATTTTCATTAATTCTAAAGACACAATCAGAAGAGAGAGGAAGTCTTTTAATTAAAATGCCTTTTTTGAAAACACTCGCATAAGTATTTTTCTCCTCAAAATGCTGTTTGTAAATCATAAAAAAAGAAATTGCGCATAAAACAATAATCAAGATAAAATCAGCAAAGGAAAGTTCTCTGCGGAGAACTGAGAGATGTTTTAACACAAAACCTCTCTATCATCCGAATTATGCCAATATTTTTGAAGTTCCTCAATATGAATATCTAAAGAATCTTTATTTTCTTCCATCGCTTTTTTCCCGTTTAATCCCAATGCAGAGGCTTTTGCGGGATTATTCAGCAAATTTTCCAAATCGTAATATAATTTATCTTTATCAGATACGCAAATTCCTTCATATTGCTTTAAAATACTTACCGTATCTTTACAGGCATAATGGTAATTTCCCATGACGGACGGAACCCCGAAATAAGCTGATTCCAAGGGATTATGACCTCCGAAATCATAAAAACTTCCGCCGATAATATTTATATCGGAAAGAGCGTAAAAATCAGTAAGAACGCCCATTTGATCAACTATTAAAATCCGCTTGCCGGCGCCTTTGCTCAAAAGATCAAAATCATGATCCTTGAAAATAAATTTAACATCGTCAATTCTTTCAAGATGACGAGGGACAATAACAAATTTTAACTCTTCATGTTTTTCGATAAAAGGAAGAATGAGTTTTTCTTCTCCGGGACGAGAACAGCCCCAAACAATGATTTTGTCGTCTTTTGAAAAACCGTATTTTTGTCTTAATTTTTCTCTGTTTTTTTCAGGCATTTCCAAATTAAATTTTAAATTGCCGGCATTTATAACATTTTTTAAACCCAAAGTCTTAAAATGATCGCAGTCAATTTCGGATTGGGCAAGAACTTCTTTTATTTTGGGGAAAATTTTTTTCACGATAAAATTAATTTTTCGGTAAGAGTTAAGCGATTTTTCCGTAAGACGAGCATTGCAAATAACAACAGGGATATTGTTTCGATAAGCCGTATCAATCATTCCGGGCCAAATTTCAGTCTCGGCAATAAGCAGCAACAAGGGATTTTTTGCTCTGACGATTTTTTTTAATCCGGCGATTGAATCAAAAGGGAAAAGCAGGACATCCGTCAGACCTTCTGTTTCGGAAGCGACCTTAAATCCCGTTTCCGTCATTACAGTCATAAAAACAGGAAATCCGCTCTCTTTTATGATTCTGTTTATCAGAGGTTTAACGGCATTTACTTCTCCTACGGAAGCAGCATGAAACCAAATTGACCTGTCCGATTTTTTGTATTTTACAGGGAAACGTCTATCCCATGCTTCCGAATTTTTTTTAACGATAAAAAAAAGCTTCAACAGAGGTAAAATAATTTTTTGAATTAATCCGTACATTTATTTCTCGTTTATTTATTTAATTTATTCTCGAGCAATCTAAAATTGCAACAGCAAAAAGTTTAATGTCTGAAACGGCAAAAACCGTTTTACGGGAAATTTTCAAGAATCATTCAGTCTTTTTTGTCAAATAAAAAAATCCCGTGACGGAACCGATCAGGTTATCATGCCCTCTCTCGACCATGAACTGTTTGACATTTTTCAGGTTTCAGGTTTTCGTCATTCATCATAAAAAAAGGAAAAATAATGAAAACATATTTCAATTGGAGTTCGGGAAAAGACGCTTCTTTGGCTCTGGAATTTTTACAAAACGACAATAACATTAAAGTTGAAAAATTAATAACAGCCGCAAATAAAATTTATAAAAGGGTCTCCATGCACGGCGTAAGAGTTGAATTAGCCGAAAAACAAAGTCAAGCAATCGGAATACCTTTAGAAATAATTGAATTGCCGGAAAATCCGACAATGGAAGAATACGAAAAAATATTTCTCTCCAAATTGAACCGATACAAAAAAGACGGATTCGAAAGATGCGTTTTCGGAGATATTTTTCTGAAAGATTTAAGAGCATACCGGGAAAAACAATTGGAAAAAGTCGGCATAAAAGCAATTTTTCCTTTATGGGGAAAAGATACCTCGGAACTGATGAGAGAATTTATTAAATCCGGATTTAAAGCTATTGTCGTGTGTATCGATGCTTCAAAATTGGATAAATCATTTTTGGGAAGAGAAATAAACGAAAGCTTTATTGCAGATTTGCCGAATAATGTTGATTTATGCGGAGAAAACGGAGAATTTCACACTTTTTGCTATGACGGTCCGATTTTTAAATATCCCGTTTTATTCAAAAAAGGTGAAGCAACTTTCAGGAAATACGAAATTAAAAATAATGATCCTTCTCTTTCCGAGGACAAAAAATCTTTCGGATTTTGGTTTCTGGATTTGCTTCCGATTCCGAACATAAAAAATAAAAAATCCCCCCGACAAATGCCGGAGGGATAATTTCGCTTACAGCAATTTCTTTTTGGCGTCGTCGCAAATTTGTTGAGATTTAGCGGATGATTCGCTTTCCGCATATACTCTGATTACGGGTTCCGTACCCGATTTTCGGATATGAAGCCACCACTTATCGCCGAGAACTTTAATGCCGTCGGTATAATCTAAATCGTAATCGGCAAAAACGGAAGGAACTTTTTTCATTATCTCATCCAATTTTTCAGGATCGGTTTTAATTTTGTCTTTGGCAAAAAAGTATCGGGGAATTTCGGCAACTATTTTACTGAGAGGCATATTTTTTTCGGTCAACAAGCCCAAAATCAACGCCATTCCGGCGGGAGCGTCTCTGGTATAGTGAACTTCCGGGCAGATAATTCCGCCGTTTCCTTCTCCGCCGACCGGACTTTTTATTTCCAACATTTTTTTACCGACATTTATTTCCCCCACTCCGGTGCGATGAACTTTAACGCCGTATTTTTCGGCAATATCATCCGAAGCCATCGAGCTTGATAAATTGGTAACCGCATCGCCGGGATTTTTTGCCAAAACAAATTCCTCTGCCAGCAAAAGGGAAAATTCTTCTCCGACAAACATACCGTTTTCATCCACAATCGCCAAACGATCAACATCAGGATCGGTTACAAATCCGATATCCGCTTTTTGCTTTTTTACTTCTTCGATAATCTGTTGAAGATTCTTTTCCAGAGGTTCCGGATTATGAGCAAAATCACCTGTCGGCTCGCCGTTTATATGGATAACTTCACAACCGAAATCTTCCAAAAGTTTTTGCGAAATTTCACAACCGGCTCCGTTTACGGAATCCAAAACAACTTTAAATTTTTTTGCTCTGATTTTATCAATATCGATATACGAAATATTACGTATTTTTTCCAGATGCCTTTCAGTTGCGTCCGGATCGAAAGTTAAAGCGCCCTGCGCGTCCCAAGCAGCAAACTCCGGAGCGGTTTTAACCTTTTCCAACATCTCCGCAGCTTTTTCGGGAAACAAAAACATACCGTTTTCATCTGCAAATTTCATGGCATTCCATTCTGCCGGATTATGAGAAGCCGTAACAGATATTCCGCCGGCAGCATCCGATTCTTCCACAGCCAAAAGAACGGTAGGGGTTGAAACAACTCCGATATCAACAACATCGCAACCTGCGGCAAGCAAACCGGAAACAACAGCATGAAACATAGCCGGACCGGTTTTGCGCGAATCTCTTCCCACAACTATTTTACCTCTTTTTTGCAAAATTCCGAATGAGGCGGCATATTGCATGGCAATTTGAGGAGTTAAAGCAAATCCGAAAATTCCTCTCACTCCGGAGACGCTTTCCATCAATTTATAACGGATGTCGTTACTCTCGGATTTAATCATTTTAATTCTCCGAAATGAACTTTTCCTTCTATAATTACGGTTTCAATTTTTGATCTGAAATCGAAAGGTTCTCCGTCAAACACATTAAGATCGGCATCTTTACCTGCCTCAACGGAACCTAAACGATGGGACAAGCCCAATAATTCTGCCGGAACTTCCGTAACGGCTTTCAAAGCAGCGCATTCGCTTAATCCGTGACGAATGAACAATCTTACGTCGTCAAACAAAGAACCTATTCTCTGAACGGGCGCATCTGTCATCAAGGCAAATTTAACGCCTGCTTCCTCCATAATACGGGGAGCTTCCAAAGACATGTGTCTGAGTTCAACTTTCGACTTGGTTCCGTTGTAAGGTCCGAGAACGGCGGGAATTCCTTTTTTTGCCAAATAATCGGCGATTTTATAACCTTCCGTACAATGCTCGATAACAATTTTAAGTCCGAATTCTTCGGCAATTCTGACAGCGGTTTGAATATCGTCCATCCGGTGAGCATGAGCGCGAAGAGGTATTTTTTTCTCCAAAACCGGAAGATAACATTCTTTGACAAAATCTTTTTCGAAAGGCTGCTTTTCTTTTCCTTCTTCAGCCGGTTTGGCAAGTTCAAATTCTTTTTTGGTTTTATAATTAAAAGCATTATGCAATTCACGGCGCAATACGCTTGCCACTCCCATTCTGGTGGTCGGCATTTTCTTTTGAGATCCGTGAACGTTTTTGGGATTTTCTCCGAAAGCGCATTTTAAACCGACATAATCGGTAATCATCATTTCTTCCAAAATATTCGATTTGGGTTTCACTACAGCCATTTGTCCGCAAACAACGTTAGCGCTTCCGGGCGTAATGCAGAGAGCGGTAACACCGTGCGCCAAAGCGTCGGCAAAAGCTTCGTCATCGGTATAAATTCCGTCTGCCGATTTTACGTGAGGGGTTACGGGATCACACCATTCGTTGCCGTCCGCTCCCGGTTCTCCGGTTCCTTCGTTATAGACTCCCACGTGGCAATGAGCGTCAATAAATCCGGGAGTTATGTATTTTCCCGACATATCGTAAACAGGGATATTTTCGGGAATTTCAACATTTTCTCCGATTTCTTTAATCTTTCCCTCTTCGATTATAACAACCTGATTTTCCTGATAACCTCTTACAATCGTATAAACATTGGCATTTTTTAAAGCGTACATAAATCACTCCTTTTTATCTGATTTTTTCTAATTTTCCGTTTTTCATTTCATAATGCGACTTGCATCTGTCGGCAATATCGGGATCATGCGTAACAATGACGAAAGCCTGATTTTCCGTTTTGTTAAGTTCAATTATCAAATCCATTATTTCCCTGCTGTGAACGGGGTCAAGATTTCCAGTCGGTTCATCCGCAAAAACAATTGCCGGCTTATTTATCAAAGCTCTGGCAATGGCTGTTCTTTGCTGTTCTCCTCCGCTCAATTGATTGGGATAATGATCTTTACGATGTTCCAAACGAAATTTTTTTAACAGCTCAAGAGCATATTCAAGACTTTTTTTTCTTTTTCCCGTCTTAATAAAGTAAGGTACGGAAACATTTTCCAAAGCCGTAAAATCTTCAAGCAAATAATGAAACTGAAAAATAAACCCGAACTTTTTATTTCTGAATTTCGATATATTTTTTCCTCTGCTGTCTATTTTTTCGTTTTTAAAAAATATTTCTCCGTCATCCGGAGCATCAAGCATCCCCAAAATATGAAGAAGAGTACTCTTGCCGCATCCCGACTCTCCGGTTACGGCAATAAGATCATTCTCTTTTACACATAAAGAAGTACCTTGCAAAACCAAAATATTTTCAGATATTTCGTTGTAAGATTTAACAATATTTTTTGCTTCCAAAAGCATATTTGAACCTCGTTAAAAAAATACGGTAAATAATTTAAAGATTCCGTTAAACGGTTTCAGAGAAAATTAATTCCTTATAATATCGGTTATATTCATTTTATGAATGCGTTTAAGAGGAATTAAAGCGGCAACGATTACAATAACCAATGCCGGAACAAAAACCGAAACCCACGCAATAAATCCGTATTCAAAAGAAATTTTTTCAATAAAATAAACGTCGCCGTCCAAAGTAAACAAATTCTGCGATGCTATAAAATTACCGAAAACAACACCGAAAATCTGCCCGATTAAAACGGCAATTATACTTCCGGAAACCAGTCTTAAAAGAAAAATTTTCTCCAAAGCCGCATTCGTAAGACCGAAAGTTTTCAGAATACCGATATCTTCCTTATGTTCCAAAATATCGGTGGTTATAGAACTTATTAAATTAAAAGACGATATAATCAAAAGAATGCTTAAAATACCGGTTAAAATCCATTTTTGCAATGACAGAAGGCTGAAAAGATTTCCGTTAAAATAAATCCAGGAATTAATTTGATAAGACTCGGGCAACTCATTTTCCCAATCCCAAGCAAGTTTGTCGGCACTGTCTATAAATTCGTCTTTCAGACTGATTTCAAAAAGAGAATATTCTTCTTTTCCCGTAAATTCAAAAGCTTTTTGCGCATTGATGAAAACGTAACCCGAATCATACTCTTCCATTCCCGAATTATAAAGCCCGACAATCTTAAGATCAAGTTTTTCCTGTTTCAGACCGGTAAAAGTAAACTTAGATTTGGCAGGACTGACAACCGTAAATTCATCGCCTGTTTCAAGATTGAGATCTTCCGCCAATTTATCTCCGACAACAGCATCGTTTTCATTCGCAAGTTTCGGGCTGCCCTCAGTTACGTATTCTTTGTATTTGACCGGCAATTTTTCTTTTTCCGATTCTATACCTTTCAAAACTATGTTCTTAAGACGTTTATTTTTAACGATTATTCCCGTTCCGGAAACCGCCGGAGCAAAAGCTTTAATTTCGGGCTTTTTTTTCAAAAATTCGGATAAAAAATCAATATCATCTTGACCCAAATCGTCGGAACCGTTACGGAAAAGGTAAATATGGGAATTGGCGCCGAGAATTACGCTTTTAAGATTTTTCTCATAACCGCTGAAAAGAGAAAAGGAAACAGTCAAAATTATGACCGAAAAAATTATCCCGAAAAATGCAATTATTGATTGCAGTTTAATTTTTCCGGTTTTATTGAATAAAGATTTTTTAACGTAAAAAAGAATAAAAGATTTCATATTACTCGCTCTGTTCACATCCGGGCTGTTGACAAATCACAGCATCTTTTTTTCTGTTGTCCGACAGTCGCTTATAATCGATTTTTTTCGATGAGAACAGGCAACTCAGGATTATTAATCAGCCGTACTGTCAAGTCAAACTTATTCGACGGCGATTATTAAAACCGGGACGGCGGCAAGATAATTACAAAAAATTAAAAGGATGAAGATGAATAAAATTCTCGTCATAAGATTAAGTTCGCTCGGCGACATTGTTCTTACGGAGCCGACATGCCGAAAACTGAAAGACGTATTTCCTGATTCGGAAATAACTTATATTACTAAACCTCTGTATAAAAAAACGGTTGAAAATTTTTCGGGAACGGACAGAGTTATACTCTGGGAAAATAAAGCAAAATTACTTGCATCTCTCAAAAAAGAAAATTTTGATCTTGTGATTGATTTACACGATAAATTTTCATCTTATCTCATAAAATTATTTTCAGGTTCAAAAAAAGTTACTTACGACAAAAAACATTTTCTGCGAAAAATGATGACAAAACACATGACAAACAAGGAAATATATTCTGTTGTTGACCTTTATGCAAGCATATTTGACAAATTGAAAATAAATTACAGTCGCAAATATCCGAAACTGATTCCCGATTCAGAGAGCAAGCAAAAAATCAACGAGATATTCTTGAATTTCGGAATTAACCGGAAAGAAACATTAATCGGAATATTTCCCGGAGCGTCATTCAACACCAAACGTTATCCGATATCGTATCTGATAAAGTTTATCAGCCTTGTTCCCGAAAGCTGGAACTGCCGTTTTATTTTAATGGGTTCCCGAGATGATAAAGCCGCTGCCGTCGAGATTCATAATTCCGTTAATAAAAAGACAGTTGATTTTACAGGACTTTTCAAAATTCACGAACTTATCGGCGTTATGAACGAATTAGACGGATTTATAACCAATGACAGCGGTCCCATGCACATTGCGGCAGCCTTAAACAAACCGCAAATAGCAATTTTTGGATCGACTCACACAAAATTAGGATTTCGTCCTTTGAACGATAACGCAATAATCGTGGAAACGGATACAGATTGTCGTCCATGCCACTTACACGGAAGAGAAGCTTGTCCCAAAGGACATTTTCGCTGCATGACAGAAATCAAACCGGGAAGGTTGTTTAACGAATTTAAAAAATTTTATGAAAAAAATATTTTGGGAGTATAAAAAATGAAAAAATTTGCCGTCATAACTTCAGGAAAAAGCCGAGGCTCAAATTTTGAGGCAATTATGAAAAAAATAAAGGAATCCGGAGCAAAAGCAGACTGCGAGTTTGTCGTAATCACCAAAAAATCGGCTCCGATTAAAGAAAAATGCGAATTTTGGAAAGTTCCGTATAAATTTATATCTGCCCGAAACCTGTCAGAATTTGAAGATAATCTGCTGGAGGAAATCAAAAAAAACAAAATTGATCTTGTTGTTTTAGCAGGGTTTATGAAAAAAATATCCGCAAAATTCATAGAACGGGCAAAAGTTCCTGTTATCAATATTCATCCGGCTTTATTGCCTGCTTACGGCGGAAAAGGCATGTTCGGTTCGGCAGTTCATAAAGCGGTTTTCGAAGCCGGAGAAAAAATTTCGGGAGTTACAGTGCATTACATAAACGAGAATTACGACGAAGGAGCAATTATCAAACAAAAGGAAACAGATATTTCAGATTGTTCTTCAGCGGAAGAAATTGCCGCAAAAGTTTTAAAACTGGAACACTCTGTTTACGGAGAAGTAATCATCGATTTGCTGAAAGAGGATTCTCATCATGAATAAGATTTTACGCTTCATTTTTTTGATCGCAATTTTAATGCTTATCGCATCTTGCTCGGTATGGAGAAATCCGGAAGAGAAAAGAAAGCTTTTTTATAAAAATTTGGATTCATGGAAAAATTTTACCATGAGAGGAGTAGCGGAAGTCAACTACAAATCTTTTGCTTTTCGAAAAGATTTCGTTATCAAATCAGACGGAAAAGTTTTACGAGCCGACCTTATAAGCGGAGGCATGTTCGGAGCATCTCCCTCGCCTTTTGCCTCAGTGTACATTGACAGTCTCATACTTCTGAAACCTCCTTTCGGAATGCCCTTAAAAAAGAAAAAAATAAGAGGTTATAAAAACTTTTCCGAGATATGGAAATTTATAGACCTGAAAGTAAAAGAAAACGAAAATCAGCTATTGGGAAATTTCTATTTTTCAGACAAAGAATCAGAAATATTTTTGACCGATAATTATCAATTAAAAAAGATTGTTCTGAAAGATAAAACAAAAGCGGAATTTGAATATTCAAGCAAAAATATCCCCAAAAACATCACTGTTTATTCCAAAGGAAAAGAATTGTTAAAACTCACGGTTGACGAATTTATTCCGCAGACAAAAAAAATAAAACCTTTCAGAATAAAGCAAATAAAGACTTATTGAAATAAGACTGTTTAAAAATTACCGCAAAATTGCCACTTTGCGACTTTGTCTTTTCTCTTTAACGACTTTCAATAAAATATCGGTATTTTTTATATAATCGGTATTTTCAAAAGGAATAAAATAAACTTTTTCGGGGTCTCTTTTGGCGCTTCCCCGCAAATAATATTTATCGTAATAAGACAGAGTTATTTCGGCAACTCTCAAATAATCTTTTTTTCTCAAAGCTTCCAAAGCTTCCCGGGTTTGCAATCCTCCGAGTCTTTTGCTTATCTTTTTGATACCGGTTTCCAAAGCTTCGTCATCGCCGTTTCCGTATTCTGCGGTAAGGTATTCTGCTCGCTTTTTGCGGGGAATTTCCATAAAATAAAGAACAGCTTCTCTCATTTGACGAAAAAAATCCGCAGGAATATTTACAAAACCCACATTATTGCTTTCGTCTTCCGCCCAAACAGGTTTATCAACATCCATGTTTTTCAATTCGTTAAACAATTTATTCTCAAAATGTTCCGTCGAAGGTTGGGCAGGACATCCCATGGCTCCGAAAACGGAACCTTTATGATTGGCAAGTCCTTCCAAATCAATAACCTGGTGTCCTCGCTTTTTTAATTCATGCAGAATACGAGTTTTTCCGCTTCCCGTAAATCCTCCCGCAATAATGAGATCAAATTTTTGTTTAAATGAAGATAAAACCAAATGACGAAAAGATTTATAGCCTCCTGTAACCAGATGAGGTTCAAAACCCTTGCTTTCGGCATATTCGGAAAAACGATGACTTCTCATTCCGCCTCTCCAGCAGTAAACATTGAATTTTCCGGAAAGAGAAATTTCTTTCAGTTTTCTCTCTATGTTTTTTAGTTTAGGAGTAACGTATTCGTAACCGAGTTTTACTGCTTTTTCTTTGCTTTCGCGCTTGTAAACTGTTCCGATAACGGCTCTTTCTTCATCCGTAAAAATCGGTATATTAACAGCTCCGGGAATATGTCCGGAACGAAACTCTCCGGGCGAACGAACATCGACAACCGGCAATTTATTTTTTATGCAAACTTCCGCTTTTATTTCTTTTATCATAATATTTTTTCAGTTATTCAGTTTTGATTAATCGTCAAGGTCAATGGTTTTCAGACGTTTATTCAAGCCCTGTCTGGTAATCCCCAACAATTTGGCGGCAATGCTTTGGTTTCCCTCCGCTCGTTTCATTGCCTCCTTTATCAGAAGAAGCTGACAATCTTTGAGAGATGGCAGAACGGTTGAAAATTTCACCAAATTTGCTTCAACTTTCATATTCAAATTTGATTTTCCGGTTTTAAAATGATTTTTCAGTTCCAAATTTGTTTTAAAAGTATCCAAAGACATTATATCGCTTTGATTTGCCGCTACAGCATCGTAAATCATTGCTCTCAATTCTCTTATGTTTCCGGGAAATCCGTAAGAGGACAGCATTACAAATAATTCGTAAGGGACCGCAGGTTTCGGTTTATTCATTTGGTCAGCGGCTTCTCCCGTAAAATGCTCAATTAACAAAGGCAAATCGTCTTTTCTTTCGCGCAAAGCAGGAATAGTAACGTTGTGAACGCTGAGTCGATAATATAAATCTCGTCTGAAAGTTCCTTCCAATTGCATTTTATACAGATCTTTATTGGTTGCAACCACAATTTTGGCATTAGAATAACGCGGAACATCGCTTCCTATCGGATAATATTCGTTTTCCTGAAGCACTCTCAAAAGTTTAACTTGAGAAGCAATGCTTAAATCTCCGATTTCATCCAGAAACAAAACTCCGCCCGCAGCCTTTTCGATCAATCCTGCTCGATCTTTAACGGCATCGGTAAAAGCTCCTTTTGTATGTCCGTAAAGAGTATCCGTAAACATTTGATCATCAAGACCGGCAACGTTTACGGTAACGAAATTTCCTTTTAGTCCTGTAAGATCGTAATAAGCCTTGGCAATCATTTCTTTCCCCGTTCCCGTTTCTCCGGAAATCAAAACCGGTTCGGATGAATTTGCAACAGCTTCGAGATATTGAAAAACGGCATGCATTTTGGTATTCTGGGTAATTATATTCTTAAAAATATCCGGATAAGCCGTTTTTTTCAAAAGCATTCGTTGTTTTAATATTTTATTTTCAAGCTTAAGAGCTATAATTTGCAAGGCTCGTTTGACGCTGTTAACCAATTGATTTTTTTCAATCGGCTTCAAAAGGTAATCAAATGCCCCTTCTTTCATACATTCCACAGCCGTTTCAATATCGTCATTACCGGTGATGATAATAACGGGAATACCAGGGTAATCAGCATGAACAAAGGATAAAATTTCCTGACCGGAAACGAAAGGCATGGTTAAATCGGTAAAAATCAAACTTACAGAATCCGTTTCAAGAATTTTTTTTAATTCTCTCGGATCGCTGCAAAGCAGAATATTGTCAAAGCCGGCTTCATTCAGGGTCAAACCGTAACTTGTCAGCAGATGAACTTCATCATCAATCAATAAAATCTTTCCGTTAGGGCACAAATCCATTAAATCTCCTCAATTTCATATACAGGAACGGAAATTTCGACACGCGTTCCCTCATTCGGTTCGGACTTAAAAGATAATTTTCCGCCGTGATCCGCAATAATTTTTGAAGATACCGCCAGTCCGAGACCGGTTCCTCCCTCCGTTCTCTTGGTCGTAAAAAACGGTTCGAGAATTTTTTTCAAAGTTTCTTCATCCATTCCGATTCCTTCATCGGTAATATTGCAAACAACTTTTTCAGCTTTTCTGTCGCAATAAGTAGTTACTTGAATTTTTTGTTTTTTGTTTGTTATCGCCTGACAACTGTTTTCCAGCAAATTTATAATAACCTGTTCCAGTTTTTGAAAGTTTCCTTTTATAAAAGGCAAATCTTTGCCGAGATCGAATTTAAAGTCGGATGTCGAACGTTTTATAAGACTTTCGGTAAGAATTACTGCCGTTTTTACGACTTCATTTATATTTACTTTTTCAAAATAATTTTCGTTCTGTTTTCGGGAATAATCCTTAAGCTCTTTTACAATGGTTTGGATTCTTTTTGATCCTTCGTATATTCCTGTCAATAAACCGGGAACAGAATCTTTGACGGTTGAGTACATCAATCTTTTCCCGATGAAAAAATCTCCTTTTTCTTCCAAATATTCATCCAAAATGGGACGAATGTGTTGCCACATTCCTTCGAGAAGAGGAATATTAAGCATTACAAAATTATTCGGATTGTTTATTTCATGAGCAACGCCGGAAACCAAGATTCCGAGAGAAGCCATTTTATCGGCTTGCATAAGCTGTATTTCCTGCTGTCTTGCGGCTTCTTCGCTTTTTCTGCGTTCCGTTATGTCTTGGCACAATAAAATTATTTTTGTTTGATGACGATCTTCAAAACGATTGGCGCTGACGTGTACGGGAATAATTTTTTTGTCGTTATTCAAAAAATCCGCTTCACAATGCCTTACTTTATTTTCTTCAAGTCCGAATTTAATGTTTTCTTTTAAAAAATCACGATGTTTTTCGGCAATAAACTCATAAATTTGTCGGTTTTGCAAGTCTTGAAAATATTTTTTCCCCAGAATATTAAGTATTTTTTTATTAGCTTCCAAAAAATAGCCGTTTTTATCCAAAATACAAAATCCCGTATCGGTCGCTTCAATAAGAGACTTATATTTTTTTTTGCTTTCCGCAAGTTTTTCCAATGCGCATATTCTCCAGGTGATGTCGTTACCGGAACTGACAATTTCAATAATATTTCCCTCTTCGTCTCGCAATGCCGTATTAGTCCAGTTTATTGTTCTTTTTTTTCCTGACGAGGTAACTACGTTACTTTCGAAATTATTGGGTTTCAAGAAAGGTTTTTCAAATAATTTTATAAAACGTTCGCGTATTTTTTCTCTTTCGTTTTCAGAAACGCAAAGATTAAAATAATCTTTTCCGATGATTTCATTAACTTCATATCCCAGGATATTTGCTCCGCTTTTATTTATATAGGTTATAATTTGTTCTCTGTTGAGGGATATAATAAAAGAACCGGAAATATCCAGATATTTTGACAGTTTATTTTCATTCATAACTAAATCCTTACGGCAAAATCGGATTAATTAACGTCGCTTTCAAAATATTTGACGGTAAAAATCCTTAATGGCAGAAACATCGTTTACAATCGAATTTTTACTTTTATTTTTGCAAAAAAGATGCTTAAAACCCATTTTTTCGGCTTCTTTTATACGCTTTTCCAAATGAGAAACTCTGCGGATACAGCCGTTTAATCCCACTTCGCCGGCTGTTGCGGACAATGCTTTTACGGGACGGTCTTCGTAACCTGAAATAATGGCGGCAAGAACGGCAAGATCAAGAGATGTATCTTTTGACTTAAAACCTCCGGTAACATTCAAAAAAATATCAAATTGGCGTAAATCGGCATCCAAATATTTTTCGGCGACCGCAAGAAGCATGGCAAGACGTTTGGGATCATATCCCACAGATACTCTTTGAGCCGTTCCGTAAACGGATTTTGTAACCAAAGCCTGTATTTCCACTAAAAAAGCTCTGGTTCCGCTGACAAAACAGCCTACGGCGCTTCCCGTACTTTCAGCTCTGTTTTCCACAAATAAACCTGACGGATTAAGAACCTGTTGCAAACCGTTGCCGGTCATCTCGAAAACGGCTATTTCATCAGTTGAGCCGAAACGATTTTTGACAGACCGCAGGATTTTATGCTGTAAACTCGGATCTCCTTCAAAATACAAAACGGTATCAACGAGATGTTCTATCATTTTCGGACCTGCGACATAACCGTCTTTTGTAATGTGTCCGATCAAAAAAAAGGGAGTTTGAGTTGATTTGGCATGTGAAGTGAAGATCGATGCAGATTCTTTCATTTGATTCATGCTTCCGGGCGGACTGTCCAAGTATTGCACACTCATGGATTGGATGGAATCGACCACGACAAAGTCCGGTTTTATCTGATCGCATACGGCAATAACGCGCTCTGCGGAATTGGTATTCAAAAAAATAATGTTATCGGAATGCGCGTTAATTCTTTCAGCCCTGATTTTTATCTGTTGCAGACTTTCTTCTCCGCTCACGTAAAGCACAGATATTTTACTGCTTACTATTTGAGATATTTGCAAAAGCAGAGTTGATTTGCCGATTCCCGGTTCTCCTCCCGTCAGCAATACCATTCCGGGGATAATTCCTCCTCCCAAAACGTTGTCAAACTCAACCATGCCGGTCAAAATTCTTTCTTTATTTTCAAATGATATATCTTTTAATTTAAGAGGCGGGGTTTCTTTAAGTTTTAAAACGGAGCTTTTATTTTTATTTTTTTTAACGGAAACGGTTACTTCCTTAAAAGTATTCCAGTCTCCGCATCCCGGGCATTGACCTGCCCATTTTACGGATTCGTATCCGCATGATTTACAAAAGAAACTCATTGGTTCTCCAGAATAAATTTATTGCGAGGGAATTTTTATGTCTTACGGATTCACGCATGATCCGATATGATTTTCAACAATCTGTAAATCTGTTTATTGCCGCTGTGTTTTTTTGCCCAGAACATACAATGCGCCGACAGTAAACATTTCCTTTAAAATCGGAATTTTACTCAAAAAAAGTTTGCGAGGTTTCCAACCGAATCGTTTCTCAAAACAAGGACGAATAAAGTAATAATCTTTTTTCAAAATTTTATAATTAGTCCGCTTAAAATAATTTTCAATTTTACGGATTGAGATCATATCTCGTTTTACGTCCATATATCCTTCAATCCTCTGATCCGTTTGCTGAGCGGCTTTAAGAAAAATTCTGTAGATAAATTTCGGCAATAAATGGATAAAAGGAAGTCTGCCGATAATTTTTTTTACATTTTGCTGATGTCCGGCATAAGGAGAATATTTCGGAGGATAAGAAAGAAAAAGTTTTCCGTCTTTTTTGAGAAGACGATTCATGTTTTTTAATGCCGTTATTTTATCGGGAATATGCTCGATAACGTCCCTTATAATGATTATGTCCATTTCGGGAAGTTTTTCGACAATTTCGTTTTTACAGATGTCTCCGCAGATAAAATTTATGTTTTTGTCTCGGCAATATTCAATCGAAAAATCGCTTCTGCCTTTTGAAATTTCCACTCCCCAACAATTTGCTTTTTGTTCCGAAAAAAATTTTATGCTTCCGCCTTCTGCCGATCCGGTTTCCAGAATGTTTAAATTTTCATAATCGGAAATATCCAAATACTTTTGCAAAAAATTTTGCGAATACCAATATTGTTCTTCAAAAAATTTTATTCTTCTTCGGGGAAATTCTTTCATTATAACCTGCCGTTCATCCTTGCCTGAGCAAGTTTTAAGATTAACGTTTTTTTGAACTGTTTTTGAATATTGCTTAATCTTGTCAATTTTTTATATTTAAACCGGTTTCCCTGATTTTTTTTATTGAACACAGGCTGTTGCAAGCAGGACATTTTTTTATTTATAATATTTCGGATTAAGATGTTAAATAAAAGATAAAATTCTTTTCTGGACACTAAACCGAAAGATTGGAATCTTACCTGAAATTTATTTTATGAAGGACAGAATGAGAAAAATAACGATTATTTTGAGCTTACTGATTTTTATGATTTCGTGTAAGACAGACAATATAAAAAAATATAAAAATCATCCGGAAACACAAATGAAAAACAAAAACAAGGAAGAGTTTACCGGAACAGAAACAATAACAGATTCTTTGGAAAATGAAATTGCAAAAGCTTACAAAAACGATTTTTACGACTCCGACGGCGACATACCGGAAGAATATTCTTCTCCGAATAACGAAAAATCAATGAAACATCTTGCCGAAAATGAATTTACCGAAGGTCTTTATGTCAGCGCTTTTAAAGTTAAATCAAAAAGTTTCCCGGCTTTGCTGGATTCCGCTTCAGGAGCAGGATTAAATACAGTCGTTTTTGACTTAAAAAATATGGACGGTAATATCTTTTTCGATTTTGACGACAAAAAACTTAAACTGCCTCACAATAAATTATCGATAATAAATATTCCGGAAACGGTTGAAATGCTTCACGAAAAAGGATTTCGAGCAGTCGCCAGAATGGTTATGTTCCATGATATTTATATTGCCGGAGAAGATTCTTCTTTCTGCCCGAGATTAAAAACGGGAAAGCGTTGGGTCGAGTCAAAACGCAAAAAACCGTCTTGGCTTGATTCTTCTCATCCGCTTGTTCAACGAGATTTGCTGGAATTGATTTCTCAGGCGGCAAGTCAAGGAGTTGATGAAATTCAAATGGATTATGTCAGGTTTCCCACTCAGGGAAAAATAAAAGATGCTATTTTTTATTTTCAAACGGAAGATTCATTAAAAATTTTACGCGATTCAACTCATATAAGACGAAAAAAATACGATATCATAAAAGAATTTTGCCGAAAAGCGGAAATTATTTGCGATCGGTATGACGTTGATTTGACAGCAGATGTTTTTGCTATTTCTTCATGGCAAAGAAGGGTTGATGTGGAAAATACAGGACAAAAATTTTCTTTTATGACCAAACATTTGTCAAAAATTCATCCCATGGTTTATTCATCTCATTTTTCGTCAAACTTCGGATACAGGGAAAATGTGGAAAATGAGCCTTACGACATATTGTACAAAGCTGTCTCGCTTACCGATAAAAACTCCGAAAAAGACTGCAAAGTTATACCTTATATCCAGGCAAACAGCTGGAAAGTAAATTATACTCCGGAGTATGTAGCAGCTCAAATTACGGCAATAAAAAACGCAAAAGGTAAAGGTTACCTTTTATGGAATGCTCAAAGCAAGTATTTCAAAACATTGCGTTGGATAAAAAATTGGAAAAAAGCTAATGGATATTTACCGGCTGATTGATGTTTTAAGGTCGGGAAAAGACTCTTCTTTTCAAGATGAAATTCGAGGGAAAAAAGATTTTTCGATTAACGAGATCACAAGATTAAGAAAAAAATATCCGGATCTGCCCGCAGGCGATTTAATTTCTCTTCATAAATTGCGCCTCAGAGCCGAAAAAAAGTTTTCGAATGCCGATAAGTTCATCTTTACCGATAAATCTCTTCAACAGGCAACTCCTGAACCGGCAGCCGAATATCATGCTTTGAAATTAAAAGATTATCCTCGAAAAGCTGACCTTTGTTGCGGAGCCGGCATGGATCTTATTGCAATGTGCGACGGTAAAAATAAAGTTACGGCGGTTGATCTCGATCCCGAAATTTTGGAGATCGCAAAGTATAACGCAAAAGTCAGAAATATAAAGAATATAACTTTTAAATGTCAAAAAGCGGAAGAATTTGCGGATAAAGTCGATGCCGTTTTTTGTGATCCGGACAGACGCATCGGGAATAAACGAAAAATAAGACCGGAAGATTTGTCTCCGAACCTTTACGACCTTCTAAAAATATCAAAATATAATAAAAATATAATGATAAAACTCTCTCCGGCGATGAATTATTCCGTTATAAAAACAGATGTCGGATTCGGATTGGAATTTGTTTCGTCAGGCGGAGAATTGAAAGAAATTCTTTTGACGCTCGGAAGTCTGAAAGACAAAGCCCGGAAAAAAGCCGTAATAATTTCTTCTGAGGGAAATATTTCTTATCTCAGATCAAACGATCCCGGCTTTAAATCGGTATCAGAACCGGGGAAATATCTTTATGAACCTGATCCGGCGGTTATAAGAGCGGGGTTGATTGAACAGGATGCCTTTAAATACAAACTTAATTTCATAAATGAAAATATTGCTCTGTTGACATCAGATTTTTATCGGGAAGACATGACGGGAACCTGGTACAGAACAGAAGAACAATTTCCCTATAACCTGCGAAATCTGAAAAAAAAATTAAAAGAAGAAAAAATCGGAGATTTAACCGTCAAAACCAGAGGTTTTCACATGACCGTTGAAGATCTGAGAAAAAAATTAAAGCCGGAAGGCAAAAACAAAAAAACAATTTTTATTGTTCGGACGGGAAAAAGTTTTGAGGTTTTTGTCATCAGACGCATAGATAAACAAAAACATCTTAATTGCGTATTTCAGCCGGAAATAAATCGTAACGAAAATTTAAAAAACCGGCGGAGGTAAAATGAAAACAGAAATTCGAATTAAAGGAGCGCGCGAGCATAACCTTAAAAATATAGACATAACAATCCCGAGAAATAAACTCGTAGTTTGTACGGGAGTTTCGGGATCAGGAAAATCCTCTTTTGTTTTCGATACTCTCTATGCAGAGGGACAAAGAAGATATGTCGAATCTTTGTCTTCTTACGCCAGACAATTTTTGGGACAAATGGAAAAACCGAAAGTTGATTATGTAGACGGGCTTTCTCCGGCAATTTCCATCGAACAGAAATCAACAAGCAAAAATCCCCGTTCCACAGTGGGAACAGTAACCGAAATTTACGATTATTTGCGTATTCTTTTTTCCGGAATCGGTATTCAACATTGTTATAAATGCGGTGAGGAAGCCGGTTCTCAAACGGTTGATCAAATGGTTAAAAGAATCATGAACAATCCGGAAAGAACAAAAATTCAAATTCTTGCCCCCGTTGTTCAAAACAGAAAAGGGGAACATAAAGAAGAACTCGAAGAAGCAAGAAGAGAAGGATTCGTCAGGGTTTCGATAAACGGAAAAATAAGAGACCTGTCCGAAGAAATAATTTTGGACAAAAAAAGCAAACACAATATTGATATTATTGTGGACAGACTTATAGTAAAACCGGGAATTGAAGCAAGATTGGCTGATTCAATTGAAACCGCATTGAAATTAACCTCGGGATTTTTGAAAGTTGATTTTATCGAAAGAGGAGAAACGAAGATGTTCTCCGAGTCAAATTCCTGTAATAAATGCGGCATAAGTTATCCGGATTTATCTCCTCAAAGATTTTCTTTTAACAGTCCTCTGGGAATGTGTCCCGCCTGCAACGGTCTCGGCTCCAAATTTGAATTCGATCCGGAATTGGTTGTGCCGGACTCAGATTTGAGTATTCAGGAAGGAGCAGTCATTCCATGGGGAAAAATAGGCGAAAAAAAAGACAGCCAAGGATTTAAAAAAATAAAAAAAATTTCCGAAGAACTCGGATTTTCCTTAGATTCAGCTTGGAAAGACATTCCCAAACAAATGAGGGATTTTTTGCTTTGGGGAAAGAAAGGCAAGAATTTCAAATTGGCAAAAAAGAACAGATTCGGACGTTACGTAATTCCCAAATCAGGTTATGAAGGAATTATTCCCGCTCTTGCCAGACGATTTCAGGACACCAATTCCGAGTACATGAAAAAATATTATTTACAATTCCTTTCCAACAAACCCTGTACCGAATGCAAAGGCAAAAAACTGCGTCCCGAAAGTTTGGCGGTAAAAGTCGAAAATAAGACAATTGATGAACTTACTGCTTATTCAATAAAAGATTTGCATAAATTTTTCGAAGAGATAGAATTAACGGGAAATGACGAAATTATTTCCAAAGACGTTTTAAAAGAAATCAAAGCCAGACTCGGATTTTTGATTAACGTAGGTTTGCATTATTTGACTTTGGATCGCTCAGCCCCGACGCTGTCGGGAGGAGAAGCCCAAAGAATACGTTTAGCCGGTCAGATAGGAAATTCTCTCGTCGGCGTCATGTATATTTTAGATGAACCGAGTATCGGATTGCATCAAAGAGACAATGCGCGACTGATAAATATGCTGTGTCAATTGCGAGATGCAGGCAATACGGTTTTGGCAGTGGAACATGACGAAGAGATGATCAGAACCGCTGACCAAATCATAGATTTCGGACCCGGAGCAGGCGTAAACGGAGGCGAAGCAGTCGCTCAAGGAACCTTGCAACAAGTAATGGAAAACAAAAAATCCTTAACGGGAAAATATATGTCAGGGGAGTTAAAAATAGAGATTCCGAAAGAACGAATCAAAGCTGACAGCAGAAAATTAAAAATAACAGGAGCTTCTCAAAATAATCTAAAATCTTTGGACGTTGAATTTCCGGTCGGAACATTTAATTGCGTAACAGGCGTTTCAGGTTCGGGGAAAAGCTCGCTGATAAATCAAATTTTATATCCCGTAACAGCCAATGCTTTAAACAAATCATCCCATAAACCAGGCAAGCATCTGCGAGTGGAAGGAATCGAACACTTTGATAAAGTTATTGCCATAAATCAGCAGCCTATAGGAAGAACTCCTCGCTCCAATCCCGCAACTTACATAAAATTATTTGATTCGATAAGAGAAATATTTGCCGAATTGCCCGCATCAAAAATACGAGGTTATAAGTCAGGACGTTTTTCTTTTAACGTGAAAGGAGGACGTTGCGAATCCTGCCGAGGAGCAGGCGTAAAACAAATTGAAATGCACTTTTTACCGGATATATTCGTAACCTGCGAAGTTTGCGGAGGACAACGCTACACAAAGGAAACCTTATCGGTTCGCTACAAAGGAAAAAATATTGCGGAAGTGCTTGATTTGGATGTCCAGGAAGCAATTGAGATTTTTGAAAATATACCTAAAATAAATAAAAAACTGCAAACTCTCGCCGATGTCGGTTTGGAATACATCAAACTCGGACAATCTTCAACCACGCTTTCCGGAGGCGAAGCTCAAAGAATAAAACTGGCTCGAGAATTGAGCAAAACAGGCACCGGGAAAACCATGTATATTTTGGATGAACCGACTACCGGACTTCATTTTGACGACATAAAAAAATTATTGAAAGTATTGAAACGTTTGGTAAAAATGGGCAACACCGTCATCGTGATAGAACATAATCTGGATGTTATAAAATGCGCTGATTACATTGTTGATTTGGGACCCGAAGGAGGCGAAGAAGGAGGAATGATAATCGGTACCGGAACTCCTGAAGAAATAGCTTCCAATCCCAACTCCTACACAGGACAATACTTAAAAAAATATCTTAAATGAATGATTTTGTTTGAGGTTTATTGCAGAATATAATTATCGGCTTCCGTTTCTTTTAAAGATGCGGAAGCTTTTTATTTTTTGGATATGCGAACGGCTGTGCCGTAAAATGTAAATTCTCGGGAAGAAAAATCAGGACAGACTTGATTGAATCTTAAGGAAATAACAGCATTACAATTTTTTCTGCGAGCCGCTTTGACAATGCGGTCAATTGCGCGAAATCGGTTACTGAGCGATATAATAATATCTTCTTCCGAGGTTGATTTGAATAAGTTTTTTACCGTCCCGATAATTTCTCCGAAAACAGAACTTTTATGCCTGGAAATACCGAAAACAACTCCTTTTGTTTCTTCTATGACGCAGCCGTGAACTGATTCGGAAGTACAAAGAGTTACCGGCTCAAGAAGTTCTTTTTTTTCTTCTGTATCAATAAAATCCAGCAAACGCGAAGGAATCCAGAAATCGGAACTTTCGGGACGAATAAATAAATCGTCAGCTGTCGGTAAATCATAAAAGATTACGGGACCTTCTTCAATTTCAGAAAAGTCTCGAATATAATACCATTTTTCAGTATTCGTTTTCTCGATATATTCAAAAACAATTGAGCATGAGGCAGAAAACTCATCCAAATCCAGCAAATATTCAGGATTCAGATGATAAGCAGAAGTGGAAAGAGGAAATTCTTTCAGTAATTTTACAATTTTTTTTATATTTTTCATAATTAATTTCCTTTATTGAAATTTAAAAATCGGGAGTGTCCCGAACTATGTGTTTTTTTGCCTCACTGTTGATATACAATTTATCTTTTAATTAATTTTGAGTCAAATTTAAAATTATATATCGGGTATTTTAAATATTTTTCGAGATTATCCCGGCAACTTTTGTAACCGTCATCATATAAAATACGAATAAAATGTAAAATATCTCGGTCAGGAATTGCCTGCTTCAGACATTATAAAAATATCGTCTCGGAAATATCAAGATCAGACGTTAAGAATTTTTCACCGGTTGAGTGCAGCGAGTTTGAAAAATTCAGAATGCTTTCAGATGTTTTTATGCCGTCGGGAGTTTTTCTTGTTTCGTTCTTTTGTCGATACAAAAGAATGAAAAACATCGTTAGAATAACATATAAAAAAAATCCCCGACTTTTGCCGAGGATTTGAATTTTTAATCCTGTGCTATTTTATGATCAGCATCTTATGCGTTATATCTGTTGTTTTGGTTTTCAGGCGATAGAAATAAATGCCTGATTCTGCATTTTTTCCGTTTTCGGTTTTTAAGTTCCAGTTTACGGTATGATTTCCCGGCTTGTAACTTTTAAATTCTTTTACAAGCTGTCCTTTCAAATTGTAAACGGTAAGGTCGGCTTCGTCATTTTCTTTTACGCCGAATCTGATGCTTACTTCGCCGTTTCTTTCTTTGGAAATATTGAAAGGATTGGGGTAAGAATTATTTAAGTAAGAAACATCCGGGATATCCGCCGGATTAACGTCTTCTTGGTTTTCCAAGGTAAAAATCAGAGGACCGAAAGTTTTAACGACTCCGTCATTTCCGGCGGATTCAAGCCAGAACCAATATGTTTCGCCCGGGTTTACCGTTTCGTCTTTATACGAATATTTTACCGCTGTCGGAGAATTGTGAGCCGGGATAATTTCCGGATTCAGTTTATTGCTTTCCGTAATGTTTTCCGAATATCCTCTGTAAACGTAATATCCTCTCATATCGTTTTCGGTTTGCGTTACCCACTCTATTTCGGCGCAGTTGTCCGAGGTTTGTATTGCCGCGAAAGAAGAAAGCTGAACCGGAAGATTTCCGTCTTTGCCCTCTCTTAAAGCCCAATTCGAGAAATGATTTATGCCGGTTGTTTCAACCCAATTTTCATCTGCATTGCGGTTTACGTTATTGAACTCATGCCATGATCCGTCCCAATAACCGACAATGATCAATTTATTTTCGTCCAATCCGTTTAATTCGGAATCTTTGTAGTAAATTCTCAAGGAAGCGTCGCTCGGCTGATTTTCGGAATTAATTTTCGCATAACGTTTTACAAAGGTTTCTTCGCCCGCATTGGGAACGTCCTTGCCTCTTTTTATCTCAACCGTCGTTGCTCCGGGCAGATTGCCGTTATTCATGTTTAAGACAACGGCAGGCTGATCTGTTCCGTTTGAACCGAAATCAACATTTGTATCCGGCTCCCAGTTTGATTCGCTTCCGCTGTCGGCTTGATTTGTTTCTCCGGGCGTGGAGTTCTCGTTTGTTTTTGCCCAATCGTTTGCCAAAGATTCTCCCGAAGACAAAATATCGGTTCTTACAAAATGATCTCCGTTATCCCATGTCTCGGCTTCCGCTCCTTCGGCATTAAAACGGTCAATAACTTGATTATTGCAAACCAAAGCAAGAGCATCTTTACCGCCGTCCAAAAGCATTGCGGAGAATATCGCATTCACTGTTTTGCCGGGATAAGCGATTGTAAAAGCATTTTGATTACGAGTAATTACGTAATATTCTCCGGTTTCAAGGTTGCCGGATAAGTTTGTTTCCGAAGCTTCGGAGGAACCGTTATTGAAATATTTTACTTTTACGCTTTCCAAATCGAGGTCTTTATCCGTATTATTGTAAAACTCGATATAAGAAGCATCCCCGTTGCTTTTTACTTCGGAGATAATCAATTCATCGGTATTTACAAAGTCCCCCGTAAGGGTGAAAGCTCTGTCCGTAGGTCTGCCTTCGTCTTCTGACAGCTGCCAGCCGTCACTGTCGTTATAGTTTATATATTCAACGTTGTCGCCTTCTGCAGAGTTTGCCCACATGAACCAACCTTCAGTGTCGTTATTGTTACCTGCAACGGCAATCCAGCCGGATTGCATGTTTACTGGAGTTTCCAGAGGAATGTCCCATTCGTAAGCAATAAAACCTAAATAATCATTTCCGTTGGCAACACGAGAGATACCGTTAATCTCTTGGTGAGAAACAAGTTCTCCTGCAGTACCGTTGTTATCTTCGTAAAAGTTAACGATAAAATTCATGGGATCTTCGTCTGCTTCTGACCAGTCATCGCCGTTAAAAAGATTAAGACCGATAACTTTTACATTTGTAATAATTCCTTCGGCTACGGAAAAATTGTCCGCATGTATGAGCCCGTCACCGATTTCTTGGTATCCCATGTCGGATACGCCTATTGACCACCAATCAACCTCATCAGGTTCTATAGCGGTTTGTTCAAAAAGAATTTTTTTTGAACCTCTGTCCTGTGAGAACTCGGGTGTTTTACTGATTTTTTTTGTACTTGTCGCACTTTTACTTGTCAGTTTGCCGTTATTAAAAGAAATCCCTTCGCCGGCGAATAAAACACCTGCGAAAGTAAAATAAACCAACATCATGATAATTAAAGATTTTTTCATTTGCATCTCCTTTTTTTGTTTTCCGGGCAATAAATTTTTTGGTATTTTTATTGCCTGATTTCAAGAATTGTAAAAATTCAAATTGAAAATATCGTCAATTAAAATATTAATAACATGTATTTTTTTATAAATTTAAAATATTGCTCTGTGTTCGTGGAAATTTGGGGGGGGTAATCTCTTGTTTTAAAACATATTACATATTTTTATATATTATTTACAATATGTGGTTTTATTAAAAAAAATTCCGGAGAAACCGTCTTTGAGAAATCGGGGAATATAAAAGATACGTTTTTTTGCAATTTTTGCGTTTTTATTTTCCCTGTTCCGTCAAATATGCCGGTCTTGCGATGATTTAAAACCCTCACCCCTAACCCTCTCCCGAAGGGCGAGGGAGATAAAAGGCAGACAGGAGGCAGTCCCTGCAGGTGTTGCCGAAGCAATGAAGGGAGTTTATTATAAATTTGCCTGCAGATCTTCAGAGGACGGGAATTTTAACCTGTTTTAATTTCGGAAACATATAAAATAAAAATAATATGTAAAACATCCCGATCAAGAATTTCCTGCTTCCGACATTATAAAAACAGCGTCTCGGAAATATCAAGATCAGGCGTTAAGAATTTTTCGCCGGTTGAGCGCCGGGAGTTTGAAAAATTCAGCATGATTGCGGAGATTTCAGATGTTTTTATACCGTCGGGAGTTTTTCTTGTTTCGTTCTTTTGTCGGTACAAAAAAATGAAAAACATAGTCAGATTATTGTCTTTAAAATAAATCTTGCGATGCCGAGAACTTTAAATACAATTTTAAATATTATTTTTATTAAGATTCCTCCGTTCATTTATCTCACATAAAAAAAAGAGTCTCGGCAAAACCGAGACTCGAATAAATATATATTTATGTTTTATGCAGAGATATATTTTGCGGCAGCCAAGACTTTTTTGGCACTTTCCAAATCTTCTTTTGCCACAATAATAATGGGACCTGTGCAACCCATACCAGTTTCCGCATAAATTTTTTCTTCCCAAAGTTCTTCTTTGGCTTCTTCGATCTCCAGAATATCGATTCCGGGAATTTGTTCGCTCACAACTTTTTTGGGCGGACAAACAACTTCTTTGGTTACCGCTTCTTTTACAGCAGGTTTAAGAATTTCGTCCAAACCGGCTTTTCGGGCAGAATCAAATTCTTTTTTGAGAATATCGAAAACCTTACCGCTTACCGCATCGGCATTGTAACGCAAAGCTTCGCAAATAACGGGAGCTCCGGATGCTCGAGAGATAATCGAAATGACGGAATCGAAATTTTCGCCTATTCCGGGACCGTAACCGTAACCGGAAGCTTCATAACTTCCTCCCGTCGTAAACGAAGAAAACATTTTCATCAAAAGATTTCCGGTTAAAGTATCGCAAACCATCACATCGGGTGTTCCGACCAAGAGGTCGTTTCCGCGCATGGTGATTCCGCCGTCTCTTCTTGCGGATTCGGCAAAATCTATTTCATAACCGTTTTCTTTCAATTCTTTTAATTTTCTTCCCGTCGGGTTTGCTCCGTCTATGTTAAGAATACCGATTTTAGGGTTTTTATTGCCCAAAGATTTGGCAACGGCAACACCGTAAATTGCATTTTTAACCATTCCGGCAACTCTTTCCGTATCGGAAGTTCCGGTCGTGGTGGCGAGAATCATTTCTTTTCCGCGTCCGGGAGTAATTAATCTTCCCACGGTAGATACGCCGAGCGGAAAATTATAATGTAAAGTTACGCAACCGTGAATAACTCCTTCAGCCAATGCTTTTTCCATTACCTTATGGCATTCATCCAGATCTTTTGCCGGCAACATTTCCAAATCTGTTTCGGCGCCTTCTCCTATCAGAACAATTTCAAGATCGGAATATTTTTCCGAGGCAAGTTCGGCGCCTCGAACCAATTCTGAAATCGGATGTTCGCTGCCCAAAATCGTGAGACCGATTCTTTTTCTCTCGGCAAAACTTCCTGACTCTATGGCATCCGCAATATTCGTGAATATTTCAGCGATTTTTTTATTTAAATTTCGGGACATAACAATTCCTATTCTTCAGCAAAAAGGGTTGCTGCCATTTTACGCATTGATTCGGCAATCAGACTTTTAACTTTTGCTTCATCAAAAGCTTCCGTTTCTTCGACTTTTCCAGGATTTTTTTCGATTACAAACGAAACGCCGTCAAAAAGATTGGTCATTCTTCCCAAGAACAAAGAACCTTTACCGACGATCATGGCATTATTAAGTTTGTTTTCCAACATTAATTCTCGAGCCGGTCCGATATAAGGAACTCCGGACGGAATATGACCTTGAGTTACGGCAAAACCGATTACACCGTGTTCATTTACGAAGTTTTGAATATCTTTTCTGTCCATTTCTTTACGTTTAACGGCTAAGGCTCCTATCATTTTGAAATTGGAAAGAGGAACGTCGCCGGCGCCTGCGGGAACCGTAATTTCCGGATTTTGCATTTCGGGAGAATATTTGTCTATATCGACAATTTTCAGATTGTTTCTTTCAAGCGGTTCTGCGATCAAAGAAGTCATTACGGCTTGCGGAGAAGAACCTGTTCCTATTTTATGGCGACCGATAATGTCTGTTCTGATAATAGGATTAACGCCGTCGTTTTCGCTTACGCAAACGGCAAATCCGCCCAAAGTATCTTCCAAAATCGGCATTTCTTTTTTGACGTGGTCTTTACCGTTCATTCCGAGTTTGGCAACAGCTCCGCCGGCAACCACGACAACATTTTTATAAATACCTGATTTTACCAGAGAAGATGCGTAAACAACGGCATGAGCCGGAGCAGCGCAAAAAGAACGAACATCCGAACCTGTGGCATTTACGCAACCGCAAACTTCTCCGACAGCTTTGGCAAAGTTGCCTCCGCCGCGCTGATTTACATCGCCGCAGGCTTCTTCCGAACACTCGATAATATAATCTATCGAAGCCAAATCAAGATTATTTCTTTCCGCCATGTTCATTAAAGTCAAAGCTCCGGAAGCTTTTACCATAAGATTTTCAAGCATAAAGTGAGCGCTGAGATTTTCATCGGTATTATGAGCTTCTTTGACGCAACCGATAAGTTCTCCGTCTTGGTACAGACCTTCGGCGGCGTGAGCATCAACCAATTCTTTAATTGCGGCTAAATCTGTTCCTGTATTTTTAATGTTCATTTTGCTCAATACGGGATGAACTTCTATTTTGGGAGAAGTTTTTTCAATAAATTCCGGAGTCAACAAAACCAAACCGAAAGAATCTGCGTGTTGAACCAAAAGATAAAATTCGTCTTGCGGCATAATTTCGCCGAATTTACCGAAACGCTTGTTTTCCGAAAGATTTTCTTCTTTGAACCAAGGTTTTGCAATTTCTCGAAGATCTTCCGTACTGACATTGCCGATATAAACCTGATTAGGCGCATATCTGACAACTTCGTCAAAATTTCTTAAACTTTTATCTATATTCAAAAGATACTCATGATTCGGATCTTGCAATCTTGTACTGACCTGAGTAGCTCCGTTTTGTTTTAATACATCCGGGGTATGCACCAAAACATAACTTGAAGCCTTTATAACGGGATAAGTCATTATTTCTCCTTTAATTTTGTCGAACTCTGCATAATCGACAAAGATGATTTATTTTTAAAAAGAGGGCATATCAATAAAGACATGCCCTTACAAATATTTTTTAAGCATTGACTAAGCGTTACGTATTTCATCCATTTCGCTTTTAATTTCATCAACATCAAGAACCATTTCCATCATTCCGCATTGTTCTTCATAAACTTCGGCATTTACTTCATCTTTAATTTCCTGTTCGGTGATGTGATAAACGTCAAGTCCCAATGCAACTCCGGAAAGAGGTCCCGCAAAAGTCGGATCGCCGGTAAGAACTGTTTCGGCAGCCAATCCGGAAGCCTCGGCTTCGGCTCCTCCGAGCAATACTACCAGGTTTTCTTTTCCTTCTTTTTCAGCCAATTCTTTAACTCTTTTTTGGATCTCCAGATCCATAGCTCCGGCAGCCGTTCAGACAAAGCATTCGGTTGAAGCAAATATTACTTCCGCGCCGGCTGATTTTGCGCATTCTTCAATAGCCGGACCGGGAATTCCGTCTCTGTCGCCTATAGCGATGACTTTTTTTCCTTTTAACATTTATGACTCCTTTGTTATAAAGTATTAATTGTTTTATGCGTTAAATATTTATCAAATTATTTCGTCCAGTTCTTTTTCAAGATCGTATTTCTTAATCAATTTACCGGATTCAAATCTGAGAACTGCGGGAAGTTCTTTTACTCCGTATCGATCTGCCAACATGGAATCTTTGTAGGCATCTATTTTTACAAGATCGTATTCATCTCTTTCTGCGACTTCCAATTTCGTCAAAACAGCCATACTTTCTTTATTTACAGGACTCCAAAAAGCAACGACAACCGGTTTCTCGGCTTTCAAAACATTTTTTTGCCACATTTCTTCGTTTTCAACGTATTTTTCTGCGGCTACTGCGGCAATTGCGCCGTCTCCGGCTGCTGTTACGACTTGACGAAGATATTTATCCCGAACATCTCCTGCGGCAAAAATACCGGGAATATTTGTTTCCATTTTTTCGGTTGTTTTTATATATTTATGAGGAGTGAGTTCAATTAAATCTTTTACAAAATCAGTTTTTGGAACCGTTCCCACAAACATAAAAACTCCGTCGCATTCGACTTCACTGATTTCTCCGGTTTTAATATTTTTAACCCTGACTCCGGTAACCAGCTCATCTCCGACTATTTCTTCAACCGTGGAATTCCAGATATAATCGATTTTTTCATTCGCCAGACATTGTTCTTGAGCAGTTTTATCGGCATCCATTTTTCCTTCTTCATGAAGGATAACCATTGTTATTTTATTCACGAATTTAGTCAGAAACACAGATTCTTCAACTGCCGTATTTCCGCTTCCCACAACAATTATATCAAGGTCTTCAAAAAAATCGGCATCGCAAGTTGCGCAATAAGAAACACCGCGTCCTCGTAATTCTCTTTCGCCCGGAATACCTAAAACTCTAGCCTCGGCTCCTGTTGAAATGATAATGGATTTACCGTAAATTTTTTCGCCTTTTTGAGTATTGACCGTTTTAATGAATCCGTCTTCCGCAATCTCCAAAGAATCGACTTTTCCTCTTCTGAACTCAACTCCGAATTTTTCGCAGTGAGCTCGGAAATTATCCATCAAACCCGGTCCCGTTGACTCAAGAATACCCGGATAATTTTCCATTTCCGTAGTAGTTGCGCATTGACCGCCGACTCTTCTTTTCTCTTCCAGACATAAAGTCTTCATTTTAGAGCGAGCCGCATAAACACCGGCAGATAATCCTCCCGGTCCGCCGCCGATTATTATAAGATCATAGATTTCATTCATCATATCCTCACATTGTATTTATTTTTATTTTATTCTTTAAGTAAACGGATTTCAAAGATTTTCAGACTTATTCTTTGTCCATAAAAAAAATAAATTTTCAAACTTTATTTTATTTTAATCGAAATTAACCGTAAAAGCCTGTCTGAATTTCAGAGGAATGCAATAAATAATTTATCGTCAGATTCCATTTTACAGATAAAAAAAATTATTGCATTCTCTGAAAAGAAAAAAAACGTTGCCCCCTTTATCGCTTGTTTTTACTTGTTTTTCTTAAACTTATCGTCGCTTTTCAATGCCTTAAAGAAAGAGTACATCGCAAAAATCATTACAAAAAGGAACGGAAAAGCAGCAACGATGGATCCCGTCTGCAATGCTTTTAAACCGCCGGTCAACATCAGCGCCAAAGCCAACAATGACTGGATAATTCCCCAAACGACTTTACGTTTGGTATCCGGATTAAGATTTCCGTTTTGCGACATCATTCCCAAAACAAAAGTGGCTGAATCGGCAGAAGTTACAAAGAAAGTACAAAGCAAAATAACTGCAACAAAACTTATAACGGCTCCCATGGGATAATGCCCCATTACCACAAAAAGAGCGGTAGGAGTCGATTTAATTGCTTCAGAGGCAACTTCCGAACCTTGAGCAATCCCCATAGTTCCGAAAATGGCAAACCAGAGAAAAGAACCCAATGCGGGAACAAGAAGAACTCCTGTTACAAATTCGCGAATAGTTCTCCCCCGGGAAATTCTGGCAATAAATACGCCCACAAAAGGAGCCCAGGCAATCCACCATGCCCAATAAAAAATTGTCCAGCCGTTAACAAAACTATTGTTGCCGAATGCTTCAACATTAAAACTGTCTTGAATAATATCTTGAAAATACATGCCGATACCATTGGTAAAAGCATTTATGATCATTACGGTCGGTCCGATAATCAAACCTAAAATCATCAAAAGACCGGCAAGGCTTAAATTGCAATTAGACAGTATCTTAATTCCTTTATCCAAACCGGTTATCGCCGAAAGCATAAACAAGAATGTTACCGCTATTATAATGATAATCTCCGTAACGGTATTTATCGGAACCCCAAACAAATAATTTAAACCGCTTTCAATTTGGAGAGTTCCCATGCCCAAAGAGGTGGCAACTCCGGCAACAGTAGCAAAAATAGCCAGAATATCTATTATTTTTCCGACAAGCGTATGTTGCGCATCATCTCCCAAAACAGGAATAAAAATACTCGAAATAAGCCCGGGTTTATTCTTTCTGAATTGCATATAAGCCAAAGCCAAAGCTACAACGCTGTAACCTGCCCATGGATGAAGTCCCCAGTGAAAGAAAGATTTTTTTATGGCAAAATCCGCCGCCTGAGCAGTTCCGGGTTCGGCTCCCCATTGAGACATGTAATGGTTTAGAGGTTCGGCAATTCCCCAAAAAACCAATCCGATGCCCATACCTGCGCTGAAAAGCATGGCAAACCATGAGATATAACTGTACTCCGGTTCAGAGTCATCCTTTCCAAGTTTAACGGAACCGTATTTACTGCCCGCCAAATAAAGAGAAAAACCTATAAAGGAAAACATTGTAATTAAATAAAGCCAACCGAAATTTGTCGTCAAATAATTGAATAACGTCTGAGCCTGCTTTCCGAAAGTCTCGGGAGCAAGCATTCCCCAAAGGGATATCGCAAGGGTTACGATAAATGATACGTAGAATACCGTTTGATTTTGTTTCTTCATAACTTTTCCGTAAAATGTTGCGGGACTGTTCTATAAAAAAACAGTCCCTGATTAAAATTTAGATTTTAACTTTAAATATTGTTTGTTCTTTTATGTCGGCAGTCAAAGCATCAAGAGCGACTCCGACTCTGTGATAACGCAATTTCCATTGATCTTCGGCAGGAGTATTCGGGTCTCCCAACGGATAAGGAATGGAAATGGTCGGAACAATTTTATTGGCTCCGACTGAAACGGAAACAGGAATAAGATTTGCCATTTGGACAATCGGGAAACCGGCTCTTTCAATTTCTTTAAGCATCGTTGCGCCGCAACGTGTGCAAGTGCCTCACGTAGATGTCATTATAACAGCATCCGTATTATCTTCGCGGAGATGTTCAACTATCTCATTTCCCATTCTGGCAGCTTCAGCCTGAGTAGTTCCGGTTCCTACGGTTGAATAGAAATATTTGGCAACCGAGCCGATTTTTCCTTCTTTTTGATAAGCGCGAAGGGCATCCAAAGGAACAACTCTGTTGGGATCGGTATCTGCCGCCGCCGGATCATAACCGGCATGAATTGTTTTGTAAGCTTTATGCGGATTTGATTCGGGAGAATCGTCTCCGGCTGCCGGCAATCTGTCTAACATGGAAATATCGTATTTTCCCCAGCGAGTAGCAGAAGCAGACTGAATTTTGTCAGGATTATCAACCGGGACAATACCGCCGCTGGTAACAATTGCGATTCTGGCTTTGGAAAGATCCTTAACCGGAGCAGCAATCGGAACCATATCAACTTTCGGAATAACTAATTCGGTTTGATAAGGAAGACCGCTCATTTTTTTGATAAGCATGTCAACGCCGCGTTTTGCGGCAGAAACAGCTTCTTCTCCTTTCAACCAAACCTGCTGTCTGATGCCGCGAGGGAAATAACCTTCTGCATCAGCTCCGAGAGTTTCTTCGCCATTCAAAATCTTATTGGCGTATTTCGCCATTTTTTTGACGTCTGCGCGCATCTTGGCAGCGCTTTTACCGCCTTTAAAAACAGGCATTTCAGCTTTGAACATTTCAACACCCGGATTTTCTTCGTTCATGGATGTAATAACCGGAACATTGAATTTTTCCTTAACAGCTTTGCAAATATGCCCGCAGGCAACTCCGTAACGTCCTGCTCTGAAAGCGGGACCTGCAAAGAAAATGTCAAAGTCCTTACCGTCGAGAAATCCGATAATCGTATCTATTGCTTCTTCCGTTTTTGAACCCATAAAGTTATCGCCGCAAACTACGGTATGAGTAATTTCAGCATCAAGAACATCATTGAGAGCAAGGGCGGGACCGACTAATCCTTCGCGAATTTCCGGAGCATGATCGGCTTTATCTTCTCCGCCTATTCCCGCAAAAAACTGATTTATGTATAATATTGCTTTTTTCATTTCAAACCTTCCTAAAATTCTTTCATGGTTTTGGTTGACCAGCCGGCAATCTGATCTCCGCAGAACATTGCGTTATTTTCCATAATAACGGATCCGTCTTCTTTTACGGAAGAACCCAAGATTTCATCATCAGCCCAACCGCCTGAAAGACCGTCGCGAGCCAAAGCTTCCAATTCGCCGATAACTTTATCCATGGGCGGAAGCTTGATAAGATGCGAAACATTGCCGGTGGAGACCAAAGCATCGGCTTTTGTATCCAAGGCAACCAATGGCTGTGAAGCTCCGTCGCGTCCGGTACACTCATTGCTGATCCCGACAACTTTTACTCCGACATCTTCCAAAGCTGCAATGCAGGCAATGTAGTCTGTATCAGGATTTCCGTAACCTTCTTCGGTTACGATGGCGCCGTCGGCTCCTAACGTTTTGGCGATTTGAGCCACAAATTGAGCCGAACGCTGTTTTTGGTCGAGAGCAACGTTAAGATTGCTCATGATAACGCCGAGGAAATTTATTTCTTTGCCGTGACGGCTGTATAATTCTTTAATTGTAGGGAAATTCTGGAAGTCGTAAGTTGACCATTTTGAAGAGCAAGGCATGAAACTTCCGGAAATAAGAGCTCCGTCAAGAACTTCGTTCGGATGCATGAAAGTAGGAACGAAATTATTCAAATCCCAACCGTAAACAAGATCATTGTATCCGGCTTCTTCCATCTGAGATTGAGGTTGCATAACCAAAACAACGCTTGGAAGATCATTGAATTTCTCGCCTCTTTTGGTAATCGGCTCCAATTCAAAAGTTTCAACCGATTCCGGTTCCAAATCTTTGATTGATTTTTCGGCGATGAATTCAGCCAACTTATGAGCAGCCCAGCGAATGGCTCTGTTTTTCTTTTGTTGCTCGTATCTTTCAAATTCTTCGTCGGTATCAACCACCAGACAAATATTAATTAATTGGGAGAAATAAGAATATTTTGCTCCTTCTCCGCTCATATCAAGCAAGCCGTCTCCGAAGCTTCCCCAATGTTTTCCGACAGCCATAACGCTGCAACCTTTAAGAGCATGAGACTTTCCGTTTCCGCATTTTGCCAAATCACCGGTTACCCCGGGAAAAAGAGGCGTTCCGTCCAATTTAACTCTGGGTTCGACAGCTTCTTTTATGGGGACGATACGAATCGATTCTCCGGGACGAGCAATTTCGATGTCCGCAAAGGTAATATGAGAATCTTCCCTTACGTAATCCAGAGCTTCCTGTTTATTTACGGTTAAAATTCCGTCTGCAAATGAAGTCTTATCGCCGAAGACTGCATCTTTGACTTGGAAATTTCCTATTTCCAGTTTCATTTATTCCTCCTTACATGGTTAAAATCACTGTTTTTTATCAAGCAAAATAAACATCTTAAAATTCCGAAATATTATTTCGCAATGCCCTTCCTTTCCAACAAAAATTATGCCAAAGGCGAAAAATAAAAAAAGAATAAGATTATAACATATTTGCATATAAGAATATAATTTTTTAAAACATATATTTTAACTGAATCGCAACATGATTTTCAACAAGACAACAAAAGTTGACGAAATCCGGGAAGTGAATTATTAAACCGCATATTTCCGGCATTTGCTTCGAGAAACTAAAATTTACCGAGCAACATAAGTTGCGCCCCTCAGAATTGAATTTACGGCTTTTCAGAGAATAAAATTTTAACGATAATTTATTCTGCTGCCTGATTCAGATCATCGCGAGCTAAGTTTATCGGTATTGTATTTGACAGCTTACGGACTGCTTGAAATTTGTAATCTTCGTAATTAAATTACAGAGGTTGAAATGAAATTTAATATTCCTTATGCGGAAGAAGATGATTTAATTGAAAACGGCAATATTTCCGAAGAAACGGCGATAAAAATTGCCGAAGACGATAAAATAACTTGGGCTGATTTGGCTCCTGCAACGAATTTTTTACGGGAAAAGTTCCATTCAGACAAAATATTTACTTGCAGTATTTTAAATGCAAAATCCGGACACTGTCCCGAAAACTGCGCTTTTTGCGCTCAATCCGTTCATCATGAAACGGGAGTAAAAATTTATCCTTTAGTGTCTTATGATAAATTAGTTGAAAGCGGATTACGAAACGCCGAACAAAACGCAACTCAATATTCTTTTGTTACCGCCGGACATTCGGTTACGGAAAAGGAACTGGAAATTATTTGCAAAGCTGCTCGCGCTTTAAAAGAAAAAACCGATCTTGCCCTCTGCGGATCATTGGGAATGTTGACGGAAGAAAAAGCGAAAATGCTGGTTGAAGCGGGCGTGGAACGTTTTCATCATAATTTGGAAACTGCTCCGAGTTATTTCTCGGAAATATGCTCTACGCATACTTTGGAGGAGGATTACAAAACAATTGAAATTGCCTCGGCTGCAGGCATGAAAATTTGTTGCGGAGGAATCATCGGTTTGGGAGAATCTTGGAAACAGCGAACGGAACTTGCTTTTACCTTAAAAAAAATGAAAGTTGATTCCATTCCTCTTAACTTTCTTAATCCGATTAAAGGAACGAGATTGGAAAATCAAAAACTTCTGTCTGCCGAAGAAGCCTTAAAGACAATTGCTCTTTTCAGACTCATAAATCCCCAAACTCCCATCGGCATAGCCGGAGGAAGAGAACTTATTTTGGGAGAAAAACAGGAAGAATTATTCAGAGCGGGAGCAAACGGCATCATGATCGGAAACTATTTGACCACAAGCGGCAGAGCAATATCAAACGACAATAAAATGATAAAAAAACTGGAGCTTAATTATGAAAAGATATAAATTGCTTAAAGAAAAATCCGATAAAAATCTTTGGTATCCGTTTTCGCAAATGCAGGGTTTCGTCGAAGAAGAATATCCTGTTATAGAATCAGGCGAAGGCGTATTTTTGACAGACGTAAACGGGAAAAAATATATAGACGGCGTTGCTTCCATCTGGACCAACGTTCACGGACACAATCATCCTGAATTAAATAAAGCCATGAAAGAGCAAATCGATAAAATATCCCACACCACCATGTTGGGAGTCGGAAACGTTCCGGCAATAGAATTGGCTGAAAAATTAATTGAAATTACGCCGGAAAATCTGACCAAAGTTTTTTATTCCGACAGCGGTTCCGAAGCCGTTGAAATTGCTTTAAAAATTGCTTATCAATACAATCAACAAAACGGGAAACCCGAAAAGAAAAAATTTATCTCTTTCAAAAACGCTTATCACGGCGACACGATAGGTTCCGTAAGCGCAGGCGGAATTGATCTTTTTCACAAAGTTTACGGAGGTTTGATTTTTGAGACCGTCAAGGCGGATTCTCCTTTTTCCTATCGTCTTAACGGCGGAATGTCGGAAGAGGAAACGCTTAAATTTTGTTCCGAACAATTGGAAGAAATAATGAAAAACGGAGCCGAAGAAATCGGAGCTCTCGTCATAGAACCGCTTGTGCAGGGAGCCGGCGGATTAATCGTTCATCCGAAAGGATTCCTTGCCAAAGTAAGAGAACTTTGCTCAAAATACGATATTTTGATGATTTGCGACGAAGTTGCGGTCGGATTCGGGAAAACGGGAACATTATTTGCCTGCGAACAGGAAAACGTAAAACCCGATTTAATGGCGGTTGCCAAAGGAATTTCGGCAGGTTATCTTCCGCTTGCCGCCACCTTTGTTACGGAAAAAATTTATCGGGGTTTCTTGGGAAAATACGAAGATTTCCGAACTTTTTTTCACGGACACACTTTCACCGGAAATCCGGTCGCTTGCGCGGCAGCTCTCGCCAACCTGGAATTATTCCGAAAAAATAACGTTTTGGAAAATGTAAAATTACGCGCCGAACAAATTGCAAAAGCCATGAAGAAATTAGCTGATCACCCCAATGTCGGAGATATAAGACAATGCGGAATGATGGTCGGAGCAGAACTCGTAAAAGACAAAGCATCAAAAGAAGAATTTGAACCGGCTTTGAGAATCGGACATCAAGTTACCTTGGAAGCGCGTAAAAACGGCGCAATAATTCGTCCTCTCGGCAACGTCATTATTTTAATGCCGCCTTTGGTTATCAACGAACGGGAACTTGAGACGTTGTTGAACGTAACCGTAAATGCGATATGCAAAGTTACAAAAAAATCGATTTGATTTTCGATAAATCAGATAAAATATATGATTTCCACTTTCCCGGAAACCCGGTTGTTCCCGGAGCTTTGATTATCGGCAAATGCAAAGAAATAATCGAAAAAGAGGAAAATTGTCGCATCTCGAAAGCGGAAAAATTTCGCTTCGGAGTTTTCGTAAAACCGGATAAATGCCTTTTAAAATGGGTTTGCGAAGGCAAAAAAATAAAAATTATTCTGGAACAATTCGATAAAAAAGCGGTAAGCGGAGTATTCTATGCAAAATAAAAATATTTTGGTTCTCGGGGCAGGTTGCGAACTCGGTTTGAGTTTTATCGGATCGGCGGATTACAATTTTTGGGCAGGTTACCGAAGCAAAGAAAGTCTTATGCGACTTGAAAATATCAAAAATCCTAAACTCATACCGATAAAAACGGATTTTTCCGCTCCCGAATCGTTTACCGAAATATTGGCTTCCGTAAAACAAATTGATGCGGTTGCGGATTTTGCTCAGGGAAATTACGAATCTCTGGTTGCTGCCGCCGATTATGACAAAATATCGGATTTTTACAAAACAAATGTAATCAACCGCATTGCTCTTATTAAACTTATCGCCGGGAAAATGTTGAGACAAAAACACGGTAAAATGATTTATATTTCTTCAAGCGCCGCAAGTAAAATTAATCCCGGTCAGGGTTTTTATTCTTCCGCCAAACTTGCCTGTGAGCAGATTTACAAAGCGGTCGGCATTGAGCTTGCCCGCAAAGGAATATCCTGTACCGTAATTCGTCCCGGTTATTTAAATCTCGGCAGAGGAAAAGATTATCTTGCCGAAAATCCGGAAGCCTTAAATAAAATACCGGACAAAAATCCCGTTTCCGCCGAAAGTATCGTCAACACAATCAATATGATAATAAATGAAAATTCCGCTTCGTTTAACGGCTCGGTCATAACAATTGACGGCGGAATGAATATTGCCAAGTGAGGAACCATGAATAAAAAAATTAAAGAAATTACCGCCGAATTGCTTGATTTGGAAGCGGAAAATATATCGGAAGAAGATTATCTCGTCAGAGATTTGGAAGCTGAATCAATTGACCTGCTGGAAATCGGAATTTCTCTGAATGCGGAATTCGGAATACATGTAAGCGACAGCAAACTTTTTTTGCGTGATTTGAGATTGATTATGAAAGAAGCTGAAAATGAAAATAAAAATCCGGAAGAAGTTTTAAGCGAATCTTACCCTCATCTTTCAAGTGAAAGAATCAAAGAAATTATCGAAGATTTGCCGAACGCTCCCGTCATCAAAATAAAAGATGTTATTGCTTACGCCGAATATGAAAAGGAAAAATCATGAAAGATTTATATTCACTGATAAAAAAAAGACGAAGCTGCCGAAAATTTAAAAATGAATCCGTTCCCGAAGAAATTTTACGAAAAATAGCCGATGCCGCCAGATTTTACGCTTCTCCGTCAAATTGCCAATCCTGCCGATTTACGGTCTTGACCGAGGACGATAAAAAAGAGTTGCTTTCTCACATGGAAAAGGAAAAAGAAGACATTCTTACCTGCCCGGATTTATCGGAAAGAGACATTTATAAAATAAAAACTTATTACCGCTTCGGAAAAGCTTTTGCCGATGCTCCCCTTTCTTTGGCTTTCGGCACGGCGGACAGAAAAAGTCTGGGGCAATTACTCGCCTCAAAAGGGCTTTTCAAGGATACGGAAACACCGGTTGACATCGGTTTGGGAATCGCTCTGCAAAATTTTTCTTTGCTTTGCGTCGAAGAAGATTTGGGACTTTGCATTTATACCGCTCCGATGTTTTTTTTGAGGGAATATAAAAATACGGATTTTGACTTTAACCTGAAAGGTTTTATCGCCATAGGTTATCCGGACGAAAAACCGGAGCCTCTTCACAGACTGCCGGTCGAAGAATTTTGCAAATTTTAAGATGACAATATGAAAAAAAGACGAGTAGCGATAACCTCAAACGCTTATATCACGGCTTTGGGAAATAATTTCACCGAATTTTCGGAAAATATCGAAAAGAACGATTATCAATTTAAAACGTTTAAAGACACTCCGATTTTACCGATAGAAAATTTTAATCTTAAAGATTACGTTAAACGATGCAAAGATGCCCGTTATTTGAATCGGGGAGCAAAGCTCGGATTTGCCGCCGCTGCCGAATGTATCAAAAAAAGCGGTTTTACCGAATTACCCGACAATTGCGCGGTCTTTATCGGAGCCGGTCCCAATCTCGATATTACGGAATCCTTTCCCGAAATAAACAATGCCGTTTTCGGAACGGACGGTTTGCAGGCTCTTTGGATTCTGAAATTTTTACCCAATACTTTGGGAGCCTGTATTGCCAAACAATTTGATTTGCACGGAGAAAACAGAACCGTAACTTCCGCTTGCGCCGCTTCGCTTCATGCGGTTGCTTCGGCTTATCGGGAAATCAAAAATAACGGAGCGGACATAATTTTAACGGGCGGCGGAGATTCCAGATTAAATCTCGGCGGAATAACGGCTTACAACAAAGCATCCGCTCTCTTTAAAGGCGAAAATCCCGATAAAAATTATGCTTCTTTTTCAAATCAAAGATTCGGATTTATTCCGGGCGAAGGAGGAGGATTTTTATTGTTGGAAGAATTGGAATCGGCAAAAAAACGAAACGCAAAAATTTTAGCAGAAATTGTCGGTTGCGGATTCACGGCGGACGGATACAGCATGACCGACCCGAGACCGGACGGAAAATTTGCCGCCGAAGCCGTTAAAAATGCTTTGATGGAAGCAGATTTAAAACCGGAGGAAATAGATTTAATCCATGCTCACGGCACGGGAACTTTGAAAAACGATGAAACGGAAGCAAAAGTAATCAAGCAAATATTCGGTAAATCCTCACCGCCCGTTACGGCGTTGAAATCTTGGACGGGGCATCTTTCGGCAGCCTGCGGAGCAATGGAAACAGCCGTTATGATTGACTTTATGAATAATTGTAAAATTCCTGCCGTCCGCAATCTTGTTCATTCTCTCGATGAGGAAATTGATTTTGCAAAAAAATCCCGAAAAGCGGCTTTAAACCGTATTTTATTGGAAAATTTCGGTTTCGGAGGACAAAATTGCGCTTTGATAATAAAAAAATATTAGTTGTCAATACAGGTCTGAAAGACTACTTGATGCCGGATAAAATTTCCTTGTTTTCGGATAAATTTCTGATTACCGAAAAATATTTTCAGGATAAACCGGAACACTTTCTTTTGTTGGAAACATTTGCTCAAACCGCAACTTATCATCAACGCCGACTTCATAATTTCGAAAAACATCATTTTTTGCTCAGCATCGACAGTTTTAATTTTGATGAGGAATTGCCCGAAAACCGAAATTATACAGTAAAAGCAGAATTGCTGAATCAATCGGAATCGGTCGGCGTTTATAAAGTTATGACCTCTTTAAACGGAAAAGAAATAACGGGTCTTCTGAAAATCGCTTCATCCGATAAAATCAATAAAATAAATCAAAAATATTATAAAAAGGTATTTGAGTGCTTACAAAAAAAACAGCGGAACGCATCAGATTATTAAAAGAAGAAAACCTTTTTCGGGAACCGAGAATTTTCGATAAAGCCGAGGGCATATTTCTTTTTAGGAAAAACAAAAAAATCATAAATTTTTCATCCAATGACATTCTGGGAATTGCCGGATCAAATCAGGTAAAAGAAATTTTGGCAAACAATATTTTAAAATACGGCTCATCAGCATCTTCTTCTCGGCTGGTTTCCGCCGGTCGGCAATCGGTAAAAGATGTTGAGATGAAGTTTGCCCGACATTTCGGTTTTGAGGATTGTCTTTTTTTTAATTCCGGTTTTCAGGCAAATTCCGGCTTGTTTTCCAGCCTGTTTTCCGAAGATGACACGGTTTTGTACGATAAGCGCATCCACGCCAGCATTGTTACCGGCATAAAAGCTTCAGGCGCCAAATCAATCGGTTTTAATCACAATAAAATCAGCCATATGGAAAGAAGAATCAAAGCAAATGCACATATTTCCGTTGCCGTTGCGGAAGCTCTTTACAGCATGGACGGAGATTTTCTCGACGATAATTTTTTTGAGACGGCAAAAAAGAATAATATCTTTACCGTTGTTGACGAAGCTCATTCCGTCGGAGCTTACGGAGAAGCCGGGAAAGGCATAAACAAAGGCGATATTGTCGTCGGAACAATGGGAAAAGCTTTCGGATTATTCGGAGCTTTTATACTGCTTCCTGAAATAATCAAAGAATATTTATTGAACAAATGCCGGGAAATTATTTATACCACCATGTTGCCGGAAGCGGTAATCGTAACAGCCGGAGAAATTCTGGACATCATCGCCGATGCGGACGACAAAAGAAAACGGCTTCGCGAAAATACCGAATTTTTTAAAAATCTCCTGCAAAAAAATAAGATAAATTACGGCGGAAACTCCCATATAGTTCCGATTTTTATCGGCGAAGAAAAAAAAGCGGTTCAAATATCAAACCGACTGTTCGAAAAAGGATTCCATGCGCTTGCATCCCGTTATCCCTCGGTTCCCCTGAAAAAAGCGATTCTGAGAGTAACCGTAACTTCTGAACACAAAAAAAACGATATAAAGAATTTTATTAATATATTTGGTAGTGTAACCTAATGAACACTTATATATTATATTGTGTTTTCAATAAAAAATATATTTTCCATGAATTGCAGCTGCAAACCCATCCATTATTGGCATAATAACTATGGAAGCATATAAAATGTTTCATAAAAATAGTAGAGAGATGGGATGGTATGCAGTTAATTTTTTAATAAGTGCAATTATTCATATGCTTACAATTTGTTGGGGTGGCACCTTAGCTCTTACTCTAAGTCTACTTTTAGTACCTCATGAACTTTAGTGCTAATTTTAACCTCAATAAAATTTTAACGGAGGTTTTGTTATGAAAAGCAAAAAGAGATTATACAAATTGCTCAGCTTTTTGGCATTTCTGGTACTTTGCGCGGGCAATACAATCCTTTATTACAAATTGGGTAAAGCAATCGCAATCGGAGTTCTTTTGGAAGTCTTTGCTCTTTATTCGCTTGTAAAAATTGAGATAAAGCAAATCCGGTCCAAAGACGAAAATCAGGAGTCGTAACCGGAAATTGATCTTTAATTTTAATGTTTAAGCAAAATCCTTTCGGTAATCTTTAAAGTTGCCGGGAGGATTTTTTTATTTGACAAAAACATTTGCTCATATATTTAGTCGTTTAACTAAATATCTAACGGAGAGCGCTTGTTTATAAATGATAAGGTTTTTAAAGCATTGGCAGATAAAAATCGAAGAAAAATTCTGCAATTGCTGAAAGAAAATGATATGACGGCAGGAAAAATTGCGGAACATTTTTCCATTTCCAAGCCTTCAATCAGCGAACATCTTAAAATTCTGAAAAATGCCGATTTGATCGGATCCGAGAAAAAAGGACAATACGTTAATTATTTTTTAAATACTTCCGTAATAGAAGGATTTATAAGTTCCGTTTGGGAACTTTTCGGAGATAACAAGGAGGGAAAAAATGAAAAATAAGAAATTTACGGCAGCACTCGTTATCATCATCATTGAAGTAATAATAAGTTTAGCGATTGCATCGCAAATCCCGGCGGACGGTAAAATCCCGATACATTGGAATTTTAAAGGCGAGGTTGACGGTTACGCAGGAAAACAATTAGGAATATTTTTGTTCCCGGCAATAAATTTGCTTATTTCGGCGATGATGTTTTTTATGCCGCTTTACTCGGTTCGCTATAAAAAATCGGAAGATCGTTTTGCAAAACTATTGCCTGATTTTAATTTGATTATGATAATTTTCTTTGCGATGATACACATATTTATGCTGTTAATTGCAACAGGAAGAATAAATTCCGAAATCAATCCGATTTTTATGCTGACAGGATTTCTTTTTATGTTTATCGGTAACTTGCTTCCCAAAGTACCGTCAAATTTCTTTTTGGGGATTCGTACTCCGTGGACTTTATCATCGGAAACGGTTTGGCGCAAAACTCATCGCTTGGGAGGAATAAATTTTTTCGCATCGGGAATCCTAATGATATTAATGTCTTTCGGGAAAAATTTCAATCCTGTTGTCAATACGGCTTTATCGGTTTTTATCGTTATTTTTACGCTGATTCCGATTGTTTTTTCGTTTATTTGGCATAAGCGGGAAAACAAATAAATATCAGGTAAAAATCCCCTCTCATTTATTTATAAATCATAATCTCGTTAATGCTTTTTTTATTTTCTTAATCTTCAATTGACATTTCGATTGAATTTTTCTTTTGGTATAAAAAAGCGATAACTTCGGAGGAATATAATGAAAAAATTTTTATCTGTATTTTTAATGTCGACTGTTTGCATCTTATCGGCATTAAACTCTCCCCGCCACTTTTCGGTTGTTTCCGATCAAGGTTCCTGCCACTTAAATTGGGGACCTGCCATACCGGAAGGAACTCAAGAAATTAAATTGCATGACGGAATACCGGATGACGGATACTATCAAAATAAACAAAAACTTTACGGTTCTCTCTTTGATTTGACATCCATGCCGTCAGCAAATGTTTATTCTGTGGAATTTTTCACTTCCTGGAGCAATCCCGGAGATTCATGCGACATCGTTTTTCTTGACTGGGCATCTCATCAACCTGTTTACATACTGGAAAATTACAAAACAACAACCTCAAATAATTGGGAATACCAAATTGAAGTGCCGGCGGAAGCCACTCCGGCTTCAGGAGTGCTCGGTGTTTTCATAAGACCTGAATCAGGAATAAACACCGATGCTAAACCGGTTATCGCAATTGATCAAGATTATGACGGAAGTTCTTATATTTTAAACAACGACTATTCAATAAACGATCCTGTCGATAAAGGAGATTTTCTCATCACCTTGGTTGTTGAAACGCCGGGAGAACGTCTGCTTGCGGCAAGGCCTTACATTGATTCCGAAAATGCGACAAGCAATGAAAATCAAATGCGAAATGAAATTCCGGAAATAAATTACGATTACAGAGAATCGGAAGAATTTGTCATTCAACGCAACGAGGAAATCATTGCAGATAATTATGCCGGACTTTATTATATGGATTCAAACGTAACGATTGAAACAACTTACTCTTATAAAGTTGCTCAAATTTACGGAGACGAGGTTTCCGATTACACGGATCCTATCAGCATTATTCCGAGAGACGGCATGAGTTTTGAATTGGGATTTTATAATTGGCTCAGAATAAATGTTGCTCAAAACGATTTTAACTGGACTTTATCCACTGCCGGAATGGACGCTTATGACGGAAATCGTTGCGCCGTTTCATATTCTTACGACAACGTAAATCAAATTGCTTTTGCCGTAAACAATTGGCTGATCTCTCCGAGAGTTCATGTTGAAGAAGAAGCATCAATAAGTTTTTACGCTTCGGGTCAGGATCAATATTACAATCAAGAATGTTTTAATGTATCGGTTTCTGCCCAAGAAGACCCGAATAACTTGGCGGCTTATCAAATAATCGGAAGAGACACAACCGGTTTCAATTACGAAAAATATACTTACTCGCTTTCATCTTATTCCGGAGAAGATATAAGAGTGGCGATACAACATGATATGCCGGCAGGGAATAACGGATTCGCCTTAAAAATCGATTACATAACATTTACGGGTTTGACAACCGATAACGAAGAAGACTCATTTGAAGCAATCACTCCGAATGAATTAAGCAATTATCCCAATCCTTTAAACCCGGAAACATCAATTGTTTATAATGTTTCCTCATCGGGAAAAGTCAATCTTTCAATATTCAATGTAAAAGGTCAAAAAGTTTGTACCTTGGTTGATCAAAATATGGAGAAAGGGCGTTACGAAATAAGATGGAACGGAAAAGACAAAAACAATAATGCGGCAGCAAGCGGTATTTATTATTACCGGCTCGTCAACGGCAATAAAAACGTCGTCGGCAAAATGTTGCTTATGAAATAAAAATACGGCAATAATTTCAGGGCGTTTTTACGCCCTTTTATCTTTTTTATAATATGCAAACAAAAATACAAAAATTCCCTAAAAAGGAAAATTTATGAGAATAATTTCAGGAAAATTTAAAAAAGCAAATCTTTTCTCTGTGCCGGGAAATACAACCAGACCGACTTCCGATGCGGTTAAAGAAATGATTTTTTCAACCCTCTTCGACTGCAAAGACTCAGATGTCCTGGATCTCTATGCAGGCTCAGGTTCTTTGGGTTTGGAAGCTCTCAGTCGCGGAGCAGGATATGCGGAATTTGTTGACGGTTCTCAAAAATCGGTAAGCGTAATCGGGAAAAACATAGAGAAATTGAACTGTAAAAAACAAACTCGGATAAATCGGAAAAAAGTTTTATCTTTTTTAGGTAAATGCGAAAAAAAATATGATCTTATTTTCCTTGATCCTCCCTACAACAAAGGTTTGATAAATCCCACAATAGAAAAAATAATTGAGTTTGATATACTTAAACCCGGCGGACGTGTCGTTGCAGAATATTCAAAGAAAGAAAAATTAAAAGATTTTTCGGAAACATTTGAGATTACCCGAAAAGAAGCGGGTTTAACACATATTATTTTTATGAACGAAAAAAACTGTTCGGACGAAAATACAATTTTATGAAAGATGAATATTTCTTAAAATAATATTTTTATTCATTTCTCTTGACGACGGTATTATTTTTTCTGTATTTGAATCTGTCTGAAGTCATAAATCAAATTCTTAAATTCAAAAATAAAAATTAACGGAATTGAGCATGAAAATATTGATAGTAGATGACAATAAAATTATAAGAACGATTATAAAAAAAGAACTTGAAGGACTTGATGTCGAATTTGCGGAAGTAAGCTCAGGAGAAGAAGCAATTCGATATTTTGTAATGCATGACGATATATCATTGATTACGCTTGACCTTAACATGGAAGGATTTTCAGGTTTTGAAACATTGGAAAAAATACGCCATCTTCAGGAGATAAAAAAAAGAGAAGCAGTTCCCGTAATTTTCGTTACATCCTCAGACAGCGTAAGAGACCGCTTTAAAGGATTTGAACTCGGAGCAATTAACTTTTTGGTAAAACCTTTCGAAAACGGACAATTATATAAGATGGCGGAAGAAATTTTATTTCAGACAACTATCTTTTCCGATACCAATATTCTGGTAGTGGACGATTGCAAAATATCGCAACGCATTATAAAAAAATCTTTGGAAAATGAAGGAGCAAAAGTTACCGTAATCAATAATTCCAAAGATGCGAGGAAATTTTTATCCGAAAATATTCAGGATTTGGATTTAGTCTTCTTGGAGTATAACCTTCCGGATATAAACGGTATTGAGCTTACATTTTTCATAAGACATAATCTGGGAAATAAAAAAATACCGGTAATCATAACTTCGCCGGACAGCAGCAACGAAGAAATACTTAATTTCTTCACTCACGGAATTACCGATTATATTACCAAACCTTTCCTGAAAGAAGAATTGGTTGCTCGTTTACATAATCATTTGGAAAGGATAAAATCTTTGAAATTACTGGATCAAAAAATTCAAGATAACGAGTTATTAATAGAAAAATTAAAAGAAAGCAACGATTCTTTGAGAACAACACAAAACAAATTACTGCAATCGGAAAAGAAAAACGCAGTTTTGGCAACGGGCGTTACCGCTAATCACGAAATTAATCAGCCGCTAATGATTTTACAGGGAAATTTGGATTTGCTTGTCCATCGAATCGGAGATAATCTAAACGAAAAAGAAAAAAAATATTTGGATAAATCTTTCAATGCGATAAATAGAATACAAAGTATTCTGAATAAATTGAAAAACATAGATTCTGCCGAATATACCAATTATTCGGACAATCAATTGATGTTGGATTTATCCGGCGAATTTAATGAAGAGTAAAAATCTGATCAGATAAAAAAATATTATAATTTAAACAATAAAAAAAAGTTAACCAAGTGAGGATTTAAATGGCTCAGGTACAGGTCAAGAATGTTAATAAATTTTACGATAATAAATTTCATGCCGTAAAAAATGCAAATTTTATTGCAGAAGATAAGGAATTTGTAATTTTAGTCGGTCCGTCCGGTTGCGGCAAAACCACAACTTTAAGAATGATAGCCGGCTTGGAAGACATAAGTGACGGAGAAATAAAAATAGGCGATAAAATTGTAAATAATATTGCTCCGAAAGACCGCGATATTGCCATGGTTTTTCAGAATTACGCTCTCTATCCGCATATGACGGTTTATCAAAACATGTCTTTTGCCTTAAAACTTCGCAAAACTCCTAAAGATGAAATTGACGCAAAAGTAAGAGAAGCTGCCAAAATGCTCGACATTGAGCACTTACTTGACAGAAAGCCGAAAGAGTTATCGGGCGGTCAGCGTCAGCGCGTAGCTTTGGGCCGAGCAATCGTACGAAAACCGAGAGTTTTTCTTTTTGACGAACCGTTGTCAAACCTGGATGCCAAACTCAGAGTGCAAATGCGCGCCGAGATAATAAAGTTACACAGAAGACTCTCCACTACAATGATTTACGTAACTCATGACCAAGTCGAAGCAATGACCATGGGCGATAAAATCGTTGTAATGAAAGACGGAGTTATCCAACAAATAGATTCTCCCCTTAACGTTTATAATAATCCCAAAAATCTCTTTGTTGCCGGATTTATAGGCAGTCCTTCCATTAATCGTATTTCAGGAAAACTGACAAAAGAAAATAATCAGGTAGCTTTTATTTCCGAAGACATAAAAATAACTCTCACTGAAGATCAAAAAGATATGCTTTCCGATTATACAGGAAAAGAAATTATCCTCGGAATCCGTCCGGAAGATATTTACGACAAAGATTTCAGTTCCCTTGCCGAGGAACCTCGCGCCTTGGAAACGGTTTGCGAAGTTGTTGAACCGATGGGAAATGAATTTATTCTTTATCTTCTTGCCGGTAAAAACAAACTTACGGCAAGAATAGATCCCAAAAGAATGCCGGAACCCGATAAAAAATTCGTTGCTGCTTTAGATATGAAAAAAGCTCACTTTTTCGATTCAGAAACGGAGATTTGTCTTTATTGATTGCAATAACCCTAAAAAGAGGAGAAGATGAAAAAATTTTCAATCGGGCTGGTCATATTTTTGATCGGCTCTTTTTCTTATGCGGCGGATCTTCTCTTAAATCCCTCGGCAACTGCGAGCGCCGGCAACAATCTTCTTCTTTTGGAACCGACTTGTTCCGGCTCATTTATCAATCCGTCCGTTAATTCTCAGGGTATTGAATTTGCCTGTTCCAATCTATACAATTTAAACGAAATTACAGCATATTATTCGGGAGTCTCGGTTCAAAAACAAAAAATAAACTTTTTCTTCCATGAATACTTTTTGGACAATAACCTTTACTCGGAAAGTAACTCTCTTCTGGGATTTTCATATAAATTCAAATTTTTTGAAGCAGGGCTTAATTATCGCTTAATCTATTGTAATGTAAGAAATTATGACCATGATTATTCCTCTCTGTTTGACGCAGGGTTTCATTTTAAATATAAAAGATACGATATTCATGCTTCCGTAAAAAACATAATGCGAGCATCTGTTTCCGGCGAAAAGTTACCGACTCATATAATTACGGAAACAGCATTTCAACTGACTTCGTTTGCCAAAATATCATTGGGACTGGAAAAACAAACCGACTTTGAACCGATTATCAAAAGCGGAATTGCGGTTCGTCCTTTCAAAGAATTAGGTTTAATCGTCAGTTACCAGCAAAATCCGGAAAGACTGGGAGCAGGAGCAATTATTTCTTTTCGCAAAATAAATTTAACCTGGAGTATTTTAACTCATACAATCCTGCCTCTGACCCATCATGTTTCTTTGGAATTTAAAATCTAAATTTGTCATCTTGTCATTATCTTGCTTCCTTTTATTTGCGGAAGATGATTTTTCCGGAGAAGATTACGAAGACGCCGAGCATCAAACAACTTTAAAATCCATTTATTTTGTTTCGTCAAAAGAATTGTCTGCTCATGAAGAAGTAACAGACAAAGAAGCAAAGATAATTTCGGATTACCTCAAATATCGCTATCCTGAAAACTGGAATAAACTGAAAAAAATCGGAGTCAGCCCGGAAACTGTTATTTTCTTGAAAAATTATTATACTTTGGAAAAAAATAAAAAATATAATTTCAATTTTTTATGCAGAACAAGTTATAAAAGCGAAAACAAAAAAACGAAATCAAGTCTTCCTCTTTTACAAAAATATTCGGTTTCGTCTAAATCAATCAGCGCCGGTTTAGTTTTGGAAAAAGATAAATCAGAAAAAGAAATATACGAATTTACTTCATATTACGGAGAATTAAAAAAAGATAAATTTAAAATAAACGCCGGAAATTACATTATAAACTGGGGATACGGACTTGTTTTTGCAAAACCTTTGGGAAAGCCTGATTTTTCCTCAGTTAAGAAAATGATAAATCCGACCAATAAAATATCATTGCATAAATCATCCTTCGAGTCAGGTTATCTTTCGGGAGTAAGCGCGGGGTACAATTACGAAAATGTAACCGTAAACGCATTCATGTCTCATACAGGTAAATATTATCGGCTGGAAAACGGAAAAATTACTTCTTTAAGCGATGACGGGATTCATGCTGAAAACGAGACTCCGGAAGTTAAAGAAAACATCGCAGGAGTCGATTTATTCTTTCAATCAACTTATGCGGATATCGGAATTTCGGCTGCAACAGACAATTTTTCACATTCATTTAACAACCCTTATCTCAGCAAAAACAATAATCTCGTATCTCTTATCGGAACTCTAAAATACGATAATTTATCCTGCTTCGGAGAGCTGGCAAACTCAAATAAGATTTCGGCTTTTCATATAGGGACGGGATTTATGACAGACAGTTTAAAATCTGTCCTTTCTTACAGACATTTCCCGGCAAAATATCATTCTTTTCACCAAAATGCCATAAGATTTTCGCAAGCTTTGCATACGGAAGAAAAAGGCATATTATGGAAAACGGAAACTAAGCTTTTCAATAAAATAAAATTAGAGTACATGTTAAATACAGGTTATACTCGTAAAAAATCGTCTGAATTTCCTTTTAAAAAATCTCGCTTCAACCAAAAGATAACCGTTAAGTCAAAAATTTTCGCATTATCCGTAAAACAAAAGAAAACGGGAATATCAAATTCAAGGTTTAGTTTAAGAACAAGAACTTATCGCCTGAAACATCATATCATGCCGTCAAAATCATTAAAAATAACTCAGAATATTCAATTCAAAGAAGAAAAATCGGAAAATAAATACAAAAGCGGATTTCTGGTCTATGCTCAATTGGAAATGCACAAAAAACTGTACAATTTTTATGTAAGGTTAACGGCTTGGGACACTAAAATAAGCTTATATGAACATGAAAATAATTTAACGGGAGTTTTATTGAATCGTATTCATAACGGTTCAGGTTCCGCCTTGGTTTTGTTGCTGAAACAAAATATCAGAAGAAATTTAAAATCGGAAATTTATTTCAGAGACTGTTTAGACAAAAAAGACCAAAAAGAATATGCTTTTCAAATAATATATAATTTTTAGAACTCTATACCTTTACGGGAAAGAACTCCTTTGGCATAATAATGTTTTATTTCTCTCATTTCTGTTACCAAGTCGGCAAATTCTATTAAATCAGGAGAAGCGTAACGTCCCGTTAAAACAACTTCGGTTTCCGGATTTTTTTCATGCAAAATTCTCAGCAACTCCTGAGATGAAAACAAATTATAATAAACGGCAATAGTAACTTCGTCTAAAATAACGAGTTGATATTTGCCTGAACGCAAAACGTCCCTGATCTTTATTAAACCGTCTTTGGCATTACTGATATCTTTCTCATCCGGAGTTCTGTCAAGAAAACATTCATTTCCGAAAAGATCTGTTTTTATATCCGGCAGTTTATCGTTGCACAATTTAACTTCGGAATAAGTCATTCCCTTTATAAATTGTCCGATAAAAACTTTTTTCCCTGCTCCGACCGCTCTCAGAGCCAATCCGAAAGCTGAAGTAGTTTTGCCTTTTCCGTTTCCCGTATAAAGATGAACCATGCCTTTAATTTTATTCCTTTCTCTCTATTGTCAGAAGGGTTACGTCATCCGGAATGCGGTTACTGTTTAATTTATGATTATTAATAACTCCTTCAACATCATGTTCATCAAAAAGAGTCAGTATTATGTCATGCCTGTCTTTGAGAGAAGGGTATTGCGGAAGAATTTCCAGAATTCCGTCCGAAAGACAAACAATTTTATCGTTTACGTTAAAATCTATTTCTGTTGATTCTGCCGATATATTATCAATTATGCCCAAAGGCGATCCTTTCAAATTTATATATTCGGCTTTTCCGTTTTTATAAATAACAGGTTGAGGATATTGACCGCAATTTATGCAGGATAAAGTATTTTTACGCAAATCTATTACTCCGTAAAAAAGCGTTATAAACTTATCGGAGACAAAATCAAGCATTTCACAATTCAAAAGACGACAAATTTCATGCGGTTGCAATACAATGTCGTTAAACTCCCAATTAAATAAATCAAGATACTTACGGACAAAATTTTTAAGAAAAACAGTAATGAACGCTGCCGGAACGCCGTGTCCCGAAACATCTGCCAAATAAAAGACCAAATGATTCTCTCCGACGTTAAAATAATCAATGAAATCTCCGCTCAAATAATCGGACGGAATCAAATAATGGTTTAATTCATATCCGGAAATCTTTTTGTTTTTTTCCGGTAAAAGCTCAAATTGAATTTTACGTCCGGCAATTTCATCTTCCCGAAGTTCGGTAACGGATGCTTGCAATTTTTTATTCAATTTTTCCAATTGTCCGGTTCTTTCTTTCACTTTCAATTCAAGCTTGCGATTTAAGTCCGATAATTTTTCTTCTGCAATCATTCTTTGCTTTATCTCTTTTGATAATTCAACGTAAGATTTCTCTAATGCAAGGGCCTGCTCTTTAAGTTTTGCGGTTCTTTTTATTACCATTTCCTCAAGTTCTTGTTCGTAACGAATGTTTTTTTTCATAAGATCAGATTTTTCAAATGCCTGCTTTATATTGGCATCAACAAGATCCAAATTGAAAACCGGTTTTACTATAAAGTCCCAAGCTCCTTTTTTAATTGCTCTTATGGCGCTTTCGATATCGCTGCTCCCGGAAACAATCAAAACAGGCAAAGTAGGATATTCTTTATTCAAAATATTTAAAAGTTCAAATCCGTCCATTACGGGCATATCCAAATCAATAAAAGCAAGATCAACCTTTTCTTTTTTAATCAATTCCAAACCTGTTAAACCGTTTTCGGCAGTAATGCAATCGTAATGCAAACTTTCAAGCATTGACCTGATAACAGAACGAACCATATCATTATCATCAATAATAATTATTTTTTTCTTATTGTTTAAATCAAAAACATCATTGTTTTGTCCCAATAAAACTCTCCTTATTTCTATATTTTTTCCATAAAACGCTGATATTTAACTAAAATTCAGCTTCAAAAGAAATAACCTCAGACATTCCGGTATTTCCTTCAGGATCCGAACATCTCAAAAAATAACGATTTGTTCCTGCCCGTAAATTTACTTCTGCTCTGAATTGACCGTTTAGCAAAGAATGAGAGGTTTCCTGACCGTTTAAGTTAAGAATAATCTCTCCGCCGGGAAATAAATCCGTATGATTATCTGATTTTTTCAAACGCAGCAAACCCGTTATAACATAAAAATTATGCTCTACAACCTGATCTTCGCCGGGAGAAAAATCATAAAATTCGGCATAAGGATAATTCGGATGACTGAGATTAAGATCAACAGATAATTGACCGGGAACATTTACGCTGACTTCAGTTTCGTTGTAACCCGGTAAAAAAAGTCTTATCTTATGATCGCCGGAAGGAATATCCTGCAACATAACCGGAGTTTGTTGAAAAATTCGATTATTGTCAAAATAAATTTGAGCTCCCGGAGGATTACTGGCAATTTTAAAAGGAAACCCGACTATAGAATTTCCCGACTCCCTGTTACCGTAAATCATCCATTCTCCGTTTATTTTCTTGAAGTAAGACATAAATCCGTTGTCGTAAGGTTCAGTAAAAACCTGAGTTTCATCACTAGAGCTGAATTCGATTCTGAATGAGACAACAGCTTCATCGTAATCAATATCAATTTCTATATTTTCCGTCTCCATATAGTCAAAATTGACATAATAACTTTGCCACTCGCTGAAAACATGATCTTTGGTTTTACCGTTATGCAAAAAATCATCGGCATAGTAACTCATAATTTCTTCGTAATTGCTGTTATTGAAATCAGTTGTTATTTTATCCAAAATTGTTCTTATCAAAAGATCGGAACTGTTTACCGATTGAGAATCCGCTTCACAGCCGAGCAATAAAACAACAGCCGAAAGCAATGCGTACTTTATTATTTTTTTTAACATTCCGATAATCTCCCTTATTTTTATGCTTTACTTTGCATTAAAATATAATCCGGTTTATCTTAAAGAAAATAAATTTATCTCGGATGGCAATCACTTATTTCATTTTAATAAAAAAGATTACAACATTTAAAATATTATTCTGCGTATAAAAAACAATAATTTTTTTATTTTTTCGGATCAAAAACAAATATTCGTTTTATTGTCAAATAATTGTTCTCTTATAATAGTTAATTTTTAAAATAAAAACAAAAAAAATAATAAATAAACACTCGGTTCCGAATAATAGGGATAATTAATTAATAAAAATATCCGTGTTTCATTTTGCAAGATTTTTTAATCTTATAAGTTATGCTTATCTCAGACAGATAATCCGCACTTTTTCCCGTCGCCCGGTTCAGCCGTTTTACTTAAGCTGTAATTTACGAAACCCCGGAATGAAAAATATCCTTAAATATCAAAATAAACACATTAACAATAATTATTTATGCAATCATACATTTTTAATATGAAGCATGAAGTAAAACATAGAGATAAACAAAAAAAATCTCTCGCAATCATAAAAAAGCGAGGGAAATAAGTTATTTTGCGCGTAACCGAAATTACTTCACAAGCAATATTTTTTTATTTAACCGGTTTGTTTGAGTTTTCAGATTAACGAAGTAAATTCCGCTGACACTACGTTCGGAAAATTCGGATTTTAATTCGAGAATATGTTTTCCGGATTTTATTTCAGGAATCTTTTGCTCGTAAACTTTCTGACCTTTAATATTATAAACTCCGATCTCGACAGGCGAGTCTTCAGGAAGAGAAAAAGATATTGTAATATTTGCTCTGCTTCCGGTTGCAATAAAAGGATTAGGATAAATATTTGCTTCCGATTTATATTCAGCAATATCATTATCGTTGGCAACCTGAATAACATTTAACGTCAAAGGCAAAGTTTTAAGAGAATCATCAGGATCATTTGAGTAAAATTCAATTTCAGCATTGTAAGACTGGTTCAAAGCCAATTGATTTCCGTCAACCGCATAATTTACGGTAAAAGGAACTCCCGCTTCAACAATTGCCTGAGGATCATCCAATTTTATAAATGATGCGTTCGGCGAAATAAAAACGGAAGTGTTGCTCTCGACAAAATCTTGATTATAAGCAATCTGTAAACCGTCGTCAGCATCGGCATTTTCAATACCTACGGTCGCTTCGTTAAGCTCTCCGTCCATATTTCCGTATAAAAATTCAATATCTCCGTTTTGATGCAATATCACCTGAAAATTGAGATTTCCCGTTTCATTATAAAATACCCAATTCGTATATTGTATAATAATCTTCTTGCCGTCCTCATCAAAATAAGAGTATAAATCTCCGGAATTTGATTTCAAGTCGTCCCAAAACGGCGCAATCATATCATTGGGTTTTATTGAATTGGGAATTTCGTCATTGGAATAATCAATCCCGTCTCGTCCGAAAGTAAGATAACCGTTGGACGAAACTTTTACGTTTGTTTTAAGCTTACCGTAAAACGGGAATAAAAAAGGCAATTCAAGATTATAAAAAGTATTTGAACCGTTCATCGGATGTAAATCGCCTATTTCCGAAATATCGTTCCATTCGGAAAGCTCTCCAGGATAATCAGACGCTTTCCACCAATTGTATCCGTAATTATCGGGATCACCCGAAGCATTAACAGACAATCCGATTATTCTCGTCCAATAACTGAGATCCGCTTCGCCGGTATTTTCCAAGTTAAAATTCAGATAATTAGTTTCCCCGAATTTAATATCCGCAACCTCTTCTGCAGGAATACTCAGTTGAGGCGGATATTGAACAGTCGCGCTTACGGGAATTATTTTAACGGGCTCTTCCGGATCATTGGAATGAATCTCTATATTAACGCTGAAAATTCCTGTTTCGTTCGGATTAAGCTGAACAGAATAAGGAATTGATTCTCCGAAAACAAGAGAAGCAGATTCGGCTCCGGTTAAAACAAAATCATCGGAATCAAGAATTACGTCAGTAATATTCAAATCATTTTCTCCCTGATTTTGAAGGAAAAAATTAATTTCCGGCGTTTCTCCCGGATCAATATTTCCAAAAGATATTTCATCTTCGGAAGAATAACATTCCGGTTCCGTTTGCCCAAACAGAAAAGATAAATACAATTGAAACAAATTCTTTTTGGTGTTGTCGCTTTCTCCGTCAAAGAGCGCTCCGGTTATAACGGTTGAACCTATCGCCCTGTAATTTTCGCCTTTATTGGCAACAGCTCTTACGTAATCTCCGTTTACGGAGTTCAATATTGCCGTTCCTGTTCCTGCTGTTAAACGATTCATTCTTCCTATGCAATAAGAAGGCGTTTGCCCGGGATTTTCATCCCGATAATCGTAATTCTTTCCGGCGGTAAAAGTATCGTCAATACCGCGAATTCCGCCTGTTATTTCTTCATCTTCTCCTTGAATGCCGGAAGCTATGCCCAGCATGGCAAGAAACTCCGTGCCGGCAAAATCAATACCGATATTGGTTCCTTCAACATAAAGAGCTTTTCCCGCATTAAGATAATTGACCAAAACGTTTTGTTGTTCGACGCTCACGGCGCCGGGCGGCCACCAATCTCAGGAAACGCAGAACCCGCCCAGAAAGACGAGTACGGCATCATATTGCAATAAGTCTTCAGGCAACTCGTAATCAGAGTCGTAATTTATGTTCATTTCATCCAGAAATCCCGTAATCCTGTCTTCCGATGAAGCGTATTCGCCGGTTTCGGGATCATCAAAATGAAAAGACGGATTTTCATTTAGCCATAAAAATACGCTTTGAGCATTTAAACCTGCCCCCAATATAAAAAAAGAAGCAAGCAAAATTAATTTTTTTATCATGATACCTCCAAAAATATTATACTAACCTAATCAATAAGTAAATTTTAACAAAAAATATTTAACCCGAAAAATAAAAAAACAGACAAAACATATTATTGTTAAGCTTAATCAGAAAATTAAATGAAATAATTTTTTTAACTTAAAAAAACATATCTGTCAATTTAACGGAAAATAAAACTGCTCAATTTAAAAATTTGTTCTTTTTTACCCGGTGAATTAATTTAAGGCAAGATTCGATTTATTTAACTGCCGAGCAAATTTTTCAGGTCAAAGCTCTTCAGCAAGGCATAAAAAAGTTTAGAAAGCATTTAAAATAAAGAAAATATATTGTCAGAACTTATGCGATAAGCCTTAAAGTTATTTATTTATTGACATAAAAAACGTCCGAAAATTTAAAGATCGGATAATGTATCTCTTTTTAGAGAGTTCAGTTATATAATAAGATTAAAATATAAACAGGAGAAAAACATGACCAAAGCGGATTTAGTAAAAAGTGTTTCGGCTGAGACAGGAATCATCCGTAAAGATGTAGCCATTATTGTTGATTCATTATTGGAAACGATAGTTAATTCCTTAAAAGAAGGAAATCATATTGAAATTCGCGGCTTTGCTACTTTCAAAACCAAGAAACGCAATGCTCGCGAAGCAAGAAACCCCAAAACCGGGGAAACGGTTAAAGTAGAAGAAAGAACCGTTCCGTCTATTAAATTTTCTAAAGATTTCAAAGATCAAATAGCTGAAGCTGCAAAATAATTGTTAAGAGCGGGTTCTTTAACCCGCCTTTTTTATTTATGTCGGGATTTTACAGCGAATATACGGATTTAACATCCGGAACAGTAAATATTAAAGGAGAAGAAGCGCATCATATCCTGAATGTATTCCGAAAAAAAAACGGAGACACTGTTCAGGTTACAAACGGAAAAGGTCTTCTCATTTCGGCTCAGATAATTGCAACAAATAAAAAAGAAGTAATTTGCAAAATACTGAAATCGGAAAAAAAATTAAAATCAAAACCGATAATCGCTTGCGCTTTTTCGTTATTGAGATCAAAGCATGATTTTATGATCATAGAAAAATTAACAGAACTCGGAATATCTGAATTTTATCCTTTTATCTCACAATTTACAGTAAGAAAACCCAATTCAAATACGGCGGAGAAAATGACAAAAACAGCAATTTCCGCCATCAAGCAATGCGATAACGCTTATCTTCCGAAAATCTATGAACCTCGGAAACTTACGGAACAGATTAAATTTATTAAATCAAAACAATATAAAATAATAACAGCCTCAGAACTTCAACCGGAAAATACTCTTGCCGATTGTTGGGACAAGAAGGAAAATCTTTGTTTCGCAATAGGACCTGAAGGCGGATTTTCTCCGGAAGAAAGAGAATTTTTTACAAGAGAAAATATTTCTCAAATAACACTCGGCAATCATATTCTCAGAGCAGAAACCGCAGCCGTAAATTTTGCATCTGTAATCTTAGGAAAACTTTTGGAAAATGATCCGTCTCACTATTAGTTTTGCAATATTTATTTTTTTTATTTGTTCATGCCTTGCCTTGGATGAAGACTCTTTGTTGCAAAAGCTCTCTTACACTCCTGTATTTATTCCGAAAAAAAACAGAATTAAGGTTCAATTTTTCAGAAATTATCCTGCGAAGGAGCCTCTCAGCATTTTTCTTACCAATCCGACCGGAAGAAATAACCGCGGTCTTTTATGCAAAAACGAGATTATGCTTAACATTCTTATGGAATATCCTTTTCTTGCCGATTGGAGTTCTTTTGACGCAACAATGGATTATTTGCCGATAGATTTTTACAATAAATATATTTATAAAGACTTATACAAAGTAAATCTTACCGATTACTTAATTATTTCGACAAATATAAAAAAAGCAACGGAAACAGGTAATTTCATTAATTTAAAAATTCCGCTCAATAAAAAAAGCAACTTTTTTAATTTTAAAATATATCGTTAAAAAAACTCAATGAACAAGTTTAAATTATTTTCAAAATATAAACCTGAGGGAGATCAAATTCAGGCGATTCGGGAACTCACCGAAGGCGTATTGCGAGGAGAGAAATTTCAAACTTTGCTCGGCGTAACCGGTTCAGGCAAAACGTTTACTGTTGCCAATACAATCGAAAAAGTGAATAAACCGACTCTCGTCATTTCTCACAATAAAACATTAGCAGCCCAGCTTTACGGCGAATTTAAACAATTGTTTCCCGAAAATGCAGTTGAATTTTTCATAAGTTATTACGATTACTATCAGCCTGAAGCTTATATACCGGGAAAAGACGTTTATATTGAAAAAGATTCGGACATAAACGACGAAATAGAAAAATTGCGACTTCACGCAACCATGTCCCTGACGGAACGCAGAGACGTTATCATAGTGGCAAGCGTTTCCTGTATCTACGGATTGGGGATTCCGGAAGAATACCGCCAGGCTCAAATTCCCATAAAAGTCGGCGAAACAATCGAAAGAAACGAATTACTCAAAAAATTGATAAATATTCATTATTCCAGAAATGACGTTGCCTTTCAGAGAGGAGCGTTTCGAGTAACGGGAGATGTTGTAGATATTTATCCCGCCTATATGGAGCATTCGATAAGAGTTGAATTTTTCGGTGACGAAATAGAAAGAATTTCCAGAATAAACCCCATTGATAATCATATTTTAGAGGAAGTGGACGAATATGCCGTTTATCCTGCCAACCATTTTATTACATCCAAAGAAATGCTTGAAAAAGCGGTTTTATCCATTCAAAAAGAACTTAACGAATGCGTAGCGAATTTTTTGGACGCAGGAAAATTCGTTGAAGCGCAACGATTGGAACAAAGAACAAAATTTGATGCGGAAATGTTGAAAGAATTGGGGTATTGTTCAGGAATTGAAAATTATTCGCGCCACTTAACCGGCGCCCAAAAGGGAGAACCTCCTTTTTGTCTGATTGATTACTTCCCGAAAGATTATCTTCTTGTAATAGACGAATCTCACGTTACTCTTCCTCAGTTTCACGCTATGTACAGCGGAGATTACAGCCGTAAAAAAAGTTTGGTGGAATACGGATTTCGTCTGCCGTCCGCTTTCGACAATCGTCCTTTAAAATTTAATGAATTTGAAGATCATATAAATCAAGTTATTTTTGTTTCTGCCACTCCCGGCAACTACGAATTGGAAAAAACGGAAGGCGTTTTTGTCGAACAGGTAATACGTCCGACGGGACTTCTCGATCCGGAAATTATTATAAAACCCGTTGCTTCACAAGTTGACGATTTACTTGAGGAATGCCGTTTAACTTACGAAAAAGGCGAAAAAATTCTGGTTACTGCTTTAACAAAAAGAATGTCGGAAGATTTAAGCAAATATATGACCGATGCAGGAATAAAAGCAAGATATCTGCACAGCGAATTGTCGGCAATCGAGCGTTCGGGAGTTATTCGAGATTTCAGACTCGGGGAATTTGATGTTTTGATCGGCGTAAACCTGCTTAGAGAGGGTCTTGATATGCCGGAAGTCTCTTTGGTTGCCATTCTGGATGCCGATAAAACAGGATTCTTGCGTTCTTCCCGATCCTTAATTCAAACCGCCGGACGCGCTGCTCGCAATGCGAACGGAAGAGTTATTTTTTATGCCGATAAAATTACAGATTCCATAAGAGAAACCATAGAAGAAACAAACAGAAGAAGGAAAAAACAAACAGAATACAATAAAATACATAATATTACGCCTGAAACTATTTTTAAGACAACAGAACAAATCATGAGTTCCACAAGAGTTGCTGAGGGCTATGCTCCCTACAATGCCAAAAATACAAAGTCAAAATCAGAATCAGGAAAAGATAATTTCGAAGAATATCTGCATCTTGATAATCCTGAAAAAGTAATTGCTCTGCTGGAAAAAGAAATGAATAAAGCCGCCGAAAAACTGGAATTTGAAAAAGCCGCCGAGCTTAGGGACAGAATTTCGGAAATGCAAAGTCTTTTGGACTTGTAATTTTCTTCAATCAAACAAATAAATTCATTTTCACCCTTACGCAAAACAACGATTTATCAGGCATAAAAATTAACTGAGATAACGTTTCCGAAAAATATCAAATATGTTTAAATATGCTTTGAAAATAAAAATTAACTTAACTTAATTTACGCCGTAAAAGACATTCGGCTAAAATTTATTTTTTTAATTGACATAAGTATTTTACCTATTTTTTTGTAATCCGTAAGGAGATTATAACTTATGATTAAAGATAAGAAAATTTTACGACAGAAGATTGAAACTCATTAAGCATTTATTCCTGATTTAGGGATAAATGCTTTTTTCATGCAAAGATATTGTTTCTTTAATCAAAAGCTTATATATCGGAAACATAAATATTTTTATTCGGGAAGTTATATGAACATATCTGAAATTGTGGCATTAGGATTGAAAGAAGATCTCGGACACGGAGACATTTCAACAGAATATCTCGAACTCGGAGTCAAGCAGGTTTCGGCATTTTTGATTGCAAAAGAAGACGGAATAATTGCCGGTTTGGAAACAGTGCGAGAAGTCTTCAGGCAAGTTGATCCGCAAATCAACATTATCGCCTATTGCAAAGACGGCGATGCAGTAAAAAAAGGCGAAGAAATCATCAAAATAAAAGGTAATGCTTCGTCTATTCTCAAAGGCGAAAGAGTTGCCCTTAATTTTCTGCAAAGAATGAGCGGAATAGCTTCCGCAACCAATCGTCTGGTAAAAGCCGTTTCCGGTACAAAAGCAAAGATTCTGGATACCAGAAAAACAACCCCGGGCTTGCGTTTTCTTGAAAAATATTCTGTAAAAACGGGAGGCGGATTTAACCATCGTTTCGGTCTTTTTGACATGATAATGCTCAAAGAAAACCATATCAGAGCAGCCGGCTCAATCACCAAAGCGACGGAACTGATCAAAAAAAATAACACAACGTATAAAATTGAAGCGGAAGTAACAAACTCAGAAGAACTTGATGAAGCTGTCAGAGCAAAAGTTGACAGAGTTATGCTTGATAACATGTCAATTCAAGAGATGAAAAAAGCAGTCGAAAAATACGGAGGTATCGTTGAATTGGAAGCATCCGGCAACGTTACTCTCGAAAAAATAAGAGAAATTGCCGAAACAGGGGTTGATTACATATCCAGCGGAGCGTTAACGCATTCATGTAAATCAATGGACATATCATTATTATTTAAGGAGTAAATAATGAATAAAAAAACAAAAGAGAACTTGGAAATACTTGTCAAAATGCAGGTATTTGAAGATGAAATAACCAAACTTAATCAAAAGAAAAAGGAATTGCCGGAGAAACTTTCGGGTTTAAAATCCAATTTGGAAGAAGCCGAAAAAGAAATGTCCGCCGCCAAGAAAAAACTTGAAGAAAATATTAAATCTCAAAAATCAAACGAACTGAAAATAGGTTCACACAAAGATACTATTACAAAATATTCTGAACAATTAACTTCTATTAAAACAAATAAAGAATATAAAGCCTTAAACAGCGAAATCAATCACCTTAAAGAAAAAAATCAAAAAATTGACGAAGAAACCGTTAAATTAATGGAAAAAGAAAATAATCTGAAAGAAGTGTTGACGGAAGCTGAAAGTAAATTCGAAAAAGCGGAAAAAGAACTTCAGGAAAACGAATCAAAAATAGAAGAAGAGATTAAAGTTACCGATCAGGAAATAAGCGGATTCAAAGAAAAACGAAATGCTTTGGCAATAAATCTTCCGAAAAACATTATATACAAATATCGTCGTTTAATTGAAAGACATTTTGACAGAAGAGCTCTTGCTTATAACAAAAAAAATGCCTGCTCGGGTTGCGGAAACGCCATGACTCCGCAAAACCAGATTGATGTCAGCCAATCGAAAATAATTCAATGCGAATCATGCGGAAGAATATTTATACCGACATCCCTCGAAGAATCGCAACAGCAATAAATTTAACGCCTTTATTTTAATTTCAGTTAAAACAGAGAAGACGAAATGTCTGCTTCGTCTTGAGGCGAAGAGGAAAGTCCGAACACCGCAGGGCAGGATACTTTCTAACGGAAAGTCGCAGCGATGCGGAGAAAGTGCCGCAGAAATTATACCGCCCGAATTATTTCGGGTAAGGGTGAAAAGGCAGTGTAAGAGACTACCGGTTTCGATGTGAGTCGAAATGCAAGGTAAACCTTATCCGGTGCAATGCCAAATAGGAAAGTCGTTTGCTTCGGCAAAGAGGATCTGCCCGATCCTGAGACTTTCGGGTGGGCAGCTTAAGTCGTCCTTAAAAGGTTCCTTTTGAGAAACAGCAATGTACGACTGAGATAAATAGACATTACTTTACTTCTTAGGTAAAGGACAAAATTCGGCTTACCGTCTTCTCTGTAACATTTTATAAAATATAATCATTGCCGGAGATATGATGCCGGAAAACATTTCTGCCCTTAATGTTCTTGCTAAAGAAAAAGCATTTTATTATTATGAAAATCTGCGTAAAATTTTTTTTGAGAAAAAAAACGCAGGTTTAAAAATCCATAACCTTTTAAGAACCTTCATCTATTCTTTCAATACGGAATCCAAAAGTATTTTTTCAGGTTTAGAACCTGCGGCAATATTTATTTTTGAATATTTAAAAGTAGAAGATTTTCCTCGCAAATGCTTTTGGTTTTTGTTGAGAGAAACCAAGGGGAAAAATTTTCAACCTGATTTACTGAAAGAATACTCAGCTGCTTTTGAATTTCTTATTTATTATTTTTCTTCCTTTCCGTCTCCGCATAACCTCTTTAAAAATACAGACTTTAAAAACACAATAAAAAGAAATTGCGTCTTCGGGAAAGAAAAATTGAGCTTTTTCTGCGTTATTATTGATCTTACAGAAGATTCCGGGGTAAAAAAAATTAAGGCTTATTCAGAAGATACGGGAAAATTTGAACTTATTTTAAAAGATTTGTCAACTTTAGGGAAACCCGAAACTTCGGGGAAAAAATTCCATCTTCTTCATAAGGTTTTGCGTAAGTATCAAAAACTTTACCTTGATAATATAATTTGGATTAAAGAAAAGATTTTTACGGTTTCGGAAGATTCGATTATTGCTTTTATGCCTGATTTTCAAATTGATGTAAGCTCAGCAGCGGAAACTTTCGTTTGGGATAAAAAAAATAAACGCGAAACAGCCAATCCTTATCTTTTTTTCCTGAAATATGCAGAATCCGTAAAACCATCATTGGCGATGATAAAAGGAATGATCGTAAATGATTTTTTGGATGAGATTCTTTTTCGAGGACTTAACGACGGAAAAGATTTTTTCGGCAAGAGATTACAGGCTTATGTCTTGCAAGCCCTGAATTTTGATAATTCGGAATTATCCGAAATTTTTTCGGAGATAAAAAATATTTACCAAACTGCATTAATTGAATTTTCTTCAATTACGGGAGATTCAGAAATTTTGGTCGAACCGTCTTTTTATTCAGCAAAATTCGGTTTACAGGGACGTTTGGACGTGTTGGCGCAAAGTAAAATATCGGAAGCAATACAAGATATTTACGAATTAAAAAGCGGCAATCCGCCGAACGGAAAAGGCGTTTGGCTGAATCACAGAATGCAGGTAATCGGTTATCGTCTTTTGCTGAATGACATAAAAAAGAGAATAACGGGAGATTCGGCTGTTTTCTACCCTAAAGTTAAAAATAATTTTATCCGGGAAGTAAAAGAATGCAAAAACGATGCTCAACGCTTTGTAATGTTGAGAAACTTTACGGTTTCTTTAATAATCGATCTTGCTTCCGAAAAGAAAAAATTTACGGATCTGATTATTGAATCCCAAAAAACGATAATACCGCCGTTTAAACATGATTTTGTTTATGACATCAATAAAAAAATAAACAGCCTTTCTCCGATTGAAACAGATTATGTCAACGAATGCGTTTCCTTTGTATTCCGAGAACTTATCGAAGCAAAATCAGGCAACGGTTTACGCCCGGGCTTTTCATCTCTTTGGTTACTTTCTCAAGAGGAAAAAAAAGAAAGCGATCAAATTATTTCAGAACTACGATTTCATTCATTCAATAAATCGGAAAAGATTATTTGTTTTGAAAAGCAAAACTCCAAAATCGATAATTTCCGCTTGAATGACATAATCGTTATTTACCCCGTAAATTCATTTTCACCGATAGAAAATCAAATTTACAAAGGTGTTTTGCAATCCCGAACCGCCGATAAAATTTACGTTAAATTCCGGAATCATTATTTTAATGATGATTTTTTTGACAGAGACCAAATTTGGCAAATTGAACATGACATGATGGATCGCGGCTATTATTCCGTAATTAATCAGATGACTCGCTTTGCGTCGGCAGACAAAGATAAAAGAATGTTATTGCTTGGATTAAGAAAACCCGAGTACGATGACTGCATTCCCGAATTATCCGATGAATTGACAGCGCTTCAAAAAGAAATCGTAACCAAGGCCGTTCAAACCGAAGATTATTTTTTGATTCAGGGACCTCCCGGCACGGGAAAAACATCTTATATCCTGCTGAATATCGTAAAATCTCTTTTGGCAAAAACCGATTTTGAAAATATTTTTCTTTTGGGATTTACCAATCGCAGCATAGAAGAAATTTCAGATAAATTGAGAAAAGCAGATTTAAATTTCATCCGCTTCGGAAATTCCGGCAACGAGGAAGATATTTATAATCTTATTCATAAATATTCTTTCGAGGAATTGAAAATAAAGATCAGGGAATGTCGTATTTTTACCGGTACGGTCGCCTCTTTTAAAAATATGTCCTGTCAAATAAAAAATCTGAAAAGTTTTGATGTGTTAATAGTTGATGAAGCTGCTCAACTCTTAGAATCAGACATTATCGGGATCGCTTCCGAGTTTGACAAAATGATCTTGATAGGAGACCAAAATCAATTGCCGGCTGTAGTTACTCAGAACCCGAAAAAAATGCAAATCCATTCCGAAAATCTTCGAAGAATTCATTTTACCTGGTCGGGAAATTCTCTGTTTGAAAGATTATTCTTTAGATGCAGAGAAAACGAATGGGACGAAAGCGCAGTTGTTTTGCGCGAACATTTCAGAATGCACGCTAAAATTGCCGATTTGATAAATCCTTTCTACGACGGGAAATTAAAACCCGCATCGGAAAAACAAAAATATGAGATAAAAATATCCGAAGATATGACTCCTCTGGAAAAAATTTTATACAGGAAAAGAGTAATTTTCATTGAATCAAAGCCTGAATTTAATTTTACGAATTGTCATTACGAAGAAGCAAAATTAATCTCCGTTATTTTGCGAAATCTGAATCTTCCGGAAAATCCGGCGGAATATCTCGGCATTATTACTCCTTTCAGATCTCAAATCGGATTAATCGGAAACGAAATCAGAAAAATTCCAGGTTCTGAACAAATAACAGTCGATACCGTAGAACGTTTTCAGGGAGCCGAACGCAATTTGATTATTTTTTCCTTCGGATTAAATAAAAATTCGGATCCCGAATCAATAACGGCTGTCAACAGTAACGGAAAAGTTGACAGAAAATTAAACGTAATGCTTTCAAGGGCAAAAGATTATGTTATTCTTACCGGAACTCCTGGCTTTGTAAAAAAAAATATCCATTATGAGCAATTGTTAAAAAAACTGCAAAAGAACAATGCTTTAATCCGAATCGGCGACCGAGATAAGTTTTTCAAACAAACGTTACAGAATCAGCCGAGGATAAAAATATTGACCGGAGAAAGAACTTAAAAATTTAGGTATTGCAATTAATTAATAAAAATACTTTTACCCAAACATAATCAAACGGAGATAAAAATGGAACATAAATTTAAGACGGAAGTAAAATCGGAAACGGGAGAACTCCAAGCAGTAATTTTACACACTCCCGGTCAGGAAATAGAAAATATGACCCCGCAAAATGCGGAAAAAGCATTGTACAGCGATATTCTTAATTTATCCGTCGCAACTCCCGAATATGCTCAAATGAAAGGCGTCTTGTCAAAACTTACAAAAACTTTTGAAGTTACGGATTTATTGGAAAATGTTTTAGAAAACAAGACGGCAAAAGAAAAATTACTGAAAAATATTTGCGAAAAAGAAAACCAAACGGAAATTTATGAAGATTTGGTTTCCATGAATGCCGGATTGCTCGCTTCTCAATTGATGCAAGGCGTTCTTATGAAAAAAAATACCCTGACCAAATATATGAGCGAAGATGTTTATGCTTTGCGTCCTCTTCATAACTTCTTCTTCACCAGAGACGCTTCAATGTCTGTCGGCAATCATGTGTTAATAGGTAAAATGAAGAGTCCGGTTCGAGCAGGAGAATCCATGATCATGGAAGCAATTTTCAATTATAACTCATACTTTTCTTCCGAAACCTTGAATCCGGCTTATGATCCCGAATTTAAAAATGCAACCGTTGAGGGCGGCGATTTTCTGGTTGCGAGGGAAGATATTTATCTTATCGGCGTAGGAGACAGAACAAATACGAGCGGCGTTGATTATGTTTTGAAAAAAATTAAGGAAAGTCGAGAAAAACGACATATAATTATTCAACAATTGCCTAAAACCCCGGAATCTTTTATTCATCTGGATATGGTTTTCACTTTATTGGACAAAACTCATTGCATGGTTTACGCTCCTCTTATTCTTACTCCAAACCAATATCGCACGATTCATATAACTGCGGATAACGGAAAAGCAGTTTCGATCAAAGATGAAAATAATTTATTGTCGGCTTTGAAAAATTTAGGCATGGATCTTGAGCCTGTTTATTGCGGAGGATCGAAAGATTTAAGAATACAAGAACGCGAACAATGGCACAGCGGAGCCAATTTCTTTGCTTTTGCTCCCGGAAAAGTTCTCGGTTACGGACGCAATGTTTACACTATGGAGGCAATGAACCGAGCCGGTTTCGAAATAATCAAAGCGGTTGACGTTATTAGCGACAAAGTAAATGTTGACGATTATAAACGTTGTGTCGTAACCATAGAAGGTTCTGAATTGGCAAGAGGCGGAGGCGGTTGTCGCTGCATGACAATGCCGATACTCAGGAAATAAGCAATAATTTTACGATTCATTTATAAAAAGGAAGATTTATGAAGATAATTATTTTGGGAGCAGGCAATTGGGGAACTGCTTTGGCAATCTGTTTTTCGGAAAGAAAAAATGTCAGACTTTGGACAATAAATAAAGAAGAAGCCGATAAAATAAACAAGGCAGGCATGAACGAAACATTTTTGCCGGGAATAAATTTACCTGCTTCAATTACGGCTGAAGAAAAATATGCTTCTCCCATTGAAGAAGACGATATTATTATTTTGGCGGTTCCGTCCCGAAAGATAGAAAATGTTGCTTTGGAGCTTAAAGAAAAAGGCGTAAAAAATAATATTCTGGTCAATGTCTCCAAAGGCGTAAAACATTCTTCTCTGAAAACCATTCACGAAATAATCAGAGAAGTTTTGCCGGAGGCTCGTTTTGCCAATTTGAGCGGTCCCACCATTGCCAGGGAAATTGCCGAAGGATTGCCCGCAAAAGCCATAATTGCTTCTTCTGACGTCTCTCTTTTATTTTATCTTCAGGAACATCTTCAAAACAGTTTACTCAAATTTGAATTCAGCCGGGATGTGGACGGCATAGAACTTTGCGCTTCTTTAAAAGGGTTGATTGCCATTGCCGTGGGCTTGGCAGACGGACTCGGTTATAAAACAAATATTTTCGGTTTGATTATGACTTACGGTTTGCGAGAATTTAATATTGTAATGAATTTTTTGGGCGTATCCACAGATACGGTTTACGGAATTGCCGGAATGGGAGATTTAATCACCACCTGTTTATCTGAAAACAGCCGTAACAGATCTTTCGGAAGGTACCTTGCTCAAGGGATGAGCAGAGATGAAGCATTGGCGGAAGTAGGAATGGTCGTAGAAGGAGTTTCCATGGCTAAAACGATTCAAAAACTGGCAAAATTCAATTTGTCCATACCTCTTATCTCTTGCATTACCGAAATTATTTTCGATGATATTGACGACATAAGAGCCAAATTAACTTCAACCCTCGATAAATTATAAAATTTTTGATCACGGAGTTTTTTTAATGCTTAATCCTAGTATGTTTGCCATGCCCTTTATAGGGGGATTTATCGGCTTATTCACCAATTATTTAGCAGTTATAATGCTTTTCAGACCGTATAAAGACAAAAAAATAGGCGGTTTGAAATTAATCCCCAAAGGCGTTATCCCCAAAAATCAATTTCGTTTAGCGGAAAAAATCGGTGAAACGGTTCATAACGATCTTTTGAATGCGGAAGATATTATCGCCAAAATTGATTCAGAAAAAGTACAAGGCATGTTAAGAAATACTATTCATGCAACTTTGGAAAATCGGCTTAACTCGGAAATTCCCTCAATATCGGAAATGCTACCTCCTGAACTGCAAGAAAATTTCAGTGTTATGCTGTTGCATTTAAGCGAAAAAGTCGTAGATTCAGTTCTTGAAAATTTATCTTCCGAGAACCATCGGCAAATCCTTTCCGAAACAATATCTTTTTTGGAAAAAATAATTGCAGACGATTTTAAATCCGATAATTCGGTCATAAAAAAATATGTCGGAGAAACGGCAAACAATGTTCTTTCTTCAGACTTCCTGATAAGTTTTACAGAAGGAATTATCGATTATCTTGATTCATCTGATTACACTCTTGAAATTCTTCTTAATGATCGCGCAGTTGAAATTTTAAAGACGGAACTGACAGGATTTTTAAGAAAATTATCATCAGGAATGGGATCAATTTTTGAAAATCAACATTTATGCGAAAGCATTGCAGATAAAATCTCGGTTTCGCTTACCGAAATGCCCGAACTTTCCATGATGTCGGCTTTTCTGAGTCCGGATTTTATCAAAAGCGTAATTTTGAAAGTTATTCAAAGCAACGGCGAAAGCTGGGTCGGATATATTGCGGATAACATTCCCGAGAATGTTTTGGAACACCAAAGCGAAAAAATTTTATCGGATCTCAGTAAGGTAAAACTTGCCGATATTGCAAAATTTATGAAAAAAGCGGATATTGCATCCGAACTCGGCAATAAATTATATCAATTAACTTTATATAACAGAGAAAATATTCAAAATTATTTATTTTCGGTTGCCGAAGAATCTTTTCAAAAAGCAGACTTTCATCAACTTGCCGGGAATTTAAAAACTTTTTGTAAATCGGATAAATTGAAGCTTGAAGCAAAGAAATTTACCGTTAAAATATTACTTCGCTTGACTAAGGTAAAAATAGGAACTCCGGGCAAGCTTGTTCCTCGCAATCTGAAACTTTATATAGAAGAAAAATCTTTGCTTACGTTAAATAAAACCTTAAAAGAAAAGCTTCCCGAAATAATTAAAACAGTAAATTTCAGGGAAATAGTCCAAACAAAAGTTTCTTCTTTTTCATTGCAAAAACTGGAAGAAATTGTTAGAAATGTTGCCAAAAAAGAATTACACTACATTACTGTTTTCGGCGGTATAATAGGCTTTATGATCGGATGCATTCAGCTTTTATGGCTGTTTTTTACTCAATAACACAAAAATCTTGCAGTATTTAAATATTTAAATTACTGCCGCAATCAATAATATTTTTCAGATCATTGTCTCGGTGCAATTTTCTTGGATTTGTAAACATCATAAGCCGCTTGCGATATTCCGTAGAGATATTTTCTCATCTCTTTTAACTTTTCTTTATGCAATAAAGATATATCTTCCGCAGGAAATTTATTGTATTTCGCTAATTTCCCCGGTTCTCCTATTTTTGCATAGTAGTAAAGAGAGTCTTCTATTATTCCCATCTGCGAATATTTTGTTATGACAACCGGTTCAGCAGGCTCTTTTAACATATTTCGTCCGAAGAAAGAATGCGGGAATTTACCGCCCAAAAGAGAAAACAGAGAAGGAGCAATATCAATTTGCGAAGACAATCTTTCATTTACGGGAGATGATCCGATAATTTCCGGAGCGTACCAAAGGCAGGGAACATGGCTGATCCGATAATCAAAAGCCAAATCATGATGATAACTTTTGCCGTGATCCCCGAAAATTACGAAAATCGTATTTTTGAAATAATCTCTTTTCTTTACTTCCTCAAAAAAACGTCCTATTGCCCAGTCCGTATATTTAAAAGTATTATAGTGCTTATTAAGCGGTTCTCCCGTATCAATGTGTCCAAAGTCAATATTATCCGGGACATCGAAAGGTTCATGATTGGTAAGAGAAAAAAGCATGGCAAAAAACGGTTTTCCGATACTGTTATCCATAACTTCCAGTAATCTGTCAAAAACGAGATGATCCGGAACTCCCCACTTATTTAATTTGTATTTATGAGGGAAGTCCTCTTCCGAAATAAAATTATCAACTCCTTTGGAACGTAAAAATCCTTTCATGTTGTCAAAAGAAATATCTCCTCCGTAAAGAAAAGTTGTCGAATAACCGCGTTTTTTTAAAATTCCCGGAACAGAAGGCATAGGTTGCTGACCTTCTATTTGCAACAAAATAGATTTCCCCGCCAAAACAGGATAAGAACACATTGAAGAGCTGACGGCGCGATTGGAACGTTGTCCGTTAGTATAAAAATTATTAAATAAAATACCTTCTTTAGACAAACGATCAAAATTGGGAGTAAGATTATGTTTTCCTCCCAAAATACCGGTCAACTCGGCAGACATTGTTTCCATAAGCAAAACAACAACATTATATTGTTTCTCTTCACCGAAATCAGTCATCCTGTAAAAAGGATATTCGGGATCAATAAGAGAATCGGTCGGAGCAACAATTTCTTTTACCGTAAAATCAATCGCTTCCCGGTTGGATTTAAAATACTGCAATTTATTTTTAATGTCATGTCGTTTATTTTTTTGGGTATAATAAATATCTTTGGAAAGATTATAAATAGGATTCAGAGTTAATTGATTAACCATATTATCGGAACTGAAAAAAGCCAATCCCCAATTCATAACGCCTTCTTTGGTTCTTCCCCTAATCCCCAAGAACAATAATCCGCCTGTTAAAATAAAATAAAATATTCGTCCGGGAATACGCCAAGAATCAAACTTAATGCTTTTAAAAATCTTATTTTGCAAAAAAGTAAAAATAAAAATAAAAGCAGCCGCAAGCAAAATGTAACGGATAACCGGAGATTCTCTCCATATCGTATAAACAATAAGTCCGCCGTTATTTGCGTATTCAATTGCCGTAAAGTTAAGATGAGAATTGTATTCTTTGAAAAATTCAAGATTAACGATATGTCCGATTGTAACTGCTCCGAAAAATAAAGCGGAAAAAGTCGCCCAAAAGCGACGGGAAAATCTATGAAATTCAAGACCGATCCAAGGCATGGAACCGAATAAAACAACAGGAGCCAGAATAAATCCCAGAATCGAAACATCAAATCTCAGCCCCAGAAAAAAAGCTTTCAAAATTACATTAAGTTCAACTCCGGCAAATTCAGGTTTGTATTTTATAAAAAAAAGCAGACGATAAACAGTCAAAAAAATCGTCATTAATAAAAACAGCGAAAAAAATCCTTTCTCAAGTTTTGAAGGTTTAAATAATTTTAAAGTCATTTTTATTTTATTCATTGATCATCCTTTTTCTACGGTTCATTCCGGTTATAAGCAGTATTATAAAAAATTAAGGAAACCGGTTAAATTATATCAATATCGGTTCCCTTAAAAATAAATGTTCTGTTTTCGGGTTAAGCATATTTATTTAAAGTTTCTTGCATTTTTTCTATAGTATAGGGCTTTTCTATAACATTTTTGAATCCGTATTTTTCATACTTGGCAATTACCTCGGAATCTGAATATCCGCTTGAGACAAAAACAAAAGCATTTTTATCAAAATCCAAAATTTGTCTTACCGCTTCCATTCCGCCCATTCCTCCCGGCACCGTCAAATCCATTATAACCAAGTCGTAAGGATTTTTTTTAAAAGCTTCTTTATACATTTCAACGGCTCGTTTACCGTCTTCGGCAGTATCCGCCGTATGTCCCAAAAGGGTAAAAATATTACGAGCTGTTCCGCGAATTATTTCTTCGTCATCCATGACCAAAACATGTAAATTATTCTTTTTTATTTTCAAGTTTTCCGATATAATGTTTGATTTTTCTCCGCAAGAAACACTTTTTCCTGAAGCCGGAAGATAAATATCAAAAGCGGTTCCGACATTCAATTCAGAATGCACATCAATCATACCGTTATGCTTTCTGATAATGGAATAAACCGTTGCCAAGCCGATGCCGTTGCCGGTTTCCTTGGTTGTAAAATAAGGCTCGAAAATATGAGGCAGATCTTTTACGTCAATGCCGTTACCTTCGTCTTTCACAGTTACTTTCACATAGTATCCGGGCTGCAAAAGAGAATTATATCCTTCTTCAGCAATAATATTAAACATACTGAAGTACAGACAACCTCCGTTCGGCATTGCCTGATTTGCATTAATTGTGAGATTAGAAAAAACTTGTTCTATTTGACCTTTGTCAACATCAACTTCCCAAAGATTTTCCTGATAATCAAATTTAGGTTTTACGTTACTTCCCGTAAGATCGAATTTTACTACCTCGGCAATTAAATCAAATAAACAAACATGGTCTTTAACCGGCGATCCGCCTTTGGAAAAAGTCAATAATTGTCTTGTAAGTTTTGTTGCCCGATGCATGGACTTTTCGGCGCAATCCAGAAATTCGTAAGCCGGATCGCTTTGCGACATCTTAAATTTTGCCAGAGAAAAGTTTCCGTAAATACCTGTTAAAATATTATTGAAATCGTGAGCTATTCCGCCTGCCAAAGTTCCCAAACTTTGCAGTTGTTCCAACTTTTGCAATTCCAACTCAGATTTTTTTCTTTCGGTTATATCTCGGACGAAGAGAATAACTGAGTTTTCGGATTTAGGACTTACTATAGATTCAAACCAATGCTCTTTACCGTCAATAATAAAGGAATAAGACATTTCGCTGACCACGCCTCTTTTAAAAGTCAAGTCCAGTTTTTCCTGAATGGAATTTGCCAAATCAGGCTCCAAAACGTCATACAGCGTTTTGTTCAAAAGTTCCTCCTTCGGAACGGATAACACTTTGGGAGATGTAGGAGCAACATAAAGACAACGCCCGTCTCTGTCCAATTCCAAAACCAAATCTTCCATGGCGGTAAATAAAGAATAAAGTCTTTTATTTGATTCTTCCAGTTTTTCTTCTGCTTCTTTCAAATCAGTTATATCGTTAAAACTTTCCAAGATATATTTTTTGCCTTCTATCTCCAAAATTTGAGCATTTTTTAAGATAGGACATTTAACTTTATTTTTCCTGTTTATGTAAGTATCCATGCCGTTAAATCGGGTAAGACCTTTTATCCAGATAGGACATTCTTTGGATTTTTGACCTTTAGGACAAAGTACATCGCATTTATTTCCCAATAACTCTTTTTCGGAAAATCCCGTTATATCGCAAGTCCGCTGATTTACTTTGGTAATAACGTAATCCTCGCTTATCAAAAGAAATCCGCCCGGGATATTTTTTATCAGCTCTTCATTAAAATTTTTATGGGATTCCGATTTTTTAAGATTTTCTTCATTTTCAAGAGTTTTTTCAAGCAAGCGTTTTTTCAAATAAAGCAATAAGGAGATCAATAATAAGAGAGACGTAATCAATAAATAAAATATTATCGAGCAATAAGTGTCGGAAATATTATAAAGATTTAGAATCGTTACCATAGATTTTCCTCAGAATTAAATTTTTAAGCGGATGATAACAACAATTAAAGTTAATTTGTGTCAATATCAATTATAACTTTTTCAGATTTAATCTCTGATTCGGAAATAACGTAACATTTTGCAACTTTCTCCGAAGCTTCTATTCCTTTTTCTTTGTCGTCAGCGTAAATATAACCTATTAATCTGTTTTTAGGAATTTCTGATCCGACTTTTAAATCCAAATGAGCTCCCGCTCCGTAATCCAAAACCGAGTCCAAAGTTTTTCTTCCGGCATTAACGTTTATGAGAGCATATCCGATTCCCTGAGAATCAATTGATTTTACAAATCCGTATTTATCGGCATAAATCGGTATTTTAAATTTTGCGCCGGGCAACAAATCGTAATTATCGCAAACTTCCGGGTTACCGCCTTGCAAAGCAGTAAACTCCTTAAATTTATCTAATGCCTTACCGTTGGCTATAACTTCTTCGATTGCTTTTCCGGCAATTTCAGCATCAGCATAAATGCCGGACATAAGCAACATCTCAACCGCCAAAGCTTTGGTTATCTCATGTATATCGGGAATTTTATTGCCTTTCAAATATTCTATTGATTCGATAATTTCCAAAGCATTTCCGACTTTAAATCCCAAAGGAGAATTCATATTTGTGTAAATGACGGAAACTTTTTGTCCGAAAGCATTGCCTGTTAATTTCAGTAAACGTCCAAGCTTTCTCGCCTGATCCAAAGACTTTATAAATGCTCCCGTTCCGACTTTCAGATCAATTGCCAGATTCTGAGCGCCTTCGGCAATTTTCTTGCTCATAATGCTTGCCGTAATCAAAGGTAAAGATTCCACTGTTCCGGTTACGTCTCGCAAAGCATAAATCATTTTGTCGGCAGGCACCAATTCATCGCTCTGACTGATTATGGAAAAACCGCATTTATCAATAATTCTTTTAAAATCTTTTTCACCGAAAGCAGTCGAAAATCCCGGTATCGACTCAAGCTTATCTAAAGTTCCTCCGGTATGTCCTAAACCTCTTCCGGAAATCATAGGAATTTTTGCTCCGCAAGCAGCAACTATCGGAGCCAAAACAATTGTGATTTTATCGCCTACTCCTCCGGTTGAGTGCTTGTCAACCGTTCCGAATTTTTCAGGAAATGTTATTCTTTTTCCAGAGTTAATATATACGCCCGTTAATGTCTCTATTTCGGAATCCGTCATATCTCTAAAATATATGCTCATCAAAAGAGCCGACATTTGATAATCCGGGATCTTTCCGTTGATATAGCCTTCAGCCAAAAAGGTCGTTTCTTCTTTGGACAATTGTTTTCCGTTACGTTTCTTTATAATCAATTCAACGGGATTATACATATTTTCCTCCGGAACTTTAATTTGAATCGGACAATATTTTAAATTGAAGCAAATCGGCAAATATTTTTTAAAATATCCGTTAAAAAAATCAGAACTTTGCAAGGAAATCTTTATTTATAAGGAAGTTATTTATATTTAAAGAATTTTATTTTGCATAAATCTCAGACGCTAAACAACATATTGAAATAAAAAAATAATTTTCAAATAAAAAAAGCCTCGAAAAACGAGGCTTAAAAAAAAGAGTTTCAATAAACTTAATAATGTAGAAAAGAATTAAAAATGGCACGCCCGGAGGGATTCGAACCCCAAACCTTCTGGTCCGTAGCCAGATGCTCTATCCAGTTGAGCTACGGGCGCACATCCGAATAACGGCGTCAGAATCGTTTTCCTATTATTTCTTGTCAAGAAATAAAATCAAATTAAAGAACAAAAATCATAAAAAAAGTGCATATTTGACTATAATAAAACAAGATAATAAATTATAAGCATTTTTTTTGCGAATTATTCCATTTCATAGAAAAAAAGACGGATAAAGAATCATAACTAATTTCATAATAATAAATTAAAGAGAGTAAGAATCATTCATGAATTTATTTCCGGCGCTCTTTTTTTTTAATTGCTAAAAATAATTCTTTGCATATCTCCGTTTTTTCTTATACTGTTTAACAAAAAAACATTGGAGGGCATAATGAATTTTGAAAAATTCACAATCAAGTCTCAAGAAGCAATCGAATCTTCTTTCAGAGAAGCGGAAGCAAACGGCAATCCCGAAATCAGTCCGCTGCATATATTAAAAGCTTTTGCGGGACAAGAAGATTCTATCCTGAAGATGATATTCAAAAAAAGCGGTTTATCGTTGGAAAGTTTAATTTCCGATATAAAATCGCAAATCCGAAACATTCCCCGTATTCAAGGAACAAACAATCCGACCGTTTCTCGAGAATTACAAAAAGTTCTGCTTAAAGCAAGTAAAGAAGCAGAAAAAATGCAGGACGAATTCGTAAGCGTCGAACATATTATTCTGGCATTATTAAGTCAAGAGAATCAAGGCGGAAGAATTTTAAAAAATCACGGATTGTCCTATAACTTAGTATTAAAAGTCTTGAAAGAACTGAGAGGAAATCAACGCGTAACGGATCAAAATCCGGAAAATAAATATCAGGTTTTGGATAAATACACCAGAAACCTCACTGAATTGGCAAGCAAAGGGAAGCTTGACCCGGTTATCGGAAGAGACGAAGAAATCAGAAGAGTTATCCAAATTTTATCGCGCAGAAGAAAAAACAACCCGGTATTAATAGGCGAACCGGGAACAGGCAAAACGGCAATCGCAGAAGGCTTGGCTCATCGCATTATAGAACAAGACGTGCCCGAGAACTTAAAAAACAAAGAACTGCGAGAATTGGACATGGCGGGATTAGTTGCCGGAGCAAAATTCAGAGGAGAATTTGAAGAACGCCTGAAAGCTGTTTTGCATGAAATAGAAAAATCAGACGGGAAAATAATTCTTTTTATAGACGAGATCCATATTGTGGTCGGAGCCGGAGCAACTCAGGGAGCAATGGACGCATCAAATATGCTTAAACCGGCTTTGGCAAGAGGAAGCCTTCACTGTATCGGAGCAACAACTCTGGACGAATACAGAAAATATATCGAAAAAGATGCAGCTCTGGAAAGACGTTTTCAAAAAGTTGCGGTAGCTGAGCCGAGCGTAAATTCGACTATATCAATATTGCGCGGCATAAAAGACAAATATGAAGTTCATCACGGAGTTCATATAAAAGACGAATCGCTGATTGCCGCAGCCGTACTTTCCGACCGCTACGTAACCGACAGATTTTTACCTGATAAAGCCATTGATTTGCTTGATGAAGCATGTTCTTACATAAGAATGCAAATAGATTCTCTTCCTATAGAACTGGATGAAACAGAAAGAGATATTCGACGGTTGGAAATTGAAAAAATATCAATGAAAAAGGATAAGTCGGAGAATTACAAAGCAATAACCAAAGAGCTTGAAGAACTTAAAGAAAAACGTTCGGTTTTGCGAGGAAAATGGGAATACGAGAAAAATCTCATTACCGAGATCAGAAAATTGAAAGAAGAGACAGACAATGTAAAATCTCAAACCGAAATTGCCGAAAGGAACGGTCAACTGGATAAAGCAGCCGAGCTTAAATACGGAAAATTATCGGAATTAAAACAAAAATCAGCAGAAAAAAGAGCTGAACTGGAAGCAATTCCAAAAGAAGAACAAATGCTGAGAGAAGACATTGACGAAGAAACAATAGCTCGCGTGGTTTCTCGCCAAACAGGCATTCCGATCAGTAAATTGATGGAAAGCGAAAGAGCAAAACTTCTGAAAATAGAAGATATTTTACATAAAAGAGTAGTCGGTCAGGAAGAAGGTATTTCCGTAATAAGCAATGCGTTGAGACGATCAAGAAGCGGTTTGTCGGATATAAGCAAACCGATAGGTTCTTTCCTCTTTCTCGGTCCCACCGGCGTAGGTAAAACAGAACTGGCAAAAGCTTTGGCGGTTTATTTGTTTGATACAGAAAAATCGATAATCCGAATCGACATGTCCGAGTTTATGGAAAAACATGCCGTTTCGAGATTAATAGGAGCTCCTCCCGGATATGTAGGATACGAAGAAGGCGGATATTTAACCGAAGCCGTTCGCCGTCGTCCTTATTCGGTAATTTTATTGGATGAAATAGAAAAAGCTCATCACGATATTTTCAATATTTTATTGCAAATAATGGATGACGGTCGCCTTACGGACGGCAAAGGAAGAACTGTAGATTTCAAGAATACAATAATTATAATGACTTCCAATCTCGCTTCCTCAGAGATTTATCAAGCCGAAGATCCGGAACAAATAAAACCGCAAATAATGAATTCTTTGCAAAATTATTTCAAACCCGAATTTTTGAATCGTTTGGATGAAATTGTTCTCTTCAGCAGATTAAAAAAATCGGAAATAAAACAAATTGCGCAAATTCAATTGGCAAACATGAACAGAAAGCTGAAAGAAAAAGGTCTTTCATTGGCATTTTCGGAAAAAGCCTCTGATAAGATAGCCGAGTACGGATTTGATCCGCAATTCGGCGCAAGACCTCTGAAACGAGTTATTCAAAAGGAAATTGAAAACAAACTGGCAATCAAATTGCTGTCGGGAGAATTGGAAGGAAAATCAGAAATCAAAGTTGATTACGATAAAGAATTTCTGTTTTCATAAAATTTCAAATCAATAACATAAACTCCTCAAATATCTCTCGCTCGTCAAATAAAATTCGAGCGAGAGATTTTATGTTGCAGAGATATCCGTTAATAAAGTTAAATCGAATTATTTTTTCGGAAAATACCCTGCTTCAACATCAAACATCTTCTTAACCGTTGACCTTCATATATCCTCATATCTTTTTATTTTATATCAAGATACAAATATAAGAATTCATAGCAGGAAAATTTTTAAAAATAAAAAACAGCAATGAGTAAAAAATACGCATTCAATATTTTTGCTCATATTTCAATAAAATAAAAATAATTTATCGACACAAATACAAAAGAATATATTTATGCTCAAAATTACCGTTTAAATAATATAAAAATCGGTGTAATCAAGAAATAATCAACAAATAACAAAAAGAGAGGAAAAAATGAAATTTTCAAGTAAACTTATACTTTTGGCAACTCTTTTGTCTTTGGGAATATTGTTTGCAGATACAATAATTTTTGAAGATGACTTTACCGAAGAGCCAGCTAATTGGACTAAAATATCCGTAATCGGAGATCAAGAATGGACTCACCAAACTTACGGCGGCAACGGATTTATGAAAATGTCCGGATATTCAGGCGGCAACGCCTATGCCAACGAAGACTGGCTCATTACCCCTGCCGTTGACTTAACAAATGCGGGTAATCCTAAGCTCTCATTTGAAACCGCAAATAATTACGGCGATGAAAATACTGTTTTGAACATATTAATATCATCCGATTTCGACGGAAACATTGAAACCGCAAACTGGACGGATATCACCGCTCAAGCAACTTTTCCGACTTCTCACTCCTGGACATTCGTTGCATCCGGCGATATTGATTTATCGGAATATTCCGGCAATATTTATGTTGCATTCAAATATATTTGTCCCGATTCAAATGCAGGAACCTGGGAAACAGATAATGTTTTGATTAAAGACTCAGACGGCGAAAATCCGCCGGTTCCAGATAACGCAATCGTTATCAACGAAATAGCTTATAATCCTCCCAACAGTGTAGGAAATGACAATTACTTTGAATTTTTGGAATTTTACAATAATTCTTCCGATGCCGTTGATATGTCCGGTTGGACAATTTCTCAAGCGGTTGATTTTACATTTCCGGAAGGAAGTGTTTTAGACGCAGATTCTTACGCTGTTGTCGCAAAAAATGCCGATTCTTTAGCTGCCTATTACGGAATAACCAATATTTCCGGCTCATTTGAAGGCGGTCTGAACAATTCCGGAGAAACCGTTATTCTTTCGGATGCCTCAGGCAATGAGCAAGATAACGTTACTTACGCAGACGGAGGTTCATGGCCGGAAGAAGCGGACGGACAAGGTCCTTCTTTGGAATTAATTGATCCTTCATCAGATAATGCTAATCCCGACAATTGGCAAGCTTCTTTTACCGAAAACGGAACCCCGGGAATGCCTAATTCTTCCGCTCCCGAAGCAGAAAATAAAACAATTTACGAAATTCAATATACAGAAGACGAAAGCGGAGATTCTCCGGAAGCGGGAAACCGAGTTCACACAAGCGGTATCGTTTATGCCGTATTTGACGGATTTTTCTTTATGTCCATGCCGGAAGGAGGAGCATGGAAAGGCATTGCGGTTCAATCCGATATTGAAGTTGCGGAAAGCGATCTTGTGGAATGCGATGCTACGGTCGGCGAAGTTTACGGAAGAACAACTTTGCAAACATTGTCCAATGTTACAGTCAGTGCAGTTTATACTGTGATTTCTCCCGCCGTGATTACAACCGGAGAAGTTGCAAGCGAGCAATACGAAAGCGTGCTTATTAAAGTTGAAAATGTTACGGTAACCAATGATTCTCTCGGTTACGGAGAATGGGAAATAGACGATAATTCAGGAACTTGCCGAGTAAACGATGAAGGCGATTATTCTTACGTTCCTCAAACCGGAGATATGCTTGATTCCGTAACCGGAGCAGTTCAATATTCTTTCGGCAATTTCAAAATAGAACCTCGCAGAGACGATGATTTGATTCAAGACACTTCTTCACCGGCTTTAAGCGTAACTCCCAATCTTGTCGAATTCGGAATGTTGGAAATCGGAACGGAAGCAAGCTTAAATCTTACTTTTGCCAACACCGGAAATTCAGATTTGATTATAGAAGCAATAACCTTGCCG
>PDWI01000237.1_pt1 | contig 84734 bp, 66 predicted proteins | sample 1430891 | NCBI WGS metagenome assembly PDWI01 (sample SAMN01162508, study PRJNA174530) | Oral metagenome, whole genome shotgun sequencing project. | biome: Marine environment; feature: Marine mammal; material: Swab sample of the gingival sulcus; isolation source: swab sample of gingival sulcus... | reverse complement strand
TTAAATATATTTAAAAAACTTTATTTATTTTTGTTTTTTTTAAATATATTTAAAAAACTTGACGAAAATAAATATAATAATGTATAATTTATTTAACTAAGGAGGGTTAAATGGATATCATTAATAGACCGCTGTACTTAAATAAACTTATTGATTACAAAGATAAAGACATAATCAAAATTGTTACAGGTATCCGTAGATGTGGTAAATCTACACTACTTGATATATTTCATGGTCATTTAATAAAAAGCGGGGTAAAACACAAAAATATAATACATATTAATCTTGAATCTCTACAATATAAGAACATTCTGTTGTATGATAAATTCTATGATTATATTAGCGCTAAGATGAATGCTGATGAAAAATATTATCTTATTTTTGATGAAATACAATCGGTTAAAGATTTTGAAAAAGCTATTGAGTCGTTTAGAATTGATTATAATGTAGATATTTATATCACAGGGTCCAACTCTAATTTACTTTCAAATGAATTTGCTACTTTGCTTTCTGGAAGATATGTAGAGATTCGAATGTTACCACTTTCCTTTAGAGAATTCTTATCATTTCACAAATTTCCTGAACACTTTAGTATAGAAGATAAATTTACCAGATACTTACAAATTGGGGGGATGCCCATTCTAAAGGAACTTGATTTTAATATTTCCCAGATTAATGAAGTCCTTGAAGGTATTTATTCTACAGTTATTTTGAAAGATGTTTTAGAAAGAAATAGGCTTACTGACAAGCATACGCTTAAAAAAATTGTAAATTTCTTATGCGATAGCATAGGAAGTATAAATTCACCAAATAGAATATCTAATATCTTGAAAAATGACGGTAATATGACTGTAAAAGACAAACTTTCTAGTAATACAGTTAATAAATATATAGAAATGCTTAACGGTGCATTTGTTTTTTATACTGTAAATAGATATGACATTAAAGGTAAGGAGCTACTAAAGACGCTTAATAAAAGTTATATCGTTGATATAGGTTTTAGGAATGCGTTACTAGGTTATAGAGATGCAGACTACGGACACATCCTTGAAAATATAATTTACTTGGAGTTAATCAGAAGAGGGTATAAAGTCAGTATTGGTAAAGTAGGTAATTTAGAAGTAGATTTTGTTGCTGAAAAACCAACTGAAAAAAAGTATATTCAAGTTACCAATTCTCTCATTAATGAATATGTTTATGAAAGAGAATTAAGGGGCTTAAAAGCTATTAAAGACAATTATGATAAAATTGTACTTTCTATGGACAAGCACTTTATATTATCTGATGAGGGAATAAAGTTTATAAATATAACAGATTTCTTATTACAAGAATAGTTAGAAGCGAGTACATCTACTTTACTCATAATTAGATGTATCTAGTCATCTATTGGTCGACACATATCGTTAATGTTTACGGTATTATCAAAATCTTCTTCGTTTATCAAGTCTAGTTTCATAGCAGATTCTTTGATGGATATTTTTTCTTTTATCGCTTTTTTTACAATATCAGCGCATCTATCGTAACCGACTATACTGTTTAGAGAGGTTGCCATCATTAGATTTTTTTCTAGATTTTTTTTAATAGTTTCCTCATTAGGCTTTATTCCGATCACGCAGTTGTCATTGAAGGACATGATAGCATTTGAAAGTAATTTGATGGATTTAATAGTGTCATAGGCTATTAGAGGCTGTGATACGTTTAGCTGTAGTATTCCGGAAGAAGCTGCTAGACTTATAGCGCTCTCATAGCCGGTAACTTGGTAGCAAACCATTATCAGTGCTTCTATTTGAGTCGGGTTTACCTTTCCTGGCATTATGGAAGAACCGGGTTCATTAGCTGGAATCGTTATCTCGCCTACCATAGTATTTGGGCCGCTGGATAAGATTCTAATATCATTGGCTATTTTAAGGAGATTTGAAACAAGCGCTTTTATCGAACCAAATAGGTTTACGATACAGTCCATGCTCGTCAGACCGTGAAAATTGTTTTCTGTACTTACAAAAGGATATCCAGTTTCCGTTGCGATAGTTTCCGCCACAAGTTTTTGGTACCCTTTTCGAGTATTCAAGCCGGTCCCAACTGCCGTACCGCCTAGAGGTAATTCTAGAAGTCTATTAGAAGAATCTAAAATCATAGTATAAGTTTTTTCCATCATATAGTAAAAAGCGCTAAATTCTTGACCAAGTGTTATAGGAGCTGCGTCCATAAAATGTGTTCTACCAGACTTCGTTATTGACATATAATTGTCACTCAGTTTTTTAAAACTAGCCTTTAGCGTTTTAATAGCGGGTAGCAGTTTTTCTGTTGTTAAAATATAGGATGAAATTCTAATCGAAGTAGGGAATGTATCATTGGAACTCTGGCTCATGTTTACGTCATCATTGGGGTGGATATCAATATCTTTTAATGCTTTTGCTCTAGAGCTAATTACTTCGTTTACATTCATGTTAGTATGCGTGCCGCTTCCGGTTTGCCATATTGTAAGTGGGAAATGTTCATCTAGGTCACCGCATAATATTTCATCACATACTAAACGAATTCCTTCCAGTTTTTTATCGGATAAATCACCAAGCGTATGATTTGCGATAGCTGCAGATTTTTTAATGATAGCATAGGCAGAAATAATTTCTTTCGGCATCATCTCATCGCCAACCTTGAAGTTGTTTAAACTTCGTTGGGTTACACTTCCCCAGTACTTATTTTTAGGTACTAGTACTTCCCCCAAACTATCAAATTTCGTCGTAAATTGTTGTTTTTGATTCTCCATATAATAACAATAACACAAAGAATAATAGCTTAACAAGTAGCAAATAGATGATAATCATTATCGTTTGACAATTATAATTGATTACAGTATAATGTGCTTACAAAAGTTATTTTTAATGGAGGTTACAATGAAAAGCTATGTTTGTGTAGTTTGTGGGTATGTATACGTACCCGAAGAAGGCGATCCGGATAATGGGGTAGAACCTGGAACACCTTGGGAAGAAGTTCCGGAAGACTGGGTTTGTCCATTATGTGGAGTTGGTAAAGAAGACTTCGAAGAAGAATAATACAAAAAAATAGCGAACGTATTGTTCGCTCTTTTTATGTGATAGTATTACTACTTATTAATTAATTTGTGTAAAGACTTGTACACGTGCTTTAGATTAGGGTAGATTTTTTTGTAAACTTTTGCATATAGTTTTGAGTATATCTTATGATTCTCTTCATCAGGTAAGAATATTTGTTTTTCTCTTACCATACTCTTAGTAGCCTCATCATAATCTTTGTAATATCCTAAGCTTACGAAGCCAATAATTGCAGCGCCAAGACCACTATTTTCGAATGTTTCTCCTCTTACGACTTTGTGACCAAACATATCAGCGGTAATTTGGCATACGATATCACTTTTTGCGGCTCCACCACTAACGTAGATTTTCTCAACGGGGACACGTGTTTTCTTTTCTATTTTTTTCATACCATCTATAAGGGCAAAATTAATTCCTTCAATTATTGCTTTGTAGATATGGTACTTATTGTGGGAATCTGTAAACCCTATTATGGATCCTTTCGCATCAGGGTTTTTTAAGTCTGCTTTCCAAAAAGGTTGTAGCATAAGACCATCAGAACCAGGTGGAATTTTTTCAATAATGCGGTCGAGTATTTGTTCAGGTGTAACCCCAAGTTTTTCTGCGGTTTGTCTTTCTTCCGCTACAAATTCATTTTTGAACCATCTTATCATCCAGTATCCACGATACACGTTAATCTCAGTATTGTAGTGATTAGGGATTGCTGCAGGGTACGCTGGTAAAAATGGAACGGCCTCAAAGTATCTGTCGGAAGTCGTTTGTATTGTCGCTGCAGTACCAAAGCTGATTGACATTTTACTTTCATCGGAACATCCAACGCCAAGAGTTTCGCATCCTTTATCCGACGCGCCCGAGATGATCTTTACATCCGTTGGGAGATTAAGAAGTGTTGATAGTTCAGGAAGTAACTCACCAATAATCGTTCCTGTTTCAACGATTTCAGGAAGTTTTGATCTATCGATAGGAAAGAGAGAATCATAAAGTCCGCCTTTATTATCCCATTTCTTATTCTTAAAGTTAATAGGGATATGACCTATTTGATTGGAAATACTATCTACATATTTTCCAGTGAGTTTATAATGGAAATATCCTGAAAGTAGGAGAAAATGCTTTGTGTTATTCCAGTTTTCGGGTTCGTGTTCGATCATCCAGTTGGTTTTACCCTGCTTTTTAGTGTCAATAATTGGTTCATACATACCTACTATCTTTGAGGGGAGTGAGTAAATGAACGGAATATTATTACTAACACTTGCCTGCCTTTTATCGAGGAAAAGCATGGAGTTTCTGACTACTTTTCCATTTTCATCAAGATATACGCCAGTGTCTCTAAGAGTAGTAACGACTATCGCTTTAACATTTTTATTGACATTATTTTTACCTATTTTTTTAGTGCATCGAACAAATGCGTTAAAATAATCTTCTGGATTTTTTTCGCATATACCAAAATCGTTTGGATAATAGGGTTCGTATTCTTCTTTTTCTATTGCCAACATACGCCCGTCTTTGTCAAAGAGCATCACTCTAAGACTTTGCGTACCGCAATCAACAGACAAAACTAAGTCAGGCATAATGCCTCCTTTAAATAATAAAAGTATCTATCTGATATTAAACATCTTCTACAATGGCTATATAAGGGAGATTCCTATATTTATCGGCATAGTCTATTCCATATCCGACTATGAATTTATCCTCTATTATAAAACCGACATAATCAACTTTAACGTCGCAGGTTCTTCTTTGTGGTTTGTCAAGTAAAGTACAAAGTTTAAGGCTTTTTGGGTGCCTTGTACTCAGTGTATCTTTTAGGTTTTTGAGTGTGTTTCCAGAGTCGATTATATCTTCAACAATAAGAACATTTTTGTCCTTTATGTCGTAATCCAGATCTTTTAGTATTTTAACCGAACCACTTGAAACAGTGCTGGTTCCATAGCTGCTTACGCTCATGAAGTCAATATTTGCATCTGCTTTTATTTGACGCATTAAATCAGCAACGAAAACACTAGCCCCTTTTAGGATGCCGACAAGTAGAACGTCATCTCCTTCGTAGTCCCTTGTTATTTGTTCGCCGAGCTCCTTAACTCTATTTTCTATCTCCTTGGCGGTGAACATTTTACTAACTATTTGATACATAAAATCTCCTTAAAAAACAATATGTAGCTAGCATAACATAAATCCATCTTTAATATAAGATATAGACGAACAAAACTTAAAAAAACATACCCTTATTCCGATAATATGTATGAAGAAACACATTATTTTTTACAGTGCTTTTGGTGAAAGTATGGCAAGTGTTAGTAAGTATTTATGTATAAATAAAAAAATAAATATACTCAACAGGTTAGCACTATTTATAGGGTTAATTTTTGCCGTGTCCATTGTTACGGGCTCATTTGCCTTTGCGTACGCGAATAGAGTTGTTGAAAAGATTGTCGTTGAAGCAGGAGAGACTTTTCCGGATATTGATAGTTTCTTGATAGGAAAAGATAAAAGTGCGTATTTTGTAACGGACATTAATGAAATCGATTTAAACCAAGTAAAAGAATACTTAGTAATAATAAACATCGGTGGAGAGCCATATATGAGCACTCTGAAAGTCAAAGACACCATACTACCAAAAGCTGAAGGAGTAACAAAGGATGTTTGGCTAGGTGAGAAGGTTGATCCGAGGAGTTTGGTAAAAAATTTAGAGGATGAAACGAGAGTTGAGATAAAGTACTTATCTGAACCGGATATCAGTACGCTTGGTGAGAAAAAAGTTAACCTTGTACTAACAGATGAGGGAGGGAATAAAGCATTAATATCTTCATTCTTAAATGTAAAAAAAGATATTAACCCCCCTGTCGTAGCGCTTAAAGAAGTGCATAAATATCTTGGACAAAAACTTGATGAATTTGATTTCATCAAAAGATTTACGGATGAGAGTTCTGTAAAAATTAACTTTGTTGCGAGGCCTGATATGACTAAAATAGGAGAGCAAGAAATAGCGTTGAGGTTTAGAGACTCTGGGGGGAATATTGTCGTCGCGAAAACAAGGCTTTTTTTAGAAGAAGACACGGCTCCTCCCGTTATTTTAGAAAAAGAAAAACTATCCATATTCGAAGGGGAAAGCATTGACTATAACAAGGGAATAGAAGTCTTGGATAATAGTGGAGAGATTCCTAACTTGAGTGTAGACGCTTCAGCGGTGAATCCTTACGTAGCAGGACGATATAAAGTCATCTACACGGCGGTAGATAAAGCAGGTAATGTTACGGACTATAAAAGAGATGTACTAGTAAAGTTAAAGGCTCATAAATACGTAGATGAAGGGATGCTTGCCATTAAGGCAACAGAAGTACTTAAGAGCATCATAAACGATGATATGAGTGACAACCAAAAAATTGTTAGCATATATAACTGGGTTAAGAAGAGTTTAGTATACAAGGCAGAGACTGAAACAGATGATGAAGTTTTAGGTGCTTACTACGGTATTGTAAAAGGAGAAGGGGACTGCTTTGTTTACTATAGTACGACAAGATTTTTATTAACTTTGGCGCAGATAGATAATGTCAAAGTTGAAAAGGAAGGTGGAGGTCATTATTGGAACTTAGTGAAATGCGAGGGAGGGTATTGTCATTTAGATACCACGCCTTTTATTAGTGGGGAAGAGTTTATACTGCTTACAGATAATGAGCTGAAAAAAATATCTGAAAGAAATAGTGGTAGTCACAGATACAATAAATCCCTCTATAGTGAGATTTTAATAAAATAGTTTATGATGAAAAATATACTTAATTACCTAGAAAAAACGAAAGATAAATACAAAAATAAAATTGCTTTTTCATGTGAAGACGCAAGATATACTTTTAAAGATACTTATGAGATAACTCGCTCCGTTGCGACGTATATACTAAAAAAAGGTCATTATAAGGAGCCCGTCATCGTTGCTATGAAAAGAAGTTCTCAGATGGTCTTAGCAATGTTAGGTGTCATTCAATCAGGATGCTATTATGTTCCTGTTAGTGAGGATATTAATGAATACGATTTTGATAAGATAATAGAAAAAACGGGAAGCTCATTAATTATTGCGGATGCGCTTACCCTTGGCAGACTAAAAGAGCGAAAGGGCTTAGAAGTCTATAATTTTAGCGAAATGATTTTAACAAAAGCAGATGAGAATCTTATTGAAGAAGTCGGGAGAAAACATGACAGTGGTGATAATGCTTATATAGTTTTTACATCTGGTTCCACCGGCGAGCCAAAAGGAATAGTCGGAACTCATGAAAACATTATCACGTATATTGAAGGCTTTACCGAAGCGCTTGACATCGATGAGAACACTGTATTTGGGAATCAAGGTCCGTTGTTTTTGGACGCATGTTTTAAAGAGATTTATTCTACTTTGAAGACTGGTGCAACGACGCATATTATTCCGAAGAAAATACTTTCCTTCCCTACGAAACTTATAGAGTACATGAATGAAAAAAACATAAACACAATTTGTGTCGTTGTTTCTTTATTAAAATTAATAATGGCATATGATACATTTGAGTACATTAAGCCTAAGTCATTAAAGAAGGTAGCTTTTGTTGGGGAGGTCTTCGAGGTTTCTGCCTTCAAGAAGTTACAGCAAAGTTTGCCAGAAGTTGATTATTATAATCTATATGGTCCTACAGAAACAACAGGAGTATGTTGCTATAAAAAAATAGAAGATAATTTTAAGTCGGATACAATACCTATTGGTAAACCTTTAAAAGGATATGAAGTATTTATTTATGACGAGGGGAAAGACGAAATATCAGAGGAACAAGGAGAGATTATTGTCTCAGGTAAGTCTTTGACCAAAGGATATTTATCAAAAGAAGAAAGCGAAAAATCATTTGTTCGTTTTAAAAAATTGGGGTACGAGAGAGCTTATAGGACAGGTGATATCGGGAAATATGATGAAAGCGGAGATTTGATTTTCATTGCCAGAAAAGATGACCAGATAAAGCATCTTGGTTATAAAATCGAACTGGGAGAAATCGAATCAAAGGCTATGATGATGGATGGAGTTTCGCTTTGCGCTGCGATATATAAAAAGCCCCAACAAGCTATAGCAATGTATTACAAGGGCGAAATAAGCGAAAAAGACTTAAGGAGCAACCTATCGCTCATATTAGAAAAATATAAAATACCTAGTATAATAAAAAAAGTAGAAGAAATACCGTTTACAAAAAGCGGGAAGATAGATAAGAAGAGATTAGCGCATGGAAGAATTGATTAAATTATTAAAAGAAATAAATGCCAATATTGACTATGAGAAATGTAGTACTTTAGTGGAGGATAATTTGCTGGATTCATTTGATATATTTACACTTGTATCAGGAATTTATGATAGATTTCAGGTTACGATAAAGCCACAGTATATTGTGCCCGAAAACTTCAATAGTGCAAAAGACATTTATCAGTTAATAGAAACGATAAAAGGAGAGTAGATGTTATTTACTTCGTCAACCTTTTATCTATTTTTATCACTAATCGTTGTATTATATTACACGCTTTTTAAGAAGTATCAGTGGCAATTACTTCTTGTAGCAAGTGTTATTTTTTATGCCAGTTATGTTCCTGTTCATCTTGTTTACATATTGATAACTATAGTCTCGACATACTTTGCGGCTATAAAAGTAGAGGAAAATAAAAAAGCGAGTTACATCGTATATATTGTGATAGGTTTGAACTTGCTACTGCTTTCGATTTTTAAGTACGGTAATAATATCAGCGAGCTGATGTCGGGTGTCAATATATACCATCTAAATAATTACACTAGTATTATTATTCCGTTGGGGATATCCTATTATACGTTTATGTCTATAGCGTATCTGATTGACGTAAAAAGATCGGCGGTGTCAGCCAATAAAAATATTTTTAAGCTTGCGCTATTCTTAAGCTTTTTCCCACATATACTGATTGGTCCAATTACTAAATATGGTCAAGTAAAAGACTCATTGTACAGTACAAAAAAATACGACAGCTTTAACGTTCAAAAGGGAATACTTAGAATTATTTGGGGGCTTTTCAAGAAAGTAGTTGTGGCGGATAGACTAATTAGGCCGGTTCTTATCTTGTCGCAGGGTGGCGAAGAGTATAAAGGTATATACGTGCTAATATTAATGGTGCTCTACAGTTATAGGATATATTGTGATTTCACAGGTGGAATTGATATAGCGATTGGTACAGCGAGTCTTTTTGGTGTTCGATTGCCTGAGAACTTTATCAGACCATATTTTTCAAAAAGCATAATAGAGTACTGGAGACGATGGCATATAACTCTTGCGAGTTTTTTTAGAAACTATGTTTTCTTTCCGCTATCTGTTTCTAAGCCTATGCTTTTATTGAGCAAGGTATTAAGAAAGCACTTTGGAAATAATGTCGCTAAGAAAGTACCGATGTATTTATCGATAACCATAGTATGGTCTCTTACCGGGCTTTGGCATGGAGGAAGTCTTAACTTTTTATTTTGGGGATTATTCAATGCATTATTCATAATAATTGAGATTCAGTCAAAGCCATTTATTAAGAGTTTAGAAGAAAAGTATAGTTTTTTAACGGGTAATCACGTAAGAGCACTACAGATAATGACAACGCTAGTTATCGTTAGTTCTATAAGACTATTTGACATTTATGATGGAGTAGGAATGGTGTTTAATAGATTTTTCTCTATTTTTACAGACTTTAAGTATGTAGATAGTCAAACCATGTTATTAAACATAGGCTTAAGTGGAGCGGATATAGTTATTTTAACAATTTCATTTATCGTACTTCTTTCGTTCAGTCTATTACAAAGAAAGGCCGATATTTTTGATAAGGTGATAAACAAAAAGCTAGGATTACGACTAGCGGTTATTTACTCACTTGTTACGGTAATAGTAATATTTGGTGCCTACGGTGAGAATTATGACGTAGCAAACTTTATTTACAATAGATTTTAAAGTATGAAACATATTAAAACATTTATTATTATAACGTTAATATTTGTATCGCTGCTGATTGTACTTGGTAGACTAGTTGAGCCTAAGTATGCAAGCGGTGTAGTCGAAGGAGCTTTCATCAGAGAGTACTATAATGATGAGAAAAATAATCAAGTCATATTCTTAGGGGACTGCGAAGTATACGACAATATTTCTCCTGTGGATTTGTTTTTAGGGTATGGCATCACATCCTTCATAAGAGGTAGCGCGAATCAAACTGTGTGGCAGTCTTACTACCTATTAGAGGAGACGCTCAAATACGAAAAACCAGAGGTAGTGGTTTATAATGTTCAGGCGATGAAGTATTCTGAACCGGTAAAGGAAGCATATAACCATATGACCATTGATAATATGAAGTTGTCGCTTTCAAAGATTCGTTCCTACGAAGCTTCAAAATTCTCCGGTGAGAAACTATTTGATTATATAACACCGCTTTTTTATTATCACTCTAGAATATTTGATTTAAGCAAAGACGATATAAAGTATTTTTTTAACAATAAAAAAATAACGCACAATGGATATTACATGAGAGTTGACGTGAAAGAAATGGACATACTACCGGCGCAGAAAAAACTTGCAAATTATGAATTCGGCGAAAGGTCATATGAATACCTTGATAAAATGGTGGATCTTTGTGAAAAAAATGATATTGAGCTTTTACTTATTAAAGCGCCGATTCTTTATCCTTACTGGCATGAAGAGTGGGATGAACAAATTGTTAGTTACGCCAATGATAAAGATATTACGTATATAAACTTTATAGAAGAGATAGATGATATGGGTATTGATTTTAGTTCGGATACATATGACGGTGGCCTTCATTTAAATTTAAATGGAGCAAAAAAGTTTACAAAAAGGCTTGGTGAAGAGCTTGCTTCAAAGTACGAGCTTTCGGATATGAGAAGGGATAAAAGTACAGCGAAAGCGTGGGATAGTAAGATAGCTTTTTATCATGAGATGAAGAATTTGCAAGAAATGGAGATTAACTTATTTGGAAAGCTTGTATCTTGTGGAGGAATAAGAAAATGAAAAAAATATTGTTCCTATCAATATTGCTGCTCCTTACAAGCTGTGCTTCAGTGAGTAAAACTAATGATAGTAAAGCGGTTGTCACGGATAACACCGAAACAACACAAAAGCAGAAGATTGAATTCTCATATCAAGGGAGTGCAGTTAATATAGATGATGATATGAAGGAAGTAAAGGATAAAATTGGAGAGCCAAAACATTATTTTGAAGCAGATAGCTGTGCCTATCAAGGAAAAGAAAGAGTATATATCTATGGTGGTATGGAGATTAGGACGTATGAAAAAGAGGGTGAGGAGTATGTATTTAATATAGCGCTTACCGATAACCTTGTATCCACCAAAGAAGGGCTGAAGCTTTTTATGTCTGAAGATAAAGTGACAGCGATATACAGTGAACTAGAAAAAGAAGTGGGTGGCGTTTATATTTTCAGTGGTTATAATTGTGACCTTAGAGTACTTACGCAGGACAAAAAGGTTGTGTCTATAGAATATTTGAAAAAGATATAATTATTTGTTGATAGGCTGTTAAGGATTATAAGAATCTGTCGATATAACTAATAAGAAGGTAGTTATGTTCTTGATTAACTAGATAGTTGGACTTGCATTTTAAAAAAGAATGTGCTAGACTTGTAGCAATTAAATAAGTGAAGTGAATCTTTTCACCGATAAAGGCAAACCAATTGAAAGGTTGGGACGCAAAGCCAAGGGTCTTCTGCTTATGCAGGTGGCAGCCGGTTACCGAAAGGGAAGTTTTTTTATCGGGAAATACAACGAATTCTTCATAAGAATAAAACAGGAGGTTAAGATGAAAAGGGTTGTATTTTTTGTATTATTATTATCATTAGTATTTGGGACAATAAGTGCTCGTGCGGAGAGCATAGATATCAAAACGGATAATGTAAGTAAGGGGTATGTAAGTGTTTTATTTAACACAGGGAGTACCAAGAAGATTAAGTTAATGGTGAGCAAGGGGAATGCTAAGTACTATTACAATCTTAAGAATAGCAGTGAGTATGTGAATTTTCCGCTACAACTTGGAGATGGTAACTACACAATAAACGTCTACGAAAACACTTCAGGGACAAAGTATAAAAAACTTCGAGGAACAAATGTTAATGTAATAATAACGGATAAGAATGCGGTTTTTGTCAATCCTATCCAAGAAGTAAACTTTAAAAAGGATGACGCTGTCATGAAGCACGTCGACCAACTTATAAAAGTTGCAAACGACAACAAAGTAGCTTCAGGAAAAGGCGGATTAACAGAACACGAAAAAGTAAACATACTGTATGATTATATCGTTAAAAATATTAAGTACGATTACGACAAAGCGAAGAATCTATCATACGATTACTTGCCAGATAATGTCACTACTTTAAAGACTAAATACGGTATATGTTATGATTATTCATCATTTATGGGTGCAATGCTAAGAAGTCAAGGGATACCTACTAAGTTAGTAAAAGGTTATACAAGTTGGACGAAAGTGTACCATGCATGGAACGAGATATATCTCAGCGATGAAAAGAGATGGATAATTGTAGATACGACTTATGACTCATATATGTACTTGAAGAATGGAAAATATGATTTCGAAAAATCAAGTAAAGTATATAGTAAGTCGAAAGAATATTAATTAGTTAACTAACCAATTCATAATAAATCTTTGCCTTAAGACGAATGTTTTAAGGCCCTTTTTTTGTGTGTTTATAAGTTAGATATTTACGAAATAAAATGCATCTAGTATAATGATTAAGAAAAAGAGGACAAAATGAAAAAGAATTATTATATTGGCGGGTCGCCTTGCGCAATGAAGACGTCTATTGCCGAAAAGATTAGCGAAGAATTTTCGATGAAATTATACAATGTTGATAATCACATCGAAAGATATTTAGAAATCGGTGCTAAGAAGAGAAACAGAACGCTTAAAAAAATGAATAAAATATCAGTACTAGATCAATGGTTTGAAGATGTTGATAAGCAGTTCGAGAATGAAATCGAACTCTATTCGTATGCAGGGAAAATAATTGACGCCGATTTAAAGAGATATTACAGGAATAAAAATGTTATAGTTGAAGGTGCGCCTATAATTCCTGCTTTCATACACAAACGAAAAATAGATCCTAGTTGCTATATAGTTTTAGTGCCTTCTAGGAGTTTCCAGTATTCAATCTACAAGGAAAGGGAGTATATCGATAGATACTTAAATCTAACAGAGGATAAGGAAAAGGCTTTTGAGAATTGGATAGAACGCGACTCAAAAATAGCAATGTACTATAAAGAAGAAGCCAGTAAATACGACTACAAATGTATAGTAGTCGAATCTCAAAGCGATTTTGATGGCATATATGAACAAGTAGTAGAGCATTTTGAATTAAGGGAGAATTGACATGCAAGAATTAAAATCGAAATACGGTTTAGTGACAGCGATATCAATGGTTGCTGGGATTGTAATAGGCTCAGGTATATTTTTTAAAGCAGACGATGTGTTGGTGCTTACAAACGGAAGTGTTCCAAAGGCGCTTTTCGCTTGGTTTTTAGGGGCGATAGCAATGATATTTGGGACATTAGTTTTTGGTGAATATGCTCAGCGTATTTCAAAATCTAATGGAATAGTAGATTATGTTGAAGAGGCTTATGGAGAACTAGCCGGATATCTAGTTGGCTGGTTTAAGTGGTTATTATACACCTCTCCGCTTACAGCAATACTTGGTTGGGTTTCTGCGAACTTTACGGTATCGCTCTACAAAGAAGTTTTTGGTAAAGAGATCAATGTATGGGTAATTGCCACAATTTATGTGTTATTAGTTTATGCGATGAATTACTTTGCGCCTATACTAGCGGGTAAATTTCAAGTTACAACGACATTTATTAAGCTAATACCGATAGTTGCCATAGCAGCAATTGGTGTAATCTTTGGGGTTGGAAGCGGAACGATTTCAGGGGAAAGTGTCAACGTAGGAGCAGATGTCGCTAGTCGAGGCGGTTTTTTTGGGGCGGTTGTTGCGACAGCTTTTGCTTATGAAGGCTGGGTATGCGCGATGACCATAAATAAAGAAATAAAAGATTCAAAAAGGAATATGCCGTTAGCGCTATTATACGGATCAATCATTGTATTCCTAGCGTATGTACTTTACTTCATGGGGCTTAATTTCTTGCTTCCGGCATCAGAGATAATAAATAGTGGAAATTCAGCGGTATATGTAGCAATATCAAATTTATTCGGGAATGTTGGGGGAACCATCCTAACTGGATTTATAGTAATATCATGTTTAGGTACTTTTAATGGGTTAGCATTATCCAATATCAGAGAGCCTCACTCTCTTGCGATAAGGGGAAGAGGAATAGCGCCAAAGATTATGAGCAAAGTAAACCCTAAGACCAATATGCCGACTAGTGCGACAATTGCTTCTTTGGTAGCTACATTAATATATTTGGGGCTATGGTATATGAGTTTAAACAATGTATTTGGAACATTCATATCGATTGATGAGATACCTATAGTATCCATTTATATAGTTCACTTGTCTTTATACATATGGTATATAAGGAAGTTTTCCGATTTATCATTTGTGAAACGATATGTAGTGCCGGGTCTGGCTATAATAGGAGCAGCAGTAATCCTCTATGGAGGAATAACGAACAAGAGTATAGGACTATATCTTTTAATCACTCTAGTGTTAACTGTATCCGGATTATTATTTTATAAGAAAGACGCTGATTTTGGTAGCGAATCATAAAGGATAAAAAATGGATTTGAGTATAATGGACTAAGTTCGAAAAAAATAAAATCCGTGCTACAGGAAATTTTATATAGACTGCCTATATAAAAAGCATACTTAAGATAAAAATTTTATTAAATTAAATGAATTCATGGTTGACACACCGTATTGATTATGATATTATTTTAAAATGCCTTAAAATGGAGTTATGTACTCTCATATATGAAAATTGCTTATTTTTTAAGCGAGAGACGAGCTCCTTTTTTTGCTATGTAACTGATAATTAAGACTATTACTTAGGTAATAATGATTAACATTACGGGGTGACGTAGTAGCATGGAAAAAAACAGGATTAAACCTATTAAATTAGGACAGAGTCTTAGGATGACGTATTCGAAAGAAAAAGACGTCATAAAAATGCCAAATCTTATAGAGATACAAAAAAATTCTTACAACTGGTTTTTAACAGAAGGTCTAAGGGAAATATTCAGAGATATTTCACCAATCGCTGGCTATAGTGACAACTTAATACTTGAGTTTAACGACTTTTACATAGGTGACAGCGTAAAGTATTCGATAGAAGAGTGCAAGGAAAGAGATGCGACTTACGCAGCTCCGCTTAAAGTTAAAGTTAGGCTTATAAATAAAGACAAAGAAGAAGTAAAAGAACACGAAATATTCATGGGTGATTTACCAATTATGACACCGACAGGTACTTTCGTTATTAATGGTGCAGAAAGAGTCATTGTATCTCAGCTTGTAAGATCGCCAGGTATATACTACAAAAAAGAATATTATAAAACAGGAAAAGAGCTTTTTAATGCGACAGTTATCCCTAATAGAGGTGCTTGGCTTGAGTACGAAACAGATCATAATGATATCTATTATGTAAGGGTTGACAGAACCAGAAAAGTTCCTATTACCATGCTTATAAGGGCTCTTGGAGTTGGAACGGATCTAGAAATATTAGAGCTATTTGGTGAAGAACCGAAGATACTTGCGAGTATCGAGAAAGATCATACAAAAAGTTATGAAGAAGGTCTAATAGAGTTATACAAAAAAATAAGACCTGGTGAACCGCCAACCATTGATAGTGCGCAACAACTTCTGAACAATATGTTCTTTGATCCTAAGAGATATGACCTCGCTAGAGTCGGAAGATATAAGTTCAATAAAAAACTATCCTTTGAAAACCGTATTACCGGAGAAATCCTAGCAGAAGATGTCGTAGATCAAAACACGGGAGAAATTCTTGTCAAAGCTGGAGAAAAAGTTTCCAGGCAGACAGCAGTTGACTTACAAGACAGTGGTGCGCCTTTTGTTATTGTGAGCAAAAATGATAGAGAGATAAAAGTTCTTTCAAACATGATGGTAGACTTGGACAAGTATGTCAAAGTAGATAGAAAGAAATATGGTATATTCGAAAGAGTACATTACAATACATTGATGGAATTAATGGAAAAATATGAAGGTGATGAGCTCGAAGAGCAAATCGCTAAGAGTGTTCATGACCTTGTGCCAAAACACATCACATTAGAAGATATAATGGCCTCAATAAATTACCACATGCATGTTGAGCATAGAGTAGGGACCCTAGACGATATAGACCACTTAGGGAATAGACGTATTAGAGCGGTTGGCGAACTATTACAAAATCAATTTAGAATAGGTCTTGCGAGAATGGAGAGAGTTGTTAAGGAAAGAATGAATATTCAAGATCCGGAGGGAATAACTCCTCAGTCTCTTATAAACATAAGACCAGTAACGGCATCGATAAAAGAGTTCTTTGGTAGTTCGCAGCTATCTCAGTTTATGGATCAGACGAATCCACTTGCTGAGCTTACTCACAAGAGACGTCTATCGGCATTAGGACCTGGTGGACTAAGTAGAGATAGAGCGGGATTTGAAGTTAGGGACGTACACGATAGCCACTATGGAAGAATGTGTCCTATCGAGACTCCTGAGGGACCAAACATTGGACTTATAAACTCACTTGCGACTTATGCGAGAATTAACGAGTATGGATTTATAGAGGCTCCTTATAGAAAGATTGATAAGAGTGGCGATGTTCCAGTTGTTCTTGATGAAGTTGTATATATGACAGCCGATGTTGAGTGGAATTACAACGTAGCCCAAGCGAACGAGCCGCTTGATGAAAACAATCACTTTATCAATAAGTACGTAACAGGAAGACGTGGCCATGATATCATAGAAATGGATGCGAAGAATATAGACCTTATGGACGTATCACCAAAGCAGGTATTTTCCGTTGCCACAGCTATGATTCCTTTCCTTGAAAACGATGACGCGAACAGAGCGCTTATGGGTTCTAACATGCAGCGTCAAGCAGTGCCTTTACTAGTAACGGATTCATCTATTGTAGGGACAGGAATGGAACACAAATCTGCAGTTGACTCAGGGGTAGTAACGGTAGCAAAAGCGGATGGAGTCGTAGAGTACGTATCCTCGAAATACATAATGGTAAGAAGAGACAATGGAGAAGTTGATAAATATAAATTGACGAAGTTCCTTCGTTCAAACCAAGGAACAACAATCAACCAAAAGCCGATTGTAAACACTGGTGACAAGGTTAAGAAGCATGATGTAATAGCAGACGGACCTTCCACTCATAATGGTGAAATCGCACTAGGTAAAAATCCTTTAATTGGATTTATGACGTGGGAAGGGTACAACTTTGAGGATGCGATACTGATAAGTGAAAACCTTGTAAAAGAAGATACTTATACATCACTTCATATTGAAAAGTATGAAGCGCAGTCCAGAGATACAAAGCTTGGACCAGAAGAGATAACAAAAGATGTTCCTGGTGTAGGTGATGAAGCACTTAAAGACCTTGATGAGAGAGGGATTATAAGAATAGGTGCGGAGATAAGAGCGGGTGATATCTTAGTTGGTAAAGTAACACCTAAGGGAGAAACGGAATTAACAGCTGAAGAAAGGCTACTTAGAGCAATATTCGGTGAAAAAGCTAGAGAAGTTAGAGATACATCACTAAGAGTGCCTCACGGTGCGAAAGGTATAGTAGTCGACGTAATAGTATTTACTAGAGAAAACGGCGATGAACTTCCTCCGGGAGTAAATCAATCAGTTAGAGTATATATAGCGAAGAAGAGACGTATTTCTGTTGGAGACAAGATGGCAGGAAGACATGGTAACAAAGGTGTTATTAGTAGAATACTTCCACAAGAAGATATGCCTTTCCTACCTAATGGTAGACCTCTTGATATAGTACTTAACCCACTTGGGGTACCTTCTCGTATGAATATTGGTCAGGTTCTTGAAGTCCATCTAGGTCTTGCTGCAAAGGCTCTTGGCATAAAGATAGCAACACCAGTATTTGACGGTGCTTCAGAGATAGATATAATGGATACCCTTACCCTTGCAAATGATTATGTCAATGAAGACTGGAAAGTATTTAAAAAGAAATGGCAAAAGAATTTAAGCAAAGGATTATTCCAGTATTTAGACGAAAATAAAGACCACAGAGATGAATGGAAAGGGGTTCCAATTAGCAGAGATGGTAAAGTTAATCTTAGAGACGGAAGGACCGGAGATTATTTTGATCATCCTGTAACGGTTGGGTACATGCACTACTTAAAACTTCACCACTTAGTTGAGGACAAGTTACATGCTAGATCGACAGGACCTTACTCACTGGTAACGCAACAACCACTGGGTGGTAAAGCTCAATTTGGTGGGCAGCGATTTGGTGAGATGGAAGTTTGGGCGCTTGAAGCGTACGGTGCAGCTTATACATTACAAGAGATACTTACGATGAAGTCCGATGATACAGTCGGTCGTGTAAAAACTTACGAAGCAATTATTCAAGGGAAGAATATTCCTGAACCAGGTGTTCCGGAATCATTCAAAGTTCTTCTTAAAGAACTACAGTCACTTTCTTTAGACGTTAAGATACTGACCAATGAGAGTGAAGAAGTTGAGATAAAAGAGAACCTTGAAGACGCGCCAAACATCTCCGTAGATTTGGAAAATCCTGAAGATATCGGAGGCACAACTTCATATATAAAATCAAGTGATGACAGCGAACAGATTAATCTAGACGGAGCAGATAATATGGAATCGTACAACAAAGAAGTTGGAGAATCATTAGAGGATTCCTATATTATCAAGAATAGGGAAGAACTAAACGAAGAAATAGTAGACGACGAAGAATAAATTTATTGATAAGATACCCGTGTTAATAAACACGCAAATGTGCCACAACGAGTGGTGGAACTAAGTACATATAAGAGGAGTTTCATATATATGCATAGTGATAAAAATCAGAAATCAGAAGCTTTAGTATTTGATGCAATACAAATAGGATTAGCTTCCCCTGAGAGAATAAGAGAGTGGTCTAGAGGAGAGGTTAAAAAGCCTGAAACTATCAATTACAGGACGCTAAAACCGGAAAAAGATGGTCTGTTTTGTGAGAAGATATTCGGGCCTACTAAAGACTGGGAATGTAATTGTGGTAAATACAAAAAAGTAAGATACAAAGGTGTCGTATGTGATAGATGTGGTGTCGAAGTTACTAAATCTAAAGTAAGACGTGAGCGAATGGGGCATATTGAACTAGCAGCGCCTGTATCACATATTTGGTACTTCAAGGGCATACCTAGTAGAATGGGCCTTATACTTGACATATCACCTAAGGTGCTTGAAAAAGTACTCTATTTTGCAGCGTACATAGTTTTAGATCCTGGTGAAACAGATTTAACCTACAAACAAGTTCTAAGCGAGAGAGAATTCAGAGAAAAGTACGAAGAGTATGGAAAAGGCTTTCGAGCTGCTATGGGCGCCGAAGCGATAAGAGAAGTACTATCAAACATTGACCTCAAAGAAGAATTCGAAACGTTAAGAGAAGACCTTGAGAGTGCAAAAGGACAGAAAAAAGCTAGGATTATTAAAAGGCTTGAAGTAGTAGAAGCATTTAGAAACTCTGAAAACAAGCCAGAGTGGATGATACTCGATGTAATTCCTATCATTCCACCTGACCTAAGACCAATGGTTCAACTAGATGGTGGTAGATTTGCGACGTCAGACTTAAACGATTTATACAGAAGAGTAATCAATAGAAATAATAGGCTTCAACGACTTCTTGATCTTGGTGCGCCTGAAATCATAGTAAGAAACGAAAAGAGAATGTTACAAGAAGCGGTCGACGCGCTTATCGATAACGGTCGACGTGGACGTCATGTAACAGGTCCTGGAAACAGACCACTTCGTTCATTATCCGATATGCTGAAAGGGAAGCAAGGAAGATTCAGACAAAACCTACTCGGTAAGAGGGTTGACTACTCCGGACGTAGCGTTATCGTTGTAGGCCCAGAGCTTAAGATATATCAGTGCGGTCTTCCAAAAGAAATGGCGATAGAACTATTCAAACCTTTTGTGATGAAAGTGCTTGAACAAAAAGGAATCGCAAACAATATAAAAGACGCAAAGAAAAAAGTAGAAAGACTAGAAGAATGTGTGTGGGACGTTCTTGAAGAAGTTATCAAAGAACACCCGGTTATGCTAAACCGTGCACCTACACTACATAGACTTGGGATACAAGCCTTTGAGCCAGTTTTAGTAGAAGGGAAAGCAATCAAACTTCACCCGCTTGTATGTACTGCGTATAACGCCGACTTCGACGGTGACCAGATGGCGGTACACGTTCCGCTTTCAGAAGAAGCGCAAGCAGAATGTAGATTTTTACTGCTTTCTCCTAACAACCTACTAAAGCCATCAGATGGAGCGCCAGTTTCAGTACCGTCTCAGGATATGGTGCTTGGTATTTACTATCTGACGCTTAAAATAGATGGTGAAAAAGGCGAAGGGAAGATATTTAAAGACGCTAAAGAAGCGATTCTTGCGTATGAGAATAAAGAGATATCACTTCATGCCAAGATAAAAGTACAAAAGCAAATAACGGATGAAGAGGGTACTAAGTCTAAGATTCTTGAAATAACTGTGGGTAGGATTATCTTTAACGAGGCGATACCTCAAGACCTAGGGTTTGTTGATAGAAGCACGGAAGAAGGACAGTTCTTATATGAAGTAGACTTCCTTGTTGGTAAAAAACAATTAAAGCAAATCCTTGATAGATGTATAAACTTACACGGTTCAATGAAGACTTCTAAGGTGCTTGACAGTATCAAGAAGCTAGGCTTCTCGTATTCTACGAAAGGTGCACTTACAGTATCTGTTTCCGATATGGAAGTTCCTGAGCACAAGGTAAAAATACTGGAAGAGGCTGAACATAATGTGGAAGTAATATCAAAGAAAATGAAACTTGGTGAGATGACCAAAGAAGAAAGACATAAGGCGATAGTAGAAGTATGGAACAAAGTGGATGCCAAGATAACGAAAGAGCTTCTTGATAATCTTGATGACCACAATAATATATTCATGATGGCTCACTCAGGTGCGAGGGGTTCAAATGACCAGATTAAGCAGTTAGCTGGATGGCGTGGACTAATGAACGATACGACTGGTAACATCATTGAACTTCCGATTAAGTCGAACTTTAGAGAAGGTCTTGATGTCCTTGAGTATTTCATTTCCGCTCACGGTGCTAGAAAAGGACTTGCAGATACGGCGTTACGTACGGCGGACTCCGGTTATCTTACAAGAAGACTGGTAGATGTTTCACAGGATTTAATTATTCGTGAGGTTGACTGTTGTGCTAATAACGCGGAGGACGAAGAGGTAGTATTCTCAGAAGTGAAAGAATTCAGCGAAGGCAAAGAGATCAAAGAATCACTACAAGACAGGATCAATGGAAGATGGTCACCATTTGATATCGTTCATCCTAAGACAGGAAAAGTGATCGTAGAAGCGGATACGTTAATCTCTTCCATGAAAGCAAAAGAGATCGTGGATAGCGGTATTAAAAAAGTGAAAATACGTACCGTACTTACTTGTCAGTCAGAGGTTGGTGTTTGTGCTAAATGTTACGGCGCTAACATGGCGACCGGTGAAGCTGTTCAAGTTGGTGAGGCAGTTGGTATTATAGCAGCTCAGTCGATTGGTGAACCTGGTACGCAGCTTACCATGAGAACCTTCCACACAGGTGGTATTGCTACCGCTGATGATATCACTCAAGGTCTTCCGAGGGTAGAGGAGTTATTTGAAGCTAGAAAGCCAAAAGGACTTGCAATAATTGCGGAGTTTGGCGGCAAAGTGACAATACCTGAGAATAAGACTAAAAATGAAGTTATCATTACGGATGAAGAGTCCGGTGAATCGAAGAAGTATTTAATTCCTTTTGGCTCAAGAAAAAGAGTCGAAGAGGGCGATATAGTAGAAGCTGGTGATGAAATAACAGAAGGTAGCGTATTTCCGCAAGACATCTTAAAGATAAAAGGGGTAAAGGCTGTTCAAGACTACATGTTAAAAGAGGTGCAGAGCGTATATCGAGACCAAGGGGTTGAAATAAACGATAAGCACATCGAAGTAATCTGTAGGCAGATGCTTAAGAAGATACGTATCGAGACCAATGGAGATACAGACTTTCTACCTGGTAGCTTAGTTGACAAGACGGACTATAATAAGGAAAACCAGAAGATGAGAGAGCAAGGGTTAAGAGAAGCCCAAGGAACACAAGTTTTACTTGGTATAACAAAGGCATCACTTGCTACGAATTCATTCCTATCAGCCGCTTCGTTCCAAGAAACTACCAAAGTTCTTACTCACGCGGCGATACATGGTAAGGTAGATCCGTTGATCGGTCTTAAAGAGAATGTTATCATTGGTAAATTAATTCCTGCCGGGACAGGTATGAAGAGATATAGGAATGTAGATATAGTAGACAAGACAGTACCTGAAAACCCAGTTTTTGATACGGATATAATAGACAATCCTGATAATTCAGCGGTGCTTTTTGAAGGCCTTGAAGAGGAGGATATCGAAAGTGCGATGATATCCGCTATTGAAGAAGATGAAGGATTAGATTTGTAAACTCAAGAATAATAAACGCATAGTATGTTAAGAAGCCCTCGCATAAGCGGGGGCTTTTAAGGTATTATCGATTAATATCTGGGGAGATTAAAATATATATTTTTTTTGATATTTTTATGCATTAATATTTCCTGTGATTTTGACGAAATTATATATAAATTTTTATAATTTAACGTCAAATAATTGGCTCTGATTTCTTTACTTTGAGTAGGGTTTATGGTATCATTAATTCATTGTAATATATTTGTAACATAACTATTTGCTCTTATTAATTTGACACTTGGAGGACATATGCGAAAGATCGTTAGATCTGTTATCGAGGCTATAATTAAAAATAAAAATAATGCTGTACTCGCTACGTTTTTGTTGGTATCTTTAATGGCGGGTCTTTTTAGCGTCAAAGTGGGTTCTGACACGACGGAAGAGGTTGTCGCTCAGGAAATAGCCCTCAAAAAAATAGTTCAAATTTCAGCTGGTGAAAATATTGTTGGCTATGTCGAAGAAACGCCTGATTTATTTTTGATAAAGAATAAGGCGATGGAGAATTTAGTGAATGAGCTAGGATACGATCCAGAGGTTGACATTTTGATGTCTGAAAGGACTGTTGTTGACGACGGTAAATTAATTTCAACCGTAGATCAATTAGTCGCTAAAACAAAAGACGTACTTTATTCTAGTATTGGTGAGATTAAGCAAGCTGCATATGTTATGAAAATAGGAGATGACTTTACAGTTGCGCTAAAAGATGAAAATGATTTAAAAGAAGTTCTAGAATATTCCCAGAAGAAGTATCTTTCAGGAGATGTGAAGGTTGAAATCGATTTATCAAATGATGAGCGTAACTCAATGGTAATGTCACCTAAGCTTACCATATCTAAAGAAGAAGATAGAGAGTTTGACGCTGTTTCCGAGCCAGAGGATAGTGAACCAGGATGTGAGACGATTGAGGCGAGCTTTGCTAACGACGTAATCATCGTAAAGTCTTTTGTAGAAGAAGAACAGATTGCCGATGTTAAAAGCGCGGAAGAAATGATTACCAAAGAGAATGCAAAGAAAAAAACATACATAGTTCAGGAAGGTGATTACCCTCAGGTAATAGCTGGAAAGAACGAAATGGGCACTCATGAATTGTATGAGTTAAATCCTGGTTTGGCAGATAGAGACCAAAGTATACAAGTAGGAGAAGAACTTGTCGTAATGGTTCCGGAACCTGAATTATCAGTTGTAACTGTTGAAAGCCTTACTTATGAAGAAGAGCTTCCTTGCGAAGTTCAGTATATTGAGAATCCTGATAAGTTTATAGGATATGAGGCTGTTCAGTATGAGGGTGCTCCGGGGATAAAAACAATAACTGCAAACATTGAAAAAATAAATGGTAAAGAAATAAGTAGAACGGTAGTTGGTGAGGAGATAACGAAAGAACAAGATCCTAAAGTGCTTGTTATAGGTGCGAAGCCTCTTCCATCAATAGGAGCTACAGGGAAATTCATAAGACCACTTGAAAAATATATTATTACTTCTCCATTTGGTTCAAGAGGAGGTTCTCACAAGGGAATTGACCTTGCCGCGCCAACGGGTACTATCGTTAGAGCTGCTGATGGTGGTGTCGTTACCAGAGCAGGTTGGTATTATGGTTATGGCTACATAGTTATAATAGACCATGGCGATGGTATAACAACCAGATATGGACACAATAGCGAGCTATTAGTTTCAGCAGGGCAATACGTATCTCAATTTGAGGCTATCGCTAAAGTAGGTAGTACAGGACAGAGTTCAGGACCTCACTGCCACTTTGAAATAAGATACGATGGAGTACCAGTTAATCCATCTACCGTTTGTAACTTTTAGGAGATAGAAGAAAATAAATTTATGATTAGACATATAGTTTTAAACAAAAAGAGAATTTTTTATTCAATATTTGTATTTGTGATGATTGCCTACGGTAGTTCTCTTTTATTGAGCAAATATTCAAGTGATTATGAATTATCGGATATTGTTATAAAACCTTACAAGGCTTATGAAGTATCAATAGATGATAAGTACATAGGCGTTGTAAAGGAATCAGAAGAGATACTTGACTTAATCAGCGAATCTAAAACTATATTAAATAAAGAACTTGGATATTATCCGGAGTTTAACTATACTCTTAATGTTAATCCACAAAACTATACAAAAGAAAAATATGAAGAATTATCCTATGATACGGAAATGCTTAAAGAAGCTCTAAAGGATTCTATTGTTGTCTTCAAAGAAAAAGCTTATATAATGAAAGCAGGGGACATTTCAATAGCATTAAGAAGTAAAGATGATGTAATAGATGTACTAGAGAATGCACAAAGACTTTATGTTCAGGATGAGAGTGCTATAACCGTTTCACTGGAACAGGATGAACATAATCCTATAGTAATAGTACCAAAGGTTAGAGTTCTATCAAAAGAGCTCCCGAAAGATCGTATCTTCGTAAGTGAAGCGATGCTCGGAGAACCGATGGAGGACTTGCACGAAAGAGATGAAGAGTATTTTGAAGCTGTAGTAAGTGATGTAAAAATAGACGAGTCAGTTGTAATAGTGGAGTCATTTGTTGACAAAAAAGAAATAGTAGATCCTAAAGTTGCAGTCAATTTAATAACAAAAACTAGCGAAAAAGAGAAGGTTTACAAAGTTCAAAAGGGAGATGTACCTGCTATTATTGCTGAAAAGAATGATATGACAGAAGAAGACCTTTATGCTCTTAACGAAGGGCTAGAAGAAAATGCAACGAGAATTCAGATAGGTCAGGAAATAACGGTAATGGTTCCAGAACCTGAATTAACAGTTACAACGACAGAAGAGGTTATTTATACCGAACTCATAGAGCATGATAATGACTATATCAATAACTCAGAAGATTATGTGGGTACTTATACGGTAGTAGAAGAGGGAAAAGATGGTCTTACAGAAGTAAGGGCAATGGTTACAAAGGTTAATGGAAGAGTAGTGGAAGAAGAAATAAAGGAAACTACTGTAGTAATAGAGCCTATAAAAGGAACAATGACAAAAGGGACGAAACAGTTGCCTATAACCACTGCAACAGGAACCTTCGAATATCCGGTATTAAGCTTTAGATTATCGTCTGTATTCGGTTATAGATGGGGTGCTTTACACAAAGGAATAGACCTTGCAAATGGAATTGGCACACCAATACTTGCTTCTGATGGTGGAAGAGTCATAAAGGCAGATTGGGACGGCGGATACGGTAAATCGGTAGAAATAGACCATGGTAATGGCTATATCACTAAGTATGCGCATTGTAGCGAGCTATATGTAGAGGTTGGTCAAGATGTAGCTCAGTACGAAACCATAGCCGCAATTGGTAATACCGGAAACAGTACAGGGCCACACTTACACTTTGAAATAAGAGTAAATGGTATACCTAAGAACCCTATGGATTATCTCAAGTGATTGTAAAAGAGGATATAAAATGTTCAATATACTAGTAGTAGATGATGAAAAGAATATCGTAGAAATAATAAAACACAATTTAGAACGCGAAGGGTATAAAGTATCAACGGCATATGATGGGGAAGCTGCTTTGAATTCAATTTTAACAAATCAGTATGATTTAATACTTCTAGATATAATGATACCAAAGAAAGATGGCCTTCAAGTATGTCGAGAAGTAAGGGAATTCTCAAACGTTCCTATCATAATGATTACGGCAAAAGCAGAAGAGGTGGATAAAGTTCTAGGTCTTGAATTTGGTGCCGACGATTATATCACGAAACCTTTTGGCGTAAGAGAACTAATAGCAAGAGTAAAATCAAACCTAAGAAGAGTTAGTATGGGAGAGTCGAACAAGAAGAACAGAATTCACAATTTTGATAATCTCACGATAAATCTCGATAGATATGAAGTAACGAAAGAGGATAAAGTGTTGGAACTCACCTCAAGGGAGTATGAACTCCTTGAATTTCTCGCCCTTAGGAATGATCAAATTTTTACAAGGGAACAACTCCTCGAAAAGGTATGGGGTTATGAATACTATGGAGATGTGAGAACGGTAGATGTTACCGTTAGAAGACTTAGAGAGAAGATAGAAGATGAACCAGCAAAGCCGACTTTTATACTTACTAAAAGAGGCGTAGGGTATTATTTTAGGGGATAAAAGTGAAATTTAGTATTAAATGGCGACTTGTTTTTATGTATGTAGCCTTGGTTATTAGCGCAATGATAGTATCTGGTACTATCATTGTTTTAATGCTAAGAAATAATGAAGAAAAAGAGCTTGTTATCAGTGTAAAAGAATCGGTAAACCTCATTAGGAACACGATTTCAAGTGGAAGCTCTAGTGAAGATGTTGATCAGGTTATGGAGAAACTTTACGAAAATAGTTCGCTTGAATTAGATAATAAGAAGATATTTATCCTAGATAATCAAGGGAAGGTTCTATACCCTTTAAGGTACAAAGAAAAGGGAATTAGAATGTCCACTCATCAAATCGTGGGAGCCATAGAAGACGGATATTTTGAAGAACCTGATAAAAATGTAACCTTTGCTGACGATGATAAAAACTATCTTGGCGTTGCTGAAAATATAAAATTTGATGGTGATGTAAGATATGTGGTATACGGCCTTATAGATTCATCAACAATAGATAAAAAAGTCCAAAGCACAATCCAAATAATTGGTATGGCTCTTCTGAGCGCCCTGGCTGTTGCCATAATAGTTGCCCTTATTTTTTCCACTTTTATTACGAAACCAATTCTTGCGCTTACCGAAAGTGCAGGTAACTTAGCCGATGGAACAATTACTGCAAATATAGAAGTCCATAGTGAAGATGAAATAGGTCAACTAACTAAAACGTTTAATTATATGGCTAAGAACCTCAATAATACCCTTAATGAAATTACCAGTGAAAAGAATAAACTAGTAACTGTTTTTGAGCATATGAGAGACGGTATATTGGTATTTGATTCAAATGGGAATCTAGCTCACTTAAACAAAACTTCACTGAAGATGCTAGGTATTACGAACGAAACTAATTACCAAAGTATATTTGGAAACTATGATATTGAAGATTATAAAACAATTAGAAAAATGTCGACAAAAGGAACATTCCTTAGGTCTCTCGAAGTAGGGGATAAGTATCTGGATATATATATTGGGAAATATAACGATTCCTACAAAAGGCAATTAGGAATAATGTGTGTAATTCAAGATGTTACACACAACAAAATAATCGAAAAACTTCAAAAAGAGTTCGTTGCAAATGTGTCTCACGAGTTAAGGACGCCGATCACAACAATAAAAAGCTACTCTGAAACTATCATAGAAGGTATGGTAGATAGCGAAGATACTAAGCTAGATTTTATTAAAACGATTAATAAGGAAAGTGACAGAATGGCCCATATTGTCACGGATTTACTGTCACTGACTAAGCTCGACAATAAGCAGTTAAAGCTCTCAAAGAAAAAATTTGATTTAAATGATATCATTGACAGTATCGTGAAAAGGTTCAAGCTAATAACTAAGGATACAAAAAAGAATGTTGAACTCATTAAGGAAAATAAACCATATACTGTGTATGGTGACGCCGAAAGGATAGAACAAGTTATAACCAACATTATTTCTAATGCAATAAAATATTCGGAAGACGATGGGCACATAGTAGTAGAACTGAAAGATGATAATAAGCATAATTATATAGCGATTTCAGATGATGGCTTTGGCATTCCAAAGAAGGATTTACCAAGGATATTTGAACGTTTCTACAGGATAGATAAAGCCAGATCTAGAGATATGGGAGGTACAGGACTTGGGCTTTCAATAGCTAAACAGCTTATGGAACTTCATGACGGTAGAATAGAAGTAGCGTCAACATTTGGTAAAGGTTCTACCTTTACGCTAGTTTTTGGCAAGTATTATGATGATGAAAAAAAATAAAAGAAGTATAATTATAAATTTAATAATTCTTGTACTTCTAATACTTATATCGTTAATTCAAGTAATTAAGGTATGGTTTGGAATACAAACGTATCCGCAGTTGATGGAGTTTATTATCCCTACTAAAGTATCAAGTGTGGTTGATAAAGAACGATTTAATGAGGTGAATCCAAGCAGCATTGCAATTACTGAAGGAGAAGACAAATTATACTATACGGTAAGTGAAACCTCTGCTGTATACACCGACCTCTACCGATCTTATTTAAACATATTAAAAACAACAATTAATAAAAATAGTATTAATAAATACGAAACGTCTAACTTTGAGTATACGGACAAGCATATTCTTGTGTTATACCCCTTTGAAGTCACCAAAAAGCAGATGTTAGCCTCGTTTTCGATAAATGCTAACAGTGACTTTCCTGAAACTTTTGATGATATTATTGTATCGATTGCAACAAAAGATATTGACGAGATAAGTGTATACGTTCACAATACGGAAGATGATTATATATATGAGTATAATATTAAGAAAGAGGATGTTTTTATAGATAATGAAATATTATCATATATTCTAGAAGATAAATCCTATGACGAAGGTATTGGTTACGTTAGTTCAAGAAAAGCAGAGTATGATTTTTCGAATCTATTCCTACTTCCTAAAAACGGGGAGAATCTTACAGTAGTAAATAATATAAATCCATACATACCTTTTATAACGGAAGAGAAGATTGACACGGATTCTTTGACCGATTTTGTATCAGTATTTTTTGGAGGGTCCAATATCTCTGGTAGCGTAGGGTCGGAAGACAATGTAGTTTTCACTGATAATAGAGCAGTTGTAAAATATAACAAAGACGGATTGTTAGAGTATATAAGTGGTTATAAAAGCGATGTTTTAAAGGAAGACTTCATTAAAGACTTTAGCGTTGTCAGTGAATTTATAAACAAAAAAATAGATAAGAGCTTGATAGAGTACTATATAGATGGATATGAGTATTTGGAGGATGGACTTCACTTCTACTACAATGTTGGCTATAACAAAATAATATGGCAACCGACAGCTAGCTTGCAGAAAAAATATAATATCAAAACGCCTATCGAAGTAGTTATTAAAAATGGTGAAGTAGTATATTTTAGATGGTTAGTTAGGTTGATGCCTGAGCTTATCAAACAGCCTGAGGTTATTAAGATCAATTATAAAGATATACTAAGAGATATAGATAAAGAGAACACAAAAAAAATTGCCCTAGTTTATAAGTGGGAAAAAGAAGAAAATCAGCTTGGGTTATACTTAGCCATATATGGTTTAGATGATATAAGGTTTATTGAGGTGGAAAGTGAATTCTAAAAAAATAACAAATTCTTTAATATCAATTTTCATCATCATAAATATTTTGCTGTTTTTTGTGGATAATAAGATGGTAAAAAGCGAGTATGAGTTATCATCTGATAGAAGGAATAAACTGATAAATACACTTGCAAATAAAAATATACATTTAAAAGCCCAACTACCAAATAGGTACAAGATGAGAAAGCTATATTTATCGGCACCTTTGGATAGAGAACTAGAGCTTATTAACAAAATCCTTGATACAAATACTCGTGAGGCGACTTATATAGAAGGTGTTCACCAGCACACGTCTGGCGATGAATCGTTGATATTCTATCAAGCAGTAGAGAAAGGTAGAATTTTCTATAATGCTACAAATCCAACATATATTGCAAAATCAACGTCCGATAAAAGCATCAATGATTTAATAGAAAAATTCATTGACGATTTTAAAGTAGCTGATGAAGAGTATGTAATAACGGAGAAAGTAGTTAATGATGATCACACCATTTATTTTTTAAACGAAGTCTTTGAAGGGGAGATACTATATTGCAATGAAATTGTTATTAAGATAGTAGGAGCTGGTATAACTGATGCAAGAATGATTCGATATACCCCTATAAGATTTGACGATGAGCTAAATGAGATTAAACCTGTAGATGAAGTTTTGTATATGTTGATGTTTGAATTAGGAGGTGTTGAGCCCCTTGTTATTGAAAACATTGACATTGGTTACTCGCTTGGCCAAGATACAAGTAGTGGGGCGTATAGCTTCACAGTCGATCCTTATTATATTGTTACAATGGACAATGAAGAGAGGTATTATATCGATGCATTCACCGGAAAGCTAATAAAGTAGCATTATTTTGATATTTAAATAATACTGTGATATAATAACTCAGGTTAAATAGAAAAATTATGAAGAGGTAATAATGGAAAAATATCTTATTAGAGGTGGAAAGCCTTTAAGAGGAGAAGTGAGAGTTAGCGGCGCTAAGAACGCGGCACTTGCGGTCTTGCCTGCAGCGCTTTTATCAGAAGACATATGCAGGATTGAGAATGTTCCAGCTGTTGAAGACATAAAGGTGCTTCTGGAGGCAATATCAGATCTTGGTGTAAAAATCAGTTATGAGGACGAAGGCCATACGGTAATCATGGATTGCAGGAAAATAGATAAATTAGTCGTTGATTATAAGCATATCAATAAAATAAGGGCTTCGTATTATCTATTGGGCTCCCTTTTAGGGGCATATAAATCATCGGAAGTTGCACTCCCTGGTGGCTGTAACATAGGACCAAGACCGATAGATCAACACGTAAAAGGATTCAGGGCACTTGGAGCGGATATAAACATATCTCATGGTATGATTAAAGTGAGTGCAGATAAACTTACGGCTAATACTATATACTTGGATTCGCCTAGTGTAGGCGCTACCATTAACATAATGATGGCAGCGTGTAAGGCTGAAGGACTTACCTATATCGAAAACCCAGCAAAAGAACCGCACATTGTTGATGTAGCGAACTTCTTAAATAGCATGGGAGCGAATGTAAAAGGAGCAGGTACTGACGTTATCAAAATCGATGGTGTTGAGAAACTTCATGGAAGTGAGTATATGATTATTCCCGACATGATTGAAGCGGGAACATATATGGTAGCCGGTGCGATTACGAAAGGCGACGTTCTAGTAAAAAATTTAATAACAAAACATATGGAAGCAGTTGTGGCCAAACTAAGAGAGATGAATGTAACCGTCGAAGAATACGATGATTCAATAAGAGTTAAGTGTGATAACCCATACCAAAACACCAATGTAAAGACGCTGCCTTATCCTGGTTTTCCGACAGACATGCAACCCCAATTCGTAGCACTTATGTCTCTGGTTAATGGAGTTGGCATTATGACTGAGAGTATATTCGATAGCAGATTTTCATATACTAGTGAACTAACTAGAATGGGAGCTAAAATTGACGTTCAAGGTAATACGGCTAGAGTAGAAGGTGTCGATAAACTAACGGGGGCGAATGTCAAGGCGCCTGATTTGAGAGCGGGTGCAGCTCTAGTACTTGCAGCTCTTGCTGCTAGTGGAGAGACACAAATAACAAATATCTACAATATAGATAGAGGGTATGAACACTTGGAGCAAAAAATATCAGACCTTGGAGGTTATATTAGAAGAGTTGATACAGGCGATGAAGATGATAGCCGATTGGCTATATAGGAAAGGGTTGCTTTTATACGAATAATTCGTTTTTTTCTAAAAATATAAGATAGTTTTTTCTGTAAAACGCTTGACATATGATTATTATATGATATGATAATATTTGTCCGTTTTTAGACGGACATTACCTTGGAGGGGTTCCCGAGTGGCCAAAGGGGGCAGACTGTAAATCTGTTGCGATAGCTTCGAAGGTTCAAATCCTTCTCCCTCCATTTGTGCATAGATGTCGCGCCGAAGTGGCGGAACTGGCAGACGCACAGGACTTAAAATCCTGCGACCTAATAAGTCGTACCGGTTCGATTCCGGTCTTCGGCAGTTTATGTACTCGCCTAGATAGCTCAGTTGGTAGAGCAGAGGACTGAAAATCCTCGTGTCGGTGGTTCGATTCCGCCTCTAGGCATGCGCGCGAATGGCTCAGTGGTAGAGCATCGCCTTGCCAAGGCGAGGGTCGCGAGTTCGAATCTCGTTTCGCGCTCTTATAATAGCTACTTGGACAATGTCCTTGTGGTTATTTTTTTCGAAGATTGGCCGATGCCAATTTCCTTGGTTTTATTATGCTTTCGGCTGACGATATAAAATTCCCTAAAAAAAATGAATTTTTTCAAAAAATGGGTAGACAAACCTAAAATAATATGGTAGTATAGTCCTACAACCAAGTTGCTTGTATGGAGGCAAAATATGCGAAAGCATATTACGCAAAGCTGTGGGTCTAAAGTTATTAATTAACCATGATTGTCAGGCTGCTATAATCAAAAACATTATGATTAGGCAGTCTTTTTTGTTTGCCAATTTTCATAAGTGTGATTGTGGCATCTTGATTCTAACCTATTAGAAACAGATATTATAAGGAGGTAGTAGGTATGGGTAGATTCTCAAAGAAAGTATTTGCATTTGCGATAATTCTAGTTATCCTTATGTCAAATGTATCTTTTGCTAAAGCGCCTAATTTTGGTGCTGAGGGTCAAACAAAAGTTTTGACACAAACAATGAAACTTGAAAATGAGGTGCAGGATATAGAAGAAACCTCAGAAAAAGAAGAAATATTTGAAGAGTCTCAGCAATCAATTGATGAGGTTAAAGTTCAAATAGAAGAAGAAGTCCTTCAAGGACAAAAGGATAAACCAGCGGTAAATAATGAGGGACAAGACTCAAGTGCTGAGTTAAAATTGGAAACAAATGAAGATATTTCTACTGTTAATAAAGAGGCGGAAGATAAAATTTCGGAAGATACTACATCAGAGGAAGAAAACGCTGCGGTATTGCTCGAAACACAAGAGGAGCCTGACGAATCCTTAGCAGTAGATGCGAATAATATCGTGCTAGAAGAATCTAGTGACGAAGAGTCTGTTGAAGCTTTACCAGAAAAAGTTGAAAATACAGATCAAGAATCAGTAGAAGAAGAAAAGCAAGATGAAGAATCGGATAATACTATAGTAGAAGAAGAGCAACAAGCCCAAGAAACAGGAGTAGAAGAAGAAATCCAAGATACAGATTATGATTCTATAGTTGAAGAAAATAAAGAAGATGAAGGAACTCAAGTTACAGAAGGGGAAGAGGCGCAACAAGAAAAAGAAACCGTGAACGCGGAATTAGAAGTGGACGCCGAAGAATCAGAAGAGATAGCAGAACAAGCACAAGCAGATGAAAAATTTGAAGAAGATTATGGTATAAGCAGAGCTGAGTTTGAAGCTTTAATTAAATTGTTAGAAGAAGCTGGTGAAAATAGTAATAAAGAAGAATTACTGGATATAATTGCTGACTATAACGAAGAAGAATTAATGCAGATAAAATCGGTAATTGAGGAAGGTGAGCTCTCATTGGATGAACGCGTTGAAGAAGGAGAGCTAGAAGAAGGAGCTAACGAATCTTTAGTTGATGATACCTTTCATCCTATTTCTTTGGATGATGAGTTTAGTAATGTAAGTCGTTCAGCATTATATGCTCCTATGATAAACTCCCTTTATATGGTGAGAACGCCTGCCCCTATACCTGGGGAACCTGGTGATTTATCGATAGATAAGAAAGCAAAGATAGTAGGTTCAGAAAATCTATTTAACATAGAGCTTACATTAAATGGGAAAGATAAAAATGAGCGTAGTGATGTAGTTCTTGTCATTGATACTTCAGGAAGTATGAAGGGCAAAAAAATTAAAGAAGCTAAAAAAGCGGCTAAAACGTTTATTGACGCAGTAATTCCAAACTCTAACGAGGGAAACGTGAGAATTGGAATAGTAACCTTTGACAACGATTTAAAACCTAGCTACGGCATAACGAAAAATTCGGAAGAATTAAAGGAAAAAATAAGTAAGCTCAAAGCAAATGGCGGAACATTTACTCAAGCAGGTATAAAGTCAGCGAAAGAAATGTTATTAGAAGTTAACAACCCTGCGCCAAACAAATTTATCGTAGTTTTAACTGACGGTGAACCGACATATTCTTATGACGTTAAAGAGGGTTACAAGGACTACGTTACTAAAGAAGTGAAAGGGAATTCTACTTACTACTATACAACAGCTGATATGCCTAAACATTTGATAAATTATGAAAAAAAAGTCGGAGACGGTATACATATTAAACATTTGAAAGAAAAAGAACAAAATGGTCCATTAAAAAAATATTGGTATGTAAACTTAGGAAATCAAGCGATTTCAGAAGCCAAGTTTGCACAGGAAGAAGACGTTACCGTATATTCAATAGGTATTTTGTTTAAAGATAAATATGAGTACATAATAGAAGGAATAGGTAGGGATGGTTATTACAATGTTGATACAAGTCAACTTGAAGATGTTTATCTAGAAATTGCAGGTAAGGTATCGTACGCAGCTGAAGAGGCTAAAATAATTGACCCTATGGGCGATATGTTCTCAATCCCGGGAATAACAGCTGATAACGTAAGCGACAAGGTTAAGATAGTGGATAAAAATGGTAGAGATGTTGGTGGAGTAACTATTTCGTACGATGAATCCACAGAGACCATAACAGCTGAAATACCTAAGATAACAGAGGCTTTATCACCTATTAAGATGAAGTATCAAGTTACTTTAGACGGACAAGGTGCAGAAAGTGGAAAGCTTTATCCTACTAATAAAGAAACAACAATTAGTTATACGAATGTTTTTAATATGCCACAAACAAAAGTATTTCCTATTCCACAGGTTAGTCTAAAAGCAGCTATTACCGTTCATAGTGTTTTAATAGACAATAAAGGCAACTTATTAAAGCCGGCTGACGGATCGGGAGCGATTGATTTTGCAGCAGCAGAGATAAAGCAGTTTACTACCCCTTACAATTTAAATGATACTTTAAAGATTACAGCGGATAAGACCGTTGAACTCAATGGAAAAACTTACAAGTACGTTTGTAAGTCTCCGGTTAATGGTAGTAACGGAGAGACCTACAAACCGGATTCATCACCAGCTGAGGTAAATACAGGAACTACACCTAATAGACATATCTACTTTACTTATGTAGAAGTGAAATGTACAAAATACACCGTTAAGCATCATATCGAGCAAGAGGACGGTTCATTTAAGATAGAGACAGAAGAAAAAAATGGAAAAGTTGGAACGAAAACAAAAGCTAAATCTAAAGACTTATCTGACGATGAAACAAAATATACGGTGCGTCCTATTGAGCAAAAAACTATTGAAGCAGATGGCTCAACTGTGGTGGACATATACTATGATTTAAATAGAGTAACATTTACAGCGAATAGCGGTGAATTCACTTATGATGGTAATCCGCACACAGTAGAAGGGTTTAAGGATAATCTTGCAGATGTTGATTTTATAAACCCACCATTTGAAGTTACTAGGACTGAAACGAATATAGGAAGCTATGACGTTAAATTTAGTAAAAAACCTAATTATGTTGAAGGTAGTGATGGAAAATGCTACTTTGCAAAATATATTAAGGGAACTCTTAAAATAACAAAGAACACTGAAAACCTAATAGTAGTAACGGCAAAGAACGCCGAAAAGGTGTATGACGGTTCAGCCTTAACACAAGACGAATTCACACATACAGGCAACTTGGCAAACGGACATAAACTGGAAGTAGTGATAGAAGGAAGCCAAAAAAATGCAGGAGAAAGTGAAAACGTAGTTAAGAGTGTAAAAGTTAAAGACGCAAATGGAAAGGATGTAACAAAGAACTACAGCTTCGGAGAGCACGTAAATGGGACATTAAAAGTAACGAAAGCAAAAGTAACAATGACATCAGCTTCAGCGCAGAAAGTATATGACGGAACAGCATTAACAGCGAAACAGGTAGCAGACGAAGGGTTCGTAGGAAGTGATGGCGCAACTTACGATGTAACAGGAAGTCAGACAATAGTAGGAAGCAGCGATAATAACTTTAGTTATAAGTTGAATAAAGGAGTATTAGCTAGCAACTATGAAGTAACCAAAGTGTATGGAACTCTTGAAGTTACTAAGAATAAATTAACTATCAAAGTTAAAGGAAACACTGCGACAAAGACCTACAACGGAGGCGAACAAAGCGTAGAAGGCTTTAGTGTTGAAGGAGCGCCAGCAGGAGTAACAGTAAGCCTAAAAGCTGGTAAAAAAGCAGAAGCAAAGGGAACGAACGTAGGTAAATATCCTATGGGTCTAACGAAAGATTACTTTGAAGTAAAAGGAGCAGACAACTACGATGTAACTCTAAAAGTAATAGACGGAAAACTTTGCATCGGTAAAGGAGCCTTAGCAATAACCGTAAAAGGAAATAAAGCGACAAAGACCTACAACGGAGGCGAACAAAGCGCAGAAGGCTTTAGTGTTGAAGGAGCACCAGCAGGAGTAACAGTAAGTCTAAAAGCTGGTAAAAAAGCAGAAGCAAAGGGTACGAATGTAGGAACGTATGATATGGGTCTAACAAAAGACCAGTTTAAGGTAGAAAATGCAGACAACTACGATGTGACACTAACTGTTATAGACGGCCAGCTAGAAATAGTAAAGAAAGCAGTAGAGATAACCGTAACAGGAAATAAGGCGACAAAGACCTACAACATGAGCGAACAAAGTGTCGAAGGTTTTAGCGTTGAAGGAGCGCCGGCAGGAGTAACCGTAAGCCTAAAAGCTGGTAAAAAAGCAGAAGTGAAAGGTACGAATGTAGGAACATATGATATGGGTCTAACAAAAGGCCACTTCAACGTAGAAAATGCAGACAACTACGATGTGACGCTGATTGTTATAGACGGACAGCTAGAAATAGTAAAAAAAGCAGTAGAGATAACCGTAACAGGAAATAAGGCAACAAAGACCTACAACATGAGCGAACAAAGTGTCGAAGGCTTTAGTGTTGAAGGAGCACCGACAGGAGTAACCGTAAGCCTAAAAGCCGGTAAAAAAGCAGAAGCAAAGGGAACGAACGTAGGTGAATATCCTATGGGTCTAACGAAAGATTACTTTGAAGTAAAAGGCGCAGACAACTACGATGTAACCGTAAAAGTAATAGACGGAAAACTTTGCATCGGTAAGGGAGCCTTAACAATAACCGTAACAGGAAATAAGGCGACAAAGACCTACAACATGAGCGAACAAAGTGTCGAAGGCTTTAGCGTTGAAGGAGCGCCGGCAGGAGTAACCGTAAGTCTAAAAGCTGGTAAAAAAGCAGAAGCGAAGGGAACGAATGTAGGAACATATGATATGGGTCTAACAAAAGGCCACTTCAAGGTAGAAAATGTAGACAATTATGATGTAACCCTAAAAGTTGTAGACGGAGAACTTCAGATAGTTGCAAAAGAACTAACGATAAAGATTAAAGGAAAAGAAACTAGCAAGACTTACAACGGAAGGGAACAAATAGTAACAGGATTTGAAGTGTCAGGAGTGCCAGCGGGAGTAACAGTAAGTCTAAAAACTGGAGAGAAAGCTGAAGCAAAAGGTACGAATGTAGGAACATATATAATGGACCTAAAAAAAGAGCAATTTAATATAAGTGGAACGGATAACTACAAAGTAACGGTGGTTGTTGAAGACGGTAAGCTTGACATAACTAAGAAGAAAGCAACTATCAAAGTTAAAGGAAACACTGATACCAAGACTTACAACGGAGGCGAGCAAAGCGTTGAAGGATTTAGTGTTGAAGGAGCGCCTGCAGGAGTAACGGTAGTACTCAATAAAGGCGAAGAAGCAAAAGCAAAAGGAACGGATGTTGGAATACACAACATGGGTCTAGAAGCTAAAAGTTTTAAAGTAAAAGGAGCAGACAACTACGATATAGTATTAGAAGTTGAAGACGGAAGCTTAAAAATTAATCCAGCACATGTTACGGTAACAGCTAACAATGCTAGTAAAAGACAAGGGCAATCAGATCCTACTCTTACGGCTAAAGTAACCGGATTAATAGGGACAGATACTATTGTCTACACTGTTACTCGTGAAGCAGGAGAATCCGTTGGAACATATGTAATAACGCCAAGCGGGAAAGAAATACAAGGTAATTACAAAGTAACATACGAAACAGGTGTCTTTACAATCAAGAAAAATCCTGGCGATATAGGTGGTCCAGAAGATCCACAAGATCCAGATAATGGTGGTGGTGATGATCCAACTAATGACCCAGAAGACATACCGGAGCAATCAGTACCGGAAGTAGTACCTGAAATTCCTGAAGTTGTAATACCTAAGGAACCACTTCCTAAGACAGGCGGCCTACCAATGGGATTATACCTAGCCTTTGGTTTGGGCGTAGCGGGAATTGGAATTCTTAAAAGAAGAAGATAGTAGTGCTTAAAAGGCTACTAGAAGATTGTTTCAAATATTTAAGATTTGAAGGGGAGTAATACGATAGATAATAGTAGTCTTAAGCGTTACGGATAAAGTAAGAAGCAAAAGGTCGGGAAACCGGCTTTTTGCTTCTTTAAAAATTAAAGAGTACCAAAAAACTTTTTATACGACGCCATATCTTCCGTGCAGTCCTATATAATTAACGCATATCAGCTTATTTACTTTTTATAGGTTGTAATGATATAATAAACCGTGAATTTTAGACTTATAAGAGGAGAAAAGATGGTAGTAGCATTATTATTTGGAGGGCAGTCCAGCGAGTACGACATTTCAAGAAAATCTATGATGAATTTCATCAATAATATAGACGATAAGCACGAGATAGTCAAAATTGGTATAACTAGAAACGGTGATTATAAATTGCATTTAGGAAACCCATCTGAAATAGAAAATGATACATGGGAAAATAACAGCAGGGATATTATATTCTCAAACTCAAAACAGAAAAAAGGTATTTACATATTATATAATCAAGATGTTTCATTTATAAGTATAGATGTTGTGATACCGGTGCTTCATGGAGAAAACGGCGAAGACGGAACGGTACAAGGTCTACTTAATGTGTCTGGAATACCATACGTTGGTTCAAATGTTCTAGCTTCTTCGATAGGGTTTGACAAGTACATGACTAAAATGTTAGTAAAAAATCTAGGCATTAGACAGGCAAAAGGCGAGCTAGTAGTTAAGGGGCAGTACAATCTAGACGACACAATTAAGCAAATAGAACATCTATCATTACCTGTATTTGTAAAACCTTGTAGAGCCGGCTCGTCAATAGGAGTTAATAAAGTCGAAGATTATAACGAACTGGAGTACGTGCTTAGAAAAGCTTTTGAGTACGACAAAAGAGTTCTAATAGAAGAAGCAATAGTCGGAAGAGAGCTAGAATGTGCAGTACTGGGGAATGATATTATAGAAGTTTCAGGTGTGGGAGAGATTAAATCGGAGCACTCTTTCTACGATTTCCACTCAAAGTATGAGAGTACGGTAAGCCAAACATTATTAGAACTGGATTTAGACAAAAGAATTGTACAAACTATAAGAGAAGCATCTGGAAGAATATATAAACTTCTTAACTGTAAGGGGCTCTCAAGAGTAGATTTTTTTCTAGAATCTAGTACAGGTGAAGTAGTATTCAATGAGATAAATACTTTTCCAGGATTTACGTCCATTAGTATGTACCCAAAGCTTTTTGAAAAAGAAGGATATACGATGACGGAGTTAATAGAGAAGCTAATACAACTAGCGCTTGAAAAGCCATGAAAATAATCATTGATACAAATACGGACGGTGAAATTCAACAACAAGTATATGAATTTGAGAAATTATCCGATAATAAAATAACGTTTAAAGACGACAATAATGTATATGAAATGGAGTATTACGACAATACTCTAAACTATATTTCCAGTGGCTATTCTACCATCAAAATAAACTTTGAAGGTGGAAAAACATATCATTCTAATTATGAACTTCTTGGTAGAAAGCTTCCCTTAAAAGTAACAACTCATAGTTATAATAATCTTCTTAAAACACATAACAGAATAGAACTTTATTACAACTTGGAAATCGACGGATACATTTCAAAGATAAAAAAGGTGATAACCTTTGTTTTCGATTAAAACCGTGTATGGCAATATAAATAAAAAATTGAAATAAATTTCTATTTTTCGACAAACAAGTAAAAAGCAGGCCAAATGCTTTTTTTTGTTATGTTTATAAGGTATAATGTTACCGTGTAAACGTCTAAAAAGGAGGTCGTTGTGATAAAGGGTATTGGTGCAAGTGACGGCATTGTCATCTCAAAAGTATATAAGTACGAGCAGATAGAACCGGTAGTTGAAAAAAGAAATATTGATGACGTAAAGCGTGAACTAGCACTCTTTGATAGTAGTGTAGCTGAAAGTATCAAAGAGATAGAAAAGGTAAAAGAAAAAGCCGCTAAGACAATGAATGAAGAGACGGCAGCCATCTTTGGCGCACATATTGAAATTTTAGGAGACCCGGAAGTAATCGGAGGCGTTAAAAGCTCAATAGAAAACGATAAAGTAAACGCTGACTATGCACTAAAGACGGTTACGGATAACTTCATTGCGATATTTGAACAGATGGACAACGAGTACATAAGAGAAAGAGCAGCGGATATAAAAGACGTTACGAAGAGACTTTTGCTTCATATACAAGGATTGAAAGTAGCTTCTTTGGCAGAAATAGATGAAGAGGTAGTAGTTGTAGCAAAGGACCTAACACCTTCTGATACAGCTCAACTAAATAAGGAACTCGTGAAAGGATTTATAACGGATATAGGAGGAAGAACGAGCCATAGTGCCATAATGGCTAGGACACTTGAGATACCAGCTGTAGTTGGAACAAACGACGCATTCGAAAAATTAAATACTGGTGATACCGTTCTGCTCAATGGGTTGACTGGAGAAGTTATAAAAAATCCTTCCGATGAAGAAATTAGAAAGTATCAAGAGAAGATAGAACAGTATAGAAAACAGAAAGCGCTATGGGAGACTTTTAAAGGAAAGCATTCAGCGACAATTGACGGATACGAAGTGGAACTGTCTGCCAATATTGGAAAACCATCGGATGTTGAGGGAGTACTTAAAAATGACGGTGACGCAGTAGGCCTATACCGTACCGAGTTCTTATATATGGACAAAAGCGATTTCCCGACAGAAGAAGAGCAATACGAAGCTTATAAGGAAGTGCTCACCAATATGGGTGATAAACCGGTTGTGGTAAGAACGCTTGATATAGGCGGAGACAAAGAGCTTGATTATATGGAAATGCCAAAAGAACTCAATCCATTTTTGGGCGTTAGGGCGTTAAGACTTTGCTTAGCTAAAAGGGATTTGTTTAAGGTTCAGTTAAGGGCTTTGCTCAGAGCCAGTGTTCATGGGAATCTACACATAATGTTCCCTATGGTAGCGACCCTTGAAGATTTTAGGAATGGTAGAGATGTATTAAAAGAGGTGGAAAAAGACTTAAGGTCGGAAGGAGTAGAGGTATCTGACACTTACAAGCTAGGAATTATGGTGGAAATACCTGCAGCAGCGATACTTGCAGATGTCTTTGCCAAAGAAGTAGATTTCTTTTCGGTAGGAACGAACGATCTTATTCAGTATACATTTGCAGCGGATAGAATGAATGAACAAGTATCCTATCTATATCAGCCATACAATCCTTCATTACTCAGACTTATCAAGTCTGTGGCAAACGCAGCGAACACAAATGGAAAATGGGCTGGGATGTGTGGAGAAATGGCGGGAGAAGCAAGCGCGTTACCACTGCTCGTAGGGCTAGGGTTAAAAGAGTTAAGCATGAGTGCCCCTAGCATACTTAGAAGCAGATGGTTACTAAGTAAGATTAAAAAATCTGATTGTGAAGCTTTAGTGGAAAAAGCGTTGCATTTAGATACCAATGAAGCAGTTAAAAAGCTTGTAGATGACTATATATCTACACTTTGATATTAATTAGGAGGAAAAAATGGTAAAGAAAACAGTAGAAATAACAAATCCAACAGGACTTCATGCTAGACCCGCGGCAGAGTTTACGAAAGTGGCAGCAGCAATAAAGAGTGATGTATTTTTAGAGAAAAACGGCAAGAGAGTAAATGCAAAATCAATACTTGGATTACTCACGCTTGGAATATCAAAAGGCGATGTAATTGATGTTATAACTGACGGCGAAGACGAGCAAGAAGGACTTGATAAATTAGTGAGTCTTATAGAAAGTTTCGTAGATTAGTAAAAAGAATACTACTGACAAGCTTTGGTGAAATTTTATGTTATTCTTAAAGGTAAGACAAAGAGTCTTGCCTTTAGTCTAGTGGGCTAAAACATTAAATCTTTTGCTTTAGCAAAAGTCACCATCATCAACTTTGAAGAAGCTGGCCTTCACTCGCCAGGCTTACGAGGTGAACTACTCTCGGCACAGCCGAATTTCATCAGCTTAAGCTGACCTTACTTATATAGCTGAATGTCATGAAAATATCTTTCGCTGGGGCTATTTTGCAACACGACAATTTGTTCATATAGTATTTGACAGTTTACTATATGTTTACTATAATATGGTATATTTAAAAATTGAGTTGAAAGGGTTTTTACATGACAACAGGAAATAAGAGAATAATGACCTCAAAAGGTTTAAAAAAATTAGAAGACGAATTATTTGACTTGAAAGTGAATAAGAGGAAAGAAGTTGCTCAAGAATTAAAAGAAGCGAGAGAGCAAGGGGATCTTTCTGAAAACGCAGAATACGATGCGGCAAAAGAAAAAAAGAGTCAGATAGAAGCAAGAATAGTTGAGATTGAAAGCAGACTTAAGAATGTAGAAGTAATCGATGAAGATGAAATATCTACAGACGAAGTTAATATAGGTGCAACAGTAAAAATATATGATAATAACTTTGAAGAAGAAATGATATATCATATTGTAGGAGATTCAGAGGCGGATCCTTTAGTGAATAAGATATCCTATGAATCGCCTGTAGGCATGGCACTGGCCAATAAAAAAGTTGGTGATACAGTTGAGGTACAACTTGGAACAATCACTCGTTCACTTAAGGTACTTGAAATAAGCAAATAAGGAGATAGAGTTGGAAGGGAATATTATAGAACAAGATATTAATCAACTGTTACAAATAAAAAGAGAAAAGCTTGAAACTCTAGTTGAAGAGGGGAATAATCCATTCGAGGTAATGTCTTATGATGTTACTCATTATAGTAAAGAAGTTATTGACGACTTTGACACCTTTGAAGGAAAAGAAGTATCTATCGCCGGAAGGATAATGACCAGAAGATTAATGGGGAAGGCGTCTTTTTTTAATGTACTCGATAAAAAGGGTCAAATTCAAGCTTATATAAGGAAAGATTCTGTTACCGAAGAGGAGTACGATCATTTTAAGGCGTATGATATAGGTGATATAGTAGGCTTAAAAGGGGTAGTGTTCAAAACGAAAAAAGGCGAAATATCCGTAAAGGTAAGCGCCATACTGCTACTGAGCAAATGTCTAAGAGTACTACCTGAAAAATATCATGGTCTAAAAGATACCGATACAAGATATCGACAACGATATCTCGACCTTATCGTGAACCCAGAAGTAAAAGATACATTTGTAAAAAGAAGTGAGATAATAAAAGAAATCCGTAACTTCCTAGATGGACGAGATTTTATAGAAGTAGAAACACCGGTTCTTCACTCGATACCTGGAGGAGCTACTGCGAAGCCATTTAATACGCATCATAATGCACTCAATATGGATATTCATATAAGGATTTCTCTTGAACTATATTTAAAGAGACTAATCGTCGGGGGAATGGACAGAGTATATGAACTTGGTAGGGTATTTCGAAATGAAGGATTATCCGTAAAGCACAATCCGGAGTTTACGTTGCTGGAGCTTTATCAAGCCTACACAGACTACCATGGCATGATGGAAATCACAGAGTCATTAATCAAGCACCTTGCTAAAAAAGTACTTGGTAAAGGCAAGATAGAGTATGATGGCGTAGAGATAGACTTAGAAAGTGATTTTGAAAAACTCACAATGGTAGAATCCATCAAGAAATACGCAGGCATAGATTTTGAAGAGTATCCAGAGGACGTGGACTGTAAGTTGCTAGCAAAAGAGCATGATGTACATATAGAAAAACACTATAAGCGTGGTGAGATAATCAATGCATTTTTCGAGCATTTTGTAGAAGAGAAATTAGTTCAGCCTACCTTTATATTAGATCATCCATTAGAGATATCACCACTTGCTAAGAAGAAGCCGGAAGACCCAAGATACACCGAACGATTTGAACTATTCATAACATGCCGAGAAATGGCAAACGCATTTAGTGAATTAAACGATCCACTAGATCAAAGAAGTAGATTCGAGTACCAAGAAGAGCTAAGAAAGCTCGGTGATGAAGAAGCCAACAAGATAGATGAGGACTTCCTACTGGCGCTTGAATATGGCATGCCGCCTACAGGTGGACTAGGAATAGGTATTGACAGACTCGTTATGTTACTAACCGATAGTTATTCAATAAGGGACGTATTATTATTCCCGACGATGAAGCCGCTTAGTGAGTAAAGGTAGAGTTTATCGGGGTTGAGTAAGCAAGGTGGCGAAATTTACCTTAGGTTTATCACCAATTAAAATGAAAAGAGAAATGACCTAAAAAAAGACATAGATTTTATGTCTTTTTTTCGTGGGTAAAATAGAAAGGATGAGGATGGTGAAATGTAATTATATTACAGGCGAAGATACTAAAAGATATAAGTTTATAAGAATACCGCAAGTGTTCTTTGAAGAAAAGATATTTGCAGATTTATCAAGTGATGCAAAGCTAGTCTATGCAACACTACTATCTAGGACAGCTTTATCGCTTAAAAATAAATGGGTAGATGATAAAGGTAGGGTCTATGTGATATTTACCTTAAAAGAGTAAATCTGTATAGTTTTGGCAAATAAGGTAATCTATCAAAAGTTAGAAAAGTGGATATAATTAGGTAAGGAAATGGTTTTCAATTAGGTATCACAAATTGTGATGCCTTAATGAAGATGATTTTATAAATAGAAAATTATTTTTAAAACTATTCATTAGTTTAATTTAGCATTCTAATAGTATGTAAAAAAAGAATAATATACTGTGTAAGTAGGTGTGATTATGATATAATGATATAAAATGAAGGGACAATTATATTTCTTTACAGGAGGAAAATGGATGTCAAAAATGAGTTATAAGAAGATGTTTAAAAAGATGATAGATTTAGATATGACAAATACTGAACTTATGGAAAAAGCTAACATTAGTAAAAGTACATTTTATAAGATCAAAAATGGTGGAAATGTAACGACAGATGTATTACTTAGAATTTGTGATGAATTAGAGTGTGATATTTCAGATATTATGGAAAGAGTAGAAAGTTAAATATAGCATCTTAGCTATAGCTAACAACTATCATTAAGAAGTCAAAGAAGATTATTTTGGGACATCAAAATATTGAATACAAAGAATGCTACAAATGTCACTAATGACCCAATTGAGTAAAATATTAAAAGTTACAACAAGAACTATAGGAGGAGATATCGATAAACTTAAAAAAGCTGGCATAATCTATAGAGAGGAAGTTTAACAGACGGTAATTGGCTATTAAATAAAGAAGAAAGTGAGAACAAATAAAATGGCAAAACTCACAACAAACGTAATGGCAAATATGGGTAAAAATAATCCTATTACAATGAAAAATTTAGAAAAATATGCAATGCATTAGAATGTACCCCTAATGATGTTTTTTCATTTGATGATAATTATGGAGATGAATAATGGGTGAATTACAAATAAATAAAGAATATATAATATGGCTTGAATCTATAAAGTCGAAAATATCTACTTCGAGAATTAGAATAGCTTTATCTGTAAATAGTGAAGTAATACGATTTTATTATATGTTAGGTAAAGAAATAAGTGTTGCAACGAAAAAATCTGAATGGGGTTCAAAGTTATTAACTCAACTTTCAAAAGATTTAAAAAGTGAGTATCCTGATGTAAAAGGTTTTTCTACAAGAAATTTAAAATATATGAGATTTTTTTATGATTTTTACTCAGATGAAATTGGGCAACAGTCTGTTGCCCAATTAGAAAACAATGATGTGTCACAGAATATATCAGTATTTGATAAGTACAAAATAGACCAAATACCTTGGGGACATAATATTAATATTTTCACGAAAGCAAAGGATTTAGACGAAGCAATATTTTATATAAATGAAACAATAGAAAATAGCTGGAGCAGAGATGTATTAGCGCTTCAAATAAAAAGTAATTTGTATGATAGACAAGGTAAATCCATTACAAATTTTGAAGCAACTTTACCTGCTCCAAGATCTGACCTAGCTAAGCAAACACTGAAAGATCCGTATACATTTGATTTTATGGCAATGACGAAGCCTTATAATGAACTTGATGTAGAAAAGAAATTTGTAGAAAATATATCGAAATTTTTATTAGAGTTAGGTAAGGGATTTGCTTTTATAGGTAGATAATATCATTTAGAAATAGATGGTTCAGATTATTATTTAGATTTATTGTTTTACCACACAAAATTAAAATGTTATGTCGTTATAGAGCTTAAAAATACTTCTTTTAAACCTGAGTATGCAGGCAAACTCAATTTTTATTTATCCGCAGTAGATACTCTAATAAAAGCTGAAAATGATAATGACACAATAGGAATACTCCTATGTCGTGATAAAAAGAAAATAGAAACAGAATTTGCATTAAGAGGTATGACGAAACCGATGGGTGTTAGTGAGTTTAATCTTACTGAGATCTTGCCTGAAAATTTAAAAGGCTCAATGCCAACTGTTGAAGAAATAGAGCGAGAATTGTTAGAGTATGATAAGTAAATATATAGATAATTGAATTTTATATAATAACTATAATGATAAACTGATTTTGGCGGATAAAATGGCTAATATATTAAAAGCTGTAGAAGAAGTTTTAATGTCAAACATAAAAAAATATAGGGCTTATTCAAAGACGGCGGTTTTTCTCGACTTATGATATGCTTAATATGATAGTACATTTTGTGTTTTTTTGACCAATATTTTATATTGGTGGGAGGTAGGCTGTTGAATAAATTTGAAGAGTATATAAAATATAATATTTTATATGTTGATAAATATATATTTGGAAAAAGTTGGTTTTATAAAGAAAATAAAGTGCCATATTCTTTGCTTAGATATATAGTGGAGGGAGAAGGCGTTTTTGAAATATCTGGCGAAAAAATTGTTGTCGCTAAAGGCGATATTGTCTACATACCGGATGGGAGTTTGTTAGAGTGTAAGTCGAATTCGTCGAAATTCAGTTTTATAAGTATTCGCTTTAAAACGTCTGTATTTTTTGAAGGATTAGACTTTCTTACAGAATACTATAAAATGCCGAAGTTGATAAAAGGGGATGCGGGGCTAGAACGATATTTTATCAATATCAATAATAGTTCTAAAGACCATAGTTCGACTAGAATGTTAAAAATGCATGGCAATTTAGAATTGTTAATCGCGAAATTAATAGAAGAATCTAGAAGAATAAATGGTATAAACGATAAGGACATACAAAATAAGTATAACAAGGAACTATCTACCATAGAAATAAATAAAAAGATTAACAGCAAGGATCTAAGGGAAGACCCTAGAATAAGCATGGTGATTGATTATATATTGACTCACCCCACACAAAAGTATAATTCTTCCATCATTAAAGAAATGTCTGGTTTGTCAGAAAGTACATTTAGAAGATTGTTTAAGAAACAAACCGGAAAGACGCCAAATGAATTTATCAGAAATTTAAAATTAATAACTTCTGCAAGAATGTTACTTTTAACCGATGATTATATCAATGAAATATCCTATAAAGTTGGATTTTCAGACGTTAATTATTTTATCAGAATATTTAAAGAGCATTTTGGCTTGACGCCGAAGCAATATCGAGAAACAGCGCAATAACATAATCCATACTAAAACGACAATAATTAACCGAAAAATGCTATTATTGATTGTTTTTTCCGTAGAAACGCACAAAACTTTTTGATATATTACATTTGTAGCAACAAAATGCACAAATATGAATATATTCGGAGGAAACTATGAAAAAAATATTAGCTACCGTATTAATTTTGATGATAATCGTATCCAATTTTACTAGTTGTACAAAAGACAGCTCGCAGGAAAAGACAAGTGATGAGGCAAAACAGACGACAACGCAAAAGCAGGAAAATAATGATACAACAGTTGCAAAAGAAGAAAATAGTGGGGAATTAGAAGGAGAAATTACTTTTTGGCATTCATTTACTCAAGGTCAAAGACTAGAAGTTATTCAAAAAGCGGCAGACGAATTCATGAAAGCAAACCCAAAGGTAAAAATAAATATTGAAACATATTCATGGGGAGACTTTTATACGAAGTGGACTACAGGTTTGGCATCTGGAAATGTGCCAGATATTAGCACTGGACTTCCGGGACATGTTGTTGAAATGATTGATGCAGATGCTCTTAGCCCAGTAAATGATGTAATAGATGCTATAGGTAGAGACAGGTTTGCTGAAGCTACACTTGGCGAAGGTACTGTAGGGGAAAATAATTATTCTATTCCACTTTATTCTCACGCACAAGTTATGTGGTATAGAAAAGACTTATTAGAAAAAGAAGGTCTTGAAGTGCCAAAGACATGGGACGAATTTTACGATGCATGTGTTAAATTAACAAAAGATGGAGTATATGGTATAGCAGTACCTTGCGGCTCAGGAGATTTGATGGGTACAAGATTTTTAAATTTCTATGTAAGAAGTGGAGGAGGAAGTCTGCTTACTGATGATTTAAAAGCTGACTTAACAAGTGATTTAGCGCTTGAAGGTATAAGATACTGGACTAAGATATATCAAGAAATATCGCCAAAAGATAGCGTAAACTATAAGGTTTTAGACCAAGCAAATCTATATTATCAAGGTAAAATGGCATTTGACTTTAATAGTGGTTTCCATGTTGGCGGTATCGATAAAAACTCACCAGACTTATTAGATGATATTTCATGTGCGCCAATTCCAAAAATAAAAGCGGATGACCCGGATTATGGAATTGAGACGTCAAATATTCCGATAGTTTTATGGAAAAATTCTAAGCATCCAGAAGTAGCTAAGAAATTTATGGAGTACCTATATAACGAAGATATTTATATAAACTTCTTAGAATCTGTACCAGTTGGTATGTTGCCAGCAGTAAAAGGAATAACAGACAACGAAAAATATTTAGCCAATGAGAAAGTGCAACAATTTACTGATGAAATAGGTACTATAAGTGAAGCGATAGGAAAAGGAACTGCCATTGGATTCGAGCATGGACCTAGTGTACAAGCTGGACTACTTGCTTCTCAAGGAATAATAGAAAATATGTTCCAAAGAATTTTCGTTGATAATGTTGATATAGAAGAGGCAGCACAAGAAGCGGAAGATGCTCTGAATGAATCATTTGAAGCAATAAATCAGTAAACGTATAGGTGGATTAATGTCCACCTATGATATTGCTGGCAAAATCGGCAACATACAGATGCCACGAAATGGATGAGTTTCAAAAGATAAAGTAAATGCGAAGTGCCATCGGCACATAGGTACGTAAGCATCGCATTTATTACGAAGTGATACAGAAGCCATTTGTCTACTGTATGATAGGTGGGTAATACCCACCTATTTTGTAAAGGAAGAAAGACGATGAAGAACAATAATTTTACAAGGTGGAAATTTGTATTACCCGCTTTAATACTTGTAATAATGTTACTTATTTATCCAGTTTTTTCAAGTATATATTTTAGTATGACTTCTAAGCACTTAATAAAGGCTAATTATTCATTTATAGGCTTAAAAAACTATATAAAGGTTTTAAGTGATTCAAAATTTTATAACGCGTTTTTAAATTCAATAAAGTGGACATTTTTCTCTTTGACAGGACAGATTTTTGTAGGTTTTACTTCAGCGCTAGCTTTAAATAGAGTAAAACACTTAAAAGGAATATATAAAACATTACTTATCATACCTTGGGCATTTCCTTCAATAGTTATCGCCTTATCATGGAAATGGATATTGAATGGTGTTTACGGATATTTACCAAATATTATTGTAAAAATGGGATTGGCAAGTGAAATGCCACAGTTTTTGACAGATGCTACTTTTGTATTTATTACTTTAGTATTAATAAATATATGGTTTGGTGCACCTATGATAATGGTAAATATTTTGTCCGCATTACAAACCATTCCGAGAGATCAATATGAAGCGGCTAAAATAGATGGCGCTAAAAAGTGGCAATCATTTATTCATATAACGGTTCCGCATATTAAAGTAGTTGTAGGATTATTGGTTGTTCTTAGAACTATATGGGTGTTTAACAACTTTGATATCATCTATCTTATAACGGGTGGTGGCCCAGCGAAACTCACTACTACTATTCCAATATATGCTTATAATACTGGGTGGGGAGCAAAGCTTTTAGGTCGTTCATCGGCCGTCACTATCATCCTTTTATTATTCCTGATGATGGTTACAGGTGCATATTTTATGGTTATAAGACGATGGGAAAAGGAGCATAAGTGATGAAGAATACAAAAAGTATTATAGGGGATATTTTTTGCCATATTTATCTTGTTATCCTTGCTATAGTAGCAGTATTTCCGCTTGTATGGATTATTCTATCATCAGTAAAAGCAACAGGAGAACTTACGGCAAATCCAACTAGTTTTTTACCTAAATCATTTACTTTGGAAAATTATAGACATGTTATTTTTGATTTAGGATTTGACATAAATATAAGAAATAGTGTGATTATAGCTCTTATTACAACACTCATTGCGATAAGTATATCCGCTTTGGCGGCTTATGGTGTGGTGAGATTTTTCCCTAAAATTGGAAATGCGATGTCTAAAATAATGATAATGACATACATGTTTCCGCCAATACTACTAGCTGTACCATATTCTCTGGTTATGGCAAAGGCCGGTTTAATAAACACAAGAATTGGACTTGTTATCGTCTACTTATCATTTAGTATACCTTATGCCGTCTGGATTCTTGTAGGTTTTTTCAAAACGATTCCAATAGGAATAGAAGAAGCAGCTCGGGTTGATGGAGCTACTAAATTTCAAGTCTTTTTTAGAGTTGTACTACCCTTAGTTGCTCCAGGTATTGTTGCAACTGCAATATATACCTTTATAAATGTATGGAATGAATTTTTATATTCATTAATTCTTATAAACAGTAGTGAAAAAATGACAGTCGCAGTAGCTCTCAAGTCCTTAGAAGGTGCAGAGATTTTAGTTTGGGGTGACATGATGGCGGCTTCTGCCTTAGTTGTTATACCATCCGTGATATTCTTTGCTCTTATTCAAGGGAGAATATCTGGAGGGCTTTCTGAAGGATCAGTAAAATAATAATAAAAATAAGAAGGTAATAGATTTATGAATACAATAGGATATGCAATAGTAGGCTCTGGATATTTTGGAGCCGAATTAGGAAGAATATTAAATGAACAAAAAGGAGCAAAGGTAGTTGCTATATATGATCCAGAAAATGGTAAAAGTATAGCGAAAGAGTTCTCGTGCGATGTTGAAAAGGACTTAGATGTTCTATTTTCTAGGGAGGATGTAAATGCAGTTATAGTAGCTTCTCCAAATCATTTACACAAAGAACCTGTTATAAAAGCGGCAAAACATGGGGTGCATGTTTTCTGTGAAAAACCGATATCATTAAGCTACAAAGATTGTGATGAAATGGTTAAAGAGTGTGCAGACAATAATGTTATCTTTATGGCAGGGCATGTAATGAACTTTTTTAGGAGTGTACGACATGCAAAACAAATTACTAATTCAGGAGATATTGGTGAAGTGTTGTATTGCCATTCTGCAAGAAATGGTTGGGAAGAGAAACAAGATTCAGTAAGTTGGAAAAAAATTAGAGAGAAGTCAGGTGGACATTTATATCACCATATACACGAGCTTGATTGTATCCAATTTATTATGGGAGAGCCGGAGAGTGTTTTTATGACAGGTGGAAATGTAGCTCACCAAGGGGATGGTTTTGGTGATGAAGATGATATGCTATTTATAAACATGCAGTTTAAAGGAAATAGATTTGCAGTATTAGAATATGGTTCTGCATTTAGATGGAGTGAACATTATTTGTTGATACAAGGGACAAAAGGAGCGATACGAATAGATATGCAAGATGTTAAAATGACTGTAAAAATAGGCGATAAAGAAGAATATTATCTTGTGCACGAAAGCAAAGAAGAAGATGATGATAGAACAAGAATCTACAAAGGCTTAGAGATGGATGGTGCTATAATGTATGGCAAACCAGGTAAGAAACCACCTATGTGGCTTCATAGTATCATGAAAAATGAAATGACATTTTTTAATGACATCATGCACGGAAAAACGGCGGAAAAGGAGTTTGAACCACTTTTAACTGGAGAGGCGGCAAGGATGGCAATAGCAACTGCGGATGCCTGTACTCTATCTATAAAAGAAAATAGAAGAGTTTCGATAAAAGAAGTAATAGATAATCAATAGATTTGGAGGTTGTATATGAATTCAGTAATAAAAAGTGTCGCGTTTATAATATTTGTTTTAATATTTTCAATAAGTGCAAATGCAGAAACATATAGCAAATTTGGATTGCTCGAAGAAGAAAGTAACATTAGCATAGATGCTAATAATCAAGCATATACTCTAGATAAACTTGATGATATAAAAGGATTAGATAAAGGAACAGTACTAATTGAATACACATTAACTGGCACTTATGCATATGAATCGTTGTTTAGTGTATCTAATGGAACTGCCAACAATAGAGATAGGCATTTTCATATTTATGCGACCCCGCAGGGAGAATTAGGTATGGAACTTAGAAATACAGATAGTGATTTTAAGTATACAATGAAAACTAGCCCAATATTAAATGTTGGAGAAAAAAATATTATCGCATTTAAAGCGGATAAAAGCACAGGTGATTATAAACTTTTTGCTAATGGGAACCTAGTATCGACATTACATAAGGATAATTACAAATTTTTAAGTGATATTACAGGAGTAACCACTAGCGATTTAGGTTCTACAATTAGGGGCAATAGTCCATACTATCCTTTTACAGGAACAATACACAATTTTAAACTTTATAACAAGGTTCTTGACGACGATATATTAGAAGCTTTAACAAGAGAATCTTTAGTTTCTAAATATAATCAAGATGTAAGTAATAATTCTGCCGTTCAAATAAATGATATGGTTGATTCTGTTAAAAATATGGAACAAGGAACAATAATAATTAAATATGCTTCTACAAGTAATAATATGTATCAATCAGTAATTGGTATTTCTAACTCTACTCCTAATAATGAAAATAGACACTTTCATGTCTATATAACGCCGAATGGTAAGTTTGGTTTTGAATTGAGAAATAATGATGATGATTTTAAATATACACTTGATTATCCGGCAGGAATAAGAAAAAAATATTTAGAAGAGGATGCAGTAAATACTATAGCGTTTAAAGCAGATAAAAATAATGGACAATATAAACTATTTTCCAATGGACAATTAATTACTACACTAGATAAAAGTGATTTTAAGTTTTTAAACGATATAGATGGGATTGATACAATTAGTTTGGGTGGAACGATAAGGGGAGGAAATACGGCATATCCTTTTGCTGGTAAGATATACAGTGCTCAAATATACGACGATGTATTTGATGATAGTGTTTTAAATAAAATTACTGGGGAAACTGAGTATGGTAAAAAAATATTTTACTCAGGGGATGCTACAAATGCAACTTGTCATAGGATTCCGTCCGTTATTACAACAGAAAATGGTGTTGTTATGAGTGCCATAGATGCAAGGTATGGTGGGACACATGATTCAAGGAGTAATATAGATATTGCATTTTCTAGAAGTTTAGATGGTGGAAAGACTTGGAGTAATCCTACATTACCTATGATGTTTGATGATTATAAATCACAAAAAATAGTTTGGCCTAGAGATGATGTAGGCAAAGAATTGAGAATTAGTGGGAGTGCTTCATTCATTGATCCTGTTATGGTTTATGATGAAGATATTAATAGACTATTTCTGTTTGCTGACTTGATGCCGGCTGGAATCGGTTCTTCTAATTCTAAAGTAGGATCAGGGTATAAAGAAATTAATAATAAGAAATACTTAAAATTACATAAGAGCGGAGATCCTGCAGATACCTATAATTATTCTGCGAGGGAAAATGGTGTTATATATGATGATATATCAAATTCCCCAACGCAGTATAGTATTAATAATGAGTTTGAAGTTCTTGAGAATGGTAATGTATTAAAGATAAAGCAGTATGCTGTTAGCATTAACAATAATACTTTAAATGAATATAAAACAAATGATGAAGTTAATATGAGCATTTTTTATAAAGATTCTATGTTTAAAGTTCTTCCTACTAACTTTTTAGCAATGAGATATAGTGATGACAATGGACAAACTTGGTCTGATATGAAACTACTTAATTACCTAAAAGCAGATAACGAAAAGTTACTTATAACTGGACCGGGTGTTGGAAAACAATTAAAAAATGGTAGTAAAGTTGGGCGAATATTAATCCCTATATATACTATAAGTAGAGCGGGATTCGGTATTATATATAGCGATGATCACGGAGATACATGGAATTTGTCTCAAGGTCCAGATGAGGGATGGGCAGCAACTGCTGAAACTCAAATTGTAGAATTGCCAGATGGTACGTTGAAAGCTTATGAAAGAACTAATCATTCAAAAATTGCAGAAACAACAAGTTTAGATGGTGGAGATACTTGGACTAATAGGATTTTATTAGATGATTTTACAGCAACTTCTTATGGAACACAAATTTCTGTAATTAATTATGATTATTTAGTAGATGGCAAACCAGCAATACTATTATCTGCTCCAAATTCGTCAAATGGAAGAAATGACGGACACATTAGAATAGGTCTTATAACAGATACAGGGGGATCAGGAGTTAATAAATATGATATAGATTGGGCTTATGATTTCCAAGTTGACGGTTCTGATGTAGGATATTCGTATTCGTGCTTAACGCAATTACCAAATGGGAATATAGGAGTCTTATATGAGAAATATGATTCTTGGTCAAGACAGCAATTGCATTTAGAAAATATCATTTATTTTGATGAATATACAATAAATGATTTGAAAAAATAGAGTATATAAATGTTCAATTATATATTGAATAAATATAAAATACTGGTGCAACATGGACTTTCTGAGATGATATGTGCTGAAATTGGTTAATATGTTTTGTTATATGGTGGCAATAATTTTCCAGATCGTCCAGCACCATTAGTGAAGAAAAAATTATATAAAGATGTATCTACTTGATGAGGGATTTAATCTTATTTTAAAGAATTGAGGGAATATACGAGCGGAAGCTTGTATATTCCTATTCTTGATGAACATAAGATGATAATTGCAATTATCTTTTTTATTATATTATAATATAGGGGTAACACAGTTATGTAAATTAGAGTAGTTAGGAAACTACCTTAGGGGAAGGAAGTATTATATGACGTTTAAAAAAGGTATTAGTATTGTTTTAGGTATTTTGTTTGTCATTTGGGGTATATATACTTTTGGCAAAGGAGTGAAGGGTGTGGGAGACATTGAAGCGTATACTGGGAAACTCCATATTTTAAGTGGAGCAGAAGATACGGATTTTGATATCTATGTAGATAGTCCGGTATTAGTAAGAGACGTTCAGATGTATCAATATGTTAGTGATTCTAGAGGGTATGGGGCGATCTATCCTAATGCTCCTATAGTAGGGGAGGATGATGATAGCTATATAAAAACTGCTTTTTCGAGTAGTTATCAACCTGGAATGACAGGGAAAGAAATACTTACTGGTCTTAAGGTTGACTTTAAAAACCCTCCGTTTCCGAAAGAAATAAAGAGCAAAGTATTTTGTGGTGAAGTTAGCATTGGCGACGAAGGAATATTACTAAACAATGAAGTGATAGAAAAGCTAAGCTATAAATCGTACGACCGTTTTAACAGTGAAACTCAGCTATATCCGGTAGGGGGTTTAGCTGGTGGTGAGGATGTACTTGGGTTAAGTCCATATGATGACTTTACCTATTTGTCCGGTGATGGTGAGGACTTAAAGATTGGCGATATTAAAGTTACTTGGTATACCATTAATCCGGCTGAGCTAAAAGATGAATATACCGTTGCAGGAATAGTATCTGGAAATGTTTTAGAAAATTCAAAGCGAGGGGGTGTATTGTTCTACGACTACAAAAGGTCGGTGAAGGAGATAAAGAAAGAATTTAATAGTTCCAATACCATAATTGGTATCATCATAGCTCTCGTAGGTCTTGTTTGTATAGCCATACCTGTTGCGCTGATTTATTCAGGTAGAAAGAAGGGTTAGTATAATAAAACAAACAGATAAGATTTATATCCGTTTGCTTTCAGTCTAGGAATGCCGTCGAACACCTACCGGCTTTCCTAGACCTAGAAGGTTGCTAGGAAGCTGAAATAAAAATCAAATACACAGTTTTACACAAAGATTATTTTTTCCGAGCAACTATAAATATAGCCTTGCTTTTTTTATTTCCTAAAAGTTTGGCTTTTTCAATGCAAAAACCATTAGCGAGGACAAACTCTTTTAAACTATTTAAACCGAATTTAGTAGCTTTTGCTGGCGGTTTTCCCATGTCTTTTACATAACGATAGGCAAGCGTTAACTTAGATAGGAAAGAAAGACCGTCTGCTGTAAAGCTAATTATTACTAGTTTTCCATTTGGTTTTAGAACACGACTTGCTTCTTTTAAGGCTTTTTTGGGTTCATGAACTACATGTATGATATTGCCCATAAAAACGGTATCATATGTGTGACTTTCTAGTCCTGTATGATAGCAATCCAGTTTGGCGAAGCTTATGAGATCAAGATCTTTTAGTTTTTCTTTTGCACGTCGAAGCATATCTTCTGAAATATCGCTAGCTAAAAGACTGGAGCTATTTTGGGCTAATGCCCGAGTATAATTACCATTACCACAGGCAACCTCTAGTACATTACCCAAATTTTTTAATGTAGATAGTTCGGCTTTTATCTGTGCATCAATCTCTCTACCTGTTACATATTCTTGTATTTCATCAAAATTATCAGCAATATTTGACCACGATTTTTCCATAAATTCTCCTTTGTAGAACAACATTTGCTTAAGTCCAGTCTAAAGAAATTGATAATAATTGTCAAATAGCGTGTAGGGTTAAAATAGCTATGGAATCAAGAGTGATGCTTAAGGTGAGAAGAGTCGAACTCCTCTCACCTTATGATGTTGACTTTTAAACTCACCGGTCTTATAATAATTTTAAGACCAACCGGTCTGAAAAAGGAGAACGTATGTCTAAATATCTGAAAAAGGCAGAACGAAAAAAGCAAATAAAAGAAGCGGCACTCTCTCTAATTCAAACAAAAGGGTATCGATATACTAGCGTAAAAGACATCGTTGACAAGGCGGGTACATCAAAAGGTGGATTTTATCATTGTTACTCTAGTAAGGCACAACTTTATCAAGAGATTGTCGAAGATGGCTGCCATTATCGTTATGAGAAGATGATGGATTATAAAAAGGCTAACGAGAATTTAGATAAAAAAACGCTTTTGGTTGAAATGCTACTTGATAAAATACTATCTTATAATGAATACAAGAAGCCCTACTCCAAGCTGCTTATGGAAATGGGAACGGACAAAGACTTGTTTGATTTTTATCAGAAAAATACGAAGGTTGCCCGAAATATGTTTATTGAGTTTTGTAAGAACGAAGGCTTTGATGAAGGCGTCATTTTAAACAATGAGGAATACGAAGTATTTGTTAATTCGTTAATAGTGGGTGTTGATATATTTAATGTCTATGATTCTGAAAAATATAAGGATTTGATAAGAACGCTCATAACAGCGTACTTTGAAGAAATTGGATTGTTTGATAAGTGATGTGTAGTTAAAAGGAGTATAAAATGGATGATTTTTTAGTAGAAAAGTTTGGTGAAAAAAGAGGTAAGGAAATATATTCTAAACAACAAGTTCGCTTGGAGGAATTATTAGATAAAACGAAAGGCAAAACTAAAAATCAGATGAAAACCTTACGTGTAACGATCATGCCAAGAATAGCTCTTTATCAAGTGTTGCAGGAGGAAGGTTTTTCAAAAGAGGCGTCTTATGACATCGTAAAAACTTATATGGTAGATGTTGTATGTGCAAAAATGGTAAAAAAATTTAGAAAGTTTGATAAGCTTCCTTTTCTATACTATCTATTGAAGCGAAATATTAAGAATAATCTTCTTAATAGTGATAATTGGGAGGTAACTTTAGTAAGTGAAGACAAGAATAGCTTTGCGATGGATGTGCATAAATGTTTGTGGTATGACGCGACAGTCGAAAATGGTTGTCCTGAATTATGTAGGGCGTTTTGTGAATGCGACGACATTACCTTTGCGGCATTTTCGAAAGTCGATTTTTATCGGGAAGGATCATTAGGGATGGAGTCTAGCAAATGCGATTTCAAATTTACTAAGGCAAAAAAGTAAAAACAATGGGAAATTTGGGAATAAATTGATAATAATTATAAAGGTGATAAAAATAAAATTTGTCACCTTTTTTTATTTGAGTCATGGAATAATAGGTAGTATAATAGTCTAAATGCTAAGGTGAGAAAAGTATGCATGATTTTGAAACAATTTATAATAGAAGTAGGAACGGATCCAGCAAGCATGTTGTAATGAAACGCGAAAAACCGGATGTTTCAGAGGATATTGTGCCACTATCTTTAGCCGATATGGAGTTTCACAATGCGGATGTCATAAAGGAAAGGCTGTGTTCTTATATAGAGGATAATGTGCTGGGGTATTCGAGACCGGTTCCAGATTATCTTAACTCTGTCGTAAAATTCTTTAAGGACTTTCACGGTGCCACCATTAATCCGGAGTGGATAGTAACATCTCCTGGTGTTGTTCCGGCGCTGGCAACTGCCGTACGGACTCTTACTAAAGAAAAGGAAGGCGTCATTTTATTTACGCCGATATACAATCCTTTTTACGATGTGGTAGTAGGGCAAAATAGGAAATTGGAAGAAGTACCACTGATTTATGAGAATAACAGGTACAAAATTGATGTCGAAGCGTTTGAACAATCGGCTAAGAAAGAAGATGTGAAGCTAATACTATTTTGTAACCCGCACAACCCAGGAGGTACAGTTTGGACAAAGTCTGAAATCGAAACAATAGGGAAGATAGCAAAAAAGCATAATGTATATATAGTATCCGATGAGATACATTCAGACTTTATTCATCGAGGCAGGCATGTTGTTTTAACAGAGTTAGAAGATGTAAGAGATATATCAATTTGTTGTACAGCGGCGTCAAAAACCTTTAACATAGCAGGACTACAGTGTTCAAACGTATTTATACCAAATGAGGCGATTAGGAAGAGATTTATAAGAGCGAATGAAGTCGTCGGCATCGAAAGGGCAAATGTATTAGGCTTTGTGGCGACGCAGGCTAGTTATGAAAAAGGGTTAGACTGGCTTTTGGAGGCGAAAAAAGTAATACAGACAAATTTAAAAATAGTGGAAGAGTTTTTCACTACTTTGTCGGATGGATTTTCGGTAATGCCTACAGACGCTGGATTTTTATCCTGGATAAACTTTGAGGGACTAGGGATTAGCAAGGAAGAGTTTTACGCGGTATTATATGAGGCGGACTTTTTTATCATCAAAGGAGAAGTATATGGTAGTGCCGGAAAGTACTTCTTTAGATTAAATGTGGGATTACCAACAAGGGAGTTAAAGAAGGCTTTAGAAAGATTAGAAAAAGTATTTAAGAAAAGGGTAGTAGAAGATAAGTATTCTAACGACAAATAAGAGGTTGATATAACAGTTAAAAATAAAAGGGGGTTGTTTTTACTAGAGATGGTAAAAGGGTAGGATACGCACAGCACCCTCTAGATATTGACATTCATTATCATCTAATATACGATAAATGATAAAAGGAGAAAAGAGTATATTTTTAGTATGGAAAAAGAGGTTAAGTTAGCCACTGAGAAATTATGATTTATCAAATGCTAAGGGTGAGGTAGAAAATGGATAATAAGATGAAACTAAGTCATATACTTTATAAGGTAAAAGACCTTCATAAAGCGGTGAAAGACTTTGAAGATATGGGTTTTACCGTTACATATGGTACGAAAAAAGAAAAAGCATTTAATGCGCTAATATGGTTTGAAGAAGGACCGTTTATAGAGGTTTTTACAGTAAGTGATAGTAAATTTTTAATATTTTTAGCAAAGTTAATTGGTAAAAAGGCAGTTGCGAAAAGATTCGAGCATCTTTATCATTCAGACTATGGCTGGGTGGAATACTCTCTTGAAAATGATCGATATGACCTTGATAGGGAAAATAATAAACTAAAAGAAATGGGTTATAAATACTCTACGTTAAATGCTTCAAGGAAAAACTTAAAAGGAATTAAGTTAAAGTGGAAACTATCTATACCGTTGGATGTAGGCTTCCCTTTTTTGATGTCAGCGTATAAACCGAATCCTAGACCAAAGCAGATTACGCATAAAAATGGTGCAATAGGTGTTAGGGAATTAACTTGGGGGGTGGAGCCAAAAAATATTGACAATATACGTAAACTAACATCTGACAGCAGGCTTAAGCTGGTGGAGGGAAATGGTTTCAAAAATATCGAAATGGAAGGCTGGAATGCGGAGATATTAAATAAAAAATACGAAGATTAACCACCTAATAATCATATTTGCAAGAAGGGATAAGATATGACAGAAAAATTAAAAATTAAGGACTTTGTAACGATCGGAATATTTTTTGTGATATATTTCGTATTAACTATTTCACTTGGTATGATTGGTGTCATGCCTATTCTCGTTCTACCGTATCCTTTTATCCTTGGGGTACTCGCAGGTACGGTAATTATGCTATTTATGGCAAAGGTACCAAAACCATGGGCGTTATTTATATTTGGTATGATTGCGCCACTTATCATGGTTGCTGTAGGTCATACTTTTGTACTCCCTTTAGTAGCTTTCATTTTTGTCGCGCTGGCGGAGTTTTTCTTCAGAAAGGGTGGGTTTAAGTCCTTTAAGTATAATGCAATATCATATGGATTTTTTTCTTGCTGGATAACTGGTTCCATCATCCAGATGCTGCTTGTTAGAGAGCAGTATGAAGCATATCATGTTAAAACGGGTATGGATGCAGCGTATTTTGATGTGCTTGCTAAATATGTAACCTGGGGGTCAATGATCTTAATCATAATCGGTGCTTTTATAGGGGGCATAATCGGTGCGTATCTAGGTAAAGCAATGCTTAAAAAACACTTTGAAAAAGCAGGCATTGTTTAATTTTGTTGTTCTAGGTGCCAGGCACCAAGAACAACGTATTCATTAAAAATATAAAAGTATCCGTTTTAATCTTGGGAACATTCCTATATAAGATATAATTTTATAGGTGATGAGGAACTAGAATGGATATTTTTTTGTTGAAGTAGGAGTTTGTATGACCAAAAAAGAAAAAATTGCATTATTATCTATTACCATATACACAACAATTACTGTAATTGGTAAGGGTGTTGTAAACAATGTATATGGTATAAGCTACGATCAACTGGAAATAGTAAGTATTATGATTTATTTTATTCCATTTGCTTTAGCTAGTGCTTTATTTTTCTATTTTAAATATTTTAAGGGTAGTTCGTTTAACCGGTTAAAAGTCAATGCTTGGTTTGTAGAGTTTTCCGTCTTCGGGTTAGGGGCACTATTTTTTCAACTATTTTATGGTAATTACACAGATAAGAATATTGGGTTTATTTTTCAAATAATCATTTTCACATTAATGGTTGGGATAGGCGAGGAAATATTGATGAGAGGCGTTGTTTTAAATGCACTTAAAGAACGGCATGGACTTTATGTTGCCATCATCATTTCTTCGCTAATTTTTGGACTGCTTCATATGACCAACGTTTTTGCGGGGCGATCATTATCAAAAGCTTTTACTCAGTCGGTTACTGCCTTCTTAGTTGGGATAGTACTAGCTTGGGTATTTATAAAAACAAACAATATCATCCCTAACATCATTTATCATTGGTTATGGAATATGGTTGGGTTTTTAGAGAATTATGTACATGTTAGTCAAACGAGAGATATTATGTTATTTCAAATAATATTTGTCTTAACTGCTGGAATGATAATAGTTATATCAATTATTATTAATCGAATAAAGGGCAGAAAAAATCCTATTTAGTATTTTATAGCATTAGAGTAAGGTGAGTGGAGTTCTGAGCAGGATTATGGTGACTTGTTCTAGGTGCCTGGCACCAAGAACAACAAAAACAACAAGCGCCGGGGACCTTAGATCATTCATTATTTTATGATGAAAAAAACAAACAAAAGCTTACAAAAAATCTTGTAAGCTTTTAGTTGTTTATTATTAGTTTATGCCTTAGCACAAAGTTTAGTTAATTCAACTTCTCTGAAGCCATCCGTCACTCGCCTAACGAGATAGGTGTACTGGCCCCGGCTTTGGCCAAAATTCATTGATGCAGCTATCCTTCACTGTAGTAGAATTCGCTCATCAACTTATGATATAAAGATATTATGATTAGACTGTTCTGCGTCACCTAGGTATGTTGCGACGCCACCAAACTCTATTCCGTCTATTAATTCTTCTTTCTTGATACCCATAAGGTCCATGGACATTGTACAAGCTATGAATTTGACACCGTTATCCATGGCACTTTTCATTAGTTTTTCAAGAGTGTCTACATTCTTTTCATGCATGATGTCTTTGATCATCTTAGAGCCCATACCGCCCATGTTCATTTGGCTCAGTGGAAGTTTCTTGCTTCCTCGTGGCATCATGAAGCCAAACATTTTCTCTTTGGCGGTCTTTTTCACGTTTATTTTTTCTGGTTTTCTAAGTATATTAAGTCCCCAGAACGTGAAGAATAAGGATACCTTTTTGCCCATTGCCGCTGCACCATTAGCGATTATCATAGAGGCTATTGCTTTATCTAAGTCACCGCTAAATACTACTTGCGTACTACCCGTAAAGGAAGGAGCAGATGAAGATTTAACCGCATTACTTCCTTTAGCTATGTAGGCAAAGTAGTTTTTGCTCTCTTTTCCTGATGATATGAAGGTGTTACCAGTATTTTTAGCCCATGCCTTGGAGTCTTCTAAGAAGCCGATATCAGTAGCTAGGATTTTTAGTATTTCACCATCAGCTAGAGAAGGCATTTTCTTAGAGAGTTTCATAATAGGTCCAGGACACTGAAGACCACAAGCATCAAGAACGATAGCGTCTTTTAGCGCTTCTTCTTTAAAGGATGAGTAGAATAATTTTTGTGATTCCGTAGATTCTTCCTTTTTTTGTATGCCGGTTTCTTTATTGCTCAGCTTCGTAAAGTCTTTAATGTAGTATTTGTACAGTGAGTAGCCACCGATTAGGTTTCTTGCTTTGTAGCCGTGTTGTTTAAGGATTCTTGTGGCAATGTATCCTCTAAGGCCGACGGCACAGTATACAACCAAGTTTTTATCCTTAGGTATTGACGATAACTTTGCTCTTATATCATTTACCCTTATGTGAATAGAACCTTCGATTTTACCAAGTTCTACTTCTTCTTTTTCCCTTACATCTATAATCATAGTAGTTTCAGGATTAATGTCTTTTATTTCTCTAGGATGAATTGCTGCTTGGTCCCCTTTTAATATGTTTTCAGCGGCAAAACCAATCATGTTTACAGGGTCTTTTGCTGATGAGTAAGGAGGTGCGTAGTTTAACTCAAGTCTTTGAAGATCGTAAATGGTTCCACCAAAACGCATGGCCGTTGCTATTACGTCGATTCTTTTTTCCACACCGTCAATACCTACGTTTTGTGCACCGAGAACTTTACCTTCATTATCAAAGATTACCTTCAAGGTCATGCCATACGCGCCTGGATAATAGCCCGCATGTGACTTTGGTTGAATGATGGATACATGATAGTCTTTACCATACTCCTTACCTTGACGATTCAGCATTTTTTCATTGAAACCTGTAGTACTTACGGTAAGGTCAAATATCTTTGCGACACCGGTTCCTTGGCTTCCTTCATAGATGCTATTTCTTCCACAAATATTATTGGCGACAATCCTACCTTGTTTGTTTGCAGGACCTGCAAGAGGGATCATCGCTTTCCCGCCCATTACGTACTCCGTTACTTCAACCACGTCACCAAGAGCGTATATGTCAGGATTCGATGTTTTCATATATTGGTCAACTACTATACCGCCACGCTGATTTAGTTCAAGACCTGCTAGTTTTCCAAGTTGACTATTAGGAGAGATACCAATGGATAGGATGACTATGTCTGCGTCAATCTTTGACCCGTCTTTTAAAGTGACGGTAGTTACACCCTTGTTGTATTCGAATGACTGTACGCCATTATCTAGGTCAAGAGAAACACCTTTTGCACTTAGATGAGAGTGAACTAGTTGCGCTAGTTCATAGTCAAGAGGAGTCATTACTTGATTAAGCATTTCTACTAAATGGACTCTTATTCCAAGGTCATGTAGATTTTCAGCCATCTCAAGACCGATAAATCCACCACCTACAACAACGGCAGTTTTTACGTCATGATTGTCAAGATAGGACTTGATTCTATCTGTATCAGGAATATTCCATAGGGAAAAGATGTTTTTTGCGTCTATACCCTTGATAGGTGGCTTGATAGGTGTAGAGCCGGTTGAAAGAACAAGAGTATCATAGGATTCTTCATATTTCGTCGATGTCTTTAAGTCTCGTACAGTAATAGTTTTTTTCTCGGGGTCAACATCCACCACTTCATTTTCAACTCTAATGTCAATATTGAATCTAGCGTTCATGGCCTCAGGTGATTGTAAAAGAAGCGCGTCCCTTTCTTTAATAGTACCCCCGATGTAATACGGAAGCCCGCAGTTTGCGAAAGAAATGTAAGGGCTTCTTTCAAGCATCACAATAGTAGCATCTTCATCAAGACGCCTAAGTCTAGCAGCAGTAGAAGCACCTCCGGCAACACCACCGACTATAACAATTTTTTTAGACATATCGTCCTCCTTCAACGTATTTATATTTGGTTTAATCATATCGATAAGAAAAAAGAATGTCAATAAAACCCTTATAAAAACTGTAATTACGGTACTAAAAAATTTTTTATTTTTTTCTTTATTTAAGTAAAAAATAATGCAAAAACGAAATAAACAGAAAAAATTTTCCTAAATTTAAAAAAAAGGCAAAACTATTTTGGCGGGATATAAAAAATTCATGCGAACAAAAAATCTTTTGGTGCTAACGATTTGCACAGCAAAAAAAACCATGTTAACTTGTTATTGAACACGAAAGAATTGATGAAAGGGGTAATCAATGTATAGAGCACAAGATAAATATTATGAGATGATAAGTGGTTATTGCAAAAGCGAAGGCATATGTCCAGACTATTTAGTATTCGATGCAAGAAGACCTAGATTCAAAAATAATTATATAGAAAAAATTAAGAAAATCCTAAAAATCAAATAAAAACACTCTTGTGAAAAACACCGAGGTTAACGCCTCGGTGTTTTTTCTGGGTGTAATAAAATGCTAGCACATGCTATTTAATAGTATTATCAATAGCAATTTTTACAAGATCTAAATTAGGGTATATGCAACCTTGTAACAAAGAGGTGAATTCACCTATCTTATTTGTCCCTTTCCAGCATACACTTTCATGTGTGTTATCGTTATGAATCTCTACTAGGTCAGATATTTGTTCGGTATCCAAGTCTGCGGGATTAATATGAAATATTGGCATAGTTTCAACTATCAAGACTATCCATTTATGTGCATCGAAAGGGACATTTAATTCATCTGCAAATTGTACAAGTCTAATGTCATAACCATTATTTATTAATGAAGATAACATCCCAAGCATTCCAACATACCTTTCGCTATACGTTGAGCTTAATTTTTGATTCATTATTTCAAGGGCGGCTCCAATTTCTATTTCATTTTCAACACCATTTTCTACATAATAAATCTTGTTGTTTTTTTCTATGGGAGAGTTCTTCCAATTATAGTATGAGGCACCCTTAGTGCGTATTTTTTCTAATGAGATATTATACAATCTTTTTAAGCTATGAGATGTTAGTTTCATTTTCGCCTCCAATTTAACGGATAGAGTTTTTCGATTATTAACATTTGATACTTATTTACAATCAATTCATATTAAGATTTTAACATTAAATCGAACTAAAAAGAATATGCTAACGCAAATTCGGATATTATATATTTTGTATTTCAATTATTTTAGTAAGTATAACAGCTAATTTATATTAATTGACATTATGAGAAAAGTATGTAAAAATAATATCAAAAGTCTTAGTTTGCATAGGGGAATTCTACCCACTTAATAGTAATAAAGATGTCAAATATATTAGTATAATTAGGATTAAAGTAGGATAAATTGTCATCAAATTCCAAATAATTAGCTAAAGATAAAGAAAAGACATATTATAAAAAAGGTAAAGCAATTAATTATAGATTAAGTAAAGTGTTATAGATTTGCAAATAAATAGTGTCTCCACAAAAAGAGTATTTATCGTTTATTCACAGTCAATAAAAAAATAACTCTGTTAGTCTATTTTTGGATTTTCAGGATTTTATAACAATATAATAGAAATAAAGAGGTTAAATTTGTATGGTCATTGAATATGAGCTTGTTAAACTATCATTTTCCTTTAGGAGAGATTTTACAGCGATTGTACCCCTAAGTTCATATATTAGGAGCATAGTAGGTTTAGCATTAAACGAGCTTAGTAAAAAAGATGGATATAAAGCATTTGATACAATCTGGGGGGATAGAGATACAGATGATAGCAAATCAACTTATATATTTGGATATGTGCCTACTGGTAAATATTACAAGAATTACAAATATGAATGTGATATAAAAATATTCGGTAAAGGTATGAATTACATTGGAGAACTAAAAAGCGCCTTATTAAAAATAAATAGATATGCAGATATATTTGATTATATACATATAACTACTGTTAGAAAAAAAGTAATACTTAACTTCAGCCATGAAGTTAAAGAGAGTATAACAATATATTTACATTCACCAATGTCTTTAAAAGTTGATAGTAGAATAGTCACAGAGGATATGTTACCTACACATTTAATCAGAGGACTTTGTAGACGATTTGAAAAGGTGACAAAATCTCAGCTAGGTATAAAACACAATGTGAGATACTTACCACTTGTAAAATTAGGCGAAAGTATAGATTATAAGAATTGTTTTGAAAGAATAAGAGTAAGTAGAAAAGCATCAGATAAAAAATATGGGGAAGTAAGAGGGGTAATAGGCAAAACAATTTGGAGAGGAGAGGATATTAATATGATATTACCTCTATTGGATTTTGCTAAGGTATTTAACGTTGGGAAAGCAGTTATAATAGGCTGTGGACAAATAGATTATTTAGTAAACAGAGACTGATTAGTGAAGTATTTTATAATTTGGAAGGAGTGATTATGTCACCTGAGAATAATAAATCAAACACAAACAACGCAAGTTCAAAAAAAGTTACAGTTACCAATGATGAAGAAAAATGTAGTGATAGAGATTTTTATAAGAAAAAGAGTTTTGATATAATTGGGAACGATAATATATTAAGAGTTGAGCTAGAACAAATAACACCGATACTTCATTTTCAGGGGGGAGAATGTAACGCATCTTTAAAGAGTACAGAGTTAAAACCTAAGCTTGATAAGTTTTTGTGTAACAGATGTGAAAAGAATTTAGAAAACTATGTTTTACCTTCTAAAAATGATGATAATAACCACAAAGCATATGATTATCAAATGGTAATCAACGCGCTGAATAAGGATGAAAAGATAACCTCGCAGAGAAGTTTGATAAAGCTATATGGACCTATTGGACCAAAACACCCTTCAGAATATGATGATCAAAAATATGCATTGTCTTTTTATAAGGCGATACGTATTACCATAATTTCACAACATAAGCAATTATTAAAAGTGATTGAAAAAAACATAGAGGAATTTTTTGCGATTTCTAATTTTGGTGCCAGGCAAAACAAGGGATTTGGTCATTTTAAGGTAAAAGGGATGTCGAATGAGGAATTGGAGGAAAAAGTAAAAAAATATTATAAACTAAATATGAATGAATATGGCTTATATAATATGGTGCTCAGTGACCCTAATGATATCATGGAATGTTTAAGAAAGATAAAAAAATTTCATGAATTACTTAAGAATAAGGTTTTATTGGAACATAAAAATCAAGGGCAAAAAAATGAAAAACAGTTGATGGAGGGATATCTCAAAGGGGGAAAAAAATTAAAGGAGTATACTTAAGAGGTATATTAGGTGTTTCTCCATATTATAATATCAAAGTGAAAAATAATAATGGGAAAGAGATATATGGACGCTTCATTGTAAAACACTTGAAGCATATTAATAGTAATAATTCTAAAAGAAGGGTATATGAAGATATAAGATTCCCTTCACCAATAAGATATATAGTACAAGATAATAAAAATGTATTGCTATTAGTCCATTATAAGAGCATTTCAGATTTAATAAAAAAATATAAAAAAATTTGGTTTATAAAGAAAGGAAAACAAAAAAAGGGATTTTATACATTTTTCCCTGATAGAGCGAAATGCAAAGTAAAAGATATATTTGATAAAAAGATAATAGAACGCTTAAATAATAATGAAGAAGATATAATGGAAGTGATTACGGAATTTAGGAAAATTCAAATAGAGGAGATGGGAAATGGGTAAATATCTAGGGATTACAGTAGGTCCTATCATTAATACAATGCTTCTTACAGAAACTCCATCTGGTCTTTGGGGAGCAAGTTATATATTTTCATATTTTGTTAGGAAGTTATCTGAAGAGCTGTTAAACCAATTTAGCGAAGATCAATTTATAAGTCCTGTAATGGATAATAATCAGACTCTAAATGATATAAAGTTAGAGGGAAAAAAAGAGGGAATAGGTCTATATCATGATAGAATTATAGTTAGAATTGATATCGATAAAGAAAATGACAAAATTTTAAATGAAGTAAAAGAAAGAATTGAAAAAGTAAAAGAAGAGCTTTCACGAAATATATCTAAAGCAATAGGCTTGACAACTAACTTAGGGGTAGAGAAATATATAAGGGATTATATATACTGCAAAGCGGTGATATCGGAGGTTAATAATGGCGAGAATCCAATACTTGTATTAGGAAAGAAGCTAGACGGACTTGAGCTTACGTATTCATATGTAAAAGATGAAAATAAGAATTATCTACTCAGTTTGCTTGAAGGTAGGGACAAGCATGATAATTCTTGTAATAGTAAAACTTTGAAAGATTCATTTTTATTTCAAGAAGAGGGAAATGAAAAGAACCGTCTAATAAAGACAAATTATGGTATTGAAGCAAAAGATGAGGATCCTTTAGTATCTATAGAAGATATTATTGGATACAATGAAAGTAATAATAATAACCAAAATAGTTACTACGCAGTTGTCTATATAGATGGTGATAGTTTGGGTAATGCTTTTGCTAGTATGGAATGTGATGATGAAATAAAGCAATTTTCAATTGACTGTTTTAAGTTTGCCGTAGATGCTTCAAAAAAAGTTCATGAATATGGTGGACAGATAATATATGCTGGTGGTGATGACTTATTATTTATAGCTCCTTTGGTAAACACTAGGGGTATAGAGAAGAACCGAGTAATATTTGAATTAATTAATGATATAAATAATATATTTAATGAAAATTTTTCTGTTGATATAACTCTTTCAGTGGGGATGTCAATAAGATATCACAAATACCCTTTATATAGTGCTTTATCTTCTGCCTATGAAATACTATTAAGGGCGAAGAATTCAAAAAGAAAAAATGGACTGGCGATAGACTTGATGAAGCATTCAGGACAGAGTGTAGGTATAAATATTAGGGAATTAAACGCTGTAGTGGACGATGAAGGAAGTGCGTATGGGATCTTTTTAGAACTACTTAAGTCTGCTCTAAAAGGTGAGAATTTGGATTTCAAGATTTTGCACTCAGCTCAGTACAAAATCTCGCTACACAAACAGCTTTTTATCAATGCATTTGCAAATCATCCTATGTCTGTAAAGAACCTATTTAATAATGTTTTCAAAGATTATGAGGATGTTGGGAAGAGCGCTAGTAATGAAGTATCAAAATTTGTATCACATATATATGATATCATGTGCAAAATATCTAATGGTAATAATGTTGACTGTGAAAGTTACGGTATAATACCTTGCTCCATGAGCGCAAAGGGGGCTACCAATGGATTAACAAGTCAAGAAAATGTAATATATTCTTTAGATGGATTAATAAGAATAATAGCATTCTACTTACAGTAAGGAGGTAATATGACAAAAATATATAAGCTGTTATTTACACCTTTATCACCATTCTTTTTTGGAGATGAGAGAACATTTGGGAGTAGTATAAAAAATGTAAGATATATAAGATCATCACTGGATATGCCAACTCAGACCACGGTATTTGGAACGATAAGATATCTAGGTCTTCAACACAAAAGAGGAGATTTTCAGTATATTCCTCGAGAAGAAAAAGATAACCGGGACCGAGTTGGTGGACAGAGTGTAAAGATAAGAGATCTTATAAATAAAAAAATTGATTTTAAGAAAATCAAATCAATATCCCCAGTATTTATATATGAAAAAAAAGATGAGAGGATATATTTACCTTTACCTAAAGATTGCAAGCCATTTCAAAGAGGAAACCTACAATATAGTTCTATCTTTGAAGGGGCTCAAACGGTTGCTACCACAGAAGGTGATAAATATAATCCAGATTATGATCGCAAAAAAGGAATAACTACGGGATACATCTCAATTGATGGGAACCATATAAAAAAGGAGTTAATTATATCTGAAACGAGAGTAGGTAATAACAGAAGGGCAGATAGTTCAGGATTTTTTAAAACAATTTATAAGAAGTTCATAAAAGAAAAGGATAAAAAATATTGTTTTGGGGTATACCTACTTTGTGAGGAAGATTTGATAGATAATTTTGAAGAATACGTGCAGATGGGTGCTGAAAAGTCGCTTTTTGGTCTAGAATGGGAAAAAATAGATAGTCCTAAGTGGGTGATAAAGGATGAAAAATCTGGTAATTTGTCTCTTGGCGTAAATAACCTGTTCCAAAACCATCCTCAAAAAGATGAATTAGTATATTTTATATCGCCCGCTTATGTTCAAGGTGACATAGTTTCTGAATCAAAAGGTGGCGTTATGACAACAGCAACTAATAGACCTATTAGTTATAAAAGCGGCAGCAAAGGATACTATAATAGTCTAAAACCAGAAGATACTCTATATAGATTTATAGACGCTGGAAGCATATTATTTTATGAAAAGCATACAAAAAGTGAGATTGTCAGCAACATACAAAAACAAGGATTGCAACAAATAGGATATAACAATATAAAGTATATTAAGGAGGATAAATGAAGACAGTAGTATATAAGTTAAAGTGCATCACAGATATGCATGTAGGAAATGGTGATGTTAATTACAATATAATCGACAATGAAATACAAAAAGACCCAATACTGTGTGTCCCTACTATTAATGCTTCTGGAGTAAAAGGAGCGCTAAGAGACCATATGGAGGAAATGAATGTTGGAAAAGATGTGATACAATATATCTTTGGTGGAGAGATAAAAACCAAGAATAGCAATAATAATAAAGATATGCTAAAAGGACAATTTAATTTCTTAGACGCTATATTTTTAGCTAGACCGATGCGGGTATCAAAAGGTGATAGAGCTTATGTGCTTGTAACGACTAAGGAAGTAATAAATAATGCACTAGAAAAGCTTATTGAACTTGATGTTGATATTTCTCCAAATTTAGATTTAAAAAAAATAAAAACATCTTTGAATGGAAAGGATAATATTTGTTTTGATGATGTGGGAGAAATTGAAGTAGAAGGCATATGTATGATGCGTTCAGGAAATGATGAATTAAAAAATAGCTTGAAAGAGCTGATTTCACAAGAACCTATTGTTATTATGAATGAGAGTGATTTTAGAGATATAGGTTATCCGATTGTCGCTAGGAACTGCCTTGAGGAAGGAAAAGAAAATCTTTGGTTTGAAGAACTCGTCCCACAAAAAAGTGTATTTTTGATACCTGTTATGTATAGTGATGATAGAAAGTTAAAGGTTGGCAACAAAGATATAGAAGGGAAAAATGCATATAACAAGTTTCAGTCTAATATTCATGACAAAATAGTTCAATTTGGAGCTAATGCAAGTATCGGAAGAGGATATACAAAAGTTACTAAACTATAATGATAGGAGTAAAGATATGAACAAAAAACGTGTTGATGAATATATACCAAGAGCAATCGCTGCTTTAATGAACAATGAATTAGCAAATGACAATAAGATAGATAAAAGACTCAGAAATCAGATAGCTTCTTTTGGTAGCTCGGTGATTATGGGAAGCCTATATTCAGCGGTTATATTTTTTTCTGATTACTCTGGAGACTTAAGTAAAGTTAAAGGTATTAGGTGTGCTTTAATGAACTGCATATATGATATATGCAGTTTCGAAGAAAATACATCATACAAATCGAACAAGTTGCTTAAATATTTATTAGATTATGATATACAAATAAAAGAAGCAGAAAAAAGAAAAGAAGAAGCAGAAAAAAGAATAAAAGAAAAAGAAAAAAGAATAAAAGAAAAAGAAAAAAGAAAAGAAGAAGCAGAAAATAAGGAAGAGATAACTAAGCTTAATAAAGGGATAACTAAGCTTAAGGAAGAGATAACTAATCTTGAGGAAAAAATTGGTGCACTTGAAAAGAAAATAGGAGAGTTAGAACCCAAGAGAAAATCTAGGTTCACTACTTTCAAAGAAGATAGAGAGAAAATACTTGATGCTGGTATTGCTTTAAAACTTGCCCTGAATTATTTTGAAAAAGTTGAAGTTGAAAAAAGCAAATCAAAAGGAAAAGAGGTAAATAATGGCTAATTTAGGTTATGTCTTTTACAATAAACCTAAAAGTGTTATAGAAGCTACAAAAGATCTTTCAAGTTATAAACAGAAGAAAGATGAATTTTCAGGAACGGATGGATATAGATTTTTTGATGCTCTCGTAACATACCCTGGTTTATTAGTTGGCATAGGATACCCAGGAAATGGCAAGGATACAGATTCTATAAAAAATGGGTTTTCATTTGATTACTGTACAGGATTGCCATATGTTCCAGGCTCATCAATTAAAGGAATTATCAAAAAGAGGATAAGAGATTATTCCCCGGCGGTTATCATTTGGCTAGAAAATAAAAATAGTGAATACCTTAAGGATATTTCACCTTCAAACGAGAAAAAAAAGTTTAATGATTTATCGGAGTCAGAACAAAAAGAATATAAAGGTAAGTTTACAAAAAAAATATTGAATGACCTTTTTGAAGAAAAAGACAGCTCTGGTAGTAGAGATGTGTTTTTAGGGGCTTATATATCTAAAGATTATGAGGGGAAAGAAATCTTAAAGCCTGAAAGTATTACTCCTCACGGAAATATATTCGAACAACCTAATCCGCTAAAACATCTTAGAATTGCACCTGATGTTATGTTACGAATTGGCTTTATAATGAAAGAGGAAGAAATAAAAGGACTCTCTAAAGATATCAGAGAAGAATTGTATAAGACGATAATACTAGATTTAGGGATAGGAGCAAAAACAAATCATGGTTATGGTCATTTAATAGAAGTAAAAAAAAAATAGTCAGCATACATTCTTATACCCATTTATCATAAAAAATTTTAATGATGAATCTAATCTGTCGAATACATCATCATTTGAGAATGTAAAAAGGAAATTTTTCCCGGAGGGAGAAGGAAGTAATGATAAGGGAGACTGGAAAGAAAGTAGTTTTAAAGATGACCCTAATTATTATAATACGATGGCTTATTATTATAGAAATGTTTTAAATGCAATAAGCTATGACTCTAATGGTTCCAAATTAGTGTTTTCACTTGAGCATAAACGAGTTAATCCTAAAAGCAAGTACATAATCAAGTATATAGTAGGAAAAGATAAAAAAGGCAATAAAAAGACCAAAGAGTATTCTTTAGAGTTAAGAAAAATTGGTTTAAGGATTTATTCTTTTGGTGTTGGAATACTATCTTTTGAAGTGGATAATTATAAGTACAGTGATTTAAGGGATATCAATAAAATAAATAATTTTGGAAGAGCTGTTTACCCTCAGTTTATTAGTGCTAATCTGGTGGGAGAGAATGCAGATAAAAAAGATATATTATCGGTAGTAAAAAATCAGTATTTAGCGGACTCTCTTGAGATAAGATTTAATAATGGCAAAGATGAAAGCATAAAAGAAGATTTCGATTCATATTTTATGGAAGAAGGTAAGTTTATATCGCCTACCAGAATTCATACTTCAAAGACAGTAATCGAGCTGATTGATAAAATATTTACTGAAGAAAAGGAAGATTGTGAAAAAGAAAAATATATAATTTCGCCTATTATTGACGAACGCATGTTTGTGATATCAACTTATTTTAATAGAAATACTCAAAAATATAATAACATAAGCAAATACTATCCATTCGATAAGATACATGATTACTATACAATTGAAGAGGAAGAGAAAGAAGCTATTGAAATGTGGCACAACTATTTATTTATAGATAGCTGGATGACATGTCAATCAGATAAGATGACTAGAAGGATATTAAGGGAGTGTACATATGAAAGGTGGCAAAATTTCGGTACTATGTATGGCATGACAAGCTTTAGTTTTGTCGCATTGCTAGATTGTACCAAGCCGAATTTTTTTGCTGATAATATACTTAGTGTACATATGAGGACAATTTATCAAGATATGATTATGCTGGTATTGATTCAAAAAGCTTGTATGCAGAGATTTGAAGAAGGTATAAGTAATATATTTAATGGTAAAGAAGATAAAGATGATATAAAAAAAGTAGAGATGATAGAAAGAGAATATGCATCATATCTAAAATTTATGAAAACTATATATTTTAGGGAAGTTACGCCTCAAACCCAAGGGATAGAGATGTATGAAATGTTTCAAAAAAGACTAAGAGTTGCAGAAAATGTAGAGGAATTAAGGAATGATATAGTAGAGTTGCAAAATTATGGCAGGCTTATATACGAGAAAAAAGCAAACGAAAAGGCTGAAGAGCTAAGTAAGAGAAACCAAGAAACGGATAAGAAGATAAATCTGATTACTATTTTAGGATTACCAATAGCGATAACATCACTTATTACAGGCTATATGGGTATGAATATTAGTGGTGCAGCAGAATTATCAGTAATAAAGCCACTTCCAGTATTTGCTTTACTCATACTTCTTATTGGAACAACAATTGCAGTAATAGAGTTTATGAAGAGGAATTCAAACTCTATACGCTTTTATATAACGATTTTCATATTATTGGTAGTAACGTTTTTTATTATAGCGACTCATGACGGTATTAATTGTTCTGACTTCTTCAATAATCTAATCAATAAATTATCGCATTTAATAACATAATGGTTTTTCCTCCCTCCTTTAACTATATCCACCAATATGCTAAAATAAATACAGTAGATGAACTGTTAGAGGAGGTTGTTATGAAGAGAAAGATTGGTATTTTAACGAGTGGCGGAGATTGTCCTGGCCTTAACGCGGCGATTAGGGGTGTTGCGAAGGCTTCTTATGAGCTTTTTGATTGTGAGTTTGTTGGTATTTTGGATGGTTATCAAGGACTTATTGATGGCAATTATAAGAAGTTAAATAAAAAAGACTTTTCCGGGATACTTACTAGAGGCGGTACGATGCTCGGTACTCAAAGGACTCCTTTTAAAAAGATGAGAAAGATTGAAGAAGACGGTGTTGACAAGGTGAAGAACATGGTGAAAAACTATGAGAAACTTGGTCTTGACTGTCTTGTTACGTTAGGTGGTAACGGCACCCATAAAAATGCTAATCTACTCAGAGAAGAGGGGCTAAATGTAATCGGCCTACCAAAGACGATAGATAATGATATATTCGGTACGGATCTTACATTTGGCTTTTTGAGTGCAGTGGATATTGCGACCGATGTCATCGATAGGATTCATACAACGGCAGATTCTCACGATAGGGTAATGCTCATTGAGTTAATGGGGCATAAGGCTGGATGGCTAACGCTTTACGCCGGTCTTGCAGGGGGAGCGGACGTAGTTCTTATCCCTGAGCTTCCGTACAAGACGGATGAGATATACAAAGCACTTGAAGACAGGCGAAAAAATGGAAAAGAATTTTCCATAGTTGTGGTAGCGGAAGGAGCGATATCCTTTGAAGAGTCACTGATGAGTAAGTCTGAGTTTAAAGAGCACAGAGCGAATATGACCTATCAGACGGTATCCTATAGACTGGCAGATAAGATTAATAAAGAGCTTGGCATGGAAACAAGAGTTACGATACCTGGTCATCAACAAAGAGGAGGTTCGCCTTCTCCATATGACAGAATACTGGCGACCAAGTTTGGTACGTATGCTGCAAAACTAATCAAAGAAGAAAGATATGGTAATACCGTATCAATAGTCAATAATAGACTTCAAGCGACTCCGCTAGAGTTTATGGCTAGCAAATTAAAGCTAGTAGAGACTACCAATGAGCTACTTCAAACAGGAGCGGCGCTCGGAGTTACATATGGTGTCAAATTATAATACTACGTTCATACACATCAGTGATCTGCACATAGGTTTTAAATTTAAGAACGCCTCTTTTAGTCTTAAAAGGGGCGAAGATAGGCGTAGAGAGCTAAAAGAAACTCTCTACCGAGTTCTTGATGTGGTGAAAAAAGAGAATATAGACTTTCTTTTTATCGCGGGGGATACTTTTGAGAGTGAGTATATCACAAGAAGTGAACTGGACGATATTTGTTATAATTTTGCGAAGAATCGTTCCGTTCAGATTATCATCATAGCGGGCAACCATGATCCGCTTTCGTGCGTAAAAATATATAAAAAAACGAAGTGGCCGGCGAACGTACATATCGCCGGTAGGGAGTTTAGTACCTTTGTTTTTGAGGAGAAAAAAGTGGCGGTAACGGCCGTTAGTTTTTCTGAGGAGTATAAGAAACCACTTGACTTTAATGAAGTTCCAAAGCCTAAGCAGGATTATAAAAATGTTTTACTACTTCATGGAAACGCATATAACAATGACAATTACTGCTATATTGATAAAAACAAACTATCCTCTTTAGGATATGATTATATTGGTCTTGGCCATATTCATAAACAGGATTTCATAGATAGTAATATTGCCTACAGTGGATCTTTAGAGCCACTTGATTTTGGCGAGACCGGTCATCATGGGTACATACTGGGGAATTTAACCAGTACAGAGTATTCGCATGTGCCATTTAGCAAGAGAAGATTCATAAAAGTCGATATTGAACTTACAGGTGAGGATGTAATATCGTCTGTTATGGATAAAATAGCATCAGCTACGAGGGGTATGGAAAATGACTTTATCAGAATCACCTTAAAAGGGAGCAAGCCAAACGCGCTAACGATTACACGGGAGGATATTTTAAGAAATCACGACTTTTACTATGTTGAGATCAACGATGAATCAAGGCAAAGTGTTAGCATAGAGGAAATCATTGAACAATCAAAAAACAGCTTTATCAGTGAGTTTATTGATGTTTTTACAAAAGAAGAATTAGAAGACGAACTTTATGAGGAAGCATACAAACTTGGTATAAATATGCTTTATGAAGACTGGATCAGATAATGATAGTACAAGAAATAAATATAAATGGATACGGCAAACTAAAAGATGTCAGATTCGAATTTATAGATGGCATTAATATTATCCACTCACCAAATGAGGGTGGAAAAAGTACGATGCATAGTTTTATCGAAAACATGTTTTATCACAGCTACGTTCCGGATAGAAAAAGTAGATCATCCGATGGGTCAAAAGATAAATATGACCCTTGGGGGCAGAGCAGTTATAGCGGTAGAATGACTATCCTTGATGGTGAACAAATAACGGTAGAAAGGGATTTTAGTACCAAGTATACGAAAGTAACAATATTCGATAAGAATTCAAAGGATATTACGGATACCTATGAAAGTTACAGTGCCTATAGAGAGCCGATGTTTGGCATAAAACACTTCGGGCTTTCTAAAATAATGTTTAAAAATACGCTGTCAGTCAGTCAGATGAATAGGATGTTAACAAAGGACGTTGATGAAGAAGTAAAAGAATATATTACGAATATTCAAAAGACTCATGACGCGACAATATCTGTCGATAAAGTAACTTCTGCGATTACGGAGGCTAAAAATAAAATAGGTCGTGCTAGGCTAACAAAAAGTAACTATGCGATTAGAGAAAAACGATTAAAAGACTTAGAGGATATGAAAAAAGAGTCCGTAGAAGCTTCAAAATTGCTAGAAGAGTTGATATCAAAAAAAGAGGCATTAAACGCGAAAAAAAATAATCTGAAAAAAGAAATAGAGGGTATCAATACTAAATTAAAAGAGATAGAAAAAAAAGAAAATAATGACTTACTTGAAAAAGTATCAGAAGTTGACAAACTCATCAAAGAAAATGAAGAAAAGTTAGAGGCTCTAAAACAATATGAGAGCTTTACTTATGACAACATTAGTAAATTAAAAAACCTAAAGGTAGATATTGATAAAAAAGAAGAGGAGCTTACAAGGCTTGAGAATACGATAAAGGACTTAAATCTAGAGTATAAAACAAAGAATGATAATTTGCGAGAATACCCAGACTTTCAACTACTAGAAAAGAATAAAGACAAACTTAAGAAGGATCTTATTGAGTACGACCACCTAGAAAAACAAAAGGACGATTTATCAAGAGAGTTATCTATTATCGAACAAAGAAGAAGTGATGTTGCGGCGATTAATAGTCCGGTTAAACTAACTGTAGCCATATTATTAATAGGACTTGTTATTGCGATTATAACATTTTTTACGACAAAGGCGGTGGTTGCTATAGGGGTATTTCTAATTGCAGTCATAATTGCCTCAATCTACTTCCTGACAGTAAAAGGCAAATACAATCATTACATTCAAAGGATTAATAAGCTTAACAGTGAAAGCGCTAATTATCAAAATAGCATAGAAAAAATAGAAGGGTTAAAACAACATAAGTTTGATAACCTAAGTAGGATTGAAATAGAAAGCAAATTAAGGGAAGCAGAAAATAAGTATCACATGGCTAAGATAACAAAGAGTGATATCGAAAAAGACAAAAAGGAAGTAGCATTAATCGAAGAAAAAATAACAAAGGTAAATCTTGCGTACGAAAAAAATATACGAGAGTTGGAAACGCTGACGAAAACAAAAGAAGAGATGTTTGAAAAATTCGAGATATACTCGTTTGATAAACTGGATGAATTATATGCTAATAACAAAGAACTTGAAAAGCTAACGATAGAAAGACAAACCCTTAAGACAAGAAGGCTAGATATCAAAAAAGACAAGGATTTAAAGAATCTAAAAAAAGAAGAATTACGTATGGATGTGGATACAGGTAGTCAACGTGAACTGCTCGATCAAAAAGATGAATTCTATAATGCCAGTCTTGGTATCTCGTCGGACTTATCAAGCCTTGAGGAAAGAATTACTAAGCTTAAAGAAGTAAGAAGTATTCAGTCGATTGAAGAGGAAATGGAAACGTTAGACTTTGAAAAACGAAGTGATGACAAAAAGCTAAGGATTTTAGATATAGTAGAGAAGAAAATTTACTTAGCGGTTGAAAACGTACAAAATACGGTTATGCCTGAGGTTAATAAGATGCTCAGCGAAGTAGTTGAGATGGTTACGGAGGGCAAATATAATGATATCAAGGTGAATAGTTCACTAGGGATAGTGCTCTATGATAGTTATAATAATAAGACGGTAAAACTAGAATCACTTAGTTTAGGCACGGTTGACTTACTATACATAGCCCTTAGGATAGGACTTGCCAGTGTTATTAATGATAACAAAAAAGTTCCTGTTTTTTTTGATGATGCCTTTGTTCAAATAGACGAGACGAGGCTTGTCGGTATATTGAAGTATTTGGCTTCACTTAATAGGCAAATATTTATTTTTACCTGTGGAAAGAGAGAAGAACGGATTGCTCGAGATTTGAATGTAACATTCAATTTAATAAACTTAGGATGAAAGGGTTGTACGATGACTTATAAATTACCGGAATATAAGGCGCCAGATTTTACGAGAGAGATATTTGTTAACGCACCAGATGTATTACAAAAGGAAGTGGTTAAAGAAGGCGTAGCTCCTGATGATTATCACGCGATGAGTGTTTATCCTGAATACTTCAAGATAAATGGCGAGTGGTATCTACCAAAGCAAAGCCGAATGGACTGTGTTCCTGTTGTTAACGGAACGGAAATTACTATAAAGGAGCAACGCAATTTAAAACGGGGAGATATGGTAGTAATAGGAAGAACCGAAGATGGATCCGAAGGGATATATCTTTATAATAAAGGTTTTGTGGATGCGAATACATCGTCAGAAAACTTTGCTTTTAGGTCGGGGAGAAGTCGTGAAACGTCTTATTCAAAGGACTATGACGAGCTCTATGAATTACTTAAATACGAAAAAGAAAATGATGGCTATATAGTATGGGTGCTTGGCCCAGCGGTAAGCTTTGATAAAGATGCCAGAGATAACCTAAGTATGCTAATCGAAAAAGGCTATGTTAACGCTGTCCTTGCGGGAAACGCTCTTGCGACACATGATCTTGAAGGGGCATATCTTAAAACAGCATTAGGACAGCACATATACACTCAAGAGGGGATGAAAAATGGTCATTATAATCATCTTGATACCATTAATAAAGTTAGGAAGTATGGTTCTATCAAAGAGTTTATTAAACAGGAAGATATTAATGACGGTATCATGAGTACGCTTGTAAAAAATAATATTCCATTTGTATTAGCGGGCTCAATAAGAGATGATGGCCCTCTTCCTGAAGTCATAAAAAATGTATACGAGGCGCAAGATGAGATGAGAAGTCACCTTAAAAAAGCGACGACTCTTATAGGTCTTGCCACTCAGCTACATACAATAGCTTCTGGGAATATGACGCCTTCTTATACCGTGAAGAATGGCGTTGTTAGAAATGTATTCATTTACAGTGTAGATATTTCGGAGTTCGTGGTAAATAAGCTAAGAGACAGGGGCACTTTAGAGGTTAAAACCTTTGTTACCAACGTCCAGGACTTTATTGTAAATGTAAATAAGAATTTATAATGCTAAAAAACACTAATAATCGTCATAAAAAGTAATATTTAAGCACATTTAGTGAAAAAATTAGTAGATGTTTTTTTGATTTAACTATATAATAGATGATGTAGGTTAAAAAACTTGCAATATTAATAAAAATGTATGTAGATAGAAAAGATATTTGACGAAAACGTAGAATTGTTTACATACTGATAAAAATAAAGAAAAGGGGACATGCAATGAAATTATATTCATCCGAACAAATTCGTAACGTTGTGTTACTAGGTCATGGAGGGAGTGGAAAGACTACGCTTGTAGAAGCTATGGCACTCATAGATGGCGTAGTCACAAGACAAGGAACTGTTGAGTCCGGTAATACGATCTCTGACTTTGATAAAGAAGAGATAAAAAGAGGATTCTCCATCAATACCTCCTGTATTCCACTAGAGTGGAAGGACTGCAAATTAAATATTCTCGACGCGCCGGGATATTTTGACTTCGTAGGGGAAGCCAAAGAAGCGGCTAGAGTGGCAGATAGTGCAGTAATCGTAGTGTCCGGTAAGTCTGGTGTAGAAGTAGGAACTGAAAAAGCATTTGAGTATGCTGATGAAGTAGGTATTCCTAAGATGGTATTCGTATCCGACATGGATGACGACAATTCAAATCTTCCAAAGGTTATTGAAGAGCTTAGAGAAGCGTATGGAAAACAAATCGCGCCATTCCAAGTGCCTATAAGAGAAAATGAAAAATTCGTAGGCTTTGTCAATGTCATCAAAATGGCAGGAAGAAAATTCGTGAAAGACCACATTGAAGAATGTGAGATTCCTGAAAACATAATGCCGCAAGTTGAGCAACTTAGAGAAATGATTCTTGAATCCGTTGCTGAAACAAGCGAAGAATTAATGGAAAAGTACTTTGAAGGTGAAGAATTTACCATTGACGAGATCCAAAGTGCTTTACACGAAGGGGTAATCGATGGAAGTATAGTCCCTGTACTTTGTGGTTCTGGTAAAACGAACACAGGTGTAACCGTGTTAATGGACTCTATCGTAAAATACATGCCATCACCAAAGGAAGAGAATACGTCAGTTATGGGCGTAGATCCGGATACAGAAGAAGAAAAAGAAATAATTTGTGACAAGGAACAATCACCGGTTGCCTTTGTATTCAAAACAATCATTGACCCTTATATTGGTAAAATTTCTTTATTTAGAGTATACAGTGGAATCATCAAAAAAGATCAACAACTAATCGATGTAAACAACGATAACAAAATAAAAGTTGCTCACATTTATGTGCTTAGAGGACGTGAGCAAATAGAAGTCGATGAAATAAGAGCCGGAGACATTGGAGCCTTTGCTAAGTTAAACGAAATAAGCACAGGCGATACACTTTGTAGCCCGAACTCATTAGTTAAACTAGCTGGAATACAGTTCCCTGAATCCCTTGCTTACAGAGCAATATTCCCTCTTAAAAAAGGCGAAGAAGAAAAGATGACGTCAGGACTTCACCGACTTAGTGAAGAAGATCCAACAATCAGCGTTGTAATGGATACGGAAAATCACCAAGAATTACTATACGGTATTGGTGGGCAACACCTTGAGATTATCAAGTCCAAGTTAAAAGAAAAGTTCAACGTAGAAATTGAAATGGCTAAGCCAAAGATTCCATATAGAGAAACCATTAAGGCGAAAGGACAAGTTAGAGGCAAGCATAAGAAACAATCTGGTGGACATGGCCAGTACGGAGATGTTGTCATGGACTTTGAGCCTAGTGGCGATAGAGAAACACCGTTCATCTTCGAAGAGAAGATAGTAGGTGGTTCAGTACCTAAAAACTACTTCCCTGCCGTTGAAAAAGGGTTACAAGAATCCGTTGATAAAGGAGCACTTGCCGGCTACAAGGTTGTAGGAATAAAAGCGACACTAGTTGACGGTTCATACCACCCAGTAGACTCTTCAGAGATGGCGTTTAAAATGGCTACTATTCAAGCGTTCAAAGAAGCGATGAAAGTATGTAAGCCAATAATACTTGAGCCTATAACCAATGTAAAAGTAACAATTCCTGACGAGTACATGGGCGACATCATGGGCGACCTAACGAAGAGACGTGGACGTGTTATGGGAATGAATCCTGTGAGAGGTAAGCAAGAAGTAGTTGCAGAAGTACCTATGGGAGAAATGTATGGATATTCAACAGACCTAAGGTCGATGACTGGTGGTAGAGGAATGTTCACGATGACATTTGAGAGGTATGATGAGGCTCCAGCTGATGTGCAGGAGAAAGTTATTCAGGAGAGAAAAGAAGAAGAGTAAGTTGATAGACCGTGCTAAATGAGTTCTTTTCACTTCAGCGCCACAAACTCCGCTCGCTGGTCTGTACCGCTAAGTACTATCCCAGTGAGCGTCGGTGCCGCTTCAGCAAAAATAAAAGCATTTATCACGGTCGTATAGCTGAGGAGTAAGTCTCTGATTTACGACTAGGAGGGACGCAAAGCCGAACAGTAAATCTATGGCTGCGGACAAAAATTTTAGATTAATAAAATTAAAAGAGTTTTTAGATATTTTCTAGGGGCTCTTTTTCAATGTGTTTGTTAGAGTTTTAAAACCTTCTTAGGAAAACCTGCTAAGAAAAGTCAATATTTTTCTTGCGGATTTTTAAATTTTTATTCTCCTATTATCTTCGCTAAAAATTTGTATCCTAAATAGACCAACT
>PDWI01000677.1_pt1 | contig 84803 bp, 65 predicted proteins | sample 1430891 | NCBI WGS metagenome assembly PDWI01 (sample SAMN01162508, study PRJNA174530) | Oral metagenome, whole genome shotgun sequencing project. | biome: Marine environment; feature: Marine mammal; material: Swab sample of the gingival sulcus; isolation source: swab sample of gingival sulcus... | reverse complement strand
ATTTATAGGCATAAACCCCAATCCTACACCTCCCCTACCGGATTTTGATGACTTTGAAGTGTTTACAGCCGATTATAACATCACTAAAAATGCTATTTCCAATATCCGGCAACTTACTGATGATACCCGAAGAGACCATGACCCCTGTTATGCTTCTGACGATGACAAAATAGCTTTTTCTTCGGCCGACAATATAAATTTAAGCATTGCCAATATTACGGTTATGGACACCGCGGGGAACAACAGGAAAGATTTGGTAAGTGATAATACTACTAATGGTGGCCCAGTAAACTGGGGAAAGGATAATAAAATCTACTATCATAATGTAAACTTTAATAAGCCACCCTTTACCCCTTTTACAGTAAAAGCATTTGATGTAAATGCCAATATCAATACAGACCTTTTTCCTTCATTATCAGAATCATACATTTCGCCATACTATTTCAACAATCAAACAATGGTTAAAAATGAATGATTAAAGTAGCACAAACAGTCAAAAATCAGTTTATCCAAATTGTTGGCAGATCCCTTACTTGGTCCAGATCTTCAAATATGTATTTGGGTACTTTTAGGAGTAATACAATTGTTTGATTTTCAGTTATTTAATTCGTATTTTAAATAAAACAAAACCCCGAATATGAGTCTGTAGCTCTAAAACGGGGTCTTATCTAAAATATGTATGGCTAATATACGCAGATTCGACAATTTTCAGCATCGATTTTCTTTTACATCACAAACAGAAGTGCTTAACTTATTTTTAATCGATTCCCACAGGGTGAGTTAGGTAAGATATACTCGTTTATCCCCTGGGATGATTTGGTGAATACTTTTGGTCTGACGGATGCTAAAAAAGGACCTGTTTCCATATTCGGGCCTCAGGGCAAATTGGCATTGATGTTTCTTAAGCATTATGCTTGTTGTTCAGATAAACGTTTAGTAGGGCAACTCAACGGCAATATTGATCATCAATTTTTTTGTGGGATTCATCTAGGTAATGATCGTCTTTCCAATTATAAGATTGTCAGCGAGATTCTGATGTCCGGATCTATCAGACCGCTACACCGTTTGTTGATTGTACTTGTGTTCAAATCTATCACTTTTCTCCGCACTGGGTATGACACCATATAGGGCGTTCGGTTTTTGTTTATTGACAAATCAATATTGCCTTTCCATCTTGCTTTTTAGCTTCAATGGTTTTATGAGCTTCAGATGCTTTCCCCAATGGATAGATACGATTACTATCAATTCTAACATCTTTATTTGAAACAGAGCTGAATATCTGTGATAGCGTGTTCCGATACCTATTGTGATTTGAGCGAATTTAGGAAGGCACTGGACAGTTGGCACTCTTCGGCGTTATCCACGGCATAATACAAATTTCACTGTAATTTGTATTATACCAAATAACCCATAAACCACTTCAATGTTTATATGTTCCGTCCGGTAAAACGGTTGGCATCTTATATGTTGGATTTGTCAATATGGAATAAATTGCCGTATCTGTATTTTGAACTTTTGTTTTGGTATTTAATTTCCATTCATTTTGAATTTCGGATAAACGTTCATCAGTGGCTTGTGCTCCAAGTATCGATGTTAACGCCCAATACATATACTCGATAGTTTGGCAATTTGCATACCCACAAGTTTGGTCGCTATAAGTGTACCAGGCATTTGCAGGATAAGAAGACGGAATAGTTAAAAATTTACCACCTCTCGCAATGTCCATTGCATTTGCCAACTCGGAGCCCTCGTTTTGTCCAAAAACAGATGGATAAGCGTAAGAGTGCCCTGCATTGTTGATAAGATGTAAGACTTCTTCCAATGCTGCGTCAAAACGTCCCGTTAATCCACTGGATACATAGGTCGGATTCGTTTCATCATTTCCTAAATCTTGTCCAACTCTTCCACTTGGTGGGTTCATATCCATATCACTTTGCTTTTTCCAAATGACCAAAAAAGCTTTATTTTCAAGCATTTTATCCAATACTGATTGGTTATCTATCGTTCCGTCCTCATCATTATCCAAATATTGAGCCATTACATTGGCAGCGTGAAGTAATTTGGCATCTTCTACACCTGGGGCTGCATAAATATCAATGCCAAAAACGACCACTTTTCTGTTAAATGATGTAAAACCGGCATCCGTATTGGCTACGATGGTAAAATTGGGGTCATTCCCCGGGCTGATACTTGTAGTGGTATCATCATCTTTGTTACAGGATGTCATTGCAAAAATGCTCAAGGCAAAAATGCCGAACGATAAAGATAAGATTGATTTCTTCATTTTTTTATTTTTATTATTTATGCTTTTCGAAACGCAAAAGTATTGCCAAACGTCTTGATGTTTGGCTTAAAAAAGTCCGAATAACCGTTACTCGGACTTTTTTTAAATTAGTTCTTTGTTTTTTTATTAATTTATATAATTTATGGCTGCGTTTATATGAATATCTTCACCGGCTGATATTTGTGTAGTGGTGGGAATAAGTTTTTCGTCTGGTGATATTCCAATTCCTTCAAAAGATTGAAATTTCCCCTTATACATTATTTCTACATCGTGTGTAGAAACACGAGTTTTCCATTTTCCGCCTCCATTTTTTAAGGTAAGAATATCACTTCCCGCGAAAATCCCAAAGGTTTTATCTCCAATAGTTTTTACATGACTTTGGGTTTTCATAGCTGCGGTAAAATATTCGCCTGAACTTGCAGTTCCATTAGAAGTTAGTACAGCTACTTTATTTGTAAACTGAAAATTGCCAGACTTGTTAATGCTATTAAATTCCGGAAAAATTGCAGCTACATATCCTTCTTCTGCTCTTGAATCAGGATAACCTTCAAATGTTTTTGTTGCCCAGTTCCCTAACGATTCAACTCCACTGCCTTTAGTCGTTTTAATACGCTGTCTAATTAATTCTACAGGTGTAGATGTAGCAAAAAATCGACCTGCTAAATAAAATGCATAATTAGGTTGTCCGCCTCCATTTGTTCTGATATCCAAAATAATACCTTTTTTATTTCTTAATGCAATTAACGCCTCGTCAACGATAGCCTTAAATTTATTAAATTCATTCTCATTCTCATTAATTGGTTCAAAATCCTTAGAATTTATATACCCAATATTAGAATCGCTAACCAATGTTCCATAAGAAATATATGGATTGCTCGCACTACTTGCTACTATTTTTACTTTACTTGGAGTATTCTTTTCAATCATACTGAAGACACTCTCATTAAAAGCTGGCATATAAACTGCTTCTTTGTTGTTGTTATAAACTACGTCTGTATGACCATCTTTAATAACTTCTTTCATAATTGTACTAAAGATTTCAAATAATTGATTATCGGTAGTTGAAGCAGTTATCTGAGAAGAATAAGTATCGTAAACATTTTGCCAGTTAATATTCTTTCTGTGAAATAAAGGATAATACCTGTCATAAACATCCCAAAACTCTTTAAATACGGCTTGTTGCTCTGTGAAATTAGGATTGATAATAGCCTCATTATCTTTGGTGCAAGATGCAATTGTAATGATACTCAAGGCTACAAATCCGATTGCTAAAATTACTTTCTTCATTTCTTTATTTTTGTTATTTATGCTTTTCGGAACGCAAAAGTATTGCCAAACGTCTTGATGTTTGGCTTAAAAAAGTCCGAGTAACGGTTACTCGGACTTTTTTAATTGATTTTGATATTGCCTTGGGGTTATTCCTTCATAAGCTTAAAAGCGGCATAAAACGTAGATTTTGAATAGAACCCTGCTTTTTCCGATTGCTTTTTTAGTTACCACCTTTTGATAACCATGAAAGCCCATAATGGGCATCTGCCTGTCGGCAGACAGGTTTAAAAACCAATACCCACAGATATGATTAAAACATTGATTGTCTGTGTGTAACAAAATTTTAAACAGATGAAAGTTTAGCATGTGTTTGATAAACAAAAAGATAGTGAAGTTCTTGGTAGGGTCGGTCGGTAGTAATGGTGTCGCATATGAAAACCAAACCGTTCCGAAGCACAAAATTTTCGGGTTAAGCACTTTGCCCGCTATTGCTTATACACCTTGTTGGTGGTAGTATTTGTTTCACTAAATGTAAAGTTTATTTGTCTAATGGTTTTATTTGTTTTACATTTGACTGAAATCAAATCTGATTATTATGAAATTAAATTATCTATTTCCCAACAAGTACAAAAAAATTGGTTGGTTAATACTTATTCCATCCGCAATCATTGGTTTGATAACCCTTATTTTAGAGTTCGAACCAAATTATTTGGATTTTAATGTCCCTGCTATTTTTATTGATGGGTTTTTTGGTGATAGGCATTTTATCGGGATTGTTAACAACAATGTTTTAAATGAAATTTTAGGTGTTCTAATAATATTGAGTTCATTATTAGTTGCTTTTTCTAAAGAAAAGTCAGAAGATGAATATATTTTAAAAATTAGGTTGGAATCCTTGGTTTGGGCTGTTTATTTAAACTATGCCATTCTTTTAATATCATTTCTGTTCATATTCGATTTGTCTTTTTTATGGGTTATGATATTTAATATGTTTACAATTTTACTGTTTTTCATTATTCGGTTTAATTGGCAAATTTCTAAACTTAAAAAACCCGCTCGTTATGAAGAACAGTATTAAAGTCGAGAGGGCAAAAAAGAACATTACTCAAGCTGAATTAGCAAAGTTGGCGAAAGTTAGTAGACAAACAATTAATGCAATGGAATTAGGGAAATATGTTCCGTCAACAGTTTTAGCTTTGAGATTAGCTCAAATTTTCGAAGTTGAAATTAGCGAAATCTTTACTTTGGAAGATTCAGATTGGGTTTAGTCTATATTGCTGCCAACAACGGTTGGGTATATGAAAAATAGCGGCTTAAAATGCACTGATTTTCGGTTTATTACTTATGTTTATTAATATACCAAAACTCTCAATTTAGCACCAATCCCGCTATTGCCTATACACAATGTTAGCCACGGTACTTTTTATCTTTTGTCTGTCGTCAGTTTTTCGTTAAAGTCCAAAGCAAGGTCAATCCAATGCTTGAAGTCGCTTTTTTGCTTTAAATTTTCTTCTTGGATGTGTATATAGCCTTCGTGTTTTTTTCCTCCCATTACAACTGTCGAACATCCAGCTTTTTTGACTTCTTGTTCGTGAATTTGAGGGTCAATTCGGCACATCATTCTTTTTGGTCCGGCGCTCAAGCACAATTTTCCGTTAACCATAAATGCTAAACTCCCGAACATTTTTTTCTCTTCAACATTGTCCAGATGTTTGAGGGCATTTCTGATTCTTCGGGCAATTTTCTCGCTGTATGCCATTATCTTTTCGGCATGTTCTTGTCAAACGTAAGTGTGTCGAAGAAAATATGCAATGAGGTCAGTTTGCCGTCTTTCGCAGTCCAAAATTCAGCTACGTCTCCAGAAATATGCTTTCCATTGGGAAAAATGTAATCGTAGTTGGCAATAACACTTGCATTGTCTCCATCTATGATCATTCTTTTTACCCGCATATTTTGGTAGAGGCGTGAAAATCGGGCGATAATGTTCACATAGGCATCCTTTCCCTTGTTCACATCATCTTTCTCCATATTGTCCACTTTAAATACGAAGTCGTCCGAGATCACTGATTCCCAACTTTCTTTTTTTGCAAAACCTTTGTAATATACTTCTAAAAGTTCTTTTGTAGTCATTGAGTTTGCCATTTTTTGATTTTAGTTTTAGTTGTTGCATTTTGCAAGTTATACAAATTTACAAAAGTTATTGTAATATGCAAGTGCTTTTGTATTTTTGTGGAATGAAGAAAAACAGGTCGGACTGTCCAATCAGTTGTTCGTTGGATGTTTTTGGGGATAAATGGTCTTTGTTGATTATTAGGGACATTATGCTCCGTGGGAAAATGTCATACAGCGAATTTTTAAAATCAGAGGAAAAAATTGCCACCAATATATTGGTCAATAGGTTGAAAGTGCTTGAGTCCGAAAATATCCTTTCCAAAAAAGTCTCGTCTGAAAACAAGTCCAAGTTTGTTTACAGTTTGACAAAAAAAGGAATTGATTTACTTCCGATAGTTATTGAAATTATGGATTGGGGTGCAAAGTATCATGAAAACTGCCCTAGAAGGGAACTGGGTAAAAAAATCCAGATTGACAAGTCAAAAGTTATCTCCGACCATCTCGAAAAATTAACTAAAGAGCTGGGTTAGTGCATTTGTTTCTTCGGTATTGTGGCCAACGGTTGGGCTATGGGTAGTTGTGTGGGTTGGCAGTTAACTTAGCAAGCCTGCCGGCAGGTGCAAACCAAACTGAAAATCTTCTCGGATTTTCAGAAGTAGGCGAGAACAAGCAATTGCTTATAGCTGTTGTTGTGCAACGTTTTTATTTTTTAATAACTTGATTCAATTCCGATTCCTAAACTCAATTTGTAGGCTTCCCCTTTTTGAAGACTTACCTGTTTTCGTACGGCCCTAAGTTGAACGATCTTCTTTTTTCATTGGGGCCAGCCCCAATGAAAATTCTTTGAATATTTGGTTCGGGCTCTTTCTTCCCAATGGTTTGTGGGGGTGATACCCATTATGATCTTCCCTGAAGCCTTCGGCCTGTTGGTTTACCTCCCCAATGTTCCTGAAAAGATAGGCATCCAACACATCCTCCCTAAAGGTCTTATCGAATCTTTCTTCGTAACCGTTCTGTGAGGGCTTGCCCGGTTGTATATAGTTGGTTTCGATGCCTTCCGACCCACATACGAATATCCGTGATATGGACTCTGGACCGTTGTCCACCCGAATCAGTAATGGTTTTCCATAAACCTCAGGCCTGTTTCAAATAACCGACCACACGTATGGCCGGCATTGAAAAGGAGGGTGTCGTACAGAGTGCTGCCCTATTGTGATCATCTATGATATCAAGGACCCTGAACCCTCGCCCGGTGACCAAGCTATCGCTCATAAAGTCGGCACTCCGCACCTGTAAGGGTTCCGTTGGTTGTCCCAAAGGGGTCTTTACCCTTGCAGGCAGTCGTTTTTTGCTTTTCCTTCTGAGTTGCTCCCATTATCCTATAAATCCCAAGTACGTGTTTCCTGTTCCATATAAAGCCTTGTGAGCGGGATTCTGTAGTAATGATAATGAAGCCACGGTTGGGCTTGGTTTCGCCCATCTCGGTGGGCCTGTCCATTACTTGGGAGTCGTCCCTTGTAGTCCGGTAGTACCACATCGAACGGCCCAGACTTACCAGTAGGCAGGCTCTTGAAATACTTAAGCCTTGATCTTTGACCACCTCTTGGGCAAGTTCTTTGCGCTCACAAGGCTTTAGAGCTATGTCCTTTAAGATACGGTGGTCAAGGCTCAGATCGGCGTACATGGCCTTGAGCCTCCTGTCTTCTTCCTGTAATGTAAGTTGTCCCCGTACTTGCGTTTCCAGATATAAAACGTTGCCGTGGTGATACCCTTGTCACGACAGATGTCCGTGACCTTCATTCCTGAATCGTACTGTTGGGGCATTGATACTATCCGCGCTTCGGTAAATCTGCTTTTCCCCATAATCTAAAAACAGTTGATTTTCGAACTGTTTGAAAAACAGGGAAGCCTTCATTTTTAGGGAAGCCTTTTTGGCTAGCATAAATTCTGCTACGTTCGAATCAAATCCGGGGATTACTATGGAAATTGTCGTAAGTTTATTCACGCCTCTCAAAGCGAACGTTGTTGGCCCCACCGCTCGACATTAGAAATGCAGAAACAGTGTCGCTTTCGTTTCGCAAAAACTTTATGGTAAAGGGCACGACGGTGTTTCCGGAAAAGGTGTCCTCTTCGTCTCGACTCAACAACGCATCACTGAGTTTTCTATGGGAAAGAACAAGCCTGCCCTCTTTTTCTTTTAGGGTATAGCTCGTGGTAAGTTCATCGCTGTAATATTCGCCTTCGAAATCCAAGAGGCTTGATTCGAAAGACTTGACAATTTCGTTGGCATTGTCTTTATCGGGTTTCAAAAATATTTCTGTCATCTGGCTCCCTAGCACGAGTCCTGCAATTTCAAAACCTAATTTTGAGGTCTCGAAGTTTTCGTCGTTGCTCAATGCTATAATGGCTACATTTTGGTCAGGGTAACGACCAAGATAGGATCTAAAGCCAGCATCGCCACCGGAATGTTCGTAAAGTTTAAGCCCTCTGTATGTTCTAAAGAACTGCCCTTTTGCATGGTATATACTGTCACCTTGGTCGACCCCTAAGAGCAGTGGTTTACCATCGTTAAGTTCGGTGGGCAGGTTGAATTTTTTTAAAAGGTCTGCATCGCCTATAACGGGATTTTTAAAGTTTTGGGTCCATTTGGCCAGGTCTTCTACGGTTGTAAAAAGACTGGTGGCCCCTACAGTGGAGTAGTTTAATTTCCTTTTTTTCCATATACCATTATCCAATGCATAAGAATACGCCCTATTCTTGACTGTTTTCTGGTAGTCGTCATAAAATTGAGTGGCGTTCATTCCAAGTGGGTCAAAAATATTTTCTTTGGTGAAATCGGCAAAGCTCTGTCCAGATATCCTTTCGACAATTTCCGCTAAAAGGGTAAAACCGGTGTTGTTGTAAGTGAACTGCGTACCGGTGGGAAAATTCAGTTCTTTTTGTCTGCCCACAAGTTTAAGAATATGCTCGGTGGTAATTACATCGTCCATTCGCCATCCTGCCAATGTCAGTAAGGCCCATTGGTCGCGAAGACCACTAGTGTGGTAAAAGAGATGCTTAATTGCGATCGGTTTGCCAAAATCGGGTACTTCTGGCAGGTATTTTCGAATATCGTCTTCAAATGAAATTTTACCTTCACGTTCTAAAAGGTGGATGGCATAAGCCGTAAACTGCTTTGATATCGATGCCACATGAAATATGGTTTTTGGGGTAATGGGCACGTTATATTCGAGTGTAGCCATACCATATCCTTTTTCAAAGATAATGTTGCCTTCTTTGACCACGGCTACAGCTACCCCTGGCGTATCATCCGTGTAATGGGCAAAAAGGCTATCGACGCTTTTTTCGAGGGTTTCGCGGGTAGATTGGCCAAAACCTGTACAGATTGTGAGAATCAGGGCGATGACGATTAAGTTTGTTCGGCTTTTCATAGGTTTGAATATAAGGAATTGTTCTAGGTCCATCGTGCCAAAACGTAACTAAACACCGACACAGACTTATTCTTTGTCTTAAGGGCCTTAATTTTTTTTATAACTAGGTTTTCCTGGGGTACTATACTTTTTGCTATCAATGACCAATACCCAGTCGTGACCTTTACCCGTTGTTGGGGCTTTGATTTCAACGTTATTGGATTTCTTTAGTTTTTCACCGGGATAACTATTCCCTGTACGGGGATCGTACCACCATGTAGATAACCCTTCATTGGCCAAGGCGGTCAAATCTAAATTCGCATTCCCGCCATTGGGCAGGTATATCATTGCATAACTGGCTTTGGAATCCCTTGTAACACTTACATAGTTCAAGTTATCTTCTTGCGTTCCGATAATCATGGATTGATCGGGAATCCTGGTCAAAAAAGGCCTGGAAAGTATTAAGTTTTTTAAATGCCTTACCTGATTGGCCATGGGAAGGTCCAATGCCTCAGGCCAAGGCCGAAGAGGTTGGTTAACGGGCTCTTTATCCAATTTGTACATCTGCCAAACATCATGGCAGCCATAGGTCTGCCCGAACGCACCCGCGAAAACGTTCCAATACATAATACGTCTGATATCGTCGGGTATGCTGTAACCAAGTTCTTTTGCATTGAAACAATTGGGATGATCCTCGTACAGCGGTTCTGCATCCAGTACAGGTTTTATGGGACGAAGATTATAGTCGTTTCGAATATTAAGGTAGGTACTTTTATCAGGACAGTGTCCGGTCTGGTGCATATTGAAATCGAGCCATTCTTGGTCATGGAACCAAGTAGATGACCCACCCCCGGTTTTGGGTTGTGGATGATAGCTCATCAAGGTCTTGTTATAGCCTCCAGCCGCTTCGGCAATACCTTCGGCCATTTGGTTCCAAACTTCGACATCATCGGAACCTTCCCGTGGGGTACGGTCTCCTCCAATGATCCAAATAATGTTATCGTAATCTTTGTACCGGTTGCCGATCCAGTTGCCGAAGGTCCTGGCATTTTTAGTGTTGAAGATCTCGGGGCCGGTACCCCAACTATCGGTATATAATTTATCGCCCCAGGAGGGCAGCAGGGCAATGTAAAGACCGAGTTCGCCCGCTTTTTTTATAATATGGTCTACATGCCTGAAATAATCTTCGTTCGGTTTTGTAGGGTCATTGTCGATTAGAGGGATATCTCCGTAGGGATTCGGGGTATTCAATCCGTCCAGTTCGGCCAGGGCAACCGCCTGAATAACATTAAATCCCTGGGAGGCTCTTTTTTTAAGGTACATTTCCGCTTCCTCCCTATCGCATCGGTGGAACAGTTCCCAGGCCGTGTCGGCCATCCAAAAAAATGGGCCACCATCTTCAGTGACCAGATAACGTCCGTTTTCATGCACTTGTAAGCGTTGGGCATTAAGACCAAGGGAAGAAACGAAAAGAAGGACTATGAGGAGAATTCGTTTGATTGCAGTATTGGGCACCATTTTTTGTGTATGTGTCATATTTTGTTTAAAATAGATTTTACAGTCTAGTCTGTCTACTTCTTTAAAAATTTATCAATGAACCTGAATATCTTATTGATGTTTTCATCTGTTTTGAAAGCTTCGCCCCCATGACCTGTTGCCGAGAATAGCTGAAGGGATACTTTTTCATAACCGAGCACTTTTCCCGATTTTTTGCGCAAGCAATACCGAACTTTGATAGGGCACTAGGCACTAAGTTGTCTTCCAAACCGTGCTGGATAGCGGATATATAGGTTTCGGGGTTGGTTTCCTTGACAAGTCCTATGGCACCTTTTAGATTATTACCAATTAATTTAGATTCCGGGGAATCGGGAACGGAATGGGGTAGCGGATCTTCAACGCCACTCTCCTTTAATTGTTCGTCCATTCTTAGAAAATCGGTTGGGCCGAACCAATCGATTACTGCTTGCGCACTACTGGATCGATCTGCATTACCCAGTTTTAAATCCTCTAAGGACTTTATATCATTAGATGTACCCAACATTGCCGAAAGATGCCCTCCTGCAGAACTTCCCCAAGCTACAATTTTCTCCGGACGAAGATTGTACTCCCTTGCATTGCCTCTTGTCCATCTTACTGCGGCTTTACAATCATAAATCTGGACCGGCCAAATTGCTTCCTCACTCAGGTAATTTATTGAAACATCCGCATAGCCCCGTTTCAATCCTTGAAGCATCGGTGTTAGCTGTTCATCTTGTTTGTCCCCCATTTTGAACGCCCCTCCATGTATGTGAAGAATAACCGGGAAGGGTCTTTTGCCTTTATTGGGATGATAAATATCCAGTTTTTGGGCATCTGATGCTGTTGTATAAGGGATAACAAAGTATTTGGTTTCAATGTCCACTACATCGATCTTTATAGTTTGTGCGTAACCGATAGTCGAAATCAACATGACCAAAAAGACTTTTGCCAATCGTTTTATAAAAATCATGGATTTATTTCAATTTGAATGATTGATTTGTAGCAGGTATAATCTTCCATTATTACTAACACTTTTATCTGCGGCTAAGGCGAGAGCAGGACCGAAATGCGACATTCGCTGGGAAAGTGGGGTTTCCTGCAAAAAGCCGTTCAGGCCATTCTCTTTGTGTGCCAAGTCGAGGCATTTTTGAAAGCCATTATAAGAAGATGCGTTACGTCCTTGCCTTATTTGGTGGTAATATCCCTTACTTGTTCCAAAATATCCTTCTTGTCAAAAATCCGCATCCAATTTTCCTTGAATAAAATTGGTTTTGCCCGCTTACTGATTTTGTAGGCAGCATCGGAAAATGATCCGTCCACTTCCTTAAATAGCACGGCAATTTGAATACGTAAATGGCCTAACAAAAAATCTCTTGCCGCCGCTTCCGGAACCCCCAGTTCCAAAACTTTATCGTAACCCTCCTTAACCATCTCCATGGCGGTCTGCGCAAGCGTTTCAACCATTGCTGGCTCTAAGATGGACATTTGTTCCAATGTAATCCGATGGGTCTTGTCTATCGGTGCGTACATGAGCTGGGCTATTTGTTCCCCCAATGAATAATGATCTTCGGATCCATACATCAATGCAACCACAATAGATTGCTGTGCCGAGATGCCACCATAAAAATCCCGAAACGCGGTTTCAGTTGGCTCCCAGTTAAAAATACTAGGATGACAGGGATGTGCAACCACATAACCAAGATCTTCCCGATGTAATATTGCACCGTCAAGAGGTGCTGCCGGATCAAGAGTAAGCACTAAGGCACCGGACTTCATTCTCGGGATTATGTTTTCAGAAATTGTGCCAATGGCAACATCAGGAACACCAAGAATAACTACATCCGCAGTTGGGATTGCTTCATCGATCGTACTAACCGAAACTCCCTTTTCCTTTAAATTCCGAATACCTTGCTCCGCAATTTCTAAATATCTTATATCATACTTGGGATTTTTAATAAAATTATCCGTTAGACGGCAGCCCATCTTGCCACCTGCTCCCATTAAAGCTATTTTTATCATTTAACTATTGTTTTAATTTATTATTTGTTTAAGGTATGAAAGGCTTTTTTGAGCCCATAGTTCCTCACGATGAATCGTAGATTGCACGTTTTCAAAGAAATCGGACCAAATTTCCAAGGTTACGGAAAACATTCTTGAATTATTTTTAAGGTTATCTAACACCATAGGAATGTCGATGTTTCCATCCCCTGCCGCACATCCCAATATTTTAAAACCCATTTTATGCGGAAGTCTTTCAATGGTAATATCCTTTATGTGTAAATTCACGGTGTACATCCCAAGCTTTTTCAAAACCTCGTTTATTCCTTCTCCCGCTCCTATTGAGTTGGCCGTATCCAAACAGATACCCACAAAATTCTTGTCGGTTCGTTCAATGATATCCACCAATGCAGACGAGGTTAATCGATCATGGTTTTCAATGGCGAGGATTATATCATTCTTTTTTAACAAAGGAAGTAGCTTCCAAATTATATCCACAATTTGATCCGAATTGGGGGCATAGTCAATATCGTCTATTACAACCCTAACAAAAGGAGATTTGAATTGAGTAGAGATACCGATGTACTGTTCCATATGCTGCAAAGTCAATCCTCTGGTTCCTACTTCCAAACCTATACCTGCTTCATTTGCAATAGTTGCTATTTCATTTCGTTCTTCAAATGATATTTGGTGCAAGGGCATATTGTCCGCAAACTGCACACAATCGACTCCCAGTTTAATGGCTTTCTTTAACAATTCCATGGCACCCAATGGTCTATCCACGGGATATAGATTCGAACTAACTGCCCAAGGATATGTGTATGAACCTATACCTATTTTCATTTCAGTATCAAATATATGATAAAGCCCGGCCTAGTTCTATACCTTAATTAGCTCAAATTTGACTTATTTTATCCATTATTGACATAGTGTCATAAATATAAGACAAAATAGGATGTGTATTTTATGAAAAAGTATATATTTAAGATAAAATAAGGCACATACACAATGTCATCTACACCATCATTAAGGATTATAAACCCTCAAAGCCATTCCTCGTTTGTTATCAAAGAGGAACCTTTTGATTTGGAAACAAGACGGCATTATCACCAAGAATTGGAAATCATGTATTTTCAAAAGGGAAAGGTCTCGGCAATCATGGGAAACCGGTTCACTGAATTCGATGAAGGGGAAATGGTGTTTTTGGGATCTAATTTCCCCCATGTCATATTTAAACATGGCGAACAGAAAGAAAAATCGGACGTTCAGCCAGAGGGCATAGTAATCCAGTTCAGGTATGATTTTCTGGGAAACGACTTTTTTTCCTCGCCTGAGATGTCCAAAGTTAATTCCTTAATATCCAAATCAAAATTTGGAATCCATTTTAGCAAAGAAACAACAAAAGTTATAAAGCCAAGTATTGAAGGGATTTCGAGAAGAAATAATGTTAGACAATTGTTCGATCTTCTTGAGATTCTTACCAAGCTCTCCGAAGAAAAGGACATTAAATTTTTAACAATAGAAAACCAGTATAACCGGTCCGAATTGGATGAGCACCGGATGCATTTGATAAAACGGTATATTTATGAAAATTTCAGAAATAAGATAAAAGTATCCGATGTTGCTGATCTTGTCAGTATGACCGAAACCTCTTTTTGCAGGTACTTTAAACGTCGAACCCTTAAAAGTCTTACAAGAACGTTAAACGAAATACGCATTTCATATGCCTGTGAAATTCTTAGAAACAAAGACGTGAGTGTTTGCGATGCTTGCTACCAATGCGGATTCACTTCCCCAGCATTTTTTAGCAGGACTTTCAAAAAAATAGTGGGTTTGTCTCCCTCGGCCTACAAAGCCAATAAAGTGATGAAAGTGGTTCGGTGGTGATATGATGATCAGCTTCAAAGAATTTATTTATCAATGACTGCGATTATATATTTATAAATTGTTGCCAAAGTTGGAGAAATATTCAGGATGATCCATAGAATTACTGCCCAACATCTTAGATGATCAAGACCATATGGACAAATGACTTCAATCAAATTGAAAATATTCCTTTGATTCGAGTAGATTGAAAATAGAAACACAGAATGAATATAGTGGTATTTTTATAATTAATGGTTCGAGTGTTGAAATTGTGAGAAAACGGGTAGAGAGCTGGCTTTAAATAGGTGATGATCCATTTGGTGTAAAGGAGAAATTAGAAATAAGAACGCACAATGAGAAAACTTAAATTTGCAATTTTTGGCACTGGTTTTTGGTCCAATTATCAGATTCCAGGTTGGTTGGAGCTTAGTGGAGTGGAATGTGTGGCTGCCTATAATAGAACCCTATCAAAAGCGGAAAAAATCGCGGATAAATTTGGTATTCCAACGGTCTATGACAGCCCAGAATCTTTATTGGACAACGAGACACTTGATTTTGTAGATATCTGTACCGATGTGGATACGCATTTGCCATTGGCAAAACTTGCGGCAGCACGCGGTATTGATGTCGTTTGTCAAAAGCCGATGGCCCCTTCATTGGAATTGGCAGTAGAGGTATTGGAAATTTGTAAATCAAATGGTGTAAAACTGTTTATCAATGAAAATTTCCGGTGGCAGGCTCCAATACGTTCCGTTAAAAAAGCATTGGATTCAGGGGTAATTGGTAAACCCTTTAAGGCGAGGATATCTTTTTGTAGTGCGTTTCCGGTTTTTGATAACCAACCTTTTTTGACAGAGTTGGAACATTTCATACTAACCGATATCGGTTCACACGTACTCGACATTTGTAGGTTCTTATTTGGCGAGGCAGAAAGTCTGTACTGTACCACCCAGAGTATTAACCCCAATGTAAAGGGGGAAGATGTGGCTAACGTAATGCTGAAAATGACCGATGATCTGACCTGCTATACAGAAATGTCCTATGCGTCATTATTGGAAAAGGAGTCATTTCCACAAGTTTTGGTCCTAGTTGAAGGTTCAAAAGGGTCATTACAACTCTCGCATGATTTTCTTATTAAGACCACAACCAAAATGGGCACTGTGAGCGAAGTTGTCAAACCCAACTTATATGATTGGATAGATCCGGAATATGCCGTAGTCCATTCCAGCATTGTTGATTGCCAACGGAATATTTTAAACGGATTGCGTGGCGGGCAATCTGAGATGGCCGGTGAAGATAATTTAAAAACAGTTGAACTGGTATGGAAGAGTTACCAATCCGCCGAATCTGATTCCCTAATCAAATTCTGATTCGTCCCTTATTCCATAAACTTTAATTCCCTCGCCTGAAGCACAACAGTTTGTCCGTCAAGCTGTATGCGAATGTTCTCCTTGCTGAAATTTACCAGGGCATAGTACTTATTTGCACCCACGGATACTACCAAACCTTCAAATATAAGTGGGTGGCTACTTCGGGTATGCACTATTTGTGCATTTGAATGACGGGCAAGGAATGCAAAAACTTCGTACACCGGAAATATTTCCTTTTTGTTTTCGTCCAAGACACCTTCTTTGCCAACTGTTTGAAAAAAAGTGGCCTGGGCAATCCCGGCCTGAGCCAATTGTTTTAGTACGGCCAGTGTCCAAAGCGCATTAAAAGGCTGGTTATGCCTATGGTCCAACCGTTTTTTTTCTTGCTCTTCAGGTGAAATCTTTCTTGTAGCATCAGGATTGGAACGGGGCTTTAAAGTAATGGGCGAAATATGCAAAGGTTTCCCTCCCGAAAGTCTTTGAGCACTTTTGACCACATATTCAAAAGTTTGGGTATTTTCAAAGATGGTTAAATCATCAAAGGCATGTACTTGCGGATTGGCCGAAAACGAATAAAAATCAAGTAACGCTGCGGGCGGATTTTTTCGGTTAATTTGGGCAAAATAATAATCCGTCCCACTCCCGACAGGGATATTTCCAAACACTTCCCTAATCACGGGCAAGGTTTTGACCATTAACTCCCGAGAGGTGGCCTTAGCCCCCCCTTCCAAAAGGAGAACATTCCTGATTTCGGTTCTTTGCCAATCAATTGTTGCAAGCCTCTTTTTCAGAAAATTGATATTGGGAGGGGTAAAAATCACTAGTTCAACAGGTAGCAGTAATTTTTCGGCCTGGTTCATTCGGGATTCAAAATCGGACTTCCAATCCGGTAAATTTACTCTTAACTCTACCCGTAAGAAAGAGAGTCGAAGCTCTTTAAGTTTGTTGCAGCTCCAAGCCGTTAATTCCAACAGGTTCGCTTCCAGTCCCAATTTAGGTAAGGGTGAAGCTTTCCCCGTTTCTTGAAGGGCCAAGGTCGAAGTCCCAATACTAGGACTAAAACTTGATTTGGGTTCGACTGTCATTTTAATCTTTTGACATACTTTATCACCTACTTTTTTGGTAATGGGAAATGGCAATTCTAACGGCGTACAATAGGTCTTGTACGAAGCATCAAGCCAGTTGCGCTGGTCTTCGGTTTCAAAGATTTCACCTTCAAAATACAGTTGAATTAGTGCATGGTCCGTTTCCATCTCCATCCTTCGGATATTCTTAAAAAGTTGATGTGGAGCAATGTGTTTTGGGAATTCCCCTTGGTCGTTTGAACTATCGGGATGTACAATTTTTATTGATCTTCCGGCATAGGTATCGATGGGATGGAGCACAAAAAATCCTATTCTATTAGCATCGAATACGCTATGTGCTTCCCCCTCTATTTCAAAACCCAGCGAATTGTTCAACCCGGAAATCTTGCACCTCCAACGAAAATCGATTTCGCCTTCTTGACAAATACATTCATAACCAAGTTCAAAACCGGATGCGGTGTATTCTAAATGTTCATTTTGTACTTGCTGCGGAATTGTGCCCCAGTTGGCATCCCGAACGGCGAAATTTATCATCCGTAAAACTTCTTCATCCCCAACTTTAATGTAGCGCAAAAAACCATTTTCGAATCTTGCGGTAATATTTCCCGAACACAATAGGATATGGTCTTTCTCTTGCATATTTATTTAAGTTTGAAAAACCACCGTCAAAGACGGCGGTCATGTTTTAAAGGCTATGCCATTTTTTAGGTTTACCATCTAAAACTTTTTAAGATGGGTAAATATAGAAAATTAACACACGTGTATTACAAATGTGACTATCACATTGTATTCTCGCCGAAGTATCGTTTTCAGATACTTGAAGGGATATTTTGTGATAGATGGGGATATGATCAAGCGTTATGTGAAATATCAAGAACATCATTGAAGAGTCTTATGGCCCTTTGGGTCTTATCTGAAAATCAAAGCCTCCGTTTTTAACGGAGGTTTTTTACTCTTTCCCTGTATTCGCTCCCCACATATCGGAAGATTTTTCCTTTAAATTACCTTGATGAATTACAAAACCCGGATCAATAATCACTTCTGCGACTTTCTTTCCATCAATTACGTCTATAATAGCTTTGACCGCTGCGTTACATTCGTAGTATACATCCTGAACACCATCTGCATCAAGATAGCCCTCCTTGAGCATTTTGTAGGCCATGGCATCCCCGTCGAAACCTCCTAAGATTACGTGGTTTTCTTGACCAACAGGATGGTACTTGTCCACATTTTGTAATGCGGAAATCACGGAGGGGAACAAAAAATCGGAACATGAGAAAATAAAATTGATATCGGGATTTGCTTGAAGGGCGTTGGTAACCCCTGCCAATGCCTTTTCTTGGTTCCATTCCGTAGGTACTTGCGCAACCAATTCAATAACATCGAAATATTCAGCTATGGCATCATCAAAGCCTTCACGACGTTTTATGGCGTTTATATCGCCCAAATCACCGATTAGGATCATGGCTTTGTGTTTTTTCCCCGTTGCACTGGCAATTTCACCCAAACATCGAACCGTATTCTTGGTTATTTCGTAGTTGTCGGCCACAACCGCCGTATAATTGCCCTTGTTTTCGGCCGGCAGCCTATTGTAGATCACAATGGGAATATGGGCACGGTTTGCGGCTTTAATGATGGGGATAATGGTATATGCGTCTTTTGGCGCAATTACGATACCATCGACCCCACGGGAAATAAAATTGTTCACCTGCTCGAACTGTCGGTTGGCATCACCATTGGCAACGGCTTCCAAGTAGCCAACATCGTTTTTATTACAGGCATCTTTCAAAGCATCGATGCTGGCCACCCAATACTCGGTCTGCAAGGTTTCAAAGGAAATACCGATGGTCAGTTTTTCCTTTTTTTCATTACAGGCCAAAGGCAAGAGTGAGGACAGGGCTAAAACAATGCTATTTTTAAAAATCTTTCCCATACAAAATCAGTTAAAACCCAGCCGTTTCATTTTTTGTTGCTGTAGATGCCTTATACTATCAATCAATACGATCAGAAAGATAACACCTCCGGTTATCAAGGGATATAAATAGGGATCTGCATTTACCATGATCAATCCATTTTGAATGCTTTGTATCAATAAAACCCCTATTAGAGTTCCCGGAAAAACAGCTCCTCTACCACCGAATAAACTTGTGCCACCCAGCACTGCGGCAGCGATGGCCATAAATTCGCTTTGAAGCCCGAAAGTAGGGGAAATGGCCCCTAATTGGGCTATGGCCACCAATCCGCCCAGAGCGGCACATAATCCACAGATTACATATACTTTGAGCAAAATACCGTTGACAGCGATACCTGCTTTTCTCGACTTTTCAGGGTCGTGGCCCACCGCATATAGCTGTTTCCCAAAAGTGGTCCGGGTAAGTACCAAATGTCCTACGGCAATTACAAGGATAAGCATAATAATAGGGAACGGAACGCCAATGATTTTTGTAGAACCTATTTTAAGAAATGATTCGGGAAGGTTTACCGCCCTAGTTTCTGAAATAAAAAGTCCCAATCCGCGCCCAATATAAAACGTGGCCAAGGTTACGATGAACGGAACAACTCTGGCGCGAAATATAAAAATGCCGTTTATGCATCCGAATACCATTCCAATAACCAATACAAGAAGGCAGGCCATCCATATAGGGAATCCGGCCACTACCATTTTGCCCGAAATCACTCCGGCCAAGAACATAATGGATCCCACGGAAAGGTCGACGCCCGCAGTTAGCAGGACAAAGGTCATGCCAGTGGCGATAATGGCCAGTGATGATGCCTGTGTAAGGATATTGATCGCATTTTGGAACGAAAAAAAACTATCCGATAACAGTCCAAAAGTTAGGATGACAATGACAAAAAGGCCAAGTGTTGAATGATCGAGCATTCGCCGCACGAATTTGTTAGGTATCCATTTCATGGTTGAAACTCCTCCTTTCTTGACTTGTGCAATGCGGCTTCTAATATAGCGGAACGGTCGAATTCGGTTTTTTTGAACTCCTCTGTGATTTTGCCTTCGCTCAAGACCAAAATGCGGTCACAGAGTCCGAGCAATTCTTCGATTTCAGAGGATATTAGCAAAATACTAGAGCCAGATTCGACGAGTTGGTTTATCAATTTATAAATTTCGTGTTTGGCACCAATGTCAATTCCCTTGGTGGGTTCATCTAAGATGAAAAGTTGGGGTGAAATCATAAGCCATTTGGCCAAAACTACTTTTTGTTGATTGCCTCCACTTAATGTAGCGACCAATTGTTCTGTGAAGTCGGCATATTTTATTTTGGTGGCATCTGCCTGAACCTTACTTTTTCTACTAATACTTTTATGGTCGATTATTTCTGTAAACATTGTATGCCTTGGAAGGGCGGCAAGCTGAATGTTTTTGGCTATGGTCTGTTGCGCCATTAACCCTTCTTCCTGTCGGTTTTCTGTTAGGAAGGCTACTCCTTTTTTTATCCAGTTGACCGGACTGGGAGTCCTGATTTTTTTGCCATTCCATGCTATTGTACCAACTTCTTTCGGATCGAGACCATAAATAATACGGGCCATTTCGGAGCGTCCTGCACCGACTAGCCCGTAAAAACCCACAACTTCCTGTTTCTTAATTGAAAAATCAATATTTCGGATAAATCCAGCTCCGAGACCGCTTACTTTCAAACAAGTCTCTTCTAGAGGGGTCACCTTTCTTTTAGGAAAATATTGATCCATATTACGGCCTACCATATATTTGACCAAGGAGGGAATGGTATAGTACGTTTTTTTATCATGGTGAACCATTTCTCCGTCGCGAAGCACGGCTATTTGATCTGAAAGTAGCATCACATCATCGAGATTATGACTAATAAGGATCATTGTCATTCCTTTAGATTTGAGCGCATTTATCAGATTGAACAACTTTTGTGCCTCATGCCGCGTAAGGGAAGTCGTGGGCTCATCAAAAATGATGATTTTAGGAGAAGTGCTAAGTGCCTTTGCAATCTCGACCATTTGCCTTTGTGCCGCGGTCAACTCTTCCACTTTTTTGTTCGGGGAAATCGTCAATCCGACCAGAGCAAGCAATTCCGATGTTTTTTTCCGTGCTTTCATTTTGTCTACAAATGAAAAACCTAGAATTTTCTTCTTCGGAAAATTGGTAATGAACAGGTTCTCTGCCACGGTAAGATTGGGGAAAAGATTCAATTCTTGATGAATGAATGCTATACCCTCCTTAAGTGCATCATTGGGAGAACCGGGTATATATCTTCTCCCGTTAATCGCCATTTCCCCCGAACTGGCCGAAAATATCCCACCTACTATGTTCATTAAGGTGGATTTCCCGGCTCCGTTCTCCCCTACCAAACCCAAGACATTTCCTTCACCCACTTGAAATCCAACTCCTTTAAGAACTGCAACCTCGCCAAAAGTCTTATGTATTTGTGTTAGTTCAAGAAGCATGTCAAACGGTCTTAAAAGTTTTTTCTTTAAGCGTATTTATCATAGCTGCAGCAAGAATCACGCATCCTTTGACTATCATTATAAGAAAAAAGGAGAGTCCGATCAGATTGAGACTGTTATCCAGCAATGTCATAAAAAGTGCGCCAAAAAACGTCCATGAAATTTTCCCTTTTCCTCCGAACAAACTGGTGCCCCCTATAACCACGGCACCGATGACATCCAAAAGGATGTTCTGCCCCATGACGGGCGAACCCGTTTCAAGTCTGGCAGTATAAAAAATAGCCCCTACGGCTGCACAAAACCCACTGAACATATAGACGAGAATAATAGTTTTTCCGACTTTAACCCCGGATATTTTGGCAGTGGCCGTACTGAGTCCCACTGCATAGACCCATTCCCCGAACAGTGTTTTGTTCAACAGGAAATAGCTCAATATCAAAACAAAAAAACCAATGTAAACCGGTATGGGAATGGTCAAAACCGAACTATATGGCATGTTCACAAACGATTCCGGTAGATTATAGATGCTCTGCGACTCGGTGAGCCAAACTGCAAATCCACTAAAAAACATCATTGTGGTCAGCGTAACCATAAATGCGGGCATGCCCATTTTGGCAACTGAAAGGCCGTTGATCATTCCTATTAAAGTGCCAGCGATTAACATAGCCAATATTCCGAAGAACACGGATTCGGGTTGGTCGAAAAAAGTGGAATCACTACTCATCACATACGCACCTGCAATACTGCACACGGCTATTATCGAGGTTACCGATAGATCGATACCTGCGGTCAGCATCACGTAGGTTTGCCCAATAGCCACTACCATTAGCGGAAGTAAATTATAGAGCAGGTTCCATGAATTGTTTACAGTAAAGAACCCCGGAGCAATCAATGCCATTAACCCATAGTAGACCAAGCATAGATAAATAATCGAAGCTGAATTTGAAGCCTTAAGATTGAAATACTTTGTTTTCACTTTACTAAATTAATGATATGCCGAGACTATAGTAGTCATCAAATTTTCTGAAAATTGACTTATTTTATCTATCGGCCGATTAAGAATGACTCAAGTTATGGTTCAACCGGTCGGTCAAAAAAATCAGTGATAATGAACGCCATTAATTTAAACCTAATGGTTTTCCTTAATTTAAGGAACTTATGCCATTATCGAACCAAGTTAGATCATTACATAGACAAAAAACACAAACAGGGCCAAACACCAATTATAATTTCGGGCGATAAAGTCTGTAAATTCTAAAAAAATCAGTCTGCATATCCAATTAGTCGCATGGGAATGTTAAAAAACTGTGGGAATGACCTCTTCAGTCTACACAACCAATAATATAAGGTGTGTACATCGGTGGAAAGATAGAGCGTGATGTGCTTATCAAAGCGGATATGTCCCAAGTCTTCGGGTATTATCTAACTTATGAGTTCATAAGGAGTATTGGGCTTGCATTAAATAAGCGGGCAATTTGATAAGAGTCAGGCGGCTATTTTTGAATTTGACCTGTTCAGCTGTTTGCTTTCTTTGGGGATCTAGTTGGTTCCTAAAATCGAAAAGTAGAAAAAGCATGGGTTTGATTTTTGGTCCAAGTTTGTCCCCCAATATTTTGAATGCTCGGGTCATGTCTCCCTCAACCGTTTTCAAAGAGATGTTGAGATATTCGGCGATTTCAATATGGATAAGCCCTTCTCTTTTGTTCAATAAAAAACCTGCTTACATTTGACCGGAAGCCTGTCGATTTCTTTATTTACCACTGTAATCAATTCATCCAGGTTTACCCGTTCATTTTGAACGACCAAATCTATTACCTCCAAATATTTTTTCTCTAAATAAATGACAGGTTTGTTTTTTCGATATTGATCGATAAATCCATTATAGACCGACTTATACAAATAATTTCGTGATGGAAAAATCGGGGCTTAGGTTTTTACGATTCGTCCAAACATCAATAAACACATTTTGAACAATATCCCCTGCGTTTGCATGGCTCTTGGTCAAAGTATAGGCATAGACGCATAGTTTTTTATAAAAAGAATCCCACTAGTGTCCACTAAAAGTATTTGAAAGTTCTTTGAAATCATTGATAATCTACGAGTTAGGCTGATTTTTGGTGCGTGACGATTTGAATTGGTTTAGGTTGGCCGTTCTAAAACGGCACATATGAACCAAGGCAAATATGTTTTTTCACGGTTAACGGTATTCCAGGGCTTTCAACGCTATTGTAAAGAAGTACGGCAGTAACAGGTACGTTAGGCATTCCACATGCTGGAACCACTTCTTTTTTGTATGGTCTTCGGGCAACTATCCAATCGGGACAGTTTTCGCGACTTGGTAAAGGAGTTACGAGAAGTAATCTTGCCAAGGCGAACGGGAGGCGCGACCATAGGGTTTTCTGCCCGATAGCGATGGCAAATACCACGGATGAAGCCGTCGAGGACAAGGTGTACGCTTTCGATTCCACAACGATAGACCTTTGTCTTTCGGTCTTCTGGTGGGCAGGATCCCGAAGGAACAAGGGCGGGATAGAACTTCATACGCTGTTCGATGTGGAGACCCATACCCCTGTCTTCGTCCATATCACCCCGGCCAATGTGCACGATGTCAACGCAATGGATATGCTCATATATGAAACGGGCGGGTACATATTCGACCGTGCGTACCCCGACTACGAAAGATTGAACCGCATAGGACTATGCTCGGCATACTTTATGATCAGGACAAAGTCGAACCTCAAGTTCGTGCGGATGTACTCCGCCAAGGTCGATAGGGCCACCGGCGTACGCTGCGATCAGATAGGCAAACTCACCGGCAAGCAGACCGCCAAGGCCTATCCCGGAAAACTGCGCAGGATTAAATATTACGACCTGGAGACCGACCGGACCTTCGTTTTCCTGACCAATAATATGGAAGCCAAGGCACAGGAAATCGCCATGCCCTATAAAAAGAGGTGGCAGGTCGAACTGTTCTTCAAATGGATCAAACAACACTTAAAGATCAAGTCCTTTTGGGGAACATCCGAAAATGCCGTGAGGATACAGATCTATTCGGTGATTACAACCTATTGTATGGTAAAGATAATGGCACAAAAACTGGAATTGCACCGAACTACCTACGAAATCTTACAGACATTGGGGATGTCCCTACTGGACAAAACCCCTATAAATGAGGTGTTTAAGGGTGTGGATTACAATAATGACAAAGAACGTATTTGTAAACAACTGAAAATCAATCTATTTTAAATGGACACTAATGAGCTATTAACAATAACTGCTATAGGATAAAATAATAACTGTTATTTGATAAAATAATGAAAGTCAATGGTTTTTGGTTCCTATATATTTGCCGCATTCACAATATTTTATATTTTTTTCATTGATATAATTCAACAAAAGTGAAGTAATACTATCATTCCCTTAGGGACTTTAAAAATCAACAGCTAACAACAATGATTATGACAAAAAAATGCAAGCGCCATTCGTTAAGGTGCCGTGAAAAGCTAATTTCACATTTCTTTATTGGGCTTTTATCCATGTTGATTTGTTTGGGTCCACAATTGAGCCGGGCGAAAACAACTGAAGAAAGCGGAAAAATGAAATTTGATCTTTTGCAATCCAGTGTTACCGGTACCGTTACCGATGAAAATGGTATACCACTTCCTGGAGCAAATGTCATTGTAAAAGGGACTACAACAGGTACACAAACCGACTTTGACGGCAACTATACCTTGGATGGTGTAGGTTCTGATGCGATATTGACCTTTTCTTATATTGGTTACTTATCTAAAGAAATTCTGGTTGGACAACAAACCTTAATTAATGTTACCCTTTCCGAGGATGCCCAAAAATTGGATGAGGTTGTCCTCCTAGGTTATGGCAAATCAGTAAAAAAAACAGATTTAACCGGAGCTGTTTCCGTTGTGGGGATAAAGGATATGGAAAAGACGCCATTGCTAAATGTGGATCAGGCTTTACAGGGAAGAGCCTCTGGGGTTCAAATTACACAGTCATCGGGTGCTCCAGGAGCAGCATTAAAGATTCGAGTAAGAGGAAGCAACTCAATTTCTGGAAGTAATGCACCGCTTGTAGTTGTTGACGGACTAATTGACGTAGATATCAATTTGGTGAATCCATCAGATATCCAATCCGTTACCGTCTTAAAAGATGCGAGTTCCACGGCAATTTATGGGAACAGGGGGGCCAATGGGGTAATTCTGATTATAACCAAAAAAGGTAATCCGGGAAAGGCCATAGTTGAATACGGTAGTTTTGTGAGTTTTTCCCAAGCCATCAATTCGTATGACTTGTTAGGCCCGGCAGATTTTATAGAATATGCGAATATAAAAAATATTGCGGCTACAGGGAATCCTATTCCAGTGTTCAATACCCAACAAAAAATAGATGATTTTATTTCCAAATCCGTAGATTATCAGGATGCGTTATTTAGAACGGCAGTGGCCCAGAACTATCAACTGTCTTTTAGAGGTGGCTCCGAAAAGATGGATTATTTTGTTTCTGGTAATTATTTGGATCAAGAAGGTATTGCTAGAAATACTAACTTTAAGAGATATGCATTGAGATCCAACATTAATGCGGACATAACGGATAAATTAACCTTAAGTACCAACATCAATCTTATTCGTCAAGAAGGCTTTAACAACGACGTTGGTTTAAACAATAACTTGGCCGCATCTTCGATCACTCGTGAACCAGTGAATCCAATTTATGATGAAGATGGTAATTATGTTATAGAAACATTGGTGTTAGGAGGACTTCAACAAAATCTCGGATCAAACCCTGTATGGCAGGCACTTGAAACCAAACATGAAAACAATGTAAATAGAGTGCAGACGAATGTTCAATTGAACTACAATCTATTTAAAAATTTGGACGCTAATTTTAGTGGAGGCATTGATTATGGTAATTATTCAAACGCTTATTTTGATCCGGCAGCTCAGGCTGGCGCGCCAATTACTTCAGGGCAAAACACAAGAAATGATACTAAAACACAATATGCACTTAGACTTACCTATGACAATACGTTCAATGAAAGGCATAACTTAAATGTAAGTTACATTTATGAACAAAGAAAAAACGTGGAAAAAGGGTTCAATGCTGACGGTAGAGGCTTTTTCACTTCCAGTGTAGGTTTTGATAATTTGGGCATAGCTGATACACAGACTATAGGTAGTGACGTGTCAGAACGAAGGTTACGATCAAATGTTGGTAGGGCTACCTATAACTACGATTCCAAATATCTAGTAACTGCGTCTGTTCGGTATGATGAGTCCAGCGTTTTTATAAAGGACCAGGGTGGTGTGTTTCCTTCTTTTGCATTGGGATGGAACATAAATAATGAGTCCTTTTTTAATTCCGAAACTATTACTGAATTAAGGCTTCGTGGTGGATGGGGAATCACCGGCAATGAGCTTATTGGTACCAGTGATGCCCTTAATCTGTTAAGGAATAATCCATGGATTCCCAATGGTACGACTCCCGTTACTGCAATACTTCCTGGCACAAGACTTGCAAATCCCAATCTCACATGGGAAACGACCAAACAAACAAATATTGGTCTGGATTTAGGAATTTTGAACGGGAGATTCAATATGTCCTTTGAATATTATATTAAAAACACTGATAATTTATTACTTACTAAGAATGTCCCGCGTTATACAGGCAAAGTTGATCAGGTTGTAAATGCAGGAGAAGTAGAAAATAAAGGTTTCGAAGTAAACCTGTTTGCAAATATCACACACAATGAAAACTTTTCTTGGGATGTGAGCGGCAACTTGTCAAGCAATAAAAACAAAGTGGTTCGTTTAATTAGCGGTGAAACACGACTGTTTCCTAGTTCAGAAGTCTTTGGCAATACTACAACCCCTATTATTGTTCAAGTAGGACAGCCCATCGGAGCATTATTTGGTTATGTTTATGAGGGTGTTGATACTGCTAATGGTAATGCAATTTATGCTGAAGAAAGGGATATTATAGGAAATTCCAATGCTGATTTTACTTATGGCTTCAATAACAATATGTCTTATAAAAACTTCGATTTTAATTTCTTTTTTCAAGGTGTTCAAGGAAATGATGTTTTTAACCGTGCACGATTAAAAATCCTGGGCCGTAGTGGTGATGTTCCGTTTGGCACTTCTGCGGAGATAGCAAATACATGGACCCCTACTAATACGACTGCCCTGATTCCATCCATTAACGCAAGCAACACCCAACTGGAATCTTCCGAATTCATTGAGGATGCCTCTTTTCTTAGGTTAAAAAACATATCCATAGGGTATACCTTAAGAGACTTGAATGCTCTGAAATCAATTGGATCAGAATCATTGAGGTTGTATGTTAGCGCCCAAAATTTACTTACGATCACAAATTACTCTGGTTTAGATCCAGAGATTAACAGTGGCGGTCAAGATGATAGAGGAGGAGCAATAGATTTAGGGGTTTTGCCTACTTCTAAAACATTTACTTTCGGTTTAAATTTAAAGTTTTAATAAAATGGACTATAAAAAACAATTATACAGTATAACAAGAAGGATTATATGTTTATCTATTCTGGCAATTAGTTTTATTTCTTGTGACGACTTGCCTATCGACACCCAAGGGGAGCTAGCATCAGAGGAGTTTTTCAAAAGTGCTTCCGATATAGAAATTGCTACTTTAGGTGTTTATTCCGTTCTAAACGACAAACTTTTTGCCAATAGTGAAAGATATGCCTTTTTGTGGGCTGCCGATGATAGGACCGCCGCAACAGGCTCCAATAAAACATTTTTTTTAGAGTATGATCAAATGACTCCTTTAAACACGAACACTTGGACCAATCTAACTTGGGATGCTTTGTGGCAATTGATCGGAGCGGCCAATACCTTTTTTGACAATGAGCCAAAAATGCGCGAATTGGTTGCGGGTACCTCTCAAGAAGCCGATTTGGATAGAAACCTTGGAGAAGTACATTTTATAAGGGGCATGATGTATTTTGAGTTGGTACAAGCCTTCGGAACGGTACCTCTCATTACTTCTCAAGAAGACCTTACTGGCGAGGAGTCTTTGGCTTCCTTTGAAGATATCTATGCTCTGATAATCGATGATTTAACTTTTGCCAAGAACCATTTGGAACCTACTCCGGTTAATGGCATATATAGGGCCACATCGTGGCAAGCGTCGGCGTTATTGGCAAAAGTTTATTTGACATCCGCAGGATTTCCATTAAAGAAGGAAGCTAACTATGCATTGGCTGCGGCAGAGGCCAAAAATATAATTGATAACGGTCCTTTTAACCTAGAACCATTATTAAGTGGTATAATGGGAACACAGGCCAGTGCATTAAGTGAAAACGGAAACACCGAGGCCATTATTGCGATTCCGGCATTGCAGTCGTTGGATGGATGGAACGCCGGTAACTACCAAGCCGAGGTCATAGCCTTTGGGGATAAATGGGTCGAAAGGGCATTCTATGAGAACTTTCCCGATGGTTATAGGAAAGACTTCACTTTTGACGATGTCAACGGTCAAATCCAATATTCCAAGGAAAAATTCGGGGAGCAGGACAATTCCAGTGTAAACAAGGATATCAATTATCTGCGATATGCCGAATTACTTTTGATATTTGCCGAAGCTCAAATTAGGGCTACAGGCAATAATGCGGACGCCAGTGCCCTAGAGGCGTTGAATGCAGTAAAGGAGAGAGCGGGTCTTACCCCAGTAGTTTCGGCGACATGGGAAGATATTTTTTGGGAAAAGGCTTGGGAATTGGCCGGTGAATATGATAGATGGTACGACATTATAAGAACCGAAACACTGGATGAGGTAAATGCATTAAGAGATCCCTATGATAACAATCTGACGCCCTTGGGCAATGATTTGACGGAGGCGAACCCTTGGGCCCTGATTCCTGCTGAGGATATTGCTGCCAATCCCAATCTAATAAAATAAGTCAGTTGGTTGTTTGTGTTAGTTTGAAAACCTTTGATTTATTGATTCCACGGTACTTTACCGGTAACCATATGTATTTGCTAACTTTATGGTAAATATGATGATATGGCCCTATTACGTTTTATGGAACAGTTCCCTGACGAGGATTCCTGTCGCTCGCATTTGCGGGAGGTCAGGGAAAAGCGGGGTGTGGTCTGCAAAAAGTGTACCGGGAAGAAGCACTATTGGCCAAGGGACAATGGCAATGCTCCGAATGTGGTTTCAGGACGACCCTATACGCAGCGGCACTATGATGGAGAACAGCAAACTCCCGGTAAGGACACGGGTACATTGCCATGGCCTTCATGAGCTATAGCAAAAAGGGGGTCTCAGCGGTTGAACTGCAACGACAGTTGGGACACCCTCGTTATGGTACGGTGTGGTCGCTGATGCACAGGATAAGGGGGAAATCGACGAAACGGTCGAAGGGAACTTTGATGAGATGAGCATAGTATTTACCGATAAGAGTACAAGTTATGTGGACATATCCGACTACGTGGGGATGCACATCATGGAGAAGTCGGGCAAGGAGACCACGGCCACGACACTGAAATGGGTGAACTACCTCGACGAGCTCTGTTGCGAACTTGATCGGAGGTACTTTGGGGAAAGGCTTTTTGACAGGCCGGCAATCGCGATCATAGCACCATACTGGTATATAAACGGATAAGCAATTGATTTATTCTAAAAAAACAAGTTAGGGGTTTTTAACAATTTAGTGAATAAACTTTTTTGGAACGATAAAAAAGGTTGGGGATATTTGTGTTTCGAAATATAAATAACCCGCAAACAACGATTTACGTTAAGCAGCACTTGACAAAGCTATAATGGAAAGGGAACTCGTGCTGATTATCCCGAGATAAAAAAAGAATTCCCATCTATGGTTTCAATTGTGGAGAGCGTCAATACGATTCTAAACTTATTACGATGAAATATTTGGATTTGGCCTTGGTTCTCATTTTAACGTTGCTTACTGGTTGTCAGTCGGATAGGCCATCTTTAAAATTTGAGATTCTCCCATCATCGCAGACAGGGATCACCTTTAGGAACGACATTAGGGAAAGCCAAAACTTTAATCCGGTAAATTTCATATACATCTATAACGGGGCTGGGGTAGGCGCTGGCGATATCAACAATGACGGGCTTCCCGATCTTTTTTTTGCTGGCAATCAAGTTCCCTCCCGGTTATATTTGAACAAAGGTAATATGGTCTTTGAGGACATCACTGAAAGTGCTGGAATCTCCAAGGACGGCTGGGCCACGGGAATCAGTTTTATCGATATCAATGTAGATGGCCTTATGGACATCTATGTCTGTATTGCGAATAAAGAGGTCTCAAAATCGGAAAACCAATTGTTTATCAACCAAGGCAACAATACGTTTAAGGAAGAGGCCCAAGCCTATGGCCTGAACGATTCCGGATACAGTACCCAAGCCGCATTCATTGATTATGACAGGGATGGGGATATGGACATGTACCTGTTGACCAATGGAATCGAGGCTTTTAACCATAACAACATACGCCCCATAAAAAACAACGGAACGGGAATTAGTACAGATCGCCTGTATCATAATAACGGAGACAACACGTTTACCAATATTTCTAAAGAAGCAGGTATTACAATAGAGGGGTATGGTCTTGGACTAGGAATACTGGACGTGAACAACGACGGATGGCCCGACGTTTATTGCTCCAACGATTTCATAACCAATGACCTACTTTGGGTAAACAATGGGGATGGCACCTTCACAGATGGGATAACCAAGTACATTTCCCAAACTTCTCGAAACGGTATGGGCATGGACATTGCTGATTATAATAACGATGGGCTGGAGGATATTGTTCAGATGGATATGCTGCCAGCCTCCAATATGCACAACAAGACCATGACCCCAGCAATGAACTACAATAACCAAACTATAAGCTATGGTAAGGGCTACATGCCCCAATATGTGCGGAATACATTGCAATTGAGAAATAAGGAAGCTTCTTTTTCGGAAATGGGGCGCTTGGCGGGAATACATAAAACGGATTGGAGTTGGGCACCCTTAATCGCAGACCTGGACAATGATGGCCTAAAGGATATTTTCATCACCAACGGATACGGCAGGGATGTTACAGACCTCGATTATACGGTATATTCCAAAGGATCCCTAAATCCTTATGCCACAGATTCCGTCCGGGCAATTCGGGCCTATGACGATATGAAAAAGCTCTCTCGGATCAACCTGCCAAATTATTTCTACAGAAACAAGGGCGATCTTTCCTTTGAGGATGTGACTACAACTTGGAGCCCGGCTCTCAATAGCATGTCCAACGGAGCTGTCTATGTGGATCTGGATGGGGATGGCGACTTGGACCTGGTTTCCAATAATATCAACAGTGAAGCCTATGTTTACAAAAATACCACCATGGAAAATAACCAGGAGAATGCGAATTATTTTACCGTGGGGCTCAAGGGCCCCAAATTGAACCCTGGCGGTATAGGGGCCGAGATTACTATATTTTGTGGGGATAGCATCCAAAAAACACAGGAATATCCCGTACGGGGATATCTTTCCTCTGTGGATTATATGCTCCATTTTGGACTGGGCAAAAGGAAAAACATTGACAGTCTTCGAGTGACATGGCCTGATGGCAAATCACAGGTCCTTAACGATATTGCCGCCAACAACCGAATTAATCTTTCCTATAAGGATGCCATAACAATGAAAAAAACGTTGTTGGCAACAAATAATACGTTATTGCGAAATACTACCGATGTGGTTTCACACATCGTACACAAAGAAAATGCCTATGTAGATTTCCAGAACCAGCCCTTGCTTCTTAAAATGCTCTCTAGGGAAGGGCCTGGATTGGCCGTTGGCGATGTCAACAATGATGGACGGGACGACGTTTTTATGTCCTCCGCGGTAAAGGACACCTCCCATATTTGGATACAGGGAGAAGATGGCACTTTTAAGAAAGGTCCCACTATGCCAAATTCTTGGAAATATGAACAGCAAGGGTGTATTATGGCCGATTTCAACAATGACACCAGGTTAGACCTATATGTAACGAGCGGGGGTAACGAGCTACCCTATCTACCTGATAATTATCAGGACCAGTTGTACCTCCAAAAGTCTGACGGATCTTTTTTGATTTCCGATGGATTGCCCGAAATTAATTCCAGCACTTCAACAGTAAATGCTGCGGATTATGACGAGGACGGTGATCTTGATTTATTTGTGGGATCTCGCTTGAAGCCGAACAACTATCCTGTACCAGATCGGAGCTATATTATGGAAAATACAAACGGTCATTTTAAGGATGTTACTGCGCAGGTCGCACCACGGATTACGGATATCGGCATGGTGACCTCCGCACTATGGACGGATTTCAATAACGATGGGCATTTAGATCTCATAGTGGTCGGGGATTGGATGGGGATTTTCTTCTTTGAAAACCAAAATGGAAAACTGAAAAACGTAACCTCCAAAAGTGGAATTCCGGGCCTTAGCGGCTTCTGGAACAGTATAAATGGTGCAGATTTTGACCAGGATGGAGACATCGATTATATAGTTGGGAACTTTGGGGAAAACACCGACCTTAAGGCCTCAAAGGAAGAGCCCTTGACTATTGTGGCAAAGGATTTCGACAAAAATGGAAAAATAGATCCCATAATTGGATACTATGTAGATGGGGTCAATTTTCCGTTGCCGTCCAGGGACGCTCTGATAACCCAAATTACGGCTATGAGAAAAAAATTTCCTTTTTATAAATCCTATGGCAAGGTCACCTTTGATCAAATGTTCACAAAGGAGGAATTGGAAGGTGCAATCCGTAAGAAAGCCGTTTGTCTCAAAACCATTTATATCGAAAACAAAGGTGGTGGCATCTTTTCCTATGAACCACTTCCCCCAGTGGCCCAAATGGCTCCGGTTTATGGTATTTCCATAGCAGATCTTAATGCCGACGGCCATTTGGATGTACTGCTTACCGGGAATAGAACGGACACCGAAACCTTAGGGGGCTCTATGGATGCTTCAAAAGGCACGGTTCTTTTAGGCAACGGAAAAGGAGAGTTCCAAGATGCTACAGTAGACGTGAGCGGATTTAATACCCCAGGCGATTCCCGGGGAACCGCACAACTCATGACCGATGAAGGTATGGATTTCTTGGTAGTGAATAACGATGCGGCCATGCAGTGTTTTACAATGAAACGCCACAACAAGATCATTCCTTTGAAACAGAACGATACCTATGCCATAATTAAACTTGACAACGGTACCACCTATAGACAGGAATTCTATTTTGGTTCCGGATACCTTACCCAAAATTCTCGAAGATTCCTGGTTCCTGATAATGCGGTTAAGGTCACTGTTTTTAATTCGAAAAATGTGAAGCGCAACGGCTTGAATGGAGTTTTAGCGAAGTAAACTATCGTGATTTCAACCTTAAGATTCCCGAAAGGTTCTGCCCCTCCTTCCCAATCCATCTCTCCTTGCTAGATGGTCGAAACTGCCCTTTTGCAATTCCGGTTGGGGAAAAATATAAAATTTCAATCTCTGTCCCTTCGGCCAAAATAAAACTTGCAAAATACACTCTTTAGCTTTGTGGGCTTCCCCTTTTTAGGACACCTTAAAGTTCGATAAATAATTATTATCCAGGTCAGATTTGATGAAGGATTTAAATCCTTCATCAAATCTGGGCATATATTCTTTAGGGGATTTGTTTCCTAGTGATTTATGGGGATGGTTGAAATTATAGTCTTCTTTCCAGTTATCGCTTATCTTTTGTAATTGATGTGTGCCATTAAAGTAGTAAGCATCTAATATATCTTCTCTAAAGTTCTTTTTACACCAGTTCATAAATGTTTTTGGGATAAACCCAAGGCCATTATCACATCTTACATACTTAGGTACTCCTATTTCCTCTTTTAGGCATTCAAGGGTTTCCACAACAGCTCTTGCTGGATACGATAGTCCTGCCTCGATAGCTAAGGCTTCCCGATCACAGTCGTCTATAACATTAAACACTCTAAGAAGCTTTCTACCATAAGTAAGAGCATCACTCATAAATCCTACTCCAGCACACATTGGGTCCTTCAGGGTGTTTCTAAAGGTTGTTTTACAGGTTTAACCTAACGCTTTTTTAAACTAAGCTTCATCTCGCGATATACTCGTAGCACTCGTTTCCTGTTCCATCTTAAGCCTTCACGACGGATTTTGTGGTAATACCCATCAAAACCTCTGGTGGGATAAGATTCCGCAAGTTCTGTTGGTTCATCAATAACTTCACAATCGTTTTTCTTGCTACCACATTGACCTACTTAACCCTACGACCTTACAGGCATGTAAAACAGGTATGGTAAACTCTTTGACAAGGTATTTGGCACGAACTCGCTTGTCGGAAGGCTTTGGAATTTTTTTGACAATATATCTTTTAGCATTTTATTGTCTAAACCAACATCAGCATACATTTGTTTGAGCTTGTTATTCTCTGTTTCAAGCTCTTGTTGTTCCATACCGCCGTATTTCTTATGCCAGTAATAAAATGTACTCTTGTCAATACCCGATTCTCTTGATATATCGCCTACGGATCTACCTTGTTGATCCTACTTGAGAGCCTCGATAATTTGACTCTCGCCAAATTTGCTGTTTCCCATTGTGACAGTTTGAATTTAAAATTAGTAAATTCGAATTCACAACTGTCCTGTTTTCAGGGAAGCCTACAATCATCAATAATAGAATCAAGGAATAGTACAGAATGGTAATAATGGTAACCTGCTTTTGATAAAATTTCGATTTGTCTTTCTGAAACTTCGTTGAAATAGTTTGCGAACAGCCTTGGGTAGTGTTTGTAAAAAAAAGAGGGATTTATCAACTTCGATATTTTGGTTTACCTTATTCATTTATAAAATCGATTTCCTTTTTCGTTAGCATAAATTTTATATTGTTAGATTTAGCTTTTTCCTTAACATTTTTATAGAATGGTTTTTTAAAGTCAAAATCGCTACTTTTTAATCTCTTACCTATCTCAGTTTTGTTAATCGATAGTCCTATATTAGAGTAGCCTGCGTCCTGCGTACTGAAAGAATTTCATTCTTTGGTTAAACTATGGATTTCAAATCCATAGTGGTTTATTATCACCCTCAATATAGACTTCCGTTTTCTTAATCCAGCCCATTTCATACCTCTTTTCCAGTTCTTCCAGTTGCACCTAATATCAGTATTTTCATTCGTAAATTCGGTTTTCTATATTGTTGCCATCGGTTGGGCTATGAGTAGTTGCGTGAATTTAGCAATAAATTCCGCAAGTACGCACCAAACTGAAAATCCGCAAGGATTTTCAGAAGTAGGCGGGTAGCAGCAATTACTTATAGCCAATGTTAGCAAAAGTTATTTTTTCGATTCAATATTCAAATCATCTATTTTATTTCCTATTTCATTAGAAAACTCGGCAGTTAAACTTATTGATTTTTTTAATTTGTCAATCAAATCTTCTAACTGGATTAGCAATTTTTTCTTTGCAATATTTATATCTTTTTGAATACGAGGAAGTGCTTCTACGCTTTCATAGAAAGAAATCATTGATTGAAGAGCTTCGGGTAAAGAACTTCGCAATCCGATTATCGATTCTTTAGCCTCTTCCAATTCGCTTACAGTGTCATCATTTTTAAAGTCATCAGTCAGATTTATTAAGTTGCTACCAGCCTTAATCGCGTCTTCGAAATTTGAATAATAAATTGGAATCTCAATTTTCAACCTATTTACGTAGTTATTAATTAATTTAGCTGTTCGCTTGAAAGTTTCACGAACTACTGATTTGTTTACGTTTGGTATTTTTGAAAGTCTTGTAATTTCATTAGCTTTCTTTGTGAGTTCTGCCCCAATCCATTCAGTTGATTCTGATATTTGGTTCAACGAGTTAAGCGAATTATGAATAAAATCTTCGAACATATCGCTATAATCTAACAAACCATATTCTTCCTCCAAATCAGTTGTTTCAACTACTTTCTTTTCAGATGTATTTCCTGCAGATTCTAATAGGTTAGTTATTCTTTTTGGAATATGTAGTCGTAGAAAATTTTTAAGATTTTCGCAAGTGTCAAAATCCCAATACAATACCTTTTTATTAGATAATGATTTTTTAAAATTTTCAATTTTAATTAATTCTGATGCATTTATTTCTTTCATTGACTTAGGAAGAGCGTCTTTAAAATAAAAGAGTACTTGAATTTTTTCCTTTTCCTTTTTGAACCTATCAAACGCTCTTAAAAATTCCTCTTCAGTTCCCGAACCTGCTTTTTCTGTTTGTGTACCAAACTTTTTCCACAGTAAACCAATAAAAATGTCATAGTCATTTCCTACATCATTGTTTATTATTTCTTGAGGGTGAATTTCAGAAATTCCAGGTGCTGAATGAGTTTCCCATTTTATCAACTCAATTATTATATTCTGTTTTGCTCCAAATGTCAAATTTAATTCCTTGGTTACCTCTTCAATTGCAATTCTTTCCTCTTCTAAATCAGAGGGCGAAGCGATGAATATTGAATATTTGGTTACTTTTTTTGCCATTTGTTTTTCATAATTTTTGCTAACAATGTAATATACACAATTTTATATAGCCGTACTATATATATCGAACCAAGATAAGAAAATCGATTGTAATGGTTGTTTCTAAAGTAAAGGATATCAGTTATATAAAAGTTTGTAAACGACTACAAACGGTTACAAGCGAAAGTAAGTGGTTCGTAACCGAATAACATGGGTATACCACCCTAGGTTTGCAGTGTCGGGTCAAGGAGGCTCGATAGTATTAACTGTTTAAACGTAAAATCATATATTATGAACGCACTTAGAAACAAAGTACAGTTGATTGGTAATTTGGGCAATGACCCAGAAATCATAAACCTGGATGGTGGTAGCAAATTGGCCAAGTTCCCAATCGCCACCAATGAGACCTACAAGAACGCCAAAGGGGAGAAAGTAACCGATACCCAATGGCACAATGTAGTAGCTTGGGGGAAGACGGCAGAGATCGTAGAGAATTTTTTAACGAAAGGCAATGAGGTCGCCCTGGAAGGAAAGTTGACACATCGCTCCTATGAGACCAAGGAGGGCGAAAAACGATACATTACGGAAATCCGTTGCAATGAATTGCTCATGTTGGGGAATAAATAGGGGATAATATAAAAAAGCCCCACTACCAAGTGGGGCTTTTTTTATGTCGTAATCCCTATAGGACAAACGATATTGGATCCTAATCGAAACCGTATGGCCTGCATTTCCAAGGAATTAAAAACTGATGAAGATTATTAGGCGACTTCCCGAAATAGGTCAAAACACGGGCATTTTTTACATCGTTTCGATTCCTTTTTCCTGTATTTGTTGCAACACTTGGTTTTTAGGGTAACGGAAGTATCGACAAAAGTGGACTTCCTTTGTTTCCCCTTGGGTTTTCCCAACTCTTTTTTTTCCGTTTTTTTCCGCCCTTTTTTATTCTTGCCCATGAAGATGCTATCGCATATAGGACAAAAATACTATTTTAATTAAATCTAAATATGTTTGGACATTGATTCTTTTAGGGCATGTCATTGGCGACACTATTGGCAGTGATCTGCTGCACATCCCTATCGAAAAGATAAAGTCCGCCCTTATCGTTGCCAATAAGGTTTATCTTGTCCAAGATAGTCCTGGCAAGTGCTTCTTCCTCGATTTGTTCGGCCACATACCATTGTAAGAAGTTGTGGGTGGCATAATCCTTTTCCTGAAGTGTGGTATGAACAAGGTCATTGATGCTGTTCGATACCATGATCTCATGTTCCAATAATTCCTGGAACATCTTTTGGAAGGTGCCGAAATCCAATTTTGGGGCCTTAAGGGTAGATACCTTGGCGTGTCCTCCACGTTCGTTTACATATTTCACCAATTTGAGCATATGCATGCGTTCCTCGTCCGATTGGTCGTACATAAAGGTAGCAATACCCTCCAGACCTTTCGTTTCGGCCCATGAGGCCATTGATAAATATACTTGGGACGATTCTGCCTCAATCTGTATTTGTTTATTGAGTGCTTTTTCTAATTTTTCCGATAACATAAATATACCTTTGGTTAATCAATCGCGAAATTACGTAATTCTAAGGTAAATAAAGGGCGAGCCTTGTATTTTGTGTGATTAAAAATGGGCTATGACCCCTATCTGCCCTGGTGCGAAAGTAAGGTTCCAACTTACAAGCTTGCTTTTGGTGTTGTATTTTTCGTCATACTTGGTGTCCAGATAACGATCGATAGCCTCTACGGTGAATATGCTTATGGCGGTGCTTAAAGCCACATCGCTGAGCCAATGCTGGCCATCCCATACACGGGAGATCCCGGGAATCATGCCCACTGTATATATACCTGCCTTGACCCATGGGTTCTTGAACTGTTTGCCAATGGCATAGGCATTGGTAAATGCCATCATGGCATGGCCGGAGGGGAAGGAGTGGTAGTTCCTATTGGGGTTGAACGGATCAAAGGTGTCTTTTGATTTTCCACTTATGGGGCGTGCCCTTCCTGCCAAGGATTTCATGATCTGTTGTAATAAGCCTGTTGCCGATGTGGAAGCGATAAGGAGTACCCCTGTTCTGCGTAATTTCTCGTTCTTGGAGAAGAGACCGGTAAAATAAACCCCGGCAGTGACCGTATAGTTGTTTTCAGGATTGCCTATGAACTCACCATAATCCCGGATGAAACCAGGGACATTGTGCCTGCGATCCCTAAAGAACTTAGAGGTTTGGTCATCAAAAAGGTATAAGAACCCTATGCTTCCGGCCACTGCCCCCGCAGTCTGCCATTGTTGGCCCTTCCAATGCAGTGGTCTGGTATAGGCATAACCGATACCCGTAAACATATTGGCGGCATCATAGGTGAACAATTGCCAATTGTTCTTCGTGGGCTTACCGGGAAGATCTTGGCCTACCGAGATTATTGAAATGAGTGTAAATATCAGGGTTGCTATATTCTTCATGAACATGGGTTGCAATTGGATTTAAAAATAAGGATTTTTATTTTTTTCGGAAAATATGTTATTTGTGCAAGGCCAATTGGATTCGTTTCCGTGGTACATCGACCTCTAGGATTTTTACGATGATCTGCTGGTGCAAGTGTACATGTTCGTTCACATCCTTTACAAAGGAGTCCGAGAGGTTCGAAATATGTATAAGGCCACTTTCCTTGATTCCGATATCCACAAAACAGCCAAAATTGGTAATGTTGTTCACGATGCCCGGAAGTAGTTGTCCGGCCTGTAGGTCGGTAATGGACCTTATGTTTTGGTCAAAGGTGAAGACCTTGGCTTTTTTTCGGGTGTCCAGGCCTGGTTTCTCCAATTCCTTTACGATATCCTTCAAGGTGAAAAGCCCAACGTCCTCTGTGCAATATGCATTCAGGTCAATGCCCTTCAATAGCTGTTTGTTCCCGATCAGTTCGGATACATTTTTGCCCAGATCCTTGGCCATTTTCCCTACAATACCATAACTTTCAGGGTGTACGGCGGAGTTGTCCAACGGGTTTTTGGCGTGTTTGATACGGAGGAAAGCGGCACCTTGCTCAAAGGCCTTGTCCCCCAAACGGGGAACTTCCTTAATGGCAGCCCTACTATCGAAAGGGCCTTGTTCGTTTCTGTAGGCAACAATGTTTTCGGCAAGTTTAGGGCCAATGCCCGAAACGTAGCTTAAAAGGGGAATACTTGCCGTATTGATATTGACCCCGACCGAATTCACGCAACTTTCCACCACCGTGTCCAATGAGGTCTTTAATTTGTTCTGGTCCACATCGTGTTGGTATTGCCCCACACCGATAGATTTCGCATCAATCTTGACCAATTCGGCCAAGGGATCCGATAAGCGTCTACCGATCGAGACCGCACCACGTACGGTCACATCATAATCAGGAAATTCATCCCGTGCGATTTTGGAGGCGGAATAAATAGAGGCACCGGCCTCACTTACCACAAAAACCTCGATAGGGTTCCTGAACTGGACCCGTTTTATAAGTCGTTCGGTTTCCCGCGATGCCGTACCATTACCAATGGCGATCGCCTCGATCTTATAGGCATCTACCAGGGAACTTATTTTCTTGATCGCCCCTTTGCTGTCATTCCTTGGTGCATGGGGGTAAATGGTCTCATTATGTTCCAGTTCGCCCTGTGCGCCAAGACAGACCACCTTACAGCCCGTTCTAAATCCCGGGTCAATGGCCAATATGCGTTTCTCCCCTAGGGGAGCCCCCAATAATAGTTGTTTTAGGTTTTTGGAGAATACCTGAATGGCCGAATCATCGGCTTTTTCTTTCGCCTTTTTCAAGGTCTCGTTGGATAAGGAAGGGAATAGCAGGCGTTTAAAGGCATCTTGAATGGCCAACTTTATCTGGGGGGTACACGCATTGTTGCTTTTTATAATTCGGTCTTCGATTTTTTGAAGGGCCCGGTCGGTGTCGATTTCGATTTTCATGCGAATGAAGCCTTCATGTTCGGCACGTAGGATGGCCAACAGGCGATGCGACGGACAACGGCCAAGCGCTTCGTTCCACTCAAAATAATCCCGGAATTTCTGGGCTTTTTCATCTTCTTTTTTGGTGGAAATGACCTTGGTGGTAATCTGTGCGGATTTATCCAGTTGGCATCGTATCTGATTCCGTATGTCGGTGCGTTCATTGATCCATTCCGCGATAATATGGCGGGCGCCCTCAAGGGCCTTGTCCTCATTTTGGACGGTATCGCTTAAAAAGCGCGAAGCTTCGTATTCGATTTCATCACTGCGCTGTGCCATGATGATCTTGGCCAAAGGTTCCAATCCGTTTTTACGGGCCGTCTCGGCTTTGGTGTTCTTCGACTTTTTAAAGGGTAGGTAAATGTCCTCCAATGTGGTCAGGTCACCAGCGGCCTTTATCCTATCACGAAGTTCCGGACTCAGGGCTTCCTGTTCCCCCAAAGCCTTTATGATGGTGGTCTTGCGCTTTTCCAAGGCCTCGAACTGTGCCTTGTAGGTGACAATGTCACCGATTTGGACCTCATCAAGATTTCCGGTCCTTTCTTTTCGATAGCGGGAAATAAAGGGTATCGTACAATCTTGGTTCAAAAGACCGACCGTGTTCCGAACTCCTTTTTCAGGAAGTTGGGTGTACTTTACGATGTAGGGGATAAGTTGCATTTTTCTTTTATGTTGGGATTTGGATGTCCTGTCGAGTACGGTCCCGAATCTTGGTCAGTAGGCTTATGACCTGAATGGGTTGTACTCGGATATTTACCAATAGTTATGTTCACAATCTGCCAAGACCAACCTTATGCCATCCTTTTTTGATGCCCATTGGGGCACAATAAGATATCGTAAGCTTGAAATCAGGTCTCGACTGCATTTGATTTGACATTGTAAGGAAACCTAACTTATTGTCGACCCATTTTCAACACCGTCCCCATCGGGGTTGACAAAAACCAACTTGCCTTCGGCGTTTTCGGTCATTAGGATCATGCCCTCGCTTTCAACGCCACGAAGTGCCCGTGGGGCCAAATTGACCAATACAATGACTTTCTTGCCTACGATCTCTTCCGGGGTAAAATTTTCCGCAATGCCTGAGACGATCGTACGGGTATCCAATCCGGTATCTACCTTGAGTGTCAATAATTTTTTTGCCTTGGCCATTTTTTCGGCTTCTATGATAGTGCCTACCCGCATGTCGAGTTTTGAGAAATCATCGAAGGTAATGGTGTCCTTTTGTGGTATAAGTTCCTTTTTGTTGGTCATGGCTGAAGAGTTGGTTTCCTTGGTCGCCTCCAATTTGTCCAATTGTGCCTGTATCTCATGGTCCTCCACTTTCCTGAAGAGTAGTTCTGCTTTGTTGATCTGATGTGCTGCCGGCAAAAGGGTCTCTTTGGTGGCGACATCCTTCCATCCGTTTTCGATACCAGCTTCCGAACCGATATTCAGGATGTGTTTCAGTTTATGGGAAGTAAACGGCAAAAAGGGTTCGCCCAATACAGCCAATCCTGTTGCAATCTGTAGTGCGACGAACATAATGGCCTGTACCCGTTCCCCATCTTGTTTTATTACTTTCCAAGGTTCCTCATCGGCCAGGTATTTGTTGCCCAATCGTGCTAGGCCCATCAGTTCCTGGCCAGCTTCCCTAAAACGGTAACGTTCAATCGAACTTGCGATCATCTCGGGGTATTTCCTTAATTGTTCCAAGGTTTCCTTATCTACTTGTGAGAATTCGGACGCACTGGGAACAATGCCTTCATAATATTTATTCGTTAGGACAACGACGCGGTTTATAAAGTTCCCGAGTATGGCTACCAGTTCGTTGTTGTTTCTGGCCTGGAAATCCTTCCAAGTGAAATCATTGTCCTTGGTTTCAGGCGCATTGGCTGTTAGGGTGTACCGCAATACATCCTGCATATCGGGAAAATCCTCTAAATACTCATGCAGCCATACCGCCCAGTTCTTCGAGGTGGAGAGTTTGTTGCCTTCCAAATTCAGGAACTCATTGGCCGGTACATTGTCGGGAAGGATATATCCGCCGTGGGCCTTTAGGATACTTGGGAAGATGATGCAATGGAAGACAATGTTGTCCTTGCCTATGAAATGTAGTAATTTGGTGTTTTCGTCCTTCCAATAGGGTTCCCAGTCCTTGCCTTCCCGTGCTGCCCATTCCTTGGTAGATGAAATATAACCGATAGGGGCATCGAACCAAACATAGAGTGCTTTGCCCTCGCCCCCTTTGACCGGTACGGGAATACCCCAATCCAGGTCACGGGTTACGGCCCTGGGCTTTAGCCCGTCATCGATCCAACTTTTGCATTGGCCATAGACGTTGGGTTTCCAATCTTTTTTATGGCCCTCAAGAATCCATCCCTTAAGAAAATCCTCATAGCGGTCCAAGGGTAGGAACCAATGTTTGGTCTCTTTGGTGGTTGGCACTGAACCTGTGATAGTCGATTTAGGGTCGATAAGATCGGTTGCATTCAAGGTAGAGCCACAATTCTCGCATTGGTCCCCATAAGCTTCCTTATGGCTGCATTTCGGACATGTGCCGACCACAAAGCGATCTGCCAAGAACTGTTTGGCTTCCTCATCGTACAATTGCGCCGTGGTCTCTTCGATAAAATCGCCTTGCTCGTATAGTTTTATAAAAAAATCGGAAGCCGTTTTATGGTGAATCTCCCGCGAAGTTCTAGAGTAGTTGTCGAAAGTGATACCGAATTCCTGAAACGACTTACGTATGATACCGTCATACTTGTCAATGACTTCCTTGGGGGTAATGCCTTCCTTCTTCGCTTTCATCGAAATGGCCACCCCATGTTCGTCACTTCCACAAATAAAGGCCACATCCTTACCCTGTAGTCTTTGGTATCTGGCATAGATATCGGCAGGGACATATACTCCTGCCAAGTGTCCGATATGTATGGGTCCATTGGTATAGGGCAATGCCGCGGTAATGGTATATCGGGACGGGTTTTTCGTACTATCTGTCATCAACTTTCTGGATTAGATGACAAAAATACAGATTTTGATGGGAGATTCCCCTATCCCTATGGAATTGTGTTGTGTCACGGGCAATGGCAATTGCGTTTTTATGTACAGATCGATTCTTAAAAAAGCCCCTTTTTCACATAGAATCAGGAGCCTTGATAAAAAGTGGGTCTTGTTTAAGCGATCATCACCGATTTGCTCATTTTTTGGTTCTGTACATCAATGCGATAGATATACTTACCCGTTGACAGGTAATTTGGCATTCTTTCCCTGATATTTATTTCTGTGGAGCCTTCGAACATCATCTCGTTGAAGATGGTCCCTACATTTTGTCCAAGAATATTGTACAATTGTATATCCACATGGGCACTAAAGGGCATTTCCAAGTAGATATGCGGTGTACTGTCCGTAGGGTAAAAAGGTTTGTGTACGATAGCATCCAGCAAGTTGGGGTCAAAGGGTGTATCCGGTGTAGGCCCCGTCGTTGGCAGGGTAGGGTCCCCATCGCTATAAGTGATATCCGGAAAATCAATACCACTACAGTTGAACCCAAGGTTTACAGGTGAATAAGGGTAGTCCAATAAATGTCTTTCCACCAAAGGAATATCCACACATAGCCATTCGGCAAGAACGGTGGCATAGAGATTTCTAAAGTCCATCGTATATTCGAGGTTGCCACGCCCATCGGGGTTGTCCAAAGCAGGATGTTCACCAACAAAGGCACTACCGTTCAACCCGGAACCAAAGAAAAGTGTCGGTGCTGCCTTTCCATGGTCGGTACCATTGGAACCATTTTCGAAAATCCGTCTACCGAATTCGGAAAAGGTCATACTCAATACCTTATTGTCCTGTTGTGTGAAGGCGATATCATCATAAAAATTATCGACGGCCACGGATAAGTTGGTCATTAAACGTTCATGGGCCACGGGCTGGTTGCCATGGGTATCGAAGCCACCCATAGAGATCATATAGACCTTTGTGCCTAAATTACCTTTGATCAACCTTGCTATAATGGCCAATTGCCTGGCGAATTCGTTGTCTTGGTATTCTACTTGGTTCTGTCCACGTAGATAAGCCTCATGTATTATTCCTGCATATTCATTTGTCACATTCGACACCCCCCTTAGGAACCTGATCTGGTCAGAATACATACAATCGTCAAAAAGGGAATCATCTACGGAATATTGCAATCCCGTTTCCGCTATCTGCTGTAATTGATCGACATTATTGGTCACAAAGGCATAATTGGTCTCCTCCCCTTCAAAAACAAGGCTGCCATAGTTTCCTACCTGTAATGCAGCGGGGCCATCAGTTGGTCTACTTCCAGGGAGGTCGGACACATAATCGGGGTATAGGTGCTCAAAATGCCTGCCCATCCAACCAGTATCTATATCGGAGAACCCAACATCGGTACTGCCAAAGACGTCCGTACCGGTGAAATGGGAGAGACTCTGGTTCTCATATCCTACACCATGTACCGCCTTAAACTGGCCATCGCCCCACATAGACTCCAAAGAGCCCATATAGGAAGGCACCCCGAATTCATCGGTAAGTTTCAATACCTTACTTTCAGGGATATAGATATTGGGTCTTGCATTGGCATAAGAATCATATTGTTCTATTGGGATAACCGTGCTTAATCCGTCATTACCGCCGTTCAACCTGATAAGTATAAGGATATTATCGGTCTCGGCAGCAGCAATGGCAGCGGTCAAGGGGGATGGGGCAGAGGCGGTCAATAAATTTGTCCCCAATACCATTGATCCAGATCCAGCTATTCCCAGTGCCTGTAAAAAGGAACGTCTGCTCCATACTTTATGTTCATGGTCATGGCCCTCATGTTCTAAGCCTTTAAATGGAGTTTTGTCGTGGGTATCACACATAGTGCAGGTTTTATTTTAGTTGGAATTCTGGTTGTCTTGAAAGGTGGAGTAGAAGTAGATGCACTTGTGAGGGCACGGAGGGGTATATGTTCAAAACCCATTGGGAAGATCCGCCATCCACAAAATCAGGACTGTAATATGAGGTGGGGATCTCGGAAATAGTAAATGCGGATAGTGCATTGTCGAATTGTTCCGTTGTATACATGCCTTTGGGGGTGATCTTGTCCACGATAGCGGTCACTACGACCTCAGGATTGCTGGTGCCACTATTAGCGGGGCCAACAGCGTTGATGGCAAATGCCCTGAATTCTTCTGGGTTGTCCTGATATAGCCCATTGATGATGGCTTCCATAGTAAGCCAACGGCCGATCATAAAATGGGTGTTTATCCAAGACCTGTTACGCTGCCATCCTTCAACCTCGATAGGGTTGAACAACTTTTGCCCCAATAGGCCACTATAATTGACTATACTCGATATAGTGGTGTCGGAAAAGGTAAGGCTGGTTTCGTTTAGGAAGTTCAAATAAACATCAAACGGACTTTTTATGATTACCCCGATAGCCTCATCATCAAAGAAATGTTGGCTTTTGAAAAGTTGGGATAGAACTGGGGCAAGTTCAAAATTATTCGAAATGAACGTACTGGCCATACCATCGATGATAGCCTGGGCATTGTTCGCATCGTCACTCGAATCTGGGTGAACGAAAAACTCATAAAGTTTACGGCAAATGAAATCGGCCACCTGGGTGTCACGTTGTCCAAAAAGAATGTCGACAACATCGTCATACCCCCAATTACCTGTTTGCCCAAAAATGGTCTTTGGGCCAGTATCTGCTTTCCCGGGGTCAAATGTAACAGGCTCACACCCGATTTCACCCCGCTCAACATATCCTGTAAATGCCCTTGCGGTTTCGATTATATCCTCTTCGGTATAACCATTGCCGTCCCCGAGTGTGAAAAGTTCATAAAGCTCACGGGCATAGTTCTCATTTGGACTATCACCGTTATTGTAAACGCCATCCAGATAGTAGAGCATGGCCTCGGTCAATCCGATCTCCCTGACAAAGGTCCTGAAATTCCCGATAGAATTGCGTTGTAGGCAGTTGATATAATGATAAAGAAAGGAACTACAGTCGTACACAGTAAGTTGGGTCACAAAATGGTTGCTCCAAAAGAAACTTAGGCGGTCCCTTAAGTTGTTGCTGAGCATGGCATTGGTGTAAGTCAGCCCCCATTCGTTTATTTGGTCTGTACGCATTTGTCCGGCCACTTCATCATCGGCAGGGTAGTTGCCATTGTTCCAATCGCCCCAAGTAGGTGCTGGGGTCGGTGCCATGTTGATCGCTTGGTTTATAAGGTCGTCGACCAAAGCACCCGCCGACTGTCCAACAGCTTGGTCAATAGTTTCGACCGAGGCACTAAACCCAAGTCTTCTGTACAAGTGCGCTGCCTTGGATTTATCCAAAGGAGCGGTGTACGGCGCTAATGTAGATGTATTACAATTAACGAAGTATTCCATAGTAATTTAGGCTTTAAGAACGTTCATGTGTGTAAGGGGCAAATTCTTAACGTCTAAACAAATAGGATATTATGTAAAACCAAGTATTTTCGCCGTTAAGCACTTCAAATAACGATTACACAGTCTAAAAAGACGATAAAAATCATATATTTTCGATGAAATGCGATTTTTTAGGTAATATCTTAATAATTATAGTATGGGTAGGCATAATGAATTTGGAAAGGAAGGGGAGCAGATCGCTGTGGATTTCTTGATTGGAAAAGGGTACGCCATTAAGTATAGGAACTACCGTTACCTAAAGTCGGAAATTGATATTATAGCACAAAGGGACGATATTCTCGCAATAGTGGAGGTACGTTCCAGAAGTACCGATTTTATCGTCAATATAGCGGAGACCATTACCAAGAAAAAGATAGATTTATTGGTACAGGGGGCAGATCATTATGTTACGGAACATGATTTGGATGTCGATGTTCGCTTTGATGTTATTACTATCCTGAAAAACAAAAAGGTCTTTAAGGTCGATCATTTGGAAGGTGCTTTTTACCATTTTTAAATTTATCCCGTGCAATTTGTTTTATATGTAACAATATGTTATATTTGTAGGAACAAGTTTGTTTATGAAAACAATATCATCCGTAGTTGAAGAGTATATCAAAAAGAAACCTTTTCTTCAAAGTGCCTTGGCCCAGGGTATTATAAACCTAACATCCCTTTCGAGAATCGTTAAGCCGGAAATCGAGGAGCAATTGGGTAAGGATGTCCGGAACGGGGCCATTGTAATGGCCTTGAAGCGATTGTCCGATGACTTGGAGTTTAGGGCGACCCACAAGATTATCAAGGTCTTGAAGAATATCGGGGAAATCACGGTGCGATCTTCACTCACCGATTATACTTTTTTGGCATCTGAGACCATCTTGACCCAGCAAGCCAAACTATTGGAGAAGATACATTCCAACCAAGATGTGTTCTATACGTCATCGAGAGGGGTTAATGAGATGAATATCGTGATTAGCAATATAATGGATGACACCGTGGAGAGTCTATTCAAAACGGAACGCTGTACCCAAAAGGCGGACAACTTATCCTCGATAACCGTAAAACTCCCCACCGAGAATATCTCGGTGCCGGGAATCTACTATTTCATCTTCCAACGATTGGCTTGGGAAGGGGTACTGCTTTATGAGGTTATTTCCACTACCAATGAGTTTACGATCATCGTGAACGATGATCAGGTCGATATCGCCTTTAAGACCATTAAAGACCTTAAAACCTTATAAGGGTCTATTCGTTTTCCAGAAATTCCACGATTTCCTTGTCGTTATCAGGTTTGGCGATGATTTTTTTGTCCTTGTCCAAAACAAAGTAGGTAGGGGTCTTATGGATGTTGTAGGTCTTGGCATATGCACTTTGCCATTTGCCCAATGCTATGGCGTGTTCAAAAAGGGGTAAATGTGCCGACTCCTTTTTCCAGGTCGTATCATCGTTCTCAAGTCCGACCGCGATAACTTTTACGGTACTGATGCCCTCCAGTTCTTTATGCAATTTGGGAAGTTCCTTTAGACAGTGGCCACAAGTACTGCTCCAAAAGGCAAGCACATAGTTTTCAGATTCTTTCAGGCCACTTAATGTTCGTGGCACATCGTCTTTCCTCCATTTGATCTCGGGGGCCAATGCCCCTACCCGTAATCTATTGTGTACTTCTATTTGGTCGATTATGTCCTTGTTGTTCGTTGTCGATGCAAGCTTTTTTAAATAAGTATCATTGATATAGTCAGCGGTCAGGTTCAGAGTGCTTGCGGAAGCCTGTGTCCATAGACTATAGAAAAGATGCATTTTATAAATGTCATCGACAGTTTCCAGTTTTTTATTGATGGTGTCGACATTATGGTTCATGACCTTCTGTTTTTCCGTATCGCTCATTGGCTTTAGGGGTAATGCCGTAAAGACATAATTGATCATCTTGTCCGTCAAGAACCCTGAGGCCTGTAAAATGGGGTTGTCAAAGTCCAAGGCATCGAAATAATGCGCTTTCTTTTTGTTTACGTATGTTGCCACTGATTCTGTTTCCGTGGGAACGTAAGGTCTGTTGTTCTTGATGAAGTTATGGGCCATGGTCCCTTCCGTTCTTTTTTCATAAGTGTCCTGGGTGCTTTGTAGCTGTTCTGCCAGGGCCTTGAATTCTTTTTTATTGGTGCTCCCACCCGTATAGTAATTCGTGAGCTGTTGTTCCAGATCGGTGATTTTCTTGAAGTAGGTATTAAAGAGTATGTTCTCTTTAGAGGTAAAGAACGAGACCCCGTTTGTGGCATCGAAGGTAAGCGTGATGTCTTCCTTTCCGTTATAGATGACGTCAAAATAAAATTGTTCCTGGGGCACGGCATACACCAGTCTATAGGTTCCTGGGAAGGAATTTTCAGGAATCTTCAAACTGAACACCCCATTCTTAACGGCCGTATCGGCTACATATGTTTGCGTACCCGGTTTCAGGCGATAGGCAATCAGCCATTTGTAATCCTTGGCTGGTGAGAACGTTCCGGAAATGGTGTGTTGCGCATGTAGGGGCATTATGGCAAGGGCAATTATAAATAGTAGTTTTTTCATAAGTCAGGTAAAATCAAAAATCAGTCCAAATTACAAATTAACATATAGATATTGTACGGACAATAGGTGGAATTTTTTAATCATGTATAATCGGTTCTTTCAGTCGTACCAAAGGCGGTTGGCAACATTCCGTAGAGTTCCCTACCTCTATTTTTGAGGTGCCATGGATTTTTATGGTCGATTTGATAAAGTCCGATTTGTCGGCCTTGTAGATGTTGTCCACGTATTTTTGGGGATTCCGGTCAATGTACGGGAACCAGGTACTATGTATCTGTATCATAATGCGATGTCCTTTTTTAAAGGTATGCAATACATCCTGTAAACGAAAAGCAACATCCGTTGGTTGGTTGGGTACAAATGGCTCGGGGCTGTCGAATCCGTTTCTGAACCTTCCCCTGAAAACCTCGGACCGTACCAGTTGTTGGTATCCCCCCATGATGATATTTCCTGGATTATGCCCATAATTAGGATGGTCATTGGGGTAAACGTCAATGAGCTTAACGATAAAGTCGGCATCCGTACCGGTCATGGATACCTTGAGTTTTGAATATATCTCCCCGGCAAAAACCATGTTTTCCGAAAGTATCCCGGATTCAAAGGTAAGCACATCGGGTCTTCGGGATGCTTGCCTTTGGTCGTCGGACATGAATCGTCTGGGGGTAATGGTAAGACCTTCTATCTGTGAGGTATAGGGTACCGGTTTGTTAGGGTCACTGGTGTATTCGAAAGAAGCGTCCCCGTTTGTGGGCTCATTGATCGATAGTTGTCCGTTTTCCCCGAAATAGAGACTAATGGGCGCTGTGTCCCTAGGGGGCCATGTATCGAAGGTCTTCCATTTTTTCAACCCTGTATCGTACATATAGGCTTCGGGAAGGGGCTCGATTACTTCATCCTTTAGATAATGCGCAAAGAATTTCCGTTCTATTTCCCTTTGGTAAAATGTTGAGATACTGTCCCCAAAATAAATATGGTTATGTATGCTCTTGCCTTTTTCCTTGGACCAGCCACCATGTTCCCACGGGCCCATTACTATGGTGTTTTTAGCCTTGGGACTCGTTGCCTCAATGGTTTTGTATATGTTCAACGGGCCATAAAGATCTTCGGCATCGAACCAGCCGCCAACGGTCATTACGGCATGTTCTATGTTCTTTAAATGCGGAAGTATGTTTCTTTTTTGCCAAAACCCGTCATAATTGGGGTGGTCGACCGTTTGTTTCCAAAAGAAATTGTCGTAATGGTATTTTTCGGTAATGTTTTTGAGTGGGCCCAACCGCAAATGAAAGTCGTAACCATCTGCTGGGGGGTCGCTATAAAACCGTTGTAACTTGTCTATATACCACGGGTCCCGCGTAAGGCTGTTTTTTTGATAACCGAAAACAGCATATGCGGCGGTGTAACTCTGTAGGTATGTGCCTTGATGGTGAAAGTCATCAAAGAAAAAGTCCGCAATGGGAGCCTGTGGCGATGAGGCCTTAAGGGCCGGGTGGGCATCGGGCAATGCGGCAGCGGTATAATAGCCCGGATATGAAATACCGTACATCCCGACCTTGCCATTATTTCCCTTGATATTTTTAACCAGCCAGTCAATGGTATCCCATGTGTCCGAACTTTCGTCGATATCGTCCTTGTTCCTGCGATTGTTCCCCGGGATATTGGGGCGCATATTGTCAAAGGTTCCGCTGGACATATATCTGCCTCGAACGTCTTGGAAAACGAGGATGTAACCGTCTCTCACCAGATATTCGGGAGGGTATTTGTTTACTTGGTAATCAGTGTATCTAGAGGCATTGTAACATGTGCGGTTTAGTAATATAGCCGTTTTTTCCGAGAGGTTTTTCGGGGTGTAGACCACAGTGAAAAGTTCCACACCATCGCGCATGGGAATACGGTATTCCTTTAGGTCGTAATGCCGGCGTACATAGAGCGAATCACTTTGTGCATAGGAAACATTTGCGATAAGGGTGATTGTAAGGGAGAAAAGCAGTTTTGACATGGCTTGGTAATTGATTTGACCGTAAGGTAAACATTTTAGGCCATTAAGGTATGGTCGTGCCTTGGCTTTTACTTTAAAAAGGAGCATACCTTATTTTAGTGTTTGGATTTCGATACGAAGCATAAGATAGGTCAATGGAGGGTGCTATTTTTTGGTCGTATATTATGTTTTCTGTTCCATACCGATAAAGGAATAAACTTCTGATAATAGGTCCGATTCCTTCCAATGTACAAATCCATCGGAAATCGCTAATTCATCCAGAATACCGACCAACATTGTCTTCTTGTCCTTCGGCATTTTGCGTAATATCAATTTTGCCTGTTCCTGGGTGATGTTCCGTGCCTGTAGGATGAAGTTGCTATCGAACCCAATATGTGGCATCATCCCGCCCAAGGCATCCAATTCACCTTTATGTACGGTGCCATCGGCCCATATGACAGAGTCCATGGCATGTACAATGGCTAATTTCTCGGCTAGGGTGAAAACTGTATTCGGATTATTCATGGTTTTTTTGGATATTGGCTGTGTTTTACAAACGTAGTCATGGTTGATGCAAGGCAGCTGGTTTTCGTTGCTTTATGATCGTCGAAAGGGGACAGGGTCCTTAGGGCCTTGTCCACAGAAGTTATTTTATCGAACACCAATAATAACCGGAGTCCGTTTCGGGTCTCCTTTTCCCCCATCTTGCATATATGTGCGTTGGTCTGTACAAATTGCAGTACTTGGGAGAATTTGGCACTTTGGTAAAAATCCGATTGTTGGTCGGAGATAAAATAACCTATCAATTTACCTTTCTTCATGACTATTTTTTCAAGACCGATACCATTGGCGATCCATTTTACACGGACCGAATCCAATAGATCGGCGACCTGTATGGGCAATTCGCCGAAACGATCGACCAGTTGTGACTCGAACTTCTGTAGACCCTCTTCTTCCTTGATCGAGTTAAGTTCGGTATAGAGGTTCAACCTTTCCGTAATGTTATTGATGTAATCGTCCGGGAACAGCAATTCAAAATCAGAATCTATCTGGGTGTCCTTTACATACACCTTTTCATGTTGGCCCCCTACCTCTTCATACAATTCCTTGAACTCATTTCCCTTGAGTTCCTCTATGGCCTCCGCTAGGATTTTCTGGTAGGCATCAAAACCGATTTCGTTGATAAAGCCACTCTGTTCCCCTCCCAGGATATCACCGGCACCACGGATTTCCAGATCTTTCATCGCGATATTGAAACCGCTCCCCAATTCGGTAAATTCCTCGAGTGCCTGTATTCTTTTACGGGCCTCGGTGGTCATGGCATCATATGGTGGGGTGATAAAATAACAGAAGGCCTTTTTGTTGCTACGGCCCACACGGCCCCGCATTTGGTGCAAGTCGCTAAGTCCGAAATTATTGGCGTTATTGATGAATATGGTATTGGCATTTGTAACGTCCAGGCCACTTTCAACGATTGTTGTGGAAACAAGCACATCGAATTCCCCATTCATGAAAGCGAGCATTAAGGCCTCCAGTTTCTTGCCTTCCATTTGCCCGTGGCCGATACCTATTTTGGCATCGGGCACCAAGCGTTGGATCATACCGGCCACTTCTTTTATGTTCTCGATCCGGTTATGGATGAAGAACACCTGTCCACCACGTTGTGTTTCATAGATAATGGCATCGCGGATGGTTTCTTCCCCAAAACGTACAACATGGCTTTCGATAGGGTACCTGTTGGGAGGCGGGGTGTTGATGACCGAAAGGTCACGTGCCGCCATTAAGCTGAATTGAAGGGTGCGTGGAATGGGTGTTGCGGTCAATGTGAGTACATCTACATTCTCCTTGATCGCTTTTAGCTTGTCTTTTACGGAAACCCCGAACTTTTGCTCTTCGTCAACGATCAATAGCCCCAGATCTTTGAATTTTACATTCTTGCTTACGAGCTGATGGGTGCCGATGATGATATCGACCTTCCCATTTTCCAATTTATCGAGGGTGTCCCTTTTTTCCTTGGCAGTTCTAAACCGGTTGAGGTAGTCGATGTTTACAGGCATTTCCCTTAAGCGTTCCGAGAAGGTCTTGTGGTGCTGAAAGGCCAGAATGGTCGTAGGGACCAGAATGGCTACTTGTTTGCCATTGTCCACGGCCTTGAAGGCCGCACGAATGGCGACCTCGGTCTTTCCAAAACCAACGTCCCCACAGATAAGGCGATCCATGGGCCGTTCACTCTCCATATCCCTTTTTACATCTTCTGTGGCCTTGCTTTGGTCGGGGGTGTCCTCATAGATAAAGGAAGCCTCCAGCTCCAGTTGCATATAACTGTCAGGGCCATACTGAAATCCTTTTTGCAGTCTTCGCTTCGCATAGACCTTGATTAGGTCGAATGCGATCTTCTTTACCCTTGATTTGGTTTTCTGTTTTAGTTTTTTCCAAGCAGCGGAGCCCAATTTGTAGATCTTTGGGACAGCCCCGTCCTTCCCATTGAATTTTGATATTTTGTGAAGGGAATGGATACTCACATAGAGTATATCCCGATCCCCGTACATGAGTTTGATCGCTTCCTGTTTTTTGCCCTCGACATCTATTTTTTGGAGTCCGCCGAACTTGCCGATGCCATGGTCGATATGGGTTACATAATCCCCGACGTCCAATTTGTTGAGTTCCTTCAGGGTAATCGCCTGTTTCTTTGTGTACCCGTTTTTTAGATGGAACTTATGGTAGCGTTCAAAAATCTGATGATCGGTATAGCATACCAATTTCAGGTCATCATCGATAAAACCTTGGAATATGGGGAAAATAACTGTGGTATACTGGATGTCGTGCCCTACCTTGTCAAAAATGTCATGAAAGCGTCTGGTCTGCTGTTCGGAAGCACAGAAGATATAGTTCGTGTATCCGTTTTTGCTATTTTGCTTGAGGTTGTCGATCAATAGATCGAATTTCTTATTGAAGGCAGGTTGCGGTTTGGTCCTGAAAACGAGTTCCTCGGCCTGCAAGGGTCCGGAAGACAAAGTTGCTCCGCCCATTTCTATCAGGCCGTAATCCTTCAACTGGGTTTTCAGTAGTTTTGAGTTTACGAAAAGTTCCTCTGGTTGGGCATGCTTTATTTCCGTCGATAATTTGGCAAATGATTCCTGTACTTTCAGGAAGAACGAATCCAATCGATCAAAGAGCAACCCAAGATCTTTTGTAAAGACGATGGTCTTGGGGGAAATGTACTTCAGGAAACTTTCCCGGGTCCCGTCCAGGAACTTGTTTTCCACATTCGGGACAATGGTGATCTTGCCCACCTTCCCCGTTGATAATTGTGTCTCCACATCAAAGGTCCGGATGCTATCCACGTCATCCCCAAAAAATTCGATGCGGTATGGTAGGTCATGGGAAAATGAAAACACGTCGACAATACCGCCCCTGACCGAGAATTCCCCAGGTTTGGTCACAAAATCCACACGTTTGAACTGGTATTCGAAAAGCACTTCATTAAGAAAGTCCAAAGACAGGGAATCATTGGTCTTGATCTTCAAGGTGTTCTTGTCAAGTTCTTTCCTTGTGATCACTTTTTCAAAAAGGGCATCGGGATAGGTGATGATGACCGCTGGTTTCTTCCTTGAGTTGATACGGTTCAGGACCTCTGCCCTAAGAAGTATATTGGCATTGTCGGTTTCCTCTATCTGGTAAGGCCTACGATAGCTTCCAGGGTAGAACAACACATCTTTTTCCCCGATCAACAACTCCAGGTCATTAAGGTGGTAGGCGGCCTCTTCCTTGTCGTTGAACACCAGTAGAAATGGTTTGTCGGAATTTTTGAAAACGTCCGAAACAACGAATGAAAGGGAAGAGCCTGTCAATCCTTTGAGTGAAACCCCCTCATTTTGATGGGAACCATGAATTTGGGGGTTGGCAATAGCCATCCGCAGTTTTCGGGTTTGCGAAGACTGTGCGAACAGTTGTTGGATCGTAGATAGGGTCAACCGTTATAATTTTAGTGTACCTCTGTTATGACAACATATGGACAAAGCGATGTCGGAACAATTGGTTGAACTAACCTTGGGGCTATCAAGGCCTGTTCATTTTTTTAAAGTGCAAATATAAGTCGAAGCCATTGGTTGCCCAAGGGAAGGATCGTATTTTTGTCCCCATGCCTTCGGCCAAGGTGAGGGGCCGATCAAGTATTGGGTCCGAAACCACATTATGGGGCATTCGTCCAATAACTTTTTCTTGGCAAGCTATTGTGCAATATAGGGGCTTGGATATATGTGGGGACAAAAGATAGGCCTTGCCACTGTCCGCTAGTGTATTCGGGGGCTGTGTCTTCCTATGGTAAACCCCTTGTTGAAAAAACAAACGGCTTTCTGTTCTGTTGGTGGAACAAGTTCTCTATGATAGGACGAAGTTGGCCTTTTGCCATAAGCCGTTCTGACTTTCAAAGTTGAAAGTACAGGGTAAAATAATCATTCGTAGGTCTAGAAATCACTTTTAAAAAATTATCTTTGTTAAAATTAAAAGAAGTAAACATGCCTATTCTAGATTTATACGACCACGGTGGGAAACGGAGAAATTTGGCTCATTTTGCCGCAATGGCTTCCTTGGCAGCGGCTGATGGGGAGGTAAATTCCCATGAAATGAAGCTTTTGAAAAGCTTTGCGCATAAGCTTAATATAACTGATACCGAATTTAAGGAGGTGATGAAAAAGCCGAATAAATATGCGATTGACCCCCAGAATAGTTTTGAGGAAAGGATGGAGCGTCTGTTCGATCTTTTCAAGATCATCTTTGCTGACCATGAAATCGACGATGATGAAATGGTTATATTGAAAAAATATGCAATAGGGTTGGGTTTCCCCAGTAGCAAGGTAGACAAGATTATCGAAAAATCAATTGCGATTTTTTCCGGACGGATAGACTTTGAGGACTATATGTACCTGATAAAAAAATAGGACGGTATCGTCACTCCCCTAAATAGTCCAAGGTCCGTTCTATCTTTATCATTTGTACTTATCGAGGAATTCCTGTAGTTTCCCTACCATATTTCTGCTTCCCACAAAGAAAGGAGCACGTTGGTGCAGTTCCTTGGGCTCTATATCGAGTATTCTTGACCTGCCACCAATAGCCATGCCATTTGCCTGCTCGGCAATGAATGCCATTGGGTTGCACTCGTACAGCAAACGTAATTTCCCACTTTCCGAGATACTGCTCTTAGGATACATGTAGATACCACCTTTAATCATGTTCCTGTGGAAATCGGACACAAGGGACCCTATATACCTTGAGGTATATGGTCGGTCCTCTTCCTCTTCTTGGCAATACTTTATATAATCTTTCACACCTTGTGGGAAATGGATGTAATTACCTTCGTTTATCGAATATATTTTCCCGCTATCGGGGAATCCCATGTCAGGGTGCGATAGGTAAAAAGTGCCAAGGGCCGGGTTAAGGGTAAAGCCGTTCACACCATCCCCGGTAGTATAGACCAACATGGTGGATGTCCCATAGATAACATACCCTGCCGCGACCTGTTTGTTTCCCGGTTGAAGAAAATCCTCCAATTGTACGGGTGTGCCCACAGGGGTAACCCTTCTGTAGATTGAAAAGATCGTCCCCACAGAAACATTTACATCAATATTGGAGGAACCATCCAAGGGGTCGATCAATACCACGTACTTGTTCTGGTGCTTTTCGTCATTACTGTTTATGCTGATGAAATCATCCTCTTCCTCGGAAGCAATACCACAGACGATCTCACGGTTTTTGAGGGTTTGGATGAATATGTCATTGGCAAGTACATCCAACTTCTGCTGGTCTTCCCCTTGTATGTTGGTGTCACCGGCAGCACCTAGGATATCGATTAGGCCAGCCTTGTTCACTTCGTGGTTCACGACTTTGGCTGCTAGGCGAATGGCGTTGATAAGCCTTGATAATTCCCCAGAGGAATATTGGAAGGATGATTGGTTGTCGATTATGAATTCCCCTAGTGTTTTATGTTTTTTGCCTAACATGGTTTTGTGTGTTTTGAGTGCAGATTGTGTTTTATACACAAATATCGGGTAATTTAATTTGAGATACTACAACGTTTTCGCAATAATTACTAATTATAAATTTATAACTTTGTGTTTTATTTGTAACAATTATGGAGTTTACTATTCGAGATGCGGTGAGGGCCGATATGCCCCAGGTACTTGGTCTTATAAGAGAGTTGGCCAGTTTTGAAAAAGAGGAAAATGCCGTAGAGGTCACTGTAGATGATTTGGTACGTGATGGTTTTGGGGACAATGTCCTTTTCCATTGCTTTGTGGCTGAATCAGATGCCAAAGTGGTGGGTATGGCCTTGGTATACCATCGATATTCCACATGGAAAGGGCCTATAATCCATTTAGAGGATTTGGTCGTGTCCGAGAGACTACGGGGTAGTGGTTTGGGCTCTGCCCTTTTGGATACTGTTGTCTCCTATGCGGCCAAGCTTGGTGTAAAACGTATAAATTGGGAGGTGTTGGACTGGAACGAACCTGCCATTGTATTTTACGAAAAGAAAGGGGCCCGGGTAATGCGTGATTGGGATGTGGTGCAATTGGATGAAAAGGGAATACGGAATTATTTAGATAAGATATGAGAATATTCAAATTTGGAGGTGCATCGGTTAAGGATGCCACAGGGGCAGATAACCTTGTGAAGGTCTTGAGGCAAGTAGGTCATGGCAATACGTTATTGGTGGTTTCCGCCATGGGGAAGAGTACCAATGCCATGGAGAAAGTGGTGGATTCCTATTTTGGGGACAGGAATGCCCTTGGTTCAGCGGTTCGGGAGGTTGTGGAGTACCACAATACAATTATGTCGGATTTGTTCAATTCGGGCAAACATCCGGTTTTTGATAAGGTAAAAGGGCTTTTCGATGAGGTTCGGGGCTTTTTGGCCTGGAATAAATCCCCCAATTATAATTTCGTCTATGACCAGGTAGTGGGTTATGGGGAGTTGGTTTCGACAACGATTTTAAGTGCTTACCTAAATGGGGAGGGGATAGAAAATTCATGGTTGGATGTACGCGACCTTATCAAGACCGATAGTGGTTACCGGGATGCCATGGTCGATTGGGAGAAAACCCAAGACCTTATATCATATGGGGTGGATAAGGACAGGCTTTATATTACCCAAGGTTTTTTAGGTAGTGATGACAATAATTTCACCACTACATTAGGTCGGGAGGGATCGGATTATACCGCGGCTATTCTTGCCTATTGTCTCAATGCCGATTCGGTTACCATATGGAAGGATGTCCCTGGTGTGCTGAATGCGGATCCCCGTTATTTTGAAAAGGCCCGACTATTGAACCGGATATCATATCGGGAAGCTATAGAATTGGCGTTTTACGGGGCCTCGGTGATTCACCCCAAAACCCTGCAACCATTGCAACGTAAGGAAATCCCGTTATTGGTGAAGTCTTTCATGAACCCTAAAGGAGAAGGTACCAAGGTAGGTAAGGGGACAACCCTGGAGCCACAGGTTCCTTGCTATATCATGAAGAAGGACCAAGTGTTGATACGGCTTTCCTCCTTGGATTTCTCGTTCATTGTCGAGGACAATATCAGCGATCTTTTCAGAATGTTCCATGACCATAAGGTCAAGGTGGGTCTCATCCAAAATTCCGCTATTAGTTTTTCCGTGTGTGTAGACAATAGGTTCGGTAGGTTACATGAACTGTTGAACTTGCTCAAAAGTAGGTTCAAGGTGGTCTGCCATGAAGGTGTCTCCCTTTATACCATCAGGCATTTTGATACGGAAGCTATTGAATCCCTACGGAAGGGAAAGGAAATTTTATTGGAACAAAGGGCCAATGAAACGGTGCAATTGGTAGTGAAATAGTTATCGTGATAATTTGTCGGGACTATTAAAATAGTGATTCCAATAGGGATTTCACTATATTTATGTTTCCTAAATGAAAAATAGAGTATGAGTTTAGTTACCGCTAAGGAAGTAGCCAAAGCAATCAATCTGGATAAATATGGTTTTTTGGGTACTTTTATGGGATGGGTCCTAATGAAGATTACTCGAGTTTCCGAAATAAACAAGTTCTATAAAGAACACGACCATCTTAAGGGAATGGACTTTCTTGATGCCATACTCAGGCATTACCAGATTGATTTTGAAGTGCCCAGGGAGGATTTTAAACGGTTGCCTAAAGATGGGGCCTATATTACCATATCCAACCATCCTTTAGGAGGGGTCGATGGGGTATTGCTATTGAAATTATTGGTCAGCAATAGGTCCGATTTTAAGATCATGGCCAATTTTCTATTGAATAGGATAGAGCCTATATCCCCCTATATACTTTCTGTAAACCCTTTTGAAAACCATAAGGATGTGAAAAGTAGCATCGCTGGTTTCAAGAGTGCCATGGCACATTTGAGGGAGGGCCATCCCTTGGGTATCTTCCCCGCAGGTGAAGTGTCAACCTATAAGGATGGAAAGCTGATAGTCGATAAGCCGTGGGAAGAGTCCGCCCTTAAATTGATCCGAAAGGCAAACGTTCCAGTGGTCCCAATATATTTCCATGCAAGAAACAGCAAGTTCTTCTATAGGCTGTCGAAGATCAATGATGTCTTTAGAACGGCCAAATTACCCTCAGAAGTACATTCCCAAAAAAACAGGCCCATTAAGGTCAGGATCGGCCAACCTATATCGGTAGTTATGCAAAATGAGCAAAAGACCTTGGGTGAATTTACCGAATTGCTTCGCAAAAAGACCTATCTGCTATCCAATGTCTATGAAAAGGAACGTTTGATCGATCAGTTGCCAACTTCCTTGAAGCTTCCTAAAATGCCGAAAAAGATAGCTTCGGCCGTTAGGACGGAAGTCATTGAGGGTGAAATTGAAAAGCTTCGGGAAAAGGGCTGTCGAATGTTGCAAAGTAAAAACTATGAGGTCTTTTTGGCAAAGGCGAACGATATACCATTTATCCTTAAGGAAATAGGGAGACAACGTGAGGTGACCTTTAGGGCAATAGGGGAAGGAAGCAACAACTCCATCGATCTGGACAAATTTGATGAGTATTATCATCATTTGTTCCTATGGGATGGCGGGGACAAGGAAATCGTCGGGGCGTACCGTATGGGAATGGGTTCCGAAATCTATCGAAAATATGGCATCGATGGCTTTTACCTACAAGACCTTTTTCGGTTTGAACCCGAATTGCACGGTATGATGCGACAGTCGATAGAAATGGGCAGGGCATATATCATCAAGAAATACCAACAAAGGCCAATGCCCTTGTTCCTTCTGTGGAAGGGAATCGTGCATACGACCTTAAGGCATCCAGACCATAAATACCTAATTGGAGGGGTGAGTATCAGTAACCAATTCTCTAATTTCTCGAAATCCTTGATGATCGAGTTTATGAAAAGTCATTATTGGGATCCCTATGTGGCCCAATATATAAGCCCCAAAAAAGAGTTCAAGGTGAAATTGAAGGATGCCGATAGGGAATTCATCTTCGATGAGACCAAGGCGGACCTTAATAAGTTCGATCGTATGATCGATGAGGTCGAACCAGGTAACCTACGACTTCCTGTCCTGATCAAAAAATATATTAAACAGAACGCAAAGGTGGTGGCCTTCAATGTCGATCCCCTTTTCAATAATTCAGTGGATGGGTTAATGTACATACGTATTGCCGATCTACCGGAAAGTACGGTTAAGCCCGTAATGGAGGAATTCCAGGCTGAACTTGAAAGGAAATTGGCTGGTAACCAACAGAACAACGGGGATTAGTGCAATTCCCTAAGAATGAATTTTTGGCAATATTCCTTTATTTCATCCCTTACCCTTAGGAAATTTTCATGCCTTTCCTCGGCAGTACCTTCTGTTTTCGAAGGGTCTGAAAAGTTATGGTGCATACGTTTTGCCTTTTTTGACGGAATGTATGGGCAGTTCTCATTGGCATGGTTGCATACTGTGATGATAAAATCAAAATCGATATCGAGGTATTCAGTAACATGGTTGGAGGTATGGCCAGAAATATCGATACCGTCCTCGGCCATAATGGCCACGGCATTAGGGTTAAGGCCATGGGTTTCTATCCCTGCACTATAAATATGTGCCAAACCATCCTGCAGATTTTCCAGATAACCATGTGCCATTTGACTTCTACAGGAATTACCCGTGCACATTACCAGAATATTCTTCATTTATAATATCGTTAGATGGGCGGTTAGCCCAAGCTTATTTTATTTGATAGCGGGGGAAAGATATGGATTAAGTGCCAACTTTCAAAAGAGTGGATTGTGTTTCCGAACATCTTTAGGTCGACCATTTTTTTATGTATGATAACATGAACATTCCTCCATGGGCACATATGCTCGATATTGGTGATGGCACTGCCCAATCAATGATTCTGTCCCAGGGTATCGGAAAGAGGGAATGTTTTTTTCAAAGGAGGTGGGGCTATCCAACAAACTATGCTTGGGCGTAAACTGTAGTTGCCAATACCAATCGTAATATTACGATTGGTAAATATATAATAAAAGCCGAATATTTTGGTATTCGGCTTTTGTCATTTTAGAACCAAGGCTTCTTGTTTGCCTGGTAGGTATTGTAGAATTCATCATCTGATTTGGTCAGGTAGATGATTCCTTCTACTAGCCCAATAATACTAGGAATCCAAAGAAATAACAAACCTATTCCCACACAAGAGAGTACAAAGGAAGCTATAGTTACACCTAAAAGGATAAAACCTTCTTTTTGGTATCCGAGGATAAACTTATGAACCCCTAGGGAGCCTAGGAGTATCGCTAAGATCCCAGCAAGGATTTTCTTGTTTTCCCCACTTGCACCACTAAAGGCCTCCTTGGCACTATCGGTAAATTCCTTGGCAGTTTCCTTTGCATCTTCTGCGAATTCCTTGGTCGCTTCCTTGGAGTCCTCTGTTTTTTCACTGGCTTTGTCGCCTAAATCTTTATTTTGTTCTGACATATTGATTATTTTGGTGGTTAATATTAGGGTTAAATGTAATAAAAAAACTTAAACGGTTAGAGAAAAGAGCGAACATTATAGATGTGTGACTTTATATTGTGGACAACCATCATTGTTCGTTTAAGTATTCTTTAAGGAAATACCCTGCCGATGCCCCCCAAAGTCCCAACATATCGTTTTTGACTAAATGGCCAAAGGGTGTGGTGTCCTTTCCTTTTTTTGGGTCAAGAGAACCTTTCCTTGACTTTATCCACGATGGTCTGTGCCAGTTTCCCTTTGCTCTCAACGGTCCAGCCGGCAACATGGGGCGTAAAGAGTACATTCCCTGCCTTTATAAGGTAATGGAAGGCCTCAGGGAGGTTATGGCTATCGATCATGTTCTCGAATGATGATTTTTCATATTCCAGGACATCGAGTCCGGCACCTAGGATATTACCCGATTTTAGGTTCTTGGCCAGATCTTCCGTAACCACACATTTGCCCCGGGCCGTATTCAGTAACCAGATCGGTTTTTGAAAGGCATTGATGAATTCGTGGTCGATCATGCCTATGGTCTCCATTGTTTGGGGTACGTGCAAACTAAGGACATCGGTTTTTTGTTGAAGTTCCATGATGCCCACCTGGCGTGCGTTTTCGTCGCCGACACCACCAACGATATCATAACATATTACTTCGACGTCGAATCCTTTGAGTTTTTTGGCAAAGGCCTTTGCCATATTGCCATAACCGATAATGCCCACGGTTTTGCCATCCAGTTCAATGCCCCGGTTGCCCTCCCGGTCCCATTTCCCATTTCTTACTTCCAAGTCCGCCTTGTTAAGTTTGTTGAAGAGTGAGAGCAGCATGCCCAAGGTATGCTCACCGACAGCGTTTCTATTGCCTTCCGGGGCAGAGGCCAAGAAAACATCCTTGCTTTTGGCATAATCGGTATCGATATTTTCCAGGCCTGCCCCAACACGTCCTATGAACTTCAGGTTAGTGGCCTTGTCCAGGAATTTTTTGTCAATGTTGAACCTGCTGCGGATAATAATCCCATCATAGGAGTGTATCTTCTTTTCGATCTCTTCCTTTGATGAGGTATAATCCTCATCATTTTGGAACCCTAACTGGGCAAATTGTTCGATAAGCAAGGGGTGGTTGGTATCTAAGTGTAATATTCTCATAGTTATTTGTTGGGTAAATAAGGAACAGTCATTGATGTTGGTATTGTTTGTTTGGTCATCGGGCAGTGGTCCTTGGGGGTTATAAGAACCCCACTTTCATTTGTCCCAATCGTTTTCCCCAATGTTTTGGATATGGTGTGTAAGGTATGTTTTAATCTTCTGAATTTCTATAAAGCTTGCTTAATTCCACATATTTGTCATGGGTGCCATTTTCGAATGGAACAATAAAGAAACTATACGAATGCTCCTTATTCGCGGTATAAAGGTACTGTTCTTGGGGCATTGCCCACCAACTATCGTCACCCCCTAGGCCTCGCTGCCCTAGATCGATATTCAACTGTACTAGGTCTTTGACCTTTATATCCGTAGTATGCTTGCTTTTGTCAGAGGATCTGTAGTCGGTGCCATCCGTGGTATCGAAATCCTCATTCTCCATGTGGAGGGCGCTAAACCCGTAACCATCCTTGTTTTTGGAAACAACCAAGATCCCAGTATTGTTCCCATCGGAAAGAGCCATCCACCGTGTATCGGTCCTGTATCCATTCTCCTGCGGACGAATATAAGGTACGTATTGGTCAATGACCTTTGAAGTGTACAGGCCAATAAAGGCAGAGGATTTCCTGTCCTGGTAGTTTTCCCATGGCCCTCTTCCAAAATAGCTCAGGCGATTGTATTTTCCTGGTAATTGCATCCGCATCCCTATTCGAGGGATATCCCCTTTGTACCCACTGGTCCCAAGGGTATTGTCTATTCTAACGACACCACTGCCATAGACGGTATAAATAGTCGTGAACACCGAATTTACAGTAGGGAGTGCATAATCAACGGATATTGAAACCTTGTTCCCTTTGGGTTCCGAAACATTGAGGGCTATTACTTTCGGGTTTTTTGATGCACTTTTCCATCCAATACTTTTTTCTTCCATATGATTTCCAAAATCGTTATCCGTTACAGCCCTCCAGAAGTTCGGTTTGGGGCCTTTTCCGTCTTTCAACATTTCTTTTCCCTTGAATTGATAGGAAATGATCCTTCCTTCCTGTTTGTTGAAGATAAGTTTGAAATCGTTATTGAAGATACTCAGGTCTTCAGCTGTCCTTTTAACCGATAGTGCCGGGCCATGGTCAATGGTTGTCCCTACTTCCTTGGATCGACCGACAAGGGCAATCTGCCCATGGGCAACCTCAAATCCCTTAGGTAGCATTCCCCATTCGTTTTTAGTGGTTGCGGAAACCTCGACAAAGTATTCGGTGTTGTCTTTAAATTCGATATCCTTTAAAGGAATACGAATCAATTTGCCAGTAGCAGGTTCGACTTTCATATCCTCGAACACAAGATTCCTTAACACTTTCCCATCGGCTTTTATCGATGCGGTGAAAACAAATTGTTCGAGGTCCGTAAAATCATAGAGATTCTCAAGCAGAACCCTTAGTTCATTGTCTCTATTGATCCCCCTGTCTTTGAAATTCATATATTCATGGGCCTTTTTCACTTCAAATAGGGCGGGTTGTGGTGTGCGGTCGGGAAATACGATACCGTTGTTCAAAAAAGAATTGTCGGTAGGCATGTTCTCCCCGTAATCACCTCCGTAGGCATAATACCGTTCCCCCTTATCGTTTGACTTCCATACCGATTGGTCTACCCAATCCCAGATGAAACCTCCTTGAAGGTTGTCATATTGTTCAATGATATCCCAATAATCCTGGAAATTCCCTGTACTGTTGCCCATGGCATGGGCATATTCGCTCGGGATAAAAGGCCGGTCGGTCTTGGATCTTCCTATTTCCTCAAAAGTTGCCGGGGAAGGGTATTGCGGCACAATAATGTCCGTATTGATATCCATGTCATATAAATTACCATCGCCATCCTTGTATGTGCGTTCATATTGTACCGGTCGCTTGCTATTGTCATTCCGCTTTATTTCATCATATCCCTTATAGAAATTCACTCCATTTCCGGCCTCATTCCCCATAGACCAGATAATTACCGAAGGGTGGTTTCTGTCACGCTTTACCATGCGGACCATTCTGTCCGTATGCGCTTTTTCCCAACTTGGGTCCTTGGCCAGTGAATATTTGCCATAGTACATACCATGGGACTCTATATTCGCCTCGTCAACAACGTAAATCCCATGAACATCACAAAGTTCATAAAACTGTCTATCCCTAGGGTAATGACTTAAGCGGACGGCATTGATGTTGTTTTCTTTCCATAAACGGATGTCTTTTAGGATCAGTTCCCTTGACATGACATGGCCGGTCACGGGGTCTGTCTCTTGTGTGTTCACCCCTTTTAAGGTTATACGTTTGCCATTTACAAGGAGCAGGCCGTTCTTGATCTCAACAGAGCGAAAACCTATTTTTGATGTTGTTGTCTCCAATAAGTCCCCTTTATCGTCTTTGGTCTCCATGACCAATGTATACAGATTGGGGTGTTCCGCACTCCATTGCCTTACGTTGGGGATCGTTGCCTGAAAATGTGCCGATGTTGTTTGGTCATGTCCGGCTTTAAGTGAATTGGAATCGGATGCGACGATCTTTTTATCGGCATCCAGCAATCGGTACAAGAGTGTTATGTCCTTATTCTTTTTGAGATGGTTTTCCAGGTCGATATCCAAGGAAAGCCTGCCATCTTGATATGCAGGATCTAAAATGGATGTTATCTCAAAATCCCGGATGCGTATTTTAGGTTGCGCATATATAAACACATCCCTTTCGATTCCACTGATACGCCAAAAATCCTGACACTCTAGATACGAACCATCCGTCCAACGGAATATTTGAATCGCAATTGTGTTCTTTCCGGTTTTCAGTGCTTTGCCAATCTTGAATTCGGCGGGTAGTTTGCTTCCTTGGGAGTACCCGATATATTCCCCGTTTATCCATACGAAACCTCCCGATTTCATGGCGCCGATATGTAGAAAGACCTCTTTGTCCCCCCAAGCCTTATCCAAGGTGAATTCCCGTACATAAGAACCGACAGGGTTGTATTCATCGGGAACATCGCCTGGGTTTTTGGGATATATCCTATCGACGAATTCCATGTCACTGGCTATGGGGGCTTTATAGTCCGCAAACTCATATTGGTGGTTAACATAAATCGGTATCCCAAACCCCTCGATCTCCCAGTTGGAGGGCACTTTGATATCATCCCAGCCCGATGTGTCGAATCCGGTGTCCATGAATGTGGTCGGACGGTCTTTCGGGTTTTTTACCCAAGAGAATTTCCAGACGCCGTTCAATAGTTTGTAAAATTTGGCCTGCTTGGTATCACGTTCCTGAACGCTTGAAAATGACGTGAATGAGGCATGGGACGGCAACTTGTTCTCGCCGATCATCTGTATATTCTCAATATAATTTTTGTAATCGTTGGTGCCCTGTTGCCCGTAGGAGGGTCTGAACAACAATAACAATAGGGTGCCTATCGGTAAATAGAGGTAAGGTTTCATCTGTTTGTGATTGGTTTTCAGTGGTTCAACTCTGTATTTTGACATATTGGTTTTAGGGTTTTGTATGATGGGCCATATGGTTTGAGCATTAAAGTTAGCAAATACAAACCGTATAGAAAACCTGTGAGGGTTTTTGTAGATAGGATAACAACAAGCGATTAATTATACACGGCTTGTTGTATGTAGTGTTTTACTCTCAATAAGTTTTTTCAGTTTATGCTTATTCGGTATAAATAGCCACATTCCGATTATTCCTAAAAATAAGATTAAAAAGGTGTTATTGGATTTGGTCTTTCTTTCAATCGGCATTTTTCTCCAATTGAACCAAATTAAAATTCCAGCAACAACCAAATGAAATACAAAAACCAACCAGTTCATTTTGTATTTAAAACCAAGCGTAACAGCAAGTTCTGCATTCGTAGCCCCTATTACTATATACCCTAATTTGAATCAAAGTCAAAACAACTAGTAGAATCTTTAATTTTTTCACATCAGATTTAAGGTCTTCAGTTTAAGATCGAAGTTCGGCCATCTCTTTTTTTGTCGGATCGAATATTACACACAAGGGTTTGGTTATGGTTGGTTGTATGGTTTAACGGCCAGATCCAGCAAATAAAACACAGATGAAAATCCCACTAAAACTTTTGTAAAATGTTTGAAAACCGAGTAGTTGAAAAATTATAAAAAGGTAAAAGGTCATTCGCATTTTTTTAGTTTAAGCATGACATTCCCATACAACCGTCAGTTACGGATTTAATGTTAGTGATTCTCGGTTAAGTACAGGCTTTAGGGATTCCACGTAGGTTCGGACGTAGTCAAATCCGCCGTAATTGCAGTTATAGATACCTTTGTTGTGCCTTCGTTGTTTAATTGTTGGTTTTCATTTTTAGTGTGGTTTCCCCAATATTTTAGGCATATATCGAAGCAGGAAGAAAAGTAAACGGACGTATCCCTATAACGGATATTCAAAACAAGTAAATAACTGAAAATCAACAATATAAACACTAAATCTATCCATTATAGGGATAGGTGCCTAGATTAAAATACAATCTCTTGGACATTGAACTATATGTGTTCAGTATCCTTCTGGTGATCCACCATGGATTCTCATAGCGAAGACGTTCAATGATTTTTTCTGTTGGAATAAGGTTTGTCATTATTGCATTTTAGCTTAAAACAACAAAAATGCATAAAACAAACAGATTTAAAACTATCTATTTATACGAACAATACATTTTTAGGATGACTATTTAATCTATAAATGGATAATTCGACAATCGAATCTCTTGTTTCAATCAAATTCCCAAGAGTATTTTGGCAATAGAGAAGTAGATCAGGATCCCGAAAATATCATTACTGGTCGTAATGAACGGCCCTGTGGCGATTGCGGGGTCAATCCCCCTTTTGTTCAAGAACAAAGGTATAAAGGTACCTATAAGCCCGGCAACGACAATGACCACGACCAATGATATGGAAATTGCCAATGAGGTCAAGAAATTACCCTTGTAGACCCAAGTGAATATCAGAAGGACCATGGCCAAAATAACCCCGTTCAATGTGGCCAAGAGCATTTCCTTGACCAAACGACCACCGACTCCTCCCTTTTTTAGGTCATCATTGGCAAGTCCCTGCACTATGATGGCACTTGATTGTACCCCGACGTTACCTGCCATGGCGGCAATCAGTGGGGTAAAGAAAAAGAGAATGGCATGTTTGCTGATCATATCCTCAAAGTTGCCCATGATGGCGGCAGCGCCCAAGCCACCTACGAGCCCAAGGAACAGCCAGGGAAGGCGTGCCCGTGTAAGGTCCCAGATGCTATCATCGGCTTCGACATCCTGTGAGATACCCGCGGCCAATTGATAATCCTTCTCCGCTTCTTCCCGGATAACATCCACAATATCATCAATGGTGATACGCCCTACCAAGCGTCCCATCTCATCTACCACGGGAATGGCTTCCAGATCATATTTGGACATGATCTTGGCGACCTCCTCTGGTTTTTCGTTTACGTTTACCGAATCTACCTTGGGGATATAGATATCGCTGATATGGCTTTTTGTAGAGGTGGTCAATAAATCCTTTAATGATAACCTGCCTTTCAACTTATCATTGTCATCGACCACGTAAATAGAGTGTACCCTGGTTACGTTTTCGGCCTGGGCCCTCATCTCCTTGACACAAGTAAGTACATTCCAGTTTTCACGTACTTTCACCAACTCCTTTGCCATGAGTCCACCAGCCGAATTCTCATCATAACGCAAAAGATCAACGATGTCCTTGGCATGTTCCCTATCCTCGATTTCAGAGATGACCTCATGGATGATCTCCTTGGGGAGTTCCCCGACAATATCGGCCGCATCATCGGTGTCCAATTCCTCGATCTCCCCCGCGATCTCTTTTACGGAGAGATTGTTAAGAATGGCCTCACGAACATCCTCATCGAGTTCGGTAAGGACATCGGAGGTTTTGTCACTGTCGAGAAGCTTGATCAGGTAAGTGGCATGGTCCTCATTGAGTTCATTGATGATCTCGGCAATATCGGCATAATGCACCTCGTCCATCAGGGTTTCCAATTTGGAATCCTGTTGGCCCTCTATCAGTGCCTCGATCTCTAAAAGAAGCTCTTCCGTAAGTTTAAATGGAGTCATTCGCAATTTTCTTTGTCAACCCAATGAAATCGGTTACGGCCAATTGTTCGGGGCGTTTATCAAAGATAACATCTTCTTTGAGAATATCTGAAAGACCGAAGCTTTTTAAACTGTTCCGAAGTGTTTTTCTACGTTGGTTAAAGGCTGTCTTCACGATTCTGGAGAACAACTTTTCATCACAATCGAGATTGTGGTTTTCCTTCCTGGTAAGGCGAAGTACGCCGGATTGTACCTTTGGCGGGGGATCGAATACCCCGGGTGGTACGGTAAAGAGGTACTCGGCGTCATAATAGGCCTGTACCAGAACGGAAAGAATACCATAAGTCCTGTTTCCTTCCTTGGCACAGATACGTGCGGCCACCTCTTTTTGGAACATACCCGAAAATTCAGGGACCTGATGGCGCCATTCCAACATTTTGAAAACAATCTGTGTTGAAATGTTATAGGGGAAGTTCCCGGTAATGGCAAAGGCTTCCTCGCCAAAAAGGGATGGAAGGTGGTATTTGAGAAAATCGGCCTCAAGGACTTTAAAGGTGTTGTTGTTGCCCAGGATTTCCGGATACTCCAGGGGGAAACCCTGATTGAGGTAGATGATGGATTCCGGATCCAGGTCCATTGCCACCAGATCGATCCCATTTTGTAAAAGGTATTTGGTCAACACCCCAGTACCGGGGCCGATTTCCAGAACATTGTGGTATCCTTCAAAAGAGAGGGTGTCCGCAATCTGCTTGGCTATGGCCTCATCCTTTAAAAAATGCTGCCCCAAATATTTCTTTGCCTTTACGGGGCCGTGATCCTTGGGGGATTTCGGGTCCTGGTTATAGGATCTTGAACCTTTTTTGTTTCTTTTGACCATATTCAGTGTTCGCTTACAACTTCTAGTTCTGTTCGGAAAGAAACAAATTTATCGGAAAACAATTTCAAGGCTTCATTGCGTAATGCAGGGGCGTGCTCATTGTAATACGACTGTAGTGTTCCCCTATCGATGGCCGTGAATTGTACGGCATAGGTAATACCGCCCATATCCTCTTGCCCCATGACCCTGCACATTTTTGCGGATAGGAACTTCCCGGTGGCCAATACATTTGGGATATGGGTGTCCTTCATCCAAATAAGCCATTGGTCATGTACCGATTCATCAATATTCGTTGTCACATTGTATATGTACATTGTAGTAAGGTAATTGTATTGGCCCAATCTGGTTTCCAATCCGATTTTTGGATCGAACACCTGATCTTGGGGTCAATGGTTAATTTATACTATCGCCCCTGAGCATTCTGAAATTCTTTTGTGCTTGGGGAAAATAATAACTATCCTGATAATTGTAAATGATCTTTTCGTACTGTTCCTTTGCTTTTTCGGGGTCGTTCAACACATTTTTATAGAGTTCCCCTAGGGCGAAGAAAGCATCGTCGGCCAAAATATCGTCGGTATGGAATTCCGTTATTTTTTGGTAATTGAATTTGGCAGCCTCGTAATCCTTTATCCCCATGAGTAATTCCCCTTGTTTGAGAAGGGCCTCATCCTCGATTTTTTCCCCTTTATGGTTTTGGAGTATATCATCTAGGACGGCAATGGCCTCATGTGTCTTTTTCCGATAGGCAAGAAGGTCGGCATGGGCGTATTTTTTTAAGGCCATTCGTGTCGAATCCTCCAAGGAGTTATCCGCAATAAGTAGGCTTAGTTGCATTGCATCATTGGCTATCAGTTGTGAGGTGGAACTGCGTAGCACTTTCAATTGGGCAAGGGCCCAATCAAAATCCCCTTTGTAAAAACTGGTCTGTGCGACCTTGAATCTCGCATTCTGCCCAAGCACGTCATTTTTGAGGCTTTTTTGCACCTGTGAGAAGTAGATAAGGGCCTCATTGAATTTTTTGTCGAAAACCAGGATATCCCCCAAGGCCATTTTAACATAGGCTTTCCCCCGTGTGTTCAGTGGCAGTCCCAAGCAATTTTTAAGGACCTCAATGGCGGGTCCGGGACTGTCCTGCCTAAAAGTCAAAAAATTCGCATAGGCAATTTGAAGCTGTAGGGTCTGGCTTTTGTACCCATAGGTGTCGATGAGGTCTTTGAATTGTTGTCCAACGTTCGTCAAGGTCTTTTTGTCCGCTTCCAATAATTGAATGTCGATCAAGTTCAATTGGGCGTTCAATCGGGTTGCCCCATCCACCGATTTTTCTGAAATATACCCAAAGACCGACTTTGCTATCTCGGTCTCATTGTCATTCAGGGCCAAATTCCCAAGGTTCTCGAGACGCTGTATGGCTCCCCCTTCCATTCGCTTGAAAATGGCTTTTTCCTGCCTAAAGGCACTGGCGTATTGCTTTTGTTTCACGAACAACCAACTTAGAAGGTCGTTCCACAGTAGGTCAGGGTCTTTTTGGGCATGTTGTAGGAGGGCTCTTTTCAGTTTTATGTTGTTTTCGTTGTTGGGGTCGGCAGATATGAAATCGTCGATACTTCGGAGTACATTCGATTTTGAGGTCTTGCCATTGATAAGTAGGTTCAAATAGGAATCGTACATTTTGTCGATATTCCCTTGTTCCCCATAAATACGGGCCATTTGGTAATTGTAGTCTAGCTTGGGGTTTAGCTCCATAGCTTTTTCATAGACACTCAACGCATGGTCCAAAAGTGAATATTTCTGAAAATGTTGGGCTATGCCATAACCTTGGTTGGGATTCCTTTCAATACTGGAAAGGGCCTTTTTGTAGTATTCCGATGCCTTTTCCGGGGCATTTTGCAAGGTGTGGTTGTACCCCAGTTCGATGAGTAGGGTGGGGTGTGTGTTTCCTTGCTTTATTTTTCCAAGGATAAAATCCTCGACATCCGAATAGCGTTCCAACTGCTGGTAGCAGGCAATAAGTCCTTCTGAATAATCGGTTCTTCCAGGGTTTTTTTCGACTAATTTCCCATAGAAGACCACAGCCTTTTCAAAATCACCATCATTGAAATATTGCTTTGCCAAAAAGGTATCCTGGGCGGAAGCCATTGGCGGGAAGCACAAAACGAAAATGATAAGGGCAGTTCTCAAAAGAGCATTTTCACCAAAGATACGTAGAATGGAATAAGCCAATGTCAAGGTTTTTGAAAAACCGATCTAGTCGATGATATCAAATCCACAATAGGGAACAAGTACATCAGGTATCTTTATGCCCTTCGGGGTTTGGTAATTCTCCAGGATACCGGCCAATACCCGTGGCAATGCCAATGAACTCCCGTTCAAGGTATGGGCCAATTGGGTCTTTCCGTTTTCATCCTTGAACCTTAGTTTTAACCGATTGGCCTGATAGGTTTCGAAATTGGAGACCGAACTGATCTCCAACCAACGGTCCTGTGCCGTGGAGAATACCTCAAAATCATAGGTCAGGGCAGCCGTAAACCCAAGATCCCCCCCACATAGGCGTAAGATCCGGTACGGTAGCTTTAAGTCCCTTAATAGGGTCTTTACATGTTCTACCATTCCGTCCAAGGCCTTATAAGAGTTGGTGGGATGTTCTATACGGACTATCTCGACCTTGTCGAATTGATGTAGGCGGTTCAGTCCACGAACATGTGCGCCATAACTGCCTGCTTCCCTTCTAAAGCAAGGGGTATAGCCGGTTAGGCAAATGGGGAAATCTTTTTCGTTGGCAATAACATCCCTATAGATATTGGTTACGGGTACTTCCGCCGTAGGGATTAAGTAAAGGTCATCCGCACCGACATGGTACATTTGCCCTTCCTTGTCCGGCAACTGTCCCGTGCCATAGCCGGATGCCTCATTAACGAGAAGTGGCACCTGCATTTCGGTATAGCCTGCCTCGGTGTTCTTATCCAGGAAATAGGCGATCAAGGCCCGTTGCAACCTTGCTCCTTTTCTTTTGTAAACGGGGAAACCGGCACCTGTGATCTTTACGCCCAGTTCAAAATCTATAATATCGTATTTTTTGGCGAGTTCCCAATGGGGTAAGGCATTGGGGTCCAAGGTAGGGATGTCCCCTTCTCTGAAAATCTCTTCATTGTCTTCCTCTGAGTTGCCCTTGGGGACCAGGTCATCGGGTATGTTTGGTATTTGGTACAGCAATTCCTGCAATTCCCTGGCGGTGGCGTTAAGTTCGTCGCCCAAACGTTTGGACTCCTCTTTCAACCCCCCTGTTCTCTCTTTTAGGACATTCGCTTCCTGTGCTTTGCCACTTTTGAACAGCATTCCGATCTCTTTCGATAATTTATTGGATTCAGCCAGGGTATTGTCCAATAAAGATTGGGTAGTACGTCTTTTTTCGTCTAATCGGAGCACTTTTTCCAATAATGGGGCAGCATCGATATTTCGCTTTTGTAGGGCAGCGATGATTTTATCCTTTTCTTCTCTTACGACCTGTAACTGTAGCATGGGAATTTGATTAAGCCGCAAATTTAAGGTTAATTGAGGAATGTATCAATGGGGGATTTAACTATTTTATTCCTTCTTGTCCCCGAAATTCGAGGGTAATATCCATTCATGATGCCCAAAATGGTTCCATTCCTCATTGGCCAGGTCAACTTCCGGGTCGATAAAGGCTTTATAGGGTTTTCCGTTGATACTGACTTTTGAGTTTACGGCATATACCGAAACGCTATTCCCCATCTTAGCCTGTTCCTGCTTTAAGTGTTGCGAGAATTGCCAGATAAAATCCGGGTAGGCGGCGATCTTCTGTAATTGTTTTTTGGACAGATGGTCCCTCGGTTTCACGATGTAGGAGCCACCGTCTTCCTTGTTCACGACCTTGAACTGTATTCTTCCCGTACGGCTTCGCAACATCATCCGCCAGCTCAATCGATGTCCTTCCTCGGTCCAAAGTACATCGTCCTTGAAAAAATGGTGCCTTATGGGGAGAACGGCCTGGATCAGCAAATAGACACTGCACCCTAGGATTATGAATGTACTGTTGTAGGGTTTTTCGATTCCATTTCCATGGTAGGTCTTCTTGTCTTTGAGGAAAATATTCCGAATGGTCTTGGGGTCAAAAAAGAATAGGGTAAAGGCCAAGGCCAGATAAGGGAAGATCCCGATTTGGAAGACAACCGAATTAAAGAGATGAAAGAAGACCGATACGATGAAGGCAATCTTGCGTGTTGGCCTCCAAAGCAGCGCAGGTATGACCAAGGCATCGAAGACGATCCCCGATACCCCGATGATCTTATGTAGCCAAGAGTGTTGTAGTACAGGGCCGATCAGTGGGTAGTCTTTTCGGTTCTGCATTAGGATATCGATAATGCCGAAATCGAGCCAATCGCCATATAGTTTCGCGATTGAGGCATAGGTGTACATTACGAATAGTTGTGCGACAACGATCCATTTTATGTAGGAGTACATGGTGTTGGCACGAATGGAAGGGTTCTGCCTTGCGTCTATCGACAATCCTGCGTTCGCAGGAAAAAAACACATTAAGAAAGAGATCAGGAACAATAAATAATAGTGATTGTTGTAAGAGGATTTCTGCATTAGGTACACCCCCAGCCATAGTATTGTAAAACCAAGGATACTATACCTGTATTTATAGCCCAAGGCAATAAGGACACCTAGGGTTCCCATCACAAAAAAATAGAGATACATACCATTGCCGGGTAGGGGCTGTAGGAATCCAAACCCGATAAAGTTAAAGGTGAATCCGGGAAGGATCAAGGTTTCCCTTACCCAACCGGTAACAATTGCCCCATAACATTCCAAGGCGATCAGGGTTCCGAATAAAACCCTGAAAATGAGTAATGGTGCATTATCGATCTTGCTAAAAAGGAAACGATCGGACATTATCTATCAAGTTTGGCCAGTGAGGTCTCTTTGTCTTTCTGCAATTGGGTTTTCAATGCCGCGACCGATTCGAATTTGTACTCATCCCGGATACGGTCAAGAATATCGACCTGTATCTTTTTGCCATAAAGGTCCCGGTTAAAATCGAAAAAATAGACCTCAATACTTTTTTCCTTGCCGGATACCGTAGGGTTGAACCCTATATTCATCATGCCATGGACCAGTTCGTTATCGATTTTGGAACGCACCACATAAACACCATCCTTGGGTATTAATTTGTAGTGTTCCTTTATGAAGATGTTTGCCGTGGGGAAATCCAGGGTACGTCCCAAGCCTTTCCCCTTTCTTACCACGCCTGTCAACATATAGGGATAGCCTAGATAGTTATTGGCGGTTTTGATATCGCCATTTTCCAAGGCCTTGCGGATTTTTGTGGAACTTACGGACACTTCGTCAACTTCCTGGGCCGGAATCTCATCAACCTCAAAATCCAGGATATTGCCAAAAGCTTTTAAATCGTTGATGTTGGCATCCCTGTTTCTTCCAAATCGATGGTCGTAACCAATGATTATCTTTTTTGTGTTCAGTGAGTTCACCAAGATGTCACGAACGAATTCCGTGGCCGATAACCGTGAGAACTCCATGGTAAATGGGTGGATTATCAGGAAGTCAAGCCCTAAATTTCCAAGAATCATCTTTTTTTCATCAATGGTGTTCAGTAGTTTGATGCCCGTATCTTTCTGAAGTACCATTCTAGGATGGGGGAAGAAAGTAAGTACGGTCGATTTAAGATTAAGGGCCTTGGCATTATCGATGAGTTTGTCCAAAATCCTGTCATGCCCGATATGAACCCCATCAAAGGTTCCTATGGTTATGGCCGTAGGGTGCTCTTTATCATATTTATCGATGCTTTGGACTGCTATCACTTAAAATAAAAAGACTTATATTTGACTCGGTTAAACCCCCCTTGATGGTTTCAAAATTACGTCTTATTTTTTCAATATCCATATTATTTCTTTCCTTTTACGGATATGGCCAAGGTGGTTATTGGAAGCGGCAATCTGCACAGACGAACCTAAAGGCATCGATTTCCGAGAGATTAAATGTTAAAAAAGCGGATGTTTTCTCCTTTGATGAGACCGCTTTCAGGAATCGATTCAAACTCCGGAAAAAAGGCAGGTCCCGATCTATGGTCGTAAGTTTCCCCGATGGCAAGGGAGGGATTGTTGATTACGCCATTGTTGAGACACGTGTGTTTTCCAAAGCATTGGCCGATAAGTATCCGGGTATAAGTTCCTACACAGGGTATAGTCTAAAAAACGGTAAGGATAGGATAAGGATCAGTGTTTCGCACAAGGGCGTACAGGCGATGATCGTCCATGCCGATAAAAAGGGAAATACCTATGTACAGAAAGTCGGAGGTGATGATTATATTGTCTATACCCGGGATGGGGTTTCCGAGGCGGACAAGCATTTTGTCTGCAATACCAAGGGTTCCGTTCATGAACCCATGCCCTCTTTGACCGCTAAGGAAGTGAATGAACAGAAGTTAAGGAAATTCAGGCTTGCCATATCCGCGACAGGGGAATATACTGCTTATCATGGTGGTACGGTGGCAGATGCACTGGCCGCTATAAATGCCACGGTAACCAGGGTCAATGAGGTCTTTGAATCCGATTTAGGGGTTACCTTGGAGCTTGTTGCCGACACTGACAAGGTTATTTATACCGATGAGGATACCGACCCCTACGGGGCTGATCTGAATTCGGAGGCACAGAGTGCTATAACGGATAGTATAGGGGCAACCAATTTTGATGTGGGCCATTTGTTCCATAGGGTTCTCAGTAGTGACCAAAATGGTGGTAATGCCGGTTATATCGGTTCGGTCTGTAAAGACGGTAAAAAGGCCAGTGGGTATTCTTCCAAGGAAAGTCCTGAGGGCGATACTTTTGACCTGGACTATGTCGCCCATGAAATGGGGCATCAATTCGGGGCGAACCACACATGGTCCTTCGAGTCCGAAGGTACCCAGGTACAGGTGGAGCCAGGAAGTGGTACTACGATCATGGGGTATGCCGGTATTTCGGGGGTCAACAATGTGGCCATGGTATCCGACGATTATTTTCATTACTATAGCATATTCCAGATTTCCGAGTATTTGGATACCGTGGATTGTGCGGAAGTCATAGATATTGCCAATACCCCCCCCGTTATTGTCCCAAGTGCGGATTATGTGATACCCAAGATGACCCCATTTGCATTGACCGGTAATGCTACGGATGCGGATCCGGGTGATGTGTTGACTTATACATGGGAACAGATCGATGATGGTGTAGTGACCCAATCCACCTTTGGGCCTACAAACCCGAGTGGGGCTAATTTTAGGTCGCAGAGACCATCAGCGGATCCTACCCGTTATTTCCCCAAGCTGTTAAATATCCTGTCGGGGAACTTGACAGAGACGAATCCTACCTCGGATTCCTCATGGGAGACGTTATCGGAAGTCGAAAGGGAAATGAATTTTGCATTGACCGTTAGGGACAATGCCGTTGGTGGTGGGCAAGTCGTATTTGATTTAATGAAGGTTTCCGTAATTGACGATGCCGGTCCTTTTGAAATGGTCTCACAGGCCACTAGTCAGACCTATACGGCGGGTACGGTCCAGAATATTGTTTGGGATGTGGCCAAAACGAATGTTGCCCCATTGGATGTACATGCGGTCGATATCCTGCTATCAATTGATGGTGGACTTACCTTTCCAATAGCATTGGCCGAGAATGTACCGAACGATGGGGACCATAAAGTGGTTTTGCCAGGTATGCCGACAACAACGGCCCGTATTATGGTGAAGGCCCGGGACAATATATTTTTCGCTATAAACAAATCGGATTTTACCATTGAGGCGACCGAGATAGTGTTGGACTTTGCGGAGTTGGAAAATGAGGTCTGCCAACCTAATGATTTGGTTGTCACATTCAACTATGAGGCCTATCTGGGTTTTGGGGAAGAGGTTACCTTTGGTGTGCCAAACCCTCCTTCAGGTTTGGATATTGCATTCTCCCCTGGGACAACAACGGTCGACACCCTAGTTACCGTTACGTTTTCCGATACCGCCAGTATACCGGAGGCCTTGTACGCCATTGAGATCGAGGCGAGTTCTGCCAGTATCACAAAGAGTGTTGTATTGGACCTAAGGGTCTATGACGATGTCTTTCCCAATGCGACACTACTAGCTCCTGCAGATGGGGCGATTGATATTTCCGCCAAGACATTTTTGGAATGGGAGGGTACGGCTTCCTACACTTCGTATGAAGTACAGATCGCTGCGGATCCATCGTTTACGGGTATCATTGAGGCCGGTACTGTCTCGGACAACACCTATTATCCTTCGGGGTTAAATAACGAGACCACTTATTATTGGAGGGTAAAGCCCATTAATGGTTGTGGGGAGGGTGCTTTTTCAGAGCCATTCAGTTTTTCGACAATTGAGTACAACTGTAGCTCGGTTATGGAGGACAAGGATGTCGATATATCATCTGTGGGCACTCCTGTAGTAACTTCAAAAATCGCATTCTATGATGATATGGCCTTGGCGGATATCAATGTCCATGTAGAATTGGACCATGCCTATTTGTCCGATCTGGTGGTTAAGTTGATTTCACCGGCAGGCACCTCAGTGGTCCTGTTATCGAATTCATGTGGTGATCTGAAGAACGTTGATGCGACTTTTGATGACGATGCCCCAAATTTCATTTGCAATGGCAATCCCGCCATCAGCGGGACAATAAAACCAATAGGCTCTTTGCATGCTTTTGTAGGGGAGTCACTTCTTGGGGAATGGACCTTGGAGATCAGCGATACTGCTGCTTCGGATGGGGGTGTTTTGAAGGCTTTTTCGATAGAGGCCTGTATAGAGGGTGTTTTTAGGCCCGATGCCGACCAGGATGGTGTTTTTGATGATGGGGATGATCTGTGTTTGGGAACGCCTTTGGGAGCTGAGGTGGATATAAACGGATGTCCTGTTTATAGGTTTGCGAACAATAACTTTTCCGTTTCGTTGAAAAGTGAGTCATGTCGTGATGGCAACAATGGTGAAATTACTATAGAAGCATTGGAACCCCTTGATTATAGGGTCAGCGTAAATGGCAATGGGGTGGGTGTCAATGATGATTTCACCGATTCCTATGTCTTGGGCAATTTGATGGCAGGCACCTATAATGTTTGTATTAATGGTACGGATGGTTCACTTGACTATGAGGAATATTGTTTCGAAGTGCTGATTACAGAGCCTGATGACCTTTTTGTTGACGCTAGGACCTCCTATGATGACGAATTAACTGTTTTAACGCTCCAAGGGTCTGACAGCTATATTATCGAATTGAATGGGGAGGTTGTGCGGACAGAGGCCCCGGAAATCACCCTCAGTTTAAAAAAGGGCAATAATTCGCTCAAGGTATATACGGACCTACCTTGTCAAGGCATTTATGAGGAAGCTATATTTTTGAGTAGGGAAGCTGTTGTGTACCCGAATCCGTTTATATCCTCGACCACTCTTTTTGTAGGGGCAAGCGATGATAATGTGCTGGTCGAGGTCTTTACGGTAGGGGGTAGGTTCGTCATGGCCGAAACCTATAGGTTCAATGGATCGGCATTGCCTATGGATCTGTCAATGTTGCCATCTGGCGTGTATGTTGTCAAATTCTCGGGTGAGCATATAAAAAGAACATCTAAAGTCATAAAGCAATGAGGGTAGTTGTATTGTTATTCTGTAGTATTGTTCTTTTGTTGGGATGTAGGAAGAAGAGTGAGCCAAAACCCCCAGAGGCGGCAACTTTGGTTTTCCCTGTTAAGGACTCTGAATGTACCACCGGACGTGATTTGGGCGGTGGGGTAAGCGAAGTCGAATTCAAATGGATGGCGTCTGGTTATACCGATAGTTACGAACTTAGGGTCACCGATTTAAATTCCAATATAACGCAGACCACCATTACAAAGGGTATATCCGCCAAGTTGCCCATTGCCAAAGGACAACCTTTCTCTTGGTTGGTGCGCTCAAGGAACACCAAGGTTGCTAAAGTGGCCACTAGTGGTTCCTGGAACTTTTACAATGCGGGTTCAATAACTACCCATGTACCCTTTCCGGCAGAGTTGGTCAACCCCAAGAATGGGACTTCGCTCTTTAAGGATATAAACAATGAGGTAACCTTGGAGTGGGCCGCGGCCGATATTGATGATGATATTGTTGGGTTTGACATTTATTTTTCCACTGAGAACCCACCCGGGAGCCTGGAGGTGTCATTGACATCGGACAAAATGGATAAGGCCGTTACCGTAAGTTCCAATACCACATATTATTGGAAAGTGGTCACCAAGGACAAGAAGGGCAACAGTTCGGATTCCGGTGTTTCCGCCTTTAAGGTGCTTTAGGTATTGTTGAAGTGGTTCATTGTGATCTTGACCCCGGAAAGAACAAAGGAAAGAATAAGTTTCGAAGACCTTTCCAGTCGTTCTGGGAGTGCTTTCTTTTCTTCTTCGTTCCATTCCCCGAGTACATAATCCACCTGTCTGCCCTTGCTGAATTCGGCACCTACGCCAAAACGCAACCTGTTGTAGTTGACAGACTGCAGAAAGGCCTGGATATCCTTAAGGCCGTTGTGGCCTCCGTCGCTACCTTTGGTTTTTAGGCGTAAGGTCCCAAAATCGAGGTTGATATCATCGGTTACCACCAAAACATTTTCCAAGGGTATTTTTTCTTTGTCCATCCAATATTTCAAGGCTTTTCCGCTTCGGTTCATATAGGTCGATGGTTTAAGGCAAAGGACACTCCTGCCTTTCACCTTGAACGATCCCATATCGCCCAATTTGACGGTTTCGAAGGTGAATTCCTTTTCCTTGGCCAATTGGTCCAGGATCTTGAATCCGATATTGTGCCTTGTTTCGGTATATTCGCTTCCGATATTGCCAAGGCCTGTGACCAAATATTTTTTCATAGGTTCTGTTTCTTCCAAGAATGGTTTTCCGTTACCGAATAAGGTTCTTAAAAACTGTAACATGATGACACTTGATATCGAACCCGTTTAAATGGGTTCATTGCCATAAAAACACAAAAACATCCCGGATGTCCGGGATGTTTTTGACTTTATGGGTAGACCCGGTTTATTCGTTGCCTTTATCGCCTTCTGGAGCCTCAGTACCTTCAGCACCTTCTGCGCCTTCTGCACCTTCTGCATCTTCATCCTCATCTTCGTCGACAGCAATCGCGGCACGTGCGGTCTTGACCTGAACGACAACCGTAGTGTCGGGGTGTAAGATGGTGAAATCATCATTCTGCAATAGCTCAACAGAGATGTTCTCCCCGATATTCAATTTGGATATATCAACATCGAAGAAATCAGGAAGGTTGTCGGGCAATGCCTTGATCGTAAGTTTCCTTTTTCTAAAGAGCAAACGACCACCGTTTCGAACCCCTGGGGAATTTCCTTGTAAACGTACAGGAATATCCATGGTAACCTCCTTGTCCTTGAAAAGTTGATAAAAATCGATATGGATGATCTTATCGGTGACAGGGTGGAACTGTATGTCCTGCATTACGGCATCGATCTTGTCGCCATTGTCCAACTCAATTACAGCAGTGTGTGCATTTGGAGTATAAACCAATTTTTTGAATGATAACTCATCCGCTGAAAAATGTAATGGTTTTTCCCCTCCGTATACCACGCAAGGAACCTTTCCAGCATTACGCAAGGCTTTTGTCGCTTTTTTGCCCACGCTTTCTCTTTCTGATCCTTTAATTGTAATTGATTTCATCGTTATATTTAAAGATTAATAAAATATTCTTATTGGTTACATCAAGAACTTGGAACTTATCGATGTATTGTGGTGTACCCTATGCATCACATCGGCGAACAAATCGGCACAACTGATCACCCTTACCTTGTCGCTCTTGATCTCCAAGGGAATCGAATCGGTGATGATCAACTCTTTCAACTTTGAGTTCTCTATTTTTTCGTAGGCATTTCCAGATAAGAGTCCGTGGGTGGTAATAGCCCTTACACTAAGGGCGCCACGCTCCATCATCAAATCCGCTGCTTTCGCCAAGGTTCCGGCGGTATCTACCATATCATCTACCAAGACCACATTTTTACCTTCTACGTCCCCAATAAGTTCCATATGGGAAATGACATTGGCCTTGGCCCTTTGTTTGTAACAGATGACCACATCGCAATCCAATGCCTTGGAATAGGCATATGCCCTTTTGGATCCGCCCATGTCCGGGGATGCGATCGTCAGGTTGTCGAGGTTCAGGTCCCTGAGGTAGGGTAGGAAAAGTGTGGAGGCGAACAAATGGTCTACGGGTTTCTCGAAAAAGCCTTGGATTTGGTCGGCATGGAGGTCCATGGTAATGATACGGGTCGCCCCTGCCGTCTCAAGCATCTTGGCAATCAATTTTGCCGCGATGGGAACCCTTGGCTTGTCCTTCCTGTCTTGCCGTGCCCATCCGAAATAGGGCATAACAGCGGTGATATGCCGTGCTGAGGCCCGCTTGGCGGCATCCAACATCAACAACATCTCCAAGAGGTTGTCGGAACTGGGGTTGGTTGACCCTATAATGAAAATACGGGTACCGCGGACAGATTCCTCAAAAGAGGGTTGGAATTCCCCGTCGCTATATTTTGAGAACTGCACCTTCCCTAAATCGGTTCCATAGGCTTTTGCGATTTTTTCGGCAAGTTTCGCACTCTTTGTGCAAGCAAAAATCTTAGGTTGGGGTCTTTGGTAAGCCATGTTTAATGCGTTGTTCTTCGATTTATTGAACTTCCTCTTGTCCAAGGAGGTGCAAATTTAGAAATTTATTTGGGTTGCTAAAGTATAAATCTTGTTATTTTTTGTTTCCAAAAAGAAATTTTTTTATAGTTTTGCAGTCCTATTGAAATGCTCGAGTGGCGGAACTGGTAGACGCGCTGGATTCAAAATCCAGTTCCTTTGGAGTGTGGGTTCGATTCCCACCTCGAGTACGAATAAGTATTCAAATTGAATCAAAACCCTGTAAACTTCATGTTTTACAGGGTTTTTGATTTTATGCGATATCAATTGATTTCATTCTGAACCATATAAAAGGTGTCTAATTCGGTTGCAGTAGAAGCGTAAATTTTACTGCAACCGAATTGAGTATAAAAGTCTTATATGCAGTGGGTTACAGCGTTGTCTTTTGGAGTTAATTTTCTATATTTAGATGATAAATATTTGAAAATAATGCAAGATTTGTTGTCTGTACTATTTTATATTCGAAAAGCGGGGACTAAGGATCCCACTCAAGCCACTATATATCTTCGAATAACGGTCAATGGTAAAAGAGCTGAAGTAAGTACAATGAGAAAGGTTCCTATTTCCAAATGGGATGCTAGAGCGAATAAAATTATTGGGTATAGTAAAGAGACAAAACAGACCAACCGTCAACTTGAGATTATTAAAAATAGAATTTACGAGATTTATCACAACCTTCTACACGAAGATATCGAAGGGGTATCCGCAATTAGGATCAGGGATGAGTATATAGGTGCCAATAAAAATCAGAAGTATATTTTAGAGATGTTCGAAGAACACAATCTTCAAATGGAGAGATTGGTAGGGAAGGATTTTTCCTTTAGAACACTTCAGAGGTATAAGACCACTAAAAAGCATCTCGCTAAATACATGAAATCTAGTTTGGGTCTTACAGATTGCTCAATTAAGAAAATTGATGTAAAATACATCAACGGTTTTATTTATTTTCTGAAAGCAAATCAAAACCTTTCGCATAATTCATCTTTGAAATATGTTGCTTATTTTAAAAAGATTGTTAGGGTAGCTTATGCCAATGGGTGGTTGGATAAAGATCCGTTTTACAATTTTAAACTCCGTCCTAACACAATTGAAAAAACCCGTTGTGCATTTTAAATAATGCTGATTTTAATATTGTTGATATTTCTATTGAAAATGGACCTGTTGATATATTGAATGGTTGTTAAGGCGGTTA
>PDWI01000236.1_pt1 | contig 84936 bp, 82 predicted proteins | sample 1430891 | NCBI WGS metagenome assembly PDWI01 (sample SAMN01162508, study PRJNA174530) | Oral metagenome, whole genome shotgun sequencing project. | biome: Marine environment; feature: Marine mammal; material: Swab sample of the gingival sulcus; isolation source: swab sample of gingival sulcus... | reverse complement strand
CGTATCTTCATCTACCCAGTCAAAAGTACGAGTTACAGCTTTTTTCCAAAGCCGAAGTTGGCGCTGTTGTTCACTTACATCCATTTGTGGAAGCCAGCGGGCCTTTCTTGCTAGGTGCTTGATTTAAAATGGGTGAGAGCCAAAGTTTATATTTTATTTGTTGCCTACAAAATCATTTAAATCAATTACAGTATCGGCACGTTCGGCAATTGCCAGGTCATGCGTTACTAGTAGTAAACCTAGTTGCCTTTGCTGGACTTGAAAAAATAATTCGTCGGCAATTATGTCCCGCATTTTAGTGTCGAGTGAGCCGGTGGGCTCATCAGCTAAAATAAGTTGGGGTTTAGAAACCAAAGCGCGAGCAAAAGCGGTTCTTTGACGTTCCCCACCAGATAAATCAATAGTCATGGTGTGTGGGGGTACGCCAAATTCTTGCAGTATTTTTTCACTTTTTGCCAGTGCATTTTTTGGTGGCGGAGTTTGCAACATAAATGCTAGTGCCACATTTTCAGCTGCAGATAATTCGGGAAATAGTTCCCCATCTTGAAATACCGTACCGATATTCTCACGGCGTATTTTGGCTCTTTTACGTGCCGAGGCGGTATTCATTTCGTGCCCGCAAATATGTATCGTACCTTGGTTAGGCTTTTTCAAACCGAGAATTGTGTTGAGTAATGTAGATTTTCCTACTCCTGATTGCCCAATAATGGCAATTGATTCACCGCTGTTAAGGTGCAGATTTAGTCCGCTAAATAGTGTTCTATTAGGAACTGTGCAAGTTAATTCACGAATGTTCAGTATTTCTAATTTTTCCATTTGGTAATCCTTTGCTTACTGATAATGGTCAGCGTGCTCCAAATAATTAAAGTAGCTATAAATCCAGTGCTTAAAGTAAGTTTTGTAAAAGTGAGAACCGGGGATAAATCTTTTTCGTATATGCCTACGGTAGAAATGCTAAGCAAAATTCCAATAGTCGTGCCAATAAATATACCAATTCCCATGGGCACTCCCACACGCAGGGCACTCATTAAGCCGATGTGTAGTTTTCTTCCGCTGATGCCACATAGTGGCGCTAATTTTTGGGACGCGTTATAGCGTTCATCGGTAATTATTATCCCTATTCCTAATAGGATGTAGCAGATACCCAGCAAAGAAAAGAACATCATCCAATTGCAAAGTTTGCGTTGTGCCATTTCTCCTGTAACCCAACTAGACTCGGGAGAACTTATAGCTAGTGGTGGATAAAAGTTACTAATCATAGATTTTCTAATATCTAAAAGCGCGGGCGCATTCGGCTGGTTAATATCAATAAGGAGCGTGAATTGCAGGTTGTAGTCTTTTTTCTTTGTTTTTTGCATTTCCGTAATAGTGCTTGCAATATTCTTAGTAGAGTCGGTGGAAACACTAAATTTAGTGTCAGTATCACTGTATGCTTTAAGATAATCTCCTATTGCGCTAGTGTCGGTTCTTGGATTAGCGGGTAGTGGTTTATTTTTCTGAAAAGATTTAATGGTAATTAAGGTTTCAAAATTATTTACGTTACCACCATGTTGGCTAGAGATGAGAGTTGTTCGTGCGGTTGCTTTGGTGCTTTGTAAGGATTTGTCTAAAGCTGTATAAATTTCTTTTGGCATATCGGATGCAAAATTCATTTCTAATATTTTGCCATGAAAATTGTTATAGGCAGTGCGTGTTTCTGGGCTTGTAGCTGTCCACGTATACACAAAGGCATTGATAATTGCAAAACTAGTAATGGACACGGCAATAGTTAAGCTAAGAATGCTGAGTGTTGCCCCATTTGTTCTTAAATTTGCGGCTCCTACCAGAGTTTCTGGGGAATTAAAACGCAGTCCTAATTTTCTCAGAAATGTAGTGGTGGCAATGATGCAAAAGCGAATGAGGTGTCCTAGTGTGAGGCTAAGAGTGAGCACACTTAGTAATAGGATAATTAGGGCAAAGATGCTTTCGGTGCCACTTATGTAATAGCTAAAAAAGGTTAAAATTGGCAGAGAATTTAGGCAGAGAACTACTTTTTTCTTATCGTATGTAAGGGCGTTTAGTTTTGTAGATTTATTTTTTATTTTCTGGGTGGGAGAAAATATGCCGAGGGAAATAAAAATCCAAATAGTCGTATAAATGAGTTGTGTGCCAAGCAGAGTTAGTAGAACCAAAGGAAGGGAGTTTTCCACATCTTTTGCGTATAGAATAATACCTGTAAGAGGAATTGGTGTATTCATTTTACTTAAAATTGCTACTATTACCAGTGCTATTAGTGAGGAATAAAATAGTGGAGTGCGTATTTTTCCAAAATGCCAAGTAGCTTGGCTAAGACGATTAAATCCTAGGGTGTGTAATTTTTTGCTTTGCGTGCGCCTGTCACTTAAACCAAAGTAAAAACCGATAATTGCCAGAGTTAGCAGGGGGATACCTACGATTATTGCATATCCAATAAGATAGTACTGTAGGGGTTGGTTGTAGTTCATAAAACCAAAGTGTATAAAGCGAGTATCGGGAGAAATAATATCTTTTTTGAACCCTTGGATAGTTTGAAATTCTTGCAGATTGATAAAAGGGGAATTCGGGTTAGTATATGCTAGTAGTTCGGTTGGCGTGGCTAATCCAGATGTATCTATTAGCCCAGCAAATTTACCGTAACTACTGGCTATTTTTTCTCTTTTTTCCACCTGGGCAAGGGCGGGAGAAAGGAATACTTCTCCCGGTTCTGGCCAACGGGTTAAACCGATTGGCGGTGGAGTCTTTTTGTCTAGAGGAATTAAAGATATTACACTAATAGCCGGCTCGTTATTTGTTAGATAAGGTGCGTCTTCATGAAAATAGGCTTTTGTGTTTGCGGTATTTTCTGCCCATACTGGGCTTCGGGCAAAACCGCGTTCATTCATACCTTTATACGTGGCAATGCTTAGCGTAACTCCTAAAGTTCCAAGTAATATTGCTAGTAAAATCAGCGTCAGAACGATAGAACCGATTTTATTAGCTGGCTGGCTACGTTTACCATAGCCAGCCAGCTTATATTGCATATTAGCCATGATATTTTGACCAACTGCCACAAGTCATTGGTCTACCCCATTGAGACTTGCAGAGTTTCACACGATTAATATTGCTTAGTTCTGTTACCGAGGTTGTTTTTTGATATCCGGCTTTGTTAGTTAATCCTGCTTCGCTATTACCGTTGTCGTATTTGTATCTTGCGGAGTGGAATCTTCCATCATCGGAAACGTCTTTTAGATATAACGTTTTACCTCTAACTGTAGCTTTAGCTCCTTTGTCAGAATGGGTATAATTGGCTGCGTTTGCGGGGATTGCTAACATTGAAATCGTTGCTAGCAGTGCAAACATTTTTGTAATGTTTTTTACTTGCATTGTTTCTCCTTGGATTGAGTAAACTTACGATTGTTGCATAGCACACATCTATGTGAGATAAATATATATCTTTTTTGCGTAAAAATAAATAATTTTTTGGCATAAATTATGATTAAATATTGCTTCAAAATTTTCCATATGTGAATGAACTTATTTGCATAAACATTTGCTATACAATAATTATAAATTTATTTATTTACAAAATATTTATTTTAAATAAATAAACTAATACGAAGCGAAGGAAATAAAATGCCTAATGTAAAAGCCAGACTTTTTATAGCCTTTTGGCCATTAGTCACGTTGCCATTACTCGCTTTAATACCATACATTACACCTTTAATATTTATAGGTGCTTGTGTGCTGTTATATATGCAAAAAGATATAAAACGACTTAACAAGATAATTCTTTTCACGCTTTGGACGCTAGCCATAGGTGCTTTCACCTATTCCCTTATAGCATTTAGTGCTCAGGTTGATGCGGCAGATACTTATATTCCTGCCCCACAATGGACAAGCGGGGTGTTAGTTGCCCCGATTGTAGCAGTAGGGATTTTAATATTCGCAGCTGTTTTTACAATGCGCATAACCAATAACAAATGAAAAATGCTGCAATAGTCTGACGTACCTCCACATTTTATGACTATTAGTTTATTGAATGGAAAATATCAACTTAAAGCCGGTATTTAATCGTTTAATTCGCCCAACGTTGGGTAGCTAAAATTTGCGTTAGCATTTCTTGGGCTTCGGCATAGGAAACTTTACGTGCACCCTTGCCTTCTAACTCGGCATACATTTTTGGTTCATTTAAAAAATGAGCAATTCCTCGGCGTAGCAAATTAGGTAGCGGTTTACGCCCCTCGTCTAAATCTCGCATAAGTCTAAACCAAAAAGTTTGGATACGAGGACGAGAAATACATAATGCCGTGGCTAAAATTCCTTCTTTTTTCAAATCGTCAATAATATCAGCAGCAAAAATGCCTTCGGCTAGTACGTATCTACGTCCGTCCATATCTATATCTTGCTCCCCAATTTGCTTATTAGTGGGAATGTCATAAATTGGAATTCGGGCTTTTCCCGTGGTACAGAGCGTAAGTAAAGTATTAATTGCTTCTGCCTTATTCCAAGTATTGATATGATCCCAATCAACCATGCCATGACGTAGTGGTAAATTAGGATGGTCACCATCATAATAAAATTCATCTAGTGATACTACGGGCAAACCGGTACGTGAAACGAAACGGGTTTTACCGCTTCCCGAGGGGCCAGTTATCAGTACCACACGTGCATGGGGAACACGTTCATAGTCAGCAGGAAGTTCAAAGAGACCATCATCAGAAAGTTTAGTAGGCATAAAAAATATTTTAACTTAAGTTTTTATTTTTATGATTGTGTTGCTTTAGGTGAAAGAAAATTTCACAGTTGAAAAATTTGTTATATACGGCGTGGATAGCGGGGTTGAAATAAAAATCCGTTACGGTGTATATGTGGTAGAAAAAAGACGTACTCCTAATAGCGATAAGCAACGTAAACGCACGCCTAATGCGTCTGCTGCGGGTGGGCGAAAAACTCGGGGTACAAAAAGGTCTTTATCTGTTTTAGCTACGTTTTTTACGGGACGAAAAAAAACTAAAATTAAATCTCGTAACGGCGGGCAAACTACTGCACGTAATGTTACTGGCAAACCGGTAGGTAAATCGGTACGCGGATCAGTGCGTGCTAAACCTAATACTGCTGCTGATAGGGCTAAGCTAGCTAAACCTGCTCAGGCTGTTAAGCGAACTTCTGCAAAGCGTAAACCAAATCCTGTAAAACGTCACACCCCTCCACCTGTAAAACAGGGCAATATGCGTAATGGTGTGCCTCGAAAATCAAATGGACGGCGAGTAGCACCTTCACGCCAGCCAGTGCGCGTACGCAGACCAAAACCACCAACTTTCTTTTCCTTATATTGGAAACAAATAGTGGCTTTTTTAATTATTTTATTGCTTTTATTATTGGCAATCGGTGCCGTGTATAAATTAGCTACACAAAAATTAGAACAACGCTATGTGAACATTCAAAAACCTTCAACTTTAAGTAAATATGATCCGGTTGCATGCACCGCAGATATGCTTGCTTTCAAAATTGAATATGCGGGTAAATACGCAGGTGAGCCAGTAAAATTTGTGCAGTCTATAACCAATTCTAAAGGAAAAGCTCCCTGCTATATAGAAGGCGGATATACAAATATGTGGCTCAAAGTGGTTAGTGGGGACGTTCCTATTTGGGATACACGTAGTTGTAAAATAGGAGCAGAAAATAAACCGCTTTTATTAGATACCGGTTTGAAATATGCACAATCTATGACCTGGAATGGGAAACATGCCGGAGCTGATTGTAAAGGTAAAAAACTGGCTCAAGCTGGTACTTATCGTGCACAGTTTTATTTAGGTGAGGAAAAAGTGGGTGAGGAAAAAGTATTTGAATTAGCAATAAAACCCCCACCACCACAACCGGAAAAAACTGACGGGAAAAAAGCCGATAAACCTACACCAGCTTCGGAAAAAAAGCCAGCTCCCAAACCGACTACAACCACTACACCATAGTTACTATTTTTTAGGTAGGGGAAGTACGGCACTTACCGCAGTTGCAACATTGTGTATTCGTCGTAGTTCAAGATTTTTGGGTGCTTTAATATTTTCATTACAGTCGGGAATTAAAGCTATTGTAAATCCGAGTCTAGCGGCTTCATTAAGACGTTGTTGTAATCCTAGTACGGGACGTAATTCTCCGGTTAGTGATACTTCGCCGATAGCTACTACTGCTGGTGCCAATGGTAGGGAAGTGGCACCAGAAACCAGTGAGAGAGCAATTGCTAAATCGGCGGCGGGTTCATTAGCTTTTGCGCCTCCGACAGTAGAAACAAAAATATCTTGTCGTTCAAATTCAATTCCCAGTTTGGCTTGAATTACCCCGAGCATCATGGCAACGCGTGAATTTTCTATTCCGGAAGTGGTACGGCGAGGTTGCCCAGCAGCAGGAACAGAAAGGGACTGTACTTCTATGGGAATTGGTCGCCGTCCTTCTAAAGTTACAGCTGCGCAAGTGCCAGCAACCGTATTGTTACGGGCAGATAAAAAAAGTCCGGAAGGATCAGCCAGTCCATGAATGCCATCATCGGTAAGCTCAAAACAGCCAACTTCATCAGTTGCTCCATAACGATTTTTTAAAGCACGGACTAAACGTAGGCGGGAGTGTTTGTCTCCTTCAAAATGACAGACTACATCAACTAAATGTTCTAACACGCGTGGTCCAGCTATTGAACCATCTTTTGTTACGTGTCCAATTAAAATTACTGGCAAATTGGAAGTTTTAGCCGCATTAACTAAAGCAGAAGTAATTGCTTTAACCTGTGCTACTCCGCCTGCGCTACCGTCAGCATCGGGACTTACTAGAGTTTGTACTGAGTCCACAATGAGTAGTGAGGGTTTAATTTCGGAAATATGCCCGAGCACTTTTGCTAAATCGGATTCGGCTGCTAATAATAAGTTGTTATGGAGTGCGCCAATGCGTTCTGCGCGCGAGCGTACTTGTGGAGCAGATTCTTCTCCCGTGATGTAAAGTACGGGAGCATCATTTTTAGTTTTAGCTTTTTCGGCAGCTTTGGCAGCTACATCTAGTGCTAGGGTGGATTTACCTACACCGGGTTCGCCAGCCAATAAAATTACGACTCCGCTTACTAAACCACCGCCGAGAACTCGGTCTAATTCAGGGACTCCGGTGGTGGTTTTATGTGAGGCTTGAGTGGAAACTTCCGTTATTGGGCAAGCGGGCATAGTCGGGGTTAGTATCGTGGTGTTAAGGCGGGAAGTTCCACTTTCAGCTACCGTTCCCCATGCTTGGCATTCGCCACAACGTCCAACCCATTTCAAAGACGTCCAACCACATTCACTACAAGTAAAAGTTTCCGTTTTATTTTTTGCCATAAATCTAGTTTAATCGAGGCTACCGTAAAAAATGGTTGCCGTTAATGTATACCTTGAGCAAATTTTTCTACCTGTGCGTTTTCACCCGCTACTAGCAAAATATCATCTGTTGAAATTATGGTATTTTCATTGGTGGATTCAAAAGTTTTTCCGGGAGATTTTACTCCAATTAAGGTAATGCCATAACGGTCTGACCAGTTACTTTCACATATTTTTGTACCTACGGCGTGCCGGGGTGGAAGCATTTTTACAATCGTAAAATTATCTTCCATCTCAATATAGTCAAGCACATTTCCTGAAATCATATGGGCAACTCGTTTACCTGCATTAAATTCGGGATAAACTACGTGGTGTGCGCCAATTCGTTTCAAAATTGTGCCCTGTTCCCGAGAAGTAGCTTTTGCCCAAATTTGTTTTATGCCTAAATCTACAAGATTTGCGGTGATAAGTACGGATGCTTCTAAAGCGGTACCTACGCTTACGATAGCTACGGGAAAATCAGCTGCCCCAATTTGGGCAAGAGCTTCGCTAGAGCACGCATCAGCTTCAATTACTTGAAATTGATTTGCCCATTTTTGTACGAGTTTAGGATCAGATTCGATCGCTAATACATCTTTTCCTAATTGTTCGAGGGTTACGGCGATAGCAGCGCCAAAACGTCCTAACCCAATTACTAGTACCGCGTCAGTAAATGATTTTTTTCTTAGCATAAATCCTCACTAGATTAGCCGATAATGGGTTGTTCTTCTGGGAAGCGAACTATTCGTCTACGGTTACGAGCCGCTAGTGCAGCGACGAGTGTAATCGTGCCAACTCGACCCGTATACATTAAGACTATCAATATAAGTTGGGCAATGGCAGAAAGACTGGGGGTAATACCTGTGGATAGTCCGCATGTGGAAAAGGCAGATATGGTCTCAAATAATACTTGGGAAAGGGGAAGATGAGTAATTTGTAGTAGAGCTAGGGTAGAAATTCCAATTAGCATGGCACTGGCAAAAGCTACTGAAATGGCTAGACGAATAGCATTTTTTGGGATACGTTTACCGAATGCTTCGGTGTCTTTATCGCCGCGCGCTTCTGCCAAAATTGCTAAAATTAGGACGGCAAAAGTGGATACTTTAATACCGCCTCCCGTGCCAGCCGAACCGCTACCAATAAACATTAGTGCATCTATTGTGAAAAGGGAGGACTCGTGCATTCCACCAATATTTACGGTTGCAATTCCAGAAGTGCGTGCTGATGTGGAGTGCAGGAGAGCAGCGAGTATACGTTCATCAATAGCTAAATCCCCAAAAGTGGCTGAATTTCCCCATTCAAAAAATAGTAGGAAAATAAATCCTGCTAGCAGTAAAGCAATATAGGTGCTGATAGTGATTTTGCTATGGAGTGACCACTTGGTAAATTTGGTGCGAAATTCGTAAATGTTGATAAGCACTGGAAAACCTAATGCGCCAATAAAAGTTCCGATGATTACTAGTAAGCCAAATGCCCAATTGCCCACTAGTGTGGTAGTATCGCCGGCAATAGCAACAAATCCACCATTATTAAAAGTGGAAACTGCCATAAAGAGAGAATTTTCTAGTGCATCGGGAATAGTTTGCCCCAGAGCAAGAAAAGTTGGTAAAAAGCCCATCGCCAAAAACGCTTCTACTGTCAAGGAAATAATAGTGGTTGCACTTAGTAATAGCCCGACTTCCCCCAGTCGCCCTTTGCGTTCACCGGCTGCTAATAAGCGTTGTGTTAGTCCGAGTCGGCGTGAGACAAATAAGCCGAGTAGCGAGGCAAGAGTCATCACTCCTAATCCGCCAATTTGCATGGCAAGGGCAATAATTGCATGCCCGAAAGGAGTCCAGAAAGTGGCGGTATCAACTACTGATAATCCGGTTACACAGACGGCAGAAGTTGCTGTAAAAAAAGCTTGGAGTAGGGTGACGTTCCCATCTCCAGCATGTGCAGCGGGAAGTAGGAGTAATCCGGTGAAGAAAAAAATAATTAGGGCAAATCCAATTAGAGATAAACGTGCTGGATAACGGCGTGCATATGCGTCAAAACGTCCCCGCAAAGTTTGATTTTGAAAAGTTAAAGTTCGCATTTCACCCCTTTTTTACTTTTCTAATTATGTAACAGGTTTAGTATTTTGACGTGTTTATGTGGCAGATGAGATAAAAATAAAAATTTGAGGACTATGTTATTTATGATTCCTTGTGTAAAATAGATTAGGAATTTTTAGAACGCATAGAAATGGAACGTAATGGCTAATTCGATGTCATCAGAACCACAGTTTCTTACTGTTGCTGAGGTTGCAGAAATTACTAGAGTCTCTCGTATGACAGTATATCGAATGGTACATTCCGGCGAGCTACCAGCGATTCGCTTCGGTAGTTCCTATCGCGTTCCACGTTCTGCCCTAGATCAGTTGCTTACCGGAAATATGGATGAAGATTTGCGGGAAGTTTCCGGAGCGTAAAGTTTTCGGGTATATTTTATTTATTGGTAAAAGTGGTCTAACCACTCAGATATAGTCGTGGAGGTAACCGTTGGGTTCCGTAGTTAAAAAGCGTCGTAAGCGTATGTCCAAGAAGAAGCATCGTAAATTGCTCCGTAAGACACGTCATCAGCGTCGTAATAAGAAGTAACGCAAACTTAGGGCTCAAATTTATTTGAGCCCTTTTGTTTGTGTATAAGTGTAGTTTTATTGCTTTTTTTATGGAATGCTTGAGATATGGAATTAACAACCGTTCATCTCGTTCGCCACGGTGAAGTGGATAATCCGCAAGGAATTTTATACGGTCGCCGTCCCGGATTTAAACTAACGGAACTGGGACAGCAAATGGCACGGGGATTAGGTGAAACCTTCTCTCACGGGCATGATGTGCGGGTAGTCTACACTTCACCTTTACAGCGAGCAATTGAAACTGGAACCCCAACTGCACGGGCATTTAATTTAGAGGTTAAAACTAATCCTGATTTAATTGAAGCAGATAACAATTTTGAAGGCATTGCCATAAATGATAATCGGTGGAAGCTACTACTACCCAAATATTGGTGGTGGTATCGTAACCTCTACCGTCCCTCTTGGGGAGAACCTTATAAACAGGTGGCACAACGGATGATGCGTGCGGTAGAAAAAGCTAGAAAAGAAGCTCTAGGTGGGGAAGCCGTATTGGTTTCGCACCAGTTACCAATTGTTACGGCACGGCGTTTTGTGCAGGGACAAACTTTAGCGCACGATCCGCGTAAACGTGAATGTTCTTTAGCCTCGGTTACTTCTTTCACCTATGCGGGTGAAGAGCTGGTAAAAGTGGAATATTGGGAGCCAGTAAAAAACCTTTTACAGCAAGCACAGGATATGGTGCCCGGTACTTCAGTAGCCCAGCCCAAAAAACAAAATTAATTATTTATTTTGCATTTGTTTCAATACTATTAATGGTGTTGAAACCATACTGAGCACAACTATTGTTATTGCTAGTGGCGACCAGTGGGTAAAGGCTAGTGGGTGCCATGTAGCATTGTATGTTTCTGGTAAATATAAAAATGCTAATAATAAATATAAAATTACGGGTACTATCCATAATTTTTCGATAGTAATCCAATTTAGGGAAAGTGTGCTCACGCAAAATAGTAGGCTAAAAGTACTTGCCCATGACGGGGCGAAAGGTAGGCCTAAGGCGTATTCCATGCTGGTAAATAATAAAGTTCCTAAAATTATTGTGCAAGATGTAACTATTAGCATGGTTTTTTGTAAACAGCCAGTATCTGCACAGTCAAAGCTAGTTTTGGTGTAGATAGCACGCGTTAAGACGGCTACTGCTATGGCTATTGTGAATGAGCGAAAAGGAAGTGAAGTATTTCCTTTTAAGGAGGGAAAAATAATGTTGCTATTAGAAAACATAATATTTATTAAGCACAATATAGTTATTAGCAGGAGCGTTTGCCATATTTTCCGCGAACGCCACCACAGAGGTAAAAAATTTTTAACATCCTGAAACATCATGTAATACCTGTAATTGTGTTTTTACCCATTGGTGTTGCTCTTTTTGTGGAGACAAAGAAATTTTTCGTATTTTTTCGGCATCTATTCCAGGGGGGCCTCCCTGTAAGGGGGATTTTTTCCCATCTTGTATATGGTAGGTTAGCCACATTCTTAAGCTGTTGTAGGCGATAAAATATTGGTCAAATTTTTTATCGGGAATCTTAGCGCAGATTTTAGTGGATTGGTCTAGGATTTTATCTGCCCAATCTTCTGTAAAAAACCAAGTAGATCCACCTTTGATGCTAAAAGGAATAGAGTTTGTAGCCTGTGGTTTAAGTCCGCGTTCTGTCATGTTGGAGGGAACTTGAAACCCGTATGTGGTTAAGTTAGCTATATTTTCTGCCAAGTTAGTTAATTCGGGTAATCTATGCCTATTTTCTGGCCAAACACAAATGGTAATAGTTGTATTCGTGCAGGCGCTTTGGCTTGGAGCGGGGCGTCGTTGTTGCATTGTGCCCGATAGGCTAAATGCTATGCTCGCCACTACTAGGCAGATAAGACTAAAACTAATCCCTACATTAAATTTAGTTTTAGTAATCCAAGCTTTTTGTCGTAAAGGTAGTAGCGTAGCTACGGTCAGAGCAATGCCACACATTGCAAATACTAAAAATGTTAGGGTAATGAGTTTAATGGGGTTGATTGTAGTACTTGGATATCCAGATACTAAAGAAATTGTGGAGCCAGAAAAATCCCAAGATACTACCAGCCATAAATAGCTGATAAATAAAGTGACTACGGGGGCAAACCACCCTGAGGCTAGTGTGCCAATAAGCAGGGCAATGCTTAGAGTACCCAAGATTTCACATAGTGCTAAACAGACGTATGACCACCAGATAAAGCCATCTCCATGCGTGGGCATATTTGAAAAACTAACGTATAGTAATCCGCTTAATAAGGGGATTATTGACATCACCATAACTTTTAGTAATCGGGTTAAGTGTATTATGGTAGGGCGATGTGAGTTGCTGGCGTGCGTGAATGCAATTAAACGATTACGGCTGGTAATTTGTGCTAAATATGATGCCCAAATGGGTGCGGTAATGGATAGTGGCAGTTGGGCAACTATCGTAGCCTGTGGCCATACTCCAATCCAAGTTTCCCGCGTACGAGACAAAATAATAACAATTTCAATGATGCATGTTAGTAAAATAAGAATTATTGGTGTGAGTGGAAGACGTTTATTCATGCTGGTGTCTATTCTGCTCTAATAATTGTAAATATCCACGTTCTAATGCTGAATCTCCGTGCGTATTTGTGGATGCAATTTCCGCTAGGTGAGTAACAGAGTCATTAAATAAAGTTTTTCCTTTATCTATGACCACAACTGATGACGCAATTGCTGCCACATCTTCCACAATATGCGTGCTGAGTAGGATTATAGCGTCGGTACGAGATCTAAGTATATTTTTGAATTCATATCTTTGGGCGGGATCTAAACCTACGGTGGGTTCATCTAGTATTAAAAATTTAGGGTCACCAACTAGTGCACATGCTAATCCGGCACGCTGTTTCATACCGCCAGAAAGCGTAGCAATTCGGGAATTAGTGCTTTGGCTTAGTTCTACGGTATCAATTGCCTTGGTTACGGCAGTTGATAGTTTATTTTGCGGAATTCCCCTTAATTGGCCTACATAAGAAACCATTTCATATACGCGTAGTCGATCCATTCCGATAATATTTTGCGGTAAATAACCAATATTTACGCGACTTTTTCGCGCATCATCATAAGATTTTATTTGCTTGCCATAGATAGAAAGTTTACCTGTTTTTGGAGGTATTTCAGTAGCTAAAATACGTAATAGTGTGGTTTTTCCAGCTCCATTTGGGCCGAGGATGCCATGTATTCCTTTATCAAATGAAAGATTAATACTGTCTAAAATCTGTTTATTCCCATAATAAAATGAAACGTCTTGGGTAGTAATCATATTGGGATCCTCATCCGTTTAATTTGTTATGGTTTATCGCCTTTGTTTTGTTGAGATAAAGGTGATTGTAAAAGTATTCTAATGTTGAAATTTAGATTTTACAATACTTGTTTTAATGGTTGATATAGCAAGGAAAGACTAGAGTCTAGTAGCAGGTATTAAGGTGCAAGACAAATAGTTTTATTTATAGTTTTTTACCAATGTGTAAAACAGTTATTGATATTGCTTTTAGGTAGAATAAATATAAAAAGCGTATCTACTATAACCAAAGCAACTAGCTAGTAAATTTCTTAAAAAGATGGTTTGGTGGTGATGGTGGAAGTATCGATACTGCCTTCGCCACCCGTTTTTCGATAGGGCTGTAATGCTTTTTCTAGTTCGGTACATTGTTCGTTGTTAATTTTGGGTAATACGATAGTGCGTGTCATTCCAGTGGGCTTAATGCACGCTATGCCCATATTTTTAGAAAATTTACAATCAGTAATAATTTTTGGTCGTAAAATTAAAAATTGAAAATCAACATATTTGGTTAAATCTACGAAATCCAGACGTTGATAGGAAAATAGTATATTACCCACTATTTCTATATCTTTAGTTATGCTTATTGTGGCAGGTAGAGTATTAATTTCTTTATTATTTTTTAAGTAGTGAATAATGCTTCGGGAGCGTCTACGGTGTAAAAATACAAATAACGGTATGAGTGAAAATAATAGTAAATTACGGAATATTACAATATATTCATTGCTGGGTACTCTATTAAGCTCTAGTGCGTATGTATAAATATAATATCCCTCTTGTTTATATTTGGTTTTTAATGCGACAACATCTTCTTCTGCTAATTGGCTAATAACACCTTTAAGACGTGTTGGTTTTTCTTCAATTTGTGCTACTACTTTTTCTAACGCTGTTTTGTCTTTTGCAAATAAAAGTATAATTTCATTATCTGGGGTTAAGGTTTCAAGAAAATATTCATCTTCAGCGTCTGTTAAACTAATTTCTCCAAAACCATCAACGATTACGGTGCGATAGTAGTCATTTATGGTATTACTAGGAGATAGCTCCTTATTAGTAATCACACCAATATTTTTGAATGTTACCAATATTAACGGAGCAACAAAAATGGTTACTAATATTAAGATAATTAAACTCTGTTTATTTCGATATTTTTTAACCGTTGCTAATCTATTCATGGTTAAAGTCTACAATTCATAATGCGTATAGCAAAAAAGCCTTATTTTAATATTGCGTCTAAGTTTATAAACGTAGGTTAAAACGTAATTAAATACGTTTTAACTAGATTGTTAAAAAGATGGTTTGGTGGTGATGGTGGAAGTATCGATACTGCCTTCGCCACCCGTTTTTCGATAGGGCTGTAATGCTTTTTCTAGTTCGGCACGCTGGGTAGCGTTTAAACGATACAGTGCAATTGCGCGTTCTTTTCCATCTGGTTTAACACACATTAAACTCATGCCGGTATTAATTTTCAAAAACTTGGCAATACTTTGCTGTAAAACCAAGAATTTGAAATCAACATATTTGGTTAAATCCACAAAATCGGGTCGTTGATAAGAGAATAAAATATCACCAACTATTTCTACATGTTTATTTATAGTCGCACTAGCGGGCATTTCATTAAGTTCACTATGTTCGGTTAGATAAGTGCTAATTTTTTTAGAACGTCTAAGTTTCAAAAAGAGAATCAGGGGAATAAATAAAAACGGTAAGGGGCAAACGGCTAACGCAATATATTCACTAGCAGGTATTTTATTAAGCTCTAAGGCATATTCATAACTTTTAAAACCCTGTGAATCATATTGATCTTTTAGGGCGGCAATATCGTCTTTACCGAGCTTCTTTAGTCCGCCTTTAACCGGTGTTGGTTCTTTTTCAATCTGTGTGGCCAACTGTTCTAACTCTGCTTTTTCTTTCGCAACAACAATTAAAACTCGTCCATCTGCTACCAGAGTATCTGCAAAATACATTTTATCTTCAGTGTCGGTAGCTAAAATATCTGCCATTTTTTCAATGGTAACCATGCGGTAGTTATCGCTGCTAGCATTGCTTGGAGTTAACTCTTTAGTATTAATTAAGCCCGAATCTTTAAAAACTAAAATAACTAAAAATAGTAGGGGAATCATACATAAAGTAATAATAAAACTCTGTTTATTTCGATATTTTTTAACCGTTGCTAATCTATTCATGGTTAAAGTCTACAACTAAAATTACGAAATAACCTTATAGGTTATAGATCATATAACCCTTTTGTATCATCATCGTCGTCGTTTTTCTGTTCTTTTTTGTTCTTTTTACGATAGGCACGTCGTTCATTTTGTTCTTTTAACCGTTGTAAAAAATCAGGGTCATCATCTGGTGCCACATTAGGTTTTTTATTTTGCGAATTTCTACGTAAATTCATCCAATCATTTAAGGTAATATCCTGATCGGAAGTAAGGAATTCCCGATATTTCAAAAATAACCAAATTAGTGGTCCCAATGTTGGTAAAAGTAAAATAAATAGAAGCCAGAGAGGTTTAGCAATTTTTGCCGGCATCTGATTGGTAGGGGTGCGCGCGCAATCGATAAAGGTGTAAATACTGAGGGTTAAAACCACTAAAAACATTAATACTCTAGCCACGTAGACATTCTAAGGCATAGTGCAAATAAGGGGAAAAGATATTCCCGAAATCATACCTATTTGTGAGGTGTTTGAATAATTTGTATTAGCAACCAGACACATCCAATAAGAGCAAAGATTAACCCGATAGCAAACAGTGAAATGGCACTATCAATAATTGTGCCAAGCAAAAGTGCTAAGGTGATGACAACGGCATATAGCAGTTCATAAAGCCCAGTATTTTTTAGTACGGAAATTAAAGTTTTTCCGCTATCGCCGATTAGTACGGGTCGGGAAATATTAAAAGCTATCGGTAGTAAAAAGAGCATACTAATTAGTGCGGGAAATCTAAACACTAAAATACTACTAGCTAAAAGCGGGGGAATAAACAGCATAAATGCGAATATCGCACGTGCTCGACGGTTACCTAAACGTACTGCTAGAGTGTGTTTTTGCGCCTGTTCGTCAGTGTGTATATCGCGAATATTATTTACCATTAGTAACGCGCAAGCAATCAGTCCTACGCCAGTAGCGGCAACCCAAATTTCTAGCGGAGCACTGAGCGCCTGCACATAAAATGTGCCAACAGTAGCCATATAGCCAAAGAAAATTAAGACGAAAACTTCACCTAGTCCTAAATAGCCATAGGGAGTTTTCCCACCGGTGTAAAACCACCCTGCTAAGAGTGCTAATACGCCAGCTCCTAAAAGCCACCATTGCCCACATAAAGCCACCAGAGTTAAGCCGACAATACCCGCTAAGGCAAAAAAACTTAACGCCACTAATAAAACGGTTTTTGCCGCTACTTTTCCTCCGCCGGTAAGTCTTGCCGGGCCAGTACGATATTCATCAGTGCCGCGAATCCCATCAGAATAGTCATTGGCAAAATTTACGGCAACTTGTAGTAACAGGGCAACTGTTCCTGCCAGAAATGCATTAAGTGGTTTGAACTCATGAGCAGATATCGCAAATGCGGTACCTACTAAAACCGGTGCAATGGCGGCGGGTAGAGTGCGCAGACGCGCTCCTGCTAGCCAATCTTTTACCGTCACATTCATAATTTCTCCTACGAATCTGCTTGCATAAATTTAACAACCATATTTTTTAGTTCGCGTCGGTTTATTTTACCCGATGTGGTGGTTGGCCAGTCTGAAGCGAGTATTTTTAGCGGTATTATGCGCCGAGGTGCCCATCCTTTTCCCAGAATACGAGTTAAATGGGTACGTGCTGATGTTTCTGAAATGGGTGATTCCACGATTGCAATAGCATGTTCCCCCCATATTTCATTTTTTATGGCTATAACTTCGGTATGTGTGCCATATTTTGCGGTAATTTCATTGGCAATTAGTTGAGGCATAATAGTTAATCCACCAGTGGTTATAGCATCATCACTACGTCCTAAAACTTCCAGTGTGCCCGCGGGAGTAAAACGTCCAATATCGTTAGTATGGAAAGTTCGGGTCTGGGTGTCCACATTTTGTGCAAAGTTCGTGTTTTTTTCTCCTAAATATCCCAAAGCAACTACCGAGCCGCATAGGGAAATTTGCCCTCTAGGGTCCAATGAAATTTGGGTATCACCAATTGGCATACCGTTATAGACGCACCCACCTCCAGTTTCCGTCATGCCATAACTTGTTACGATATGTATTCCAGCCTGCTTAGCTTGAGCATATAGATTTGGAGTAAGTGCCGCTCCGCCCACTAAAATAGCTTTATAAGGCAGTGCGATAGTGGGTTTTTGTAAAAGCCGATAGAGCTGTGTGGGTACTTGTGAAAGATAGACATTTCCACTGTGCTGCGTAATGCGTAATGCGTTTAGTGGATCGTGCATTTCTCCAAAAATAGGCGTATATCCAGCTAGTAGTGAACGTACAATAGTTTGTAATCCTGCAATGTGTTCAAGTGGTAAATTACTTACCCACACTCCCGCTCCACCAAGTGCTTCATGGGTAGCTTGAGCAGAAGAAATTAAATTATCCCAACTTAAAGCAACAATTTTTCCCTGCCCGGTGGTAGAGCCAGAAGTGCGTAATAATATTGCAGTATTTTCGGGAACCTTAAATTTTTCTAGTTCCGTGCTTATCAGGGAAGGATTGGCATGTTGCGGCACTATAAATAAAGGTTGTGGAGTTTTTCCACCCTGATATGCAGAAAGCGCATCAGCTATCGCTTTTGTGATACGCATATTCGTATCTTGCGTTCCCAGCGTGGTTAAGATTTTTGCGGTTACGCCAGCTTTAGGCATAATAGGGATACTCCGACCAATCTGGCTGGCGTTTTTCTAAGAAAGCATCACGACCTTCTTGTGCCTCATCAGTCATATAGGCAAGTCGAGTAGCTTCACCAGCAAACACCTGTTGACCAGCAATACCATCGTCGGCCAGGTTGAAAGCAAATTTCAACATGCGAATGGCCTGTGGGGATTTTGTGGCTATAATTTCGGCATACTCTAATGCTTTATTTTCCAGTTCAACATGGGGTACAACTTCATTTACTACCCCCCATTTTTCTGCTTCTTGTGCCGAATAACGCCGTGCAAGGAAGAAAATTTCCCGTGCCCGTTTATCTCCAATTTGACGGGCCAAGAGTGCGGAACCATACCCCGCATCAAATGAACCAACATTTGCATCTACCTGCATAAATTGTGCATGTTCAGCAGAAGCAATAGAAAGATCACATAAAACGTTTAAAGAATGTCCGCCCCCGGTTGCCCAGCCTGAAATTGCTCCAACTATCACCATTCCCGAATTACGCATTAGGCGTTGTACTTCTAAAATATGTAGTCTCCCCGCACGATTTGGATCATGCGATTCACGAGTTTGCCTATTTAATTCCGTATCGTCATTGCCACCGTCATAACGATAGCCGTCTTTACCCCGAATGCGCTGGTCACCACCCGAACAAAACGCCCAACCACCATCTTTGGCTGCCGGTCCGTTACCGGTCAAAATTACCACCCCAACATTACGGTCAAGGCGGGCATGATCGAGTGCCCGATAGAGTTGATCTACGGTTTCTGGACGAAAAGCATTGCGCACTTCCGGCCGATTAAAAGCAATCCGCACCACCGGTAAATCTGTTTGCGTAGCTATCTCGCCACCGTCGGTATAGGTGCGTTTTACTCCGCGGTGATAGGTAATGTCGGCATTGGGAAATCCATCCACACTGCGCCATTTACGCGGGTCAAACAGTTCTGAAACTTGCTGGGGGAGTTCACTAGAAATAGTCATAAATCTATTGTGCCATTTAGCTTGGTTAAGTACGAGTAAGACGTCATTTTACTATGAATTAAATCCGGCTTTAGCTATCGATTACCAAGAAAACAGCTATGCTATAAGGGTGTTAGATACAAGTAATATTCAACAGCCATTTACTTTAGAAGCGTACGTGTATGAAATTCCCTTAAAAATACGTTTTCGTGATATTGAGATGCGTAGTGGAGTGCTTTTACGAGGAGAAGCTGGCTGGTCAGAAGGATCACCATTTTTAAACTATGATATTCCCTATTCTGCACGTTGGCTTTTTGGGGCAATTGAACAGGCGCTTTTACCATTTCCCGAACCGTTGCGAACACGTATACCCGTTAATGTAACTATTCCCGCAGTGGATGGGCAAACCGCATTTGAATTAGTAAAAAAATCTGGAGCCAATACGGCAAAAGTAAAGGTAGCGCAAACTGGGCAAAATATAGCTGATGATTATGAACGTTTACTTGCCGTGCGTGAAGCATTAGGCAAACTAGGCAATATACGTATTGATGTAAATGGACGTTGGGATACCGATACTGCCATTAAAAATATTAATTTTTTAGAACGGGCAGCCACTGAATTTGAATATGTAGAACAACCTTGCATGAGCGTGGAAGAACTAGCGTTAGTACGGCGAAAAGTAAATGCACCAATCGCTGCCGATGAGTCAATACGTCAAGCTGACGACCCTTTGGCAGTAAAGCGTTTAGCGGCGGCAGATATTGCGGTCTTAAAAAATCAACCACTTGGCGGAGTACGGGCAACATTAGCTTTAGCGGAGAAACTTGGTTTACCTACGGTAGTATCTTCAGCGCTGGAAACTTCGGTTGGACTGCGTGCTGGTTTGGCGCTCGCGGCCACGTTACCGCAACTAGACCACGCCTGCGGTTTGGGTACGTCCACGCTATTTGTTAATGATGTTACCGCTAGCCCATTACGTGCAGATAAAGGATATATGGATTTATGTGACGTAACTCCAGATGTTTTATTAACTGCGCAAACTGGGAAAACTCCCCGACCCACACCGGCTACTTACAGCTATTGGCAAAAACGCTTTGCGCAAATGTGGGAATATTTGCAGACGCAAAAGTTAATTCCACAGAATGCACAATATGTTTGGAAGTAGTATATTGCGAAGTGAGGAAAACTATGAATGAATCAACGCAAACTGCTCGCTGGATAATTAAAACGCTTATAGCGCAAGGGGTTACGAATTTTGTACTTTGCCCCGGTTCGCGTTGCGCGCCTTTATCTTTGGCATTAGCTCAGCTAGAAAAAGCAAATTTAATTAAACTACACGTAGAAACTGATGAACGGGTTGCCGGATTTGTGGCATTAGGATTTGCTAAGGTAGGTGCGCCCACTGCAATTGTTACTACCTCGGGAACCGCGGTGGCAAATTTACATCCTGCCATAGAAGAAGCACTTCATAGTGCATTGCCTTTACTGGTATTATCGGCAGATCGTCCACATTCTTTACGTGGAGTGCGAGCGTCACAAACTACCGATCATATGGCGGTTTTAGCTGGTTCAGTAAAATACGCGGTGGATATTCCAGTGGGGATATTTGAGGAAAAAGCACTAGCTAATCAAGTGCGCCGAGCCGTGCGTATTATGCGGGGGATAGGGGTAGCTGGTCAGGGGAATGCTCCGGTGCATATAAATGTAGCATTTGCCGAACCTTTGCTTCCTGACACTGATTGGAATCTACAAGAATTACAGGTTACAGAATACGTATTTACTCCTAAACGTACAGTAATAGTAGCTGGATCAAGTACGGTTTTTACCGATATTATCGCGGCACAAACATTATTATCTCAACTGCCAAAAGTGCCTATTATTGCTGAGCCTACCAGTGTTTTTCGTACTTGTGCGGCAGCTGTTATTTCTGCACCGATATTATTACAATCAGCCTTACGCCAAGAAATTGAGCGGGTAATTGTGATTGGCCAGCCTACGCTGACACGTGAAGTTAATGCTTTACTTGCTGACCCGCAAATAGAGGTATTGGTAGTTGATGAAGCTCCTACCTTTACTGATATTTCTGGAAATGCCCGCAAAATAATTATGCCCGCAGATATTTCTAACTATGTGAGTGCGGATGAGCAATGGTTTGCCCGTTGGCAGCGAGCCAGTCAAATTGCAGAAAAAATTATTGGGCAACATTTGCAAAGCGGTTCTTTAACCTATCCCGCAATTGCTGATGTTTTAGCGCAAAGTCCTACCTCTACTTTCTTAGGTGCATCGTCAGTTATTCGTGAAATTAATCTTTATGCTCGTACGCCGAAAGTTTTTGCTGCGAATAGAGGGTTAGCAGGTATTGACGGTACGATTTCTACAGCAATAGGCATGGCCTTAGCAACGGGTAAACCCTTACGAGTAGTGGTAGGCGATTTGACGTTTGTGCATGATTTAGGAGCGTTGGTGCGTACTAAAATGCAAGCTAATTTACCTGATTTGCAGGTGGTGGTGATTGATGATGAGGGAGGTTCAATTTTTGCTACCTTAGAATATGGGAAGCTAGATATGGAAGTTTTTGATCGGGTGTTCCGTACCGCAAAAGATTTTTCGGTAAAAGATTATGTGTGTTCGCTTAAGAACGTTACTTTTACACCGGTTAAAGACCTGTCTCAGCTACGACAAAATTTGGATAATTTTTGTGGTGGAATTGATGTGCAATATATAAATTTGGCGGAAGAAAATTTGGAAAATTTACGGCGAGAACGTCAAATTTTACGTAAAGAAATTTTGTGTGCTTTAAATAAAGAATTATAATTTTCAGTAATCATTCAGCAAATATCCAAGTTGTGTGGAGTTCTTGCTGTTTAAATAGATAAATAGCAATTATTTAATTCTACGAGTAGTTAGGAAATCGTAATGGCTAATGAATACGATTGGAATAGCCGAGATAGTGAACAAAATGCGTACAATAATACTGATTGGAGTGCGACTACACAAGGTGAAAAACCAGTTTATAACGGTATTCCTAACTACGATATGAATAATTTTATGAAAGCTACTGCGACACCAGTTGTTGCACCACAAAATGAAATCAATTCAGATGCAAAACCCGTAGCGCAATTTTCATCTACGCAGATGCCGTTTACCGCCCCAGTTATTACTCCAAAAAAAGAACCGAAACGAGTTAGCTGGACCGCGTTAATGGTGGCTATGCTCATTGCTTCCTTGTTGGGTGCAGTTTTAGGAGTGGGAGCAATTAAGTTAAATTACGATCAGGGTCGGTCCGTTAGTTTTACGGAAAATAATCCGGTGGTAAAACCGGTAGTTAAATCGTCAGCGACAGCGCCAGATTGGCAGGAAGTGGCAAAGGTAGTTAGTCCAGCTACCGTGGCAATAACTGCGCGTAATGGGAACAGTGGGGCGGCTGGTTCAGGTATTATTATTGACTTAAAAGGTCATATTTTGACTAATGACCACGTAATTGCTAATGCAAAAAGTTTAATGGTTACCCTGTATGACGGTAGAGTTTTCAGGGCAAAAGTGGTGGGTACAGATTCTGCCACAGATTTAGCGGTTATTGCGTTGCAGGATCCGCCTAAAGATTTAACCGTGGCAGCCTTAGGCAATTCAAATAAAGTGGTGGTAGGTCAGCCGGTGGCGGCAATTGGTAATCCGCTTGGGCTAGCAACCACTATGACTTCAGGTATTGTCTCAGCGCTAGATAGACCGGTACAAACTACCGCACTAAATAAGAACAAAGCTGCTAATACGCAGGTGGTCACAAATGCAATTCAGCTTGATGCTGCGGTAAACCCCGGTAATTCGGGAGGCGCGGTATTTGATGCGCAAGGGCGCGTAATTGGGATTGCATCTTCAATTGCTACGACTTCTCAAGTGTCGGGTACGCAGGGTGGTTCAATTGGTTTAGGTTTTGCTATTCCAATAAATTTGGCAAAAAATATTTCGCAACAACTAATTAAAAATGGTGTAGCTGAGCATGCCTATTTGGGAGTGTTAATTCGTGACGGGGTTGCAAATTATGCAGATGCTACCCGTCTAGGTGCAGAAATTCAGCGTATTGAACCGAATACTCCCGCGGCCAAAGCAAAGTTAAAAAAGGGCGATGTAGTAGTAGCAATTGATAATCGTAAGGTTATTTCGGCGGTTTCTTTAACCGGCTATGTACGTCAATACAATACGGGAGATAAAGTAAAAATTGTGGTAGAACGCGGGGGTACCTTACGAGAATTTGAGGTAACTTTAGCAACGCGTAAAGATTTGTAAATAGTGGAAGCTAATTTTGCCTTTGATTTTATTCATGGCGGTAAATAAACGTATATAGATACGTTCAATAAATTATTTTCCAGCTAATTCGTATAATTAAAGGCATTGAGGATGGGCGCAAATTTTGCTTCTGTTTCCGCTAATTCACAGGCGCTAATGGAATCACCCATAATGCCTCCGCCTGCCCAAGCCCGCGCAGAATTAGGGCTATCAATACGGGCACAACGTAATGCTACACACCACTGCCCGACATTTCCCGAGCCAATCCAGCCTACGGGAGCTCCGTACCGGTCGCGATCGCTTACTTCCAGCTCGTTGATAATTTGCAGGGCAGTAGCTTTAGGGCTTCCGCCAAGTGCGGCGGTGGGGTGAAGTAATCCCGCTACGTCAATTAAAGAATAGTTATTATGTAGAGTGGCGTTAATGTCGGTTGCTAAATGTAGTACGTTTGGCAACTCCAGCACATACGGATTATTGGTATGGACGTCTGCAATCTGGCTTAGAGTTTGCACCACTGAGTTTACGGCAACTTGATGTTCTAACTGGTCTTTAGGAGAGGCCTGTAATTGGGTGTGTGCTCTCTGGTTTTGTCGATCAATACGGTCATCTGCTAATGAACTGCCTAGAGTTATATCGCTTTGTTTAGTGGGTAGTGTGCCGGCAAGGACCCGACAGGTAATTTCGGGTTGTTTTAGCTTTAATTTTGTTTGTGCCACTAGCATTTCAGGGGTAGCGCCAATTAGTCCGTCAATTGCAAAAACGTGAGTGGATGGATAATTGGCGTGTAGATTACTAATAATTGCTCGTTCATCTATTTCGTATTCGGTAGAAATTTTCAAACTTCTGCTGAGTACTACCTTGTCTACCTGCCCACTCCGAATATGTTTGGTAATTTCTGAAACCTGTGCCATCCAGTCTATCGGTTTGGGAATTTGCGTAATTTCTTGTACTTTGGGTGGGTTGTAAGATATTTTTTCTGCTTGTTCTAAAGCTGTCAGTAGCCGTTGTGCTTCTGGGCAAAGATCTGCGGGAATTTGCTCATCATCTTTAGTTATAAACGTAATCCAGGCTTGTTTTGCTTTACGTCCCACGATTAGTTGCGGAATGCATAATATGGTGCCAGCTGGTGAATGTGGTGCATAGCTAAAACTACCAAATGCAACTAATCCACTACCAGCTATACCTACCTCATCGTATATTTCAGCTTTGGTTTCTATTGCTTGCCACCATTGTGCTGCTTGGTTAAAACGGGTGGTATCGTCATCGGTCATAGTGGGCTTATAGTCCAAGCGCGCCACGTTTCCTACCCCAATTAGTCCATCGTTTTCTTTTAGCCACGCGAACTGCTTTTTTGGTGTAGTCAGAAAATCATCTAATATGGGTAGGGTAGGTAGGGGTACGGAACGTACTCGTAAACGTGGAATTATTGACACAGAGAAAATAATACTTTGAAAAGTGGTGGAATGCGTAGATGAAACGAGCAACATTAGAAAAAGATCCCAATGAAGTTTCGAGTATGTTTGATGAAGTAGCCAAAAAATACGATTTAACGAATTTTGTATTAACTGGTGGGCTTATCAATATTTGGCGGAAAACTACTCTACGTGCTTTGAACTTACGACCGGGAATGCGGGTTCTTGATTTGGCTGCGGGGACTGGATCGTCTGCGATTGAATATGCTAAAGCGGGGGCGGAAGTTATTGCTTGTGACTTTTCGGCGGGAATGATTGAAGAGGGCAGACGACGTTATCCGGAATTAACTTTTGTGCAGGGTGATGCAATGAATTTGGAATTTGCAGATGAAAGTTTTGACGTGGTAACCATTTCTTATGGTTTACGTAATGTGGCTGATCCGGCTAAGGCTTTGGCAGAAATGTTACGGGTGACAAAACCCGATGGTACTTTGCTGATTTGTGAATTTTCTACGCCAAAAAATAAATTTTTTCGGGAAACCTATAAATTTTTTCTGGCCACGGTGATGCCTTTTGCCTCAAAGATTTTTTCTTCAGATGCCCCGGCTTATGATTATTTAGCAGAGTCTATTTTAGGGTGGCCCGATCAAGAAAAATTAGCACAGATTATTTTACACTCGGGATGGAGTGACGTGGAATATAAAAATTTAACCAATGGCATAGTGGCTTTGCATAGGGCACAGAAAATTACTGCTTAATTCTTCAATTTCGGTATTTATGACACTATTTCCTTACGTAAATAAATGTATTAAAAGTATAAAATCCCGCTAAAACCGCGTAAAATTACCTAGTAATAGTTTGTAAAGATATAGTTTACAGTTTTTGGAAGCGGTGAAGAATGCCTAAATCCCAGTCAGCTGATGTTGTTATTGTGGGTGCTGGCCCAGCTGGTTCTGCTGCCGCGCACTATCTCGGGCAGTATGGTTTACATGTAATCGTTTTAGAAAAAGCCATTTTTCCCCGCGATAAAGTTTGCGGTGATGGGCTTACTCCTCGTGCAGTATCCGAGTTAATTCGGATGGGTTTTCCTATTCCAGAAGAAGAAGGCTGGGTGCGTAATTACGGTGTGCGTGCTTACGGTGGGGGGCACACGATTGAAGTGCCGTGGCCAGATTTAGCTTCGCAACCAAATTATGGTTCTGCCATGCCACGTATAAAACTTGATCATCAGCTAATTTTGCATGCCCAAAAAACTGGTATTGAACTGTGTGAAGGTGTCAATGTAGTGGCGCCGATTATAGATGAAAAATCTAAGCGAATAGTCGGTGTAAAAGCAAAGCTAGTTGCAGATGGTCCCAAAGCGGAAGAATTTGAAATTCGGGGGCGCTATGTATTGGACGCTGGCGGGGTTTCGGCACGTATTGCTACTAAAGTTGGACGAGAAAAAGACTTGAAGCGTCCCATGGGTGTGGCTATTCGGGCGTATTTTGAATCTCCTTTGGCTAACACCGATATGATGGAGTCCTATTTGGAGCTTTGGGCTGGTAAAGCTGGTGAATCGGAATTACTTCCGGGATACGGTTGGATGTTTGCGGTTGGTGACGGTCTGGTAAATGTAGGTTTAGGTTCGCTTTCGTCTACCGCTAAGCCAACCGGAGTAGACTACCGTAAAGTCTTTAATACGTGGATGAATAACGTTCCTGAAGAATGGGGTTTTACGCCCGAAAATCAACGTGGTAAATTACGTTCAGCCGCCTTGCCGATGGCCTTTAATCGCAAACCACACTATGCTGATGGGCTGGCACTCTTAGGTGATGCAGGTGGTATGGTTTCTCCATTTAATGGCGAGGGTATTGCCTATGCGTTAGCATCGGGTCGAATTGTAGCTGATTTTATTGCGCAGTCTTTGGCTCGTCCTACTTTGGCACAACAGGATCGAGTCATGCATCAGTATTCGCAAGAATTACGTTCTGAACTTGGCGGATACTATACGTTAGGGCGAGTCTTTGCCGCGCTTATTGAGCGTCCAGAAATTATGCATTTGTGTGTAAAATACGGTCTACCTCGACCCACTTTAATGCGACTGGTTATGAAATTATTATCCGATACCTACGATCGCCGTGATGGTGATTGGATGGATAAGGTACTTACTTCACTGACGAATGTGGTACCGAAGGCATAAGAATTATGAATAATACGAACATGAAATTAGACGGGCAGGTAATTAAATGAATCCCTATGTGCCTTTATTGATTATGATTGCTGCGGCAGCAGCAATTGCATTTGGTGGTTTAGTGGCTTCCGCAATTCTCGGACCTTCTAAATATAACCGTATTAAAGTGGAAAATTATGAGTGCGGGGTAGAAGCAACTCCGAACGCTGGTGCTGCGGGTCGTTTTCCAATTAAATATTTCCTTACCGCTATGACCTTTATTATTTTTGATATTGAAGTTGTCTTTTTATATCCCTGGGCTGTAAGTAACGATAAATTAGGGCTTTTTGGCTTAATCGCAATTGCAAATTTCGTATTCCTAATTACTGTTCCTTTCATTTATGAATGGCGACGCGGTGGATTGGACTGGAGTGAATAAATGGGACTAGAAGAGAAAATTCCACAAGGAATCGGCCTTACCACTATGGAAGCCGTGCTAGGTTGGGCACGTGCACGTTCTCCGTGGCCGGTAACTATGGGTTTAGCATGTTGTGCAATTGAAATGATGGCTTTTGGCGCGGTACGTTATGACGCTTCGCGTATTGGTATGGAAGTTTTTCGTGCTTCTCCACGGCATTCCGATTTAATGATTGTCTCGGGTCGTGTAAGCCAAAAAATGGCTCCGGTAGTACGTAATATCTATGACGATTTAATGGAGCCGAAATGGGTTATTTCTATGGGTGCGTGCGCTTCCTCTGGAGGAATGTTTAATAACTATGCGCTCGTGCAGGGCATTGATCATATTGTTCCCGTAGATATTTATTTACCGGGTTGCCCACCTCGTCCAGATATGTTGATTAACGCTATTTTTGAGCTTCGTAATCAGCTTATGGAAAAGCAGCCGCTAGGTCAGGATCGTATTGATGCTTGTCGCGCAGCGGAAGCGGCAGCTTTGAAAGCTCAGCCAATCCAGTTACAGAAAGGATTGCTAGCATGAGTGCAGAAAATCTTAATGAAACTGCGGAAACTCCAAATACGAAAGCTATTTTGCAGTATGACGGTAGTGGAGTGGACGCAGAATTTATTAAAAACCGTAAAGGTCTATGGGGGGTAACAGGTTCCCCTGATACCACTGGTTTTTCGGGTCAGCAAGAAACCGTTACTATTTCTGCCCCAACTCCTCGTCCCTACGGTGGTTGGTTTGATGAAGTGGTTGATGTTTTAATTGAGCTACTTACTAAAGCTGGCTATGACATTAAAGATGTGATTGAAAAAGTTGTAGTGGACCGCGGGCAATTAGTTATTTTTATAAAAGCAGAGCATCTTTTAACCGTTGCACGGTATTTACGTGATGATCAAGATTTGCGTTTTGAAATGTGTCTGGGTGTTTCCGCAGTGCATTATCCACAGGATACGGATCGCGAATTACACGCTTATTTTCCTTTTCTGTCTTTTACTCATAATCGTATGTTGGCACTGGAAGTTGCTATTCCAGAAGCTAATCCACATATGCCTTCCCTAACGTCAATCTATCCGGGTGATGATTGGCCAGAGCGAGAAGCCTTTGACTTAATGGGCATTATTTTTGATGGACATCCTGGTTTGTCACGTTCGGTTATGCCTGAAGATTGGGTGGGGCACCCGCAACGTAAGGACTATCCGTTGGGAGGAATTCCCGTTGAATATAAGGGAGCTGTTATTCCGCCGCCCGATACGCGTAGGGAGTATAACTAATGAGTGAATTAAATCCACGGGCAACTCAAGCTCTAAACGAAACCGAAGCTGTAAACTATACCGAATATGATGTAGTTGGTGGTGATTGGGATTCTGTTGCTAAAGAAGCCCAAGCCATTGGGGAAGAACACGTAGTGGTGAATCTCGGCCCAGTACATCCAGCAACACACGGAGTTTTACGTTTACAGTTAGAACTTGATGGTGAAAACGTAGAAGAAGTCCGTGCTTCTACCGGTTTTTTACATACCGGTATTGAAAAAAATATGGAATACCGTACCTGGACGCAAGGCGTAGCCTTTTGCACCCGTATGGATTACGTAGCACCAATTTTTCAAGAAGTGGCCTATTGCTTAGCCGTAGAAAAATTACTGGGAATTACCGAACAAATCCCAGAACGTGCATCGGCAATTCGAGTTTTACTTATGGAACTTGGTCGTATCAATTCGCACGTAGTGGCAATTGGCTCGGGTGGTAACGAACTTGGGGCAACCACAATGCTGACGCTGGGTTTCCGTGCTCGTGAAGACCTATTACGCCTGATGGAAGACATTACCGGCTTGCGTATGAACCACGAGTTTATTCGTCCCGGTGGAGTACTGGAAGATATACCGGAAAATGGAATTGACTATATTCGTGAACTATTACCTAAAGTGCGTAATACCGTTTCGGAAATGCAAGATTTAACAATGCAAAATCCGATATTCAAGTTGCGTCACGTGGATGTTGCAGTTTCCCCACTGTCTTCATTGATGGCACTTTCTATGACGGGACCCTCGTTGCGGGCAGGTGGTGTTAAATGGGATGCACGTAAAGCTCAGCCGTATTGTGGTTATGAAAAATATGATTTTGATGTGCCTATTGCGGATAAGGCTGATGCCTATAACCGGGTGCAGGTACGTTTTGCAGAGTGCTATCAGTCATTCCGTATTATTTATCAAGTGCTTGACCAGTTAGAAAAAACTGTGGGTCAGCCAGTAATGGTAGAAGATAAGAAAATTTCTTGGCCAGCTAAGTTATCAATTAGCACTGATGGGCAGGGTCAGGCTCCAGAACACGTACAAAATATTATGACGGAGTCTATGGAATCTTTAATTCATCACTTTAAGTTAGTAACCGAAGGTTTCAGAGTTCCACCGGGTCAGGTGTATCAGCTTATTGAACACCCGAAAGGACTAATGGGAGTGCATTTAGTTTCAGATGGGGGCACTCGCCCCTATCGGGCACATTTCCGTGATGCTAGCTTTAATAATTTGCAATCCTTAAGCGTGATGGCAGAGGGTGGCATGCTGGCGGATACTATTATCGCTTTGGCAATGATTGATCCAGTTATGGGAGGAGTTGATCGCTAATGGCAGCTACTTATGAACCAGAGGTTGAAAAGCGCTTACGTGAAGATGCCGCAAAAGTTATTGCGCGTTATCCTAATTCGCGTTCCGCTATTATGCCCCTACTACACCTAGTGCAGTCAGAGGATGGATTCTGCTCACCCCGAGGAATTGTTTTAGTGGCAGAACTACTTGGTTTATCGCGGGCGCAGGTGTCAGCAGTGGCAACTTTCTATTCGCAATATCGTCGTCATCCTAATGGTGAATATAACGTGGGTGTTTGTACTAATGCGCTTTGTGCGGTGATGGGTGGTGACGTTATCTGGGATGAGCTAACTAAACACGTGGGTGTAGGTCATGATGAAACCACTGCTGATGGCAAAATTACTCTGGAACGTTTGGAATGTAATGCCGGTTGTGACTATGCACCAGTAATTATGGTTAATTGGGAATTTTTTGATAACCAAACTCCGGAAACCGCGAAAAAAATTATTGACGATATCTTAGATGGCAAGGATATTCATCCTAATCGTGGAGCGGATAAGGTACATACATTTAAAGAAACTGAACGAGTGCTTGCAGGTTTTGAAGACGGACACGTAGATGAAGGGCCAGGCGCGGGTGAAGCGTCATTACGTGGAGTAAAACTGGCTCGGGAAAATAATTGGACTGTGCCCCAGCCACAAGGAGGTCAAGAGTAGTGACTGAATTTTCTGCGCCGGGTATGCTCACTCCGGTATTAAGTGATATGTGGGATAAAGACCGTTCATGGACTTTGGAATCTTACCGTAATAATGGTGGCTATCAAGCTATTGTCAAAGCCTGGCAGATGAAAGCGGAAGACGAAGCTGCTATTACTAACCTTATTAAAGAATCGGGTTTACGTGGACGTGGTGGTGCTGGCTTTCCTACTGGTTTGAAATGGTCTTTTTTGCCAGCTCCAGACGGTAAACCGCGTTATTTGGTGGTAAATGCTGACGAATCTGAGCCAGGGACTTGTAAAGACGTTCCGCATTTAATGGCAAATCCGCACCTATTAGTAGAAGGTATGATGATTTGTCTGCTGGCTATGGGCGGTAATCACGGTTTTATTTATTTGCGTGGCGAAGTGGTACACGTTTACCGACGTTTAATGGCGGCGGTACGTGAAGCATACGATGCGGGTCTATTAGGTAAAGGACTTGGTCCCAATAAGGATTACGATTTAGATATTACGGTGCATGCCGGTGCGGGTGCCTATATTTGTGGTGAAGAAACGGCACTTCTGGATTCTTTGGAAGGTTTCCGTGGTCAGCCTCGTTTAAAACCACCATTTCCCGCGGTGGAAGGATTGTATGCACGCCCAACCGTAGTAAATAATGTGGAATCAATTTCTTCAGTTCCTGCCATTATCAATAATGGAGCACAGTGGTTTACTAAGATGGGTGCAGAAACTAAGAATTCTCCTGGTCATGGGATTTTCTCACTTTCGGGACACGTAAAAAATCCGGGTCAATATGAGGCGCCTTTTGGTATTACCGTCCGAGAGCTATTTGAGCTTGCCGGTGGTATTCGCGAAGGCCACGAATTAAAGTTTTTTGCTATTGGTGGTTCTTCAGCTCCGTTATGGACACCTGATCATCTGGATATTCCGTTGGGATATGAAGAAGTAATGTCTGGTGGTTCCATGCTTGCTACCCGTGCAATTCAAGTGTTTGATGAAACCGTTTCGGTAGTGCGGGTAGTGTGTCGGTGGATTGATTTTTATCAGCATGAGTCTTGTGGTAAATGTACGCCGTGTCGTGAAGGTACTTTCTGGATGCGACAGATTATGCATCGTTTAGAAGCTGGTAAAGGGCAGGAAGGCGATGTGGATTTGCTTTATGAAATTGCTAGCAACATTCAGGGACGCTCATTCTGTGCGCTTGGAGATGCAGCGGCAACTCCGGTACGTTCCGGTATTGATCTTTTCCGTGCGGAGTTTGAGGCAGGCTATCACACACCGGCTGCCGAGCTATATCCCATTGGAAAATCAGTATTATTTGACGAAGTAGGTGCATAATGACTACTGAAACGCAAGTAGAAATGATTACCGTAAAAGTTGATGGTAAAGAGGTGGACGTTCCTAAGGGTACGTTAATTATTCGCGCTGCGGAAAAAGCTGGCGTGCATATTCCGCGTTTTTGTGATCATCCATTGCTAAAACCAGCGGCGGCTTGCCGACAGTGCTTAGTGGAAGTAGCTATGCCTAATCGGGAGGGCGCGGTATCTAAGATGCCGAAACCCCAACCAGCTTGCGCGGTAACGGTTGCCCCACAAATGGAAGTATTTAGTGCGCAGACTTCAGAAGTTTCAGAAAAAGCACAGTGTGGAGTATTGGAATTTCTCCTTATCAATCACCCTATGGATTGCCCGGTATGTGATAAGGGTGGCGAATGCCCACTACAAAATCAAGCACTTTCGGACGGTAGATCAACTTCCCGTTTTGTAGATATTAAACGTACCTATCCGAAGCCAATTTCAGTTTCTTCACAAATTTTATTGGACCGAGATCGCTGTATTCTGTGTCAGCGTTGTACTCGTTTTTCTACCCAAATTGCGGGTGATGCTTTTGTGCAGTTGCAGGGACGCGGTGGCGGTACGCCCGGTTATGAAACGCACACCTTGCACGGATCGCAAATTGGTAATTTTGATGCGGCAACACTGGATTTTGCTGATGATTCTGGTACGCATGTTAATTGTGTAGAAAATGAATTTTCTGGACCACAAGGGAGATCGGGAATTTCTGGCGGGCATTATGCTGGTCCGGTCGGAAATGCGGAAATGGATGTTAATGGGCGACCATTCGCTTCCTATTTTTCGGGCAATGTTATTCAGATTTGCCCAGTGGGTGCACTTACTTCGGCTTCTTATCGTTTCCGTGCACGTCCTTTTGATTTAGTTTCGGTAGATTCGGTAACTGAACATGATGCTTCAGGTTCAGCACTTCGTGTGGATTATCGGCGTGGAGCGGTAGTTCGTCGTTTAGCCGGTGAAGATGAATTAGTTAATGAGGATTGGATTACCGATAAAGATCGTTTTGCTTTCCGTTGGCAAACGGGGGCAGATCGCTTAAAGTTCCCGCAGGTAAATGGAGAAAACGTATCCTGGTTTGAAGCTCTTGATACCGCTGCCGAAAATTTGCGTAAAGCCAAGCGTGTGGGCGTGTTGGTTGGTGGGCGTCTTCCAGTTGAAGATGTCTATGCATACGCTAAATTTGCACGGGTAGCTTTGGGTACTAACGATATTGATTTCCGTACCTCTGCTGGTAGTGAAGAAGAAAATCAATTCCTTGCGGCTACGGTGGCAGGTAGTGGTTTGGGTGTTACCTATGCTGATATTGAAAAAGCCGCGCATGTTTTAACCGTTGGTTTTGAAGCGGAAGATGAATGCGGTAGTGTATTTTTGCGTTTGCGTAAGGGTGTTTTAGCGAAACAAACTTCCGTGTCCGTTATGTCATCTTTTGAAACCTATGGTACTAAGAAAATGATGGCGCGTTTTATTCCAGTAAAGCCAGGTGCCGAAGCTAATACCTTAGATGCAGTAACTGAAAATGACCCGGCTTTAGGTGATTTGTATGCAGATTTAGCACAGGAAAATTCCGTAATTTTAGTTGGGGAACGTTTGGCACAAACCGCAGGAGCATTAAGTGCAGTCCTGCGTTTGGTACAGCGTACGGGTGCTAAATTGGCATGGATTCCACGTCGTGCGGGTGATCGTGGAGCAATTGACGCGGGCGCTCTGCCTAATCTATTACCGGGTGGTCGTCCAGTTGCTGAAGAGGTTGCACGTGCTAATGTAGCACAGATTTGGGGAGTAGATACGCTCCCAGCAACTCGCGGTAAGAATACTGCGGAAATTTTGGCAGCTTGCCGAAGTGGCGAAATTGATACCTTACTGTTAGCTGGGGTGGAATTAGCGGATTTGCCAGTTGGTGCACAAGAAGCCTTAGAAACTGCTTACGTGGTGCAACTTGAAGTACGTAAAACGCCTACCAGCGAATTTGCTAATGTGTTATTGCCAGTTGCACCACCGGTAGAAAAGGGTGGAACCTTTGTAAATTGGGAAGGACGAATGCGACCGTTTGGTCAGGTACTTACTTCGACCGAACTGCCAGATCGACGTGTTCTTAACGATTTAGCGCAAGAAATGGGATTTGATTTAGGGCTACACACCTTGAAAGATGTGGTAGAAGAATACGCTAAATTACGAAATTGGGATGGTGTGCGGGTTTCTACACCAAATGTGGTTGCAAATAATATCGCAGGTTCTGGGGTAGTGCTTTCCACTTGGAAACAAATGCTTGATGCGGGTTCATTACAATCCTTTGAGCCTTATTTGGCAAATACGGCACGTAAACCAATTGCGGTAATGTCGCCAGCTACGGCAGAAAAAGCGGAAATAAAAGAACGGGTAAAAGTTTCTACAAACTCTGGTTCGCTTATTTTTGCGGTGGCATTAGCACAAATGCCAGATGATGTGGTGTGGGTGCCACAAAATGCGGTTGGTGTGCCCTTGTATAAGATTGGAGCCACTGCTGGCGATGTGGTAACTCTGGAGAATGCGGAGGTGAAATAGTGATTACGCAAGCTATACAAACCGTTGCTGATTTTTCTCATGACGTGTGGTGGATTTGGGTTCTAAAAGCCGTTTTTATTTTGGTTTTCTTAATTTTTTCGGTTATTTTTGCCCTGTGGTTTGAACGGCGTTTACTAGCGCGTATGCAGAATCGTTTAGGTCCGAACACCGTTGGTCCTTTCGGTCTTTTGCAATCTTTCCCAGATGCTATTAAGCTCCTATTTAAAGAAGATTTTTATCTTAAGGGTGCAGATAAAATAGTTTATTTTATTGCTCCGGGCGTTTCGGCTTTATGCGCATTTACCATTATGGCAGTTGTGCCTATGGGTCCTTCCGTTTCTATATTCGGCGTGGTTACGCCGTTACAATTAACAGATTCTCCCGTTGCCATGCTTTTTGTATTGGCAGTGGCAGCATTGGGTGAATACGGGTTAGTGCTCGGTGGTTGGTCCGCTAAATCTACCTTGCCTCTGTATGGTTCGGTGCGTTCGGCGACGCAGATGATTTCTTATGAATTAGCACAGGGCTTATCTTTGGTAACAATATTTATTGTTAATCGGACTATGTCTACTTCAGGTATTATTTCTGGGCAACAGGAATTTTGGAATATTTTAATTTTAGCTCCCGCATTTGCTATTTATTTAGTGACAATGTTTGGTGAAGCAAATCGTCTTCCTTTTGATCTTCCAGAAGCTGAAGGTGAAATTGTTGCTGGTCCGCACGTGGAATATTCTTCTATGAAGTTTGGTTGGTATTACCTTTCTGAATACGTCAATATGCTTAATCTATCCATGCTTGCTACTACGCTTTTCTTTGGTGGCTGGCGTGCAGGTCCAGTAATTACCTTTATTTATGGACTTTGGGGTGGCGATCCGAATGTTGGCTGGATTCCAATGATTTGGTTTATGGCTAAGATGTGGACGTTTATTGCCTTGTTTATTTGGGTACGCGGTACGTTATTACGTTTCCGCTATGACCAGTTCATGAAACTTGGCTGGAAGGGCCTTATTCCCGCTGCGCTTGGCTGGCTTGCAATTGTCATGTTGGTAATTGGAATAAATATTGCTCATCCTATCAATGTATCTTTGGTATTAAGTATTTTTTCCCTTGGCTATACACTCATTTTATTAGTTTGGGCATTTGGAGATGATTCGGTAGTACCAACGGAAGCTGAAATTGTGGCTAAGCGTAAAGAAACGAAATTTACTGGTTTTGAGAATGGTTATCCAGTACCGCCACTTGCGGGGCAAGAACTGCCACCCTCACCACGTATTAAGCGTACGGTTGCTCAGACCACTGAAACTGCTACTACTCAGGAGGTTGGCAATGAGTGAAAATAAGAAATCGGAATTTGCTCAGCCAGATAAGGCTTTATACAGTCCGAATAAAAAGAGTGCACTAGGTAAACTTTTAGCTCCCGTTGCTGGTTTTGGCGTAACTTTTACTACCATTTTCCGTCCAACGGTTACCGAACAGTATCCGTTTGAAAAAGTTCCGGTTCGTCCACGTTATCACGGTCTGCATCGTCTTAATCGGTATGCTGACGGTTTAGAAAAGTGTGTGGGTTGTGAGTTATGTGCATGGGCATGCCCAGCTGATGCAATTTATGTGGAAGCTGCAGCAAACACACCAGAAAATCAGTATTCACCCGGAGAGCGTTACGGACGCGTATACCAGATTAACTATTTGCGTTGCGTATTTTGTGGTTATTGTATTCAAGCCTGTCCCACTCGTGCTTTGACGATGTCTAATGATTTTGAAATTGTGGGACAGAGCCGAGAAGAAATGATTCGGGAAAAACAAGATATTTTAGTTCCACTGGCACAGGGGATGTTGAATCCTCCACATCCGATGGCAGCGGGTACCTCGGATGCTGATTATTATCGGGGAAGCGTTACGCAACCCACTAGCGATCAGGTAGCTTGGGTGAAAGAAAATCGTCCTGATGATGCATCTTTAGAAACTGTAATGACGGAAAATAAGGATTTGCAGGAGGTGAATGTGTAATGCCAGCAGAAATGGTAGCTTTTGAAATTTCCCTGGGTGAAACAATTCTTTTTGCGTGCCTTGCTATCTCAATGATTGTGGTGGCAGCTTTTGGCTTGCTAATTGCTAAAAAAGCGGTATATACCGTAATTTCCATGATTTTTGTAATGGTTGGTTTAGCATTTCTGTATACGATGCTAGAAGCTCCATTTATGGGAGTAGTACAGGTAGTTGTATATACTGGGGCAATTTTAATGATGTTCCTATTTGTTTTGATGCTTATTGGTGTGGATTCGGAAGATTTAGCAACTGAAACTCTAAAAGCACAACGACCGCTAGCATTTTTGGGTGGTTTGGGCATTGCATTAGTTTTAGGTGGAATTATTCTGTTTTCCACCACGCCCACGGGTGTTGGCTTGAAAATGGCAAATGCGGAAACTAATCCGGTTGCTGTGGCTCGCTTGGTATTTTCTAATCACGTTTTAACTTTAGAACTTACGGGCACGCTTTTAATTGTGGCGGCTTTAGGGGCTATGACGCTAACTCATCAAGATCGTATTACGAAACGTAAGACGCAAACAGATGTGGCGCACGAACGTATGCAAGCCTTTACAGCCGAGGGTAAACATCCAGGGCATTTGCCGAATGCCGGTGTTTATGCGGAGTCTAATTCTTCGGCTAATCCTGCGCTTACCGCCTATGGTCAGCCTTTAGAAAATTCGGTAAGTCGGGTTTTGCGTTCACGTGGGCAGGAACGTAGTGTGGCAGAAGTTTCGCCAGCTACCGTAGAGCGTATTGCACAAGGTAAGTTACCTTCTGGTCCCAGTACTTACGGCAAAGTGGGACGCACACAAACATTTGGTATGCCGGGTGAAGCCGCCCCAAATTATGATGAAGTCCAAAAGCAGTTAGAAACCGCTAAAGAGATTGAAGGTGAGAAGTAATGGGACTAATGCTATATATTCTCTTAGCAATAATTCTTTTTGCTATCGGGGCTGCTACCGTCCTAATTCGGCGCAATGGCGTAATTGCCTTGTTGGGAGTGGAACTTATGCTAAATTCATGCAATTTAGTATTTGTAACTTTCTCACGCGCATGGGGAAACCTAGAAGGGCAAGTATTCTCGTTCTTTGTTATGGTGGTGGCAGCAGCGGAAGTTGTGGTCGGCTTAGCCATTGTTATTTCGGTATTTCGTAGTCGTCGGTCGGCATCACTTGATAGTGCCAACCTTATGAAGAACTAGAGGTGTGAGTATCTTGATGAATACGGTTCTTCCCTTAAATGTGTCAGAGATTCATACAGCTACCGGAGTAGCTTCTATGATGTGGCTTGCTGTTGCGATTCCCTTTATTAGTTGTTGCACTTTGTTATTACTTGGTAAAAAGTCCGATAAGTGGGGGCATTTCTTAGCTATTGGTGCTTCTGCTACGGCGTTCCTTTTAGGTTTACTTAGCACTATTCAACTTTTACAACTGGATAGTTCTCACCGTTTATTGGAAACTAAGCTGTTTACGTGGGTTGCTTTACCTGGTTTAACCATTGATTTGGGCACGCGCGTTGATCCGCTATCGCTAACCTTTGTTTTGTTAGTGACTTTTGTGGGCACGTTAATTCACATTTATTCGGTTTCTTATATGGAACACGATGTAGCTCGACGTCGTTTTTTTGCTTATCTGAATTTGTTTGTAGCAGCTATGCTTTTATTGGTGCTCGGTAACTCTTATCTCACCCTGTTCTTTGGGTGGGAAGGTGTAGGCTTGGCATCCTATTTACTTATTTCTTTTTGGAATTACGTTCCGCAGTATGCGACAGCTGGTAAAAAGGCTTTTGTGATGAATCGTGTGGGTGACTTAGGGTTACTAATCGCGATGATGCTAATGGTTTCTACTTTTGGTTCGGTAAGTTTCACGGCGGTGAATACGGGAGCACAAGCTAGCCACCAACCTTTAACCCTTATGGGTATCTTCTTATTGGTTGCCGCGTGCGGTAAGTCCGCACAGTTCCCTTTACAGGCTTGGCTGGGTGACGCAATGGCTGGACCAACTCCTGTATCGGCACTTATTCACGCCGCTACTATGGTTACCGCTGGTGTTTATTTAATGGTACGTTCCGGTAGTATTTATGCTACTTCTACTACCGCGGCTCTTGCGGTTGCAGTTATTGGTTTAATTACCTTAATTTTTGGTGCGGTCGTAGGTGCTGCCAAAGACGATATGAAGAAAGTTCTCGCAGCGTCTACTATGTCGCAAATTGGTTATATGATGTTGGCGGCAGGTTTAGGTCCGGTTGGGGCAACTTTTGCAATATTTCATTTAGTGACGCACGGTTTCTTTAAAGCTAATATGTTCCTCGGTGCGGGTTCGGTTATGCACGCGATGCGCGATGAAGTGGATATGCGTGGTTTTGGTGGCTTGGGTAAGCATATGAAGATTACCTTTGCTACCTTCGTGGCAGGATACCTTGCAATTATTGGTTTTCCTTTCCTGTCTGGCTTTTATTCTAAAGATAAAATTATTGAAGCAGCCTTTACGGGTCATGGCGTAACTCCTTGGATTTTTGGTTTTGTTACCGTGCTGGTGGCTGGACTTACTGCTTTTTATATGTCACGTTTAGTCTTTATGATTTTCTTAGGTGCGGAACGTTGGGATAAAACGGGTAAAAATGCTAAACACCCCCACGATCCCTCACCACTGATGTGGGCGCCAATGGCAATTTTGGCAGTTGGTTCAGTGTTCTTGGGTGCTGTATTAAATTATGGTGGTTTCCTAAACTGGCTAACTCCAGTAATTGGGCATGCGGAGCACGGTGAACCGGTATTGCCTATTCCAGTGATTAGTGTGATGACATTATTCATTGTGGCTGTGGGGGTATTAGTAGCTTGGAAGATGTATGTAATGTCTGCGGTACCGAAGATTGCTCCAGTGGGTAATGTAGTGGTGCGAGCTGCTCGTAAGGATTTATATCAGGATCAAATCAATGAAACCGTGTTTATGAAATCCGGGCAACATTTCGTATCGGGCATAGCATTTACTGACCACAACGGTGTTGATGGTATTGCTGAAGATATTGCGAAGTTCCTACCGCAAGTAGGGCGTCTAGTTGGAAAGCTACAAAGTGGTCACGTACGTAGTTATGCCAGTTATATGGTCGTTGGCTTAGTGCTAGCGTTAATTGTTGCCGTTTCTAGTGCACTGATAGGTTAAGGGGTAAAACACGATGCAAGCTGCAATTTATACCGCGTTTCCTTGGATAAGCGTTTTAATCCTTTTAGCATTAGCAGGTTCGCTTACGCTGTGGCTGGTAAAACCACTACATAAGTTTGCTAAATTTTATGCACTGGGAGTATCGGGAGCTGTTTTTCTCCTGTATTTAGTGGCACTAGTGGTAGGATTTTCTGTTGCTGATGCTGGCACTCTCCAACTAGCTGAGTTATATAGCTGGATTCCACAAATTGGAGTTTCCATTGCTTGGGGTATAAATGGGATTAGCATGGTTATGATTTTATTGGCTACATTCCTAGTTCCTTTGGTCATTATTGCTGCCTGGAATGATTTTTCTGCCGAGCGTGTAGTTGGTTATTTTGCGTGGATTCTAGCACTAGAAGCCATTATGATTGCCATTTTTGCTACGCGTGATTTATTTGTGTTTTATGTTTTGTTTGAAGCCATGATTGTGCCTATGTATTTCCTAATTGGCCGTTATGGAGGAACTGGGCGTAAGCGAGCTGCCATGAAATTCCTGCTATTTTCAATTCTAGGTGGATTGATTATGCTGGTTGGCGTGATTGCTGTTTATGCTTATGGGGCAGGCGGGGAGCATGCCTATTTGTATGATTCGCTCTGGCTATCATCTACGGCTTTTGCCGATAAGCAAACTTGGCTTTTCTTAAGTTTCTTTATTGCATTTGCAATTAAAGCTCCGATGTGGCCATTACATACTTGGCTTCCCGATACCGCGGAGCAAGCACCCGCAGGAACTTCCACTTTATTGGTGGGTGTGCTAGATAAACTGGGTACTTACGGCATGATCGTAATTTGTATTCCACTATTTCCTATGGGTAGTTTGGGTTTTCAAAACGTAATTATTATTTTTGCAATTATCTCTATTTTCTGGGGAGCAGCTATGGCAATTGCTTCCGATAATCTGTTGCGTTTGGTTTCTTATACCTCTGTTTCACATTTTGGTTTTATGGTTATCGGTATTTTTTCCGGGTCGGAAATTGCACTTGCCGGAGCAATGCTTTATATGGTTGCACACGGTGTGGGAACGGCAGCATTATTCTTTGTAGTAGATTTCTTAGCTAAACGCGGCGGTTCTTATTCCATTAAAGAATACGGTGGTTGGCAACGCGTCACTCCGTTATTAGCGGGCACTTTTATGATTGCTGGTTTAGCTACTATTGCTTTGCCTGGGCTTTCTGGTTTCGTTCCTGAGTATTTGGTACTTATGGGTACATTTAAGGTAAAGAATTGGGCGGCACTACTTGCGGTTGGTGGAGTAGTGCTGGCAGCCCTTTACATATTGCTTCCATATCAACGTATATTTACTGGAGCTAAACCAGATAGAGAAGTTCCAGATTTGAATTTGCGTGAGAAATTTGTGATGGGAACATTGGTTGTGGCGATGTTGGCTTTAGGCTTCTATCCGGCTCCACTTCTAAAAGCTGTAACTCCAATTGCCGATACTTTGTATGTAATGAATTCGCAGTCTGTGTTGCAATTAAGTGATGTTACTGAAGGGAATAACGAATAATGAGTAATGTTAATATTCAGTGGGCATCACTGTTGCCACTCCTATTTATATTTGGCACGGCAGTTATTAGTACCTTGTTAGAAGCATTTTTGCCACGTAAGGTGCGTCGTCTGGTGCAGGTGGTATTCTCGCTTTTGGGTTTATTAGCTACCGCAGGAGTTATTATTTGGCGTTTCTTTGCGGTGCGTACCGAACAGGGAATAATGAATAACCCGCTTTCTGTGGTTATGAAGGCCGATGGTTATACAGGAATTTCTTTTGTAGAAGACGGACTATCTCTAGTTGCACAACTTATTATCGTGATAGCTGCTATTTTAGCGTTTTTAGTTATTGCTGATCGTGGTCGTAACCGTGAGGGGGCTTTTGTGGCATCAGCGGCAACTCGTCCTGGATCAGTAGAAGAACACGAAGCCATGGAGGCAAAACGAGAACAAACTGAAATATTCCCTTTGGCTTTATTTGCCACTGGTGGAATGCTTGCATTTGTTTCGGCATTTGATTTACTTTCACTATTTATTGCCTTAGAAGTATTGTCGTTACCGCTTTATGTGCTTAGTGCAACGGCCCGTCGTCGACGTTTGCTTTCGCAGGAAGCTGCCTTAAAATATTTCTTATTAGGTGCGTTTTCTTCAGCTATTTTCCTTATGGGTGCAGCTTTTGTTTATGGAGCAACCGGCACGGTTATTTTTAATGAAGTTATGCCCTATACGCGTCCCGAAGTGCAGAGTGATACTTGGATTCTGCTAGCGGGATTAGTGATGGTAACTATTGGTTTATTGTTCAAGGTTGGTGCCGTTCCATTTCATTCTTGGACTCCGGATGTTTATCAGGGTGCACCTACTCCCATTACTGGTTTTATGGCGGCGGGAACCAAGGCAGCTGCTTTTATTGCACTGGTGCGAGTGACAGTTTTTGTCGGTGGGGGAAACGTACATTTATTAAAAGGTTTCTTCTGGATTATCATTATTACCACGATTTTAGTTGGTACGGTTATGGGTCTGGTGCAAAAGAATATTAAACGGCTATTAGCTTATTCCTCTATCGCTCATGCTGGCTTTATTTTAATTGCGGTGGCCGGTATTAACATGTTGCAAATGGAATCTGCAGTAGTTATACAAACCTTTAGTTCAATTTTGTTTTATCTGCTTTCCTATGGTGTAGCTACTGTGGGTGCCTTCGCAATTGTGACTTTGCTTCGGGAACAAGATAGTGCAGGAAATATTCTTGGGGAAGCAACCACCCTTGCACAGTGGGCAGGACTGGGAAAACGCAGTCCATTATTGGCTTTTGCTATGACTATTTTCTTATTGTCCTTTGCGGGTATTCCATTAACATCAGGATTTATTGGAAAATTTGAGGTATTTCGTTCAGGAATTCTTAGCGGTAGTGTTATCCTAGTACTTGTCGCTGTTTTTGCATCCGCCGTTACAGCATTTTTCTACTTCCGTATGGTGCAGTTAATGTTCTTTACTGAACCGGTTGATAATACGGTAGTAGTTAAATCCGAGGGAATGACGGTAATTGCTATTACGGTTGCAGTGGTATTAACTATCTTGCTGGGTCTATTTCCGGGTCCAGTACTCGAAATGATTCAAGGATCCTTTGCGTGAGTGTTATTTCAGACTTTCTAGTTGATCAGGGAGAACTTGGTCAAAAAATTGATAAAAGACTGACCTTAGTAGAAAACAAGTTACAAGACATTGTCTGTACCAGTGATTATGTTACTTCGCAGGCTACTTCACATCTAGTGGTAGCGGGCGGAAAACGTATTCGTCCGATACTTTGTCTTTTGGCTGCAGAACTGGGTGAAAATCCAGATTGTGAAGAAGTTTTAGACGCGGCAGTGGTTGTGGAATTAACACATTTAGCATCGCTTTATCACGATGATGTTATGGATGAAGCTCCATTGCGACGCGGAATTCCGGCAACTCATGAAATTTTTGGTAATTGTGCGGCCATTATGGCGGGGGATGTACTTTTTGCTAAGGCTTCCAAACTGACCGCGGAATTAGGAATTGCAGCTGTCAAATTACATGCTCTTACCTATGAGCGTTTATGTAATGGACAGTTGCATGAAACTATGGGACCAACGGCAGACGATGATCCAATTGCTCATTATATTGAGGTGTTGGCTAATAAAACGGGTTCGTTGATTGCTGCAGCCGGGCGACATGGCGTTATGGCGGCTCAGGGCGACCCAAAGTTCGGAGAAGCTATTGCGCAATATGCTGAACGTATCGGAGTGGCATTCCAGCTGGTTGATGATGTGATTGATTTGGCAGCGGATTCGGAAGTTACCGGTAAGTCGGCGGGTACTGATTTGCTAGAAGGTGTGCCCACTATGCCCACGCTCTTACTTCGTAAATATGCGGCGGAGGGAACACTTGACCTAGTTGGACAAGAAATTTTAACGGCTTTAGATAGTGGAGATTTAGCACAGGGTGATAATTTAGCGCGCACGGTAGCCCTTTTACGTGAGCATGCGGTAGTACAAGAAACTCGAGATTTAGCAAATAAATGGGTGCAAGATAGCCTAATTGATTTGGCGATTTTACCTGAAGGCGAGATTAAAGACGCATTTACTGGTTTTGCTAATATAATGATTAATAGAAGTGCATAACCAATTTGTGTAACCTTTGGTAAAGGCACAGTATATTGGTAGTGAATAATAGTAGGAGATATTGTGCGCAAGTTAGTTAATAAGATTTTACGTGCTGGTGAAGGACGTACATTAAAAAAGTTAGAAGCTATTGCAGAGCAGGTTAATGCGCTTGAACCAGAAATGCAAAAACTTGATGACGAGCAATTAAAGGCATTGACTGCAGAATATCGTCAGCGTTATGCAGAGGGTGAGACTCTTGATGAGCTCCTACCGGAAGCCTTTGCAACGGTACGGGAAGCTTCAATACGTACTTTAGGACAACGTCATTATGATGTACAGATTATGGGTGGAGCTGCCCTGCATTTAGGTAATATTGCGGAAATGAAAACCGGTGAAGGTAAGACTTTGGTAGCTACGCTAGCCGCTTATCTGAACGCTATTCCCGGTCGGGGTGTGCACATCGTTACCGTTAATGACTATTTGGCGTCTTATCAGTCAGAACTAATGGGGCGTGTATTCCGCTTTTTAGGTATGTCTACGGGTTGTATCACCTCCACGCTTTCACCAGATGCACGGCGGAAAGCCTACAATTCTGATATTACTTACGGTACAAATAATGAGTTCGGTTTTGATTTCTTGCGTGACAATATGGCTACCGAAACTGATAGTTTGGTGCAACGTGACTATAATTTTGCCATTGTAGACGAAGTTGATTCTATTCTTATTGATGAGGCACGTACGCCGTTAATTATTTCGGGTCCCGCAGAAGGCGATGCTACACAATGGTATTTGGCATTTGCTGAAGCGGTTTTGGCTATGCGTAAAGAAGTTGATTACGAAGTTGATGAGAAAAAGCGGACAGTCGGTATTCTGGAATCTGGTATTGATAAGATTGAGGATTTGCTGGGTATAGATAATCTTTATAAGAGTGATAACACTCCACTTATTGGATACCTAAATAATGCTATTAAAGCTAAAGAGCTTTTTACGCGGGATAAAGACTATATCGTGCGTGATGACGAAGTGCTAATTGTAGATGAACATACTGGGCGTGTATTGCCAGGTCGGCGTTATAACGAAGGTATGCATCAAGCTATTGAAGCTAAAGAGCATGTAGAGATTAAAGCAGAAAACCAAACTTTAGCTACGATTACGCTACAAAATTATTTTCGTATGTACGATAAGCTTTCGGGAATGACCGGTACGGCAGAAACAGAAGCCGAAGAATTTGCTTCTACCTATAATATTGGGGTCGTGCCCATTCCCACTAATCGCCCTATGATTCGTATTGATCATTCAGATTTAGTTTATCCCACTGAAAATGGCAAATTTAACGCTATTGTTGCCGATATTAAAGAACGTTTTGATCGGGGTCAGCCGGTTTTAGTTGGTTCTGCATCGGTGGAAAATTCGGAGAAACTTTCAGCTTTGTTGAAAAAAGCGCGTATTCCGCACGAAGTATTAAATGCTAAACATCATGAACGTGAAGCAGCAGTAGTTGCAATGGCGGGGCGTAAGCACGCTATTACCGTGGCAACTAATATGGCAGGACGCGGTACCGATATTATGCTCGGTGGTAATGCGGAGCATATTGCGGTGACGATGCTAGAAAAACAAGGTTTAAATCCGGTAGAAAACGCTGCTGAATATGAAGCTGCTTGGCCACAGGCTTTGGCCCAAGCTCAAGAAAAAGTACAGGCAGAACACGATGAAGTCGTAGAACTGGGCGGGTTATACGTATTGGGTTCGGAACGCCATGAATCACGGCGTATTGATAATCAGTTGCGGGGACGTTCTGGTCGTCAAGGCGATCCGGGTGAATCTCGTTTCTATCTTTCTTTAGAGGACGATTTAATGCGTCTGTTTGCTAGTTCGCGAGCTACTTTGCCCTTTAAGAACGGGCCAGAAGATGAAGCGCTTGATTTTAAGATTTTATCTAAAGCTATTGAGCGGGCACAGGGCTCTATTGAAGCGCAAAATGCGGAAATTCGGAAAAATGTTTTGAAGTATGACGATGTGATGAGTGAACAGCGTACGGTAGTTTATGATGAACGTCGCCGAATTCTAAATGGTGAGGATTTAGAAGCGCAAATTCAAGCATTTATTGATTTTGCATTAGAGGATATTGTAATTTCCGAAACGGTGGGTTCACCTGAGGACTGGAATTTAGATTCGCTTTGGAATGTGCTTAAAACCTACTATAAGCCGTCTTTCAGTGCGCAAGATTTTATAGAAGAGCATGGTGAGCGGCGTAATCTTACCCAAAAAGAGCTATTAGCTGAGCTTAATGCAGATGCGCATAACATTTATGATGAACGTACCGAGGAATTGGGCGAAGAATCCATGCGAGAAGTGGAACGCCAAATTCTGTTGAACGTCTTGGATCGGAAATGGCGTGAGCATCTGTATGAAATGGATTATCTCAAAGAGGGCATTGGCTTACGAGCAATGGCTCAGCGTAATCCGCTGATTGAATATAAGCAAGAGGGTTATGAGATGTTCCAGTCCATGAATGACGCGATACGTTTACAGACGGTACAATCACTATTTAATTTTGAATTGCCCAGTGAACGGGAAGCACGTTTAGCAGCAGAAGAAGCTACTGGTAAGGTAAGTGCCACTGCTACTTTACGTCCACCGCTGGCAAGCAAAGCGGCTAAAGCTACCGCAAATAACACTGCAAAAACTACCCTTTCTTCAGCTAAAACTGAAGGTGGTGCGCAAGCTGGCATGAATCGTGCCCAGCGCCGAGCGGCAAAGAAAAAGCAGAAACATTAAATAATTTCTAGTGCGGTAACATGCCATTTTTGGTGACGTACTTCTAAACGTACGGCTACTGCACGGGTACGTCCTTCATCTCGTATAATTACGCAGCATTCGGCAATACGAGGTAATGGGTAGAATACGCGCACTCTACGCAAAGTTGGTGGTAGCCGTTTACTTGCTTTTCCAGAAATGCGGATGCCTAATCCAGTACGTCTTACTATTGCTTGATATAGTTCTGGTTCTACCCATCCTTGGAGATGGCGGGCGGGTCGGTGTCCGTTTAAGATTTCTATGCTTTGCAGGGAAATGAGGGCCGCAAATTTTTGTGCGGGCATAATATTTTCGGGCAATGGTAAAGAAAAATTTATTTCTTCGTCTTTATAAATTGCAGGATTATTTTTGTTGTGTGGGGAGTAAAAAGAAATACGGTCAAAACTGTTTGGGATAGGGCGTGTTGGGGGCGTAACAGCATGTTGAATAATTGGTGCAGGCAGTGGTTTCGCTAAATTGTAGATTCCTTTTTCTTTAGGTTTGTAATTGGGAAAAATAGTGTTTTTGTGGTGGTTTTGTAAAATATTTGCTGCAGTTAATAAAGGCTCAGAAATCTGGTGTGGATTTTGGATTTTATGAACGTCATTATTTTTGGGAATTCTTTTTACGGTTTTTAGCGTCACGATTAGTCCTAAATTGGTTAGCATCCTTAATCGGCAAAGAATTGATGATTTGGTTTTGTCTATGATTATCATCTTTGATAGCCATAAATAAAATATTAGTAATATATACGCGGTAGATGATTACGGGAAAACGGGAAATACCCCGTATGTGGATAACGTCTTATTTCCGCAAAAGCTGAAAAACGCATACACTTGCAGTATGCGAATTTATTTGCCTTTAACGGTTACCGATTTAACAACGGAGAAATTTACGGTTTCGCGTGCCCATGCGGTTACTCCGCGTTTGCGTGCAGAAATTTTAGATGTAGATGATGAGTATTTAGAATACGTAGCAACTTTGGCAGCCGCTGATGATGCACTACGTTTGTTAACTGCAGATGACAAAAATTTACGACGGCTAGTTGGAGTGACACAAGTACCAGCGGAAGCCGTAAAATTTTCTACGAATACGGCTGATTTAGTTACTACGATTTATTTAGAAACTCCAATTTTATGGGAAAATGTTGAATCGTTGCTAGTAGATGAACCGGGGCACGAAGATCTAGTGCGTACGGCAATTTTGGGAGATGAAAATGCCTTTATGGATACCGAAAATATTGAATTGCTTTGGTATGACATTAGTGAAAAAGAGGTACTTGCACGAGAACTTAATGCTTAATCGTCTACTACTGAATTTAATATCGCCTGTACTTCGTGGTGTAATAAGCCGTTAGTAGCTAAGGCGTTGTGTCCATACGGACCATCATTACCATTTATATCGGTAAATCGTCCGCCGGCTTCGGTAATGATTGGCACCAGAGCAGCCATATCGTATAGCGCAAGGTCTGGTTCGGTGGCGATGTCTACCACCCCTTCAGCTACTAGCATATATGACCAAAAATCACCGTAGGCACGAGTTCGCCACACCTGTTGTGACATGCGTAAAAAGGCACGTAATTTATTTTGTTCTTGCCAACCGTCTAAGGACGAATAAGAAAGGGAAGCGTCACTAAGTCGTGAAACTTTAGAGACTTGAATTTGTTTAGCAGTGGTCCAAGATTTTCCGGTGTATGCCCCTAATTCAGCGGCTCCCCACCAGCGCCTATTGAGTGCGGGGGCCGAAACCATTCCGAGTACCATTTCACCGTCTTCTTCCAGTCCGACCAAAGTGGCCCATACGGGTACTCCACGTACATAATTTTTAGTTCCATCAATTGGGTCAATAATCCAGCGTCGATTGGAATGCCCGGTTTGCCCTTCTTCTTCGCCAAAGATGGCGTCCCGTGAACGATATTTTCCTAGCATTTGGCGGATTAACTGTTCGGCACTACGGTCAGCATCTGTAACTGGTGTTAAATCGGGTTTAGTGTCTATTTGCAGGTCGGTAGCGTTAAAACGTTGCATGGTCAGCTCATCTACCTGATTTAAGATTCCGGAAATTACCTGTAAATCATCAGCAAGGCGGGCTTTAAGATCCATATTAGTTCCAATCTGTTTTGTTTACCGCAGCTAATAGGCGACGGAAAGATTTAACGCGTAATTGTAATTCGGGGCAATGGTCTAGGTCAAAGGTGCATTCTAAAGAGTTTTCTTCGTGTCGGCATCCGCGCGGGCATTCTGTAGCTAGTTCTTGTAGGTCGGTAAATCCTCGTAATAAATCTTCCGCACCAACATGAGCTAAACCAAAAGTACGCACCCCTGGGGTGTCAATGATGATTCCATTTTCTGCTAAATCAAAAGCCATGGCAGAAGTAGAAGTGTGACGTCCGCGTCCCGTTACTTGATTTACTTGCCCAGTTTCTCGATTTGCCTGCGGGGCAAGCGCGTTTATTAGGGTGGATTTTCCCACTCCAGAATGGCCGACTAATACTGAAATATGTCCATTTAACTTGGATTTAATTTCTGCTAGGTGGCAGGGATCTAACTGGATAGCGTCAGGATTTGTGGTTTGTTGGGAAACATTATTTTGTGGGGAGGAATTAGAAATTACGATATCTAGGTTTAGTGATTTATAGTGATTTATAATCGGTGTAGGGTCTGCCAAGTCGGCTTTTGTTAATAATAAAATCGGATGCATTCGAGCATCGTAGGCGGCCACTAAACAGCGATCAATCATTCCGAGTCGTGGTTCGGGTTGAGCAAGTGCGGTTACTATAATTAACTGGTCGGCATTCGCCACGATGATTTTTTCGTTGCTACTATCATTTTCTTCCCCGGTACGCCGTAACACGCTTTTACGTTCATCAATTTCTGTAATGCGTCCCAGAGTGTCTTTTTTTCCTGATAAATCCCCAACCATTGCGCAGATATCACCCACTGCAATACTGCCACGTGCTAAATTGCGTGATTTTATGGCTATGATGCGAGTGTGGTCATCTAGCATTTCTACGTGATAGCGTCCGCGATCAATACTATAAATACGTCCACGGCGGGCTTGGGAAAAATCGGGACGGATTTTAGTACGGGGACGGGATCCTTTTCCCGGGCGAACTTTAACTCGATAGTCATCAGTGCCAGTGTCGGTTCTCGCCATCACACCATCGCTTTCCAAAGTTGTGGGAAATTCGGTAACGTTTTTTGGGTTGTAGCAATATTCGCTATTTCTACGTTTGGAATTCTTAATCCTAAAATAGCACCAAAAGTTGCCATGCGGTGATCTAAATAGCTTTCTAGTTTAGCGCCGTGGGTTTTCGGTGATGGGTAAATAATTAAATCATCATCAATTACTTCTGCGCGAATTCCAACTTTGGCAAATTCGGCGCATAGGGCTTGTAGGCGATCGGTTTCATGCCCGCGCAGTTGTCCAATATTGCATAGACGACTGGGTGCAGTTGCAAAGGCACATACCGCAGCTAGGGTAGGAACTAATTCTCCATAATTATGCAGATCCATGTCTAGGGGTCTAATTTGTTTGGGTGCAATTAGTTCTAGCACTCCTGCTGAGCTTGCATTTTCGCTAATTAAATTAACGTTAGCTCCCATACGAGTAAAAATTTCTTGATATGCATCACCGGGTTGGGTGGTAGTTCTTGGCCAATTGGGTATGCGTATTTTTCCTACGGTTACCATTGCGGCAGCTAAAAAGGCACCCGCATTAGAAAGGTCGGGTTCAATCTGGGTGTCGGGTAAATCAATTGCACTAGCTGGAACGCGCCAACGGTGTCCTGTTTCTAATGTTTCTACCTGTACTCCCGCCTCTTTTAACGTCGCTAAAGTCATTTCAATATGTGTTAATGCGGGAACGGTATTACCAATATTTACTATTTCTACGCCTTTAGTGAATTTTGCCCCACAGAGTAGTAACGCGGATACAAATTGTGAAGATTTGCTAGCGTCTATTGCTACTTTTCCACCCGTTACTGTGCCTGTGCCCATAATGGTTAGAGGCATTCCTTTTTGTGTTCCATAATTAGTGGCAGTTACTTTAATATTTAACTGTTTCAGCGCAGAAAGAGTGGTGTCCATAGGGCGATGAATAGTGCTCGGATCTGCGCTTATTTTGGATTCGCCCTGTGCTAGAGCAGATAAAAAGGGAATGAAACGCATTACCGTACCAGCTTGTCCGCAATAGATTTTACCTCCATTTAAAGTGCGGGGAGTTATCGTCCATACGTGCTTATCACGTTTAATATTTGTTCCTAAAGACTCTAGGGCAGTTGCCATTGCTAAAGTATCGTTAGCGATAAGTGGATTATAAAGACGTGTGGGAGTTTCGCTTAAAGCCGCTAAAAGTAAATACCTATTGGTAAGAGATTTTGCTCCGGGAATTGCTATTTGGGTATCAATTTTACTAGCGGTGGGAGCCTTCCAAAATTCAGGCATTAGCGCTCCGGGAATTTATAATTCGTACGAGAGCATAGGCTCCAAGCGTCGTGCTCAGTCCAGTAAGGAGCTGTTTAATAGTTTGTGTGCGTTGTACGCCAGTTTGTTCCCAAAAAGGATTATTTGCTAGTAAGACCGGCATTTGTAATGCCACGATAAGTTGTAATGATTGCACCGGATAGTGGTTTACGGCTAGCGATCCGGCAGATAGTGCCATGCTGGCTCCGGTAGCTCGCGTTGTAATATCCGTAAGTTGGGTATTGGGAGTAGGTACATTAAAATTTTGTGCTAGTTTATAGAGTTTGGCAGCGCGCTCGCGATGTGGAATTGGTATTAGCAATGCGTCCATACCCGAAACAAAAAAAGGAACGGCTATGCTTACCTGTAATGCTTTGCAAAGTTTTTTCATTTTTCCTCCCCGTATGGTTTATAGTGTACTGGTTTCTGCATATTTCTTATATGAGGTTAAATATTTTCTTTTTGTTTGTGATGCGAGTAGGCTGGAAAAGTGGAAATAGAAACCAAACGCAGTCCCCAAGAAGAAAGTTTGGCACAGTTACAAGAACGTTTTGCGCGTGATGCGTTACCGTATTTAGATCAACTGTATGGTGCGGCGCTAAGGCTAACTCGTAAGCCGCAGGATGCGGAAGATTTGGTGCAAGATACTTTTGTTAAGGCTTTTTCTTCTTTTCATCAGTATCAGCCAAATACTAATTTATTGGCTTGGCTTTATCGTATTTTGCATACGACTTTTATTTCCAATTATCGTAAACAACAACGTCGTCCACAGGAGATGGATGGAGCGCAGGTTGAGGATTGGCAAGACTATAAAGCTCAATCGCATAGTTCAATTGGTTTAAAATCAGCAGAAGCGCAGGCTTTGGAGTGGCTTCCAGACCGGGAAATTAGGGATGCTTTTGATAGATTGGCAGAAGATCGGAGAGTGGTGGTATATCTGGCAGACGTAGAGGGATTTTCTTATCAAGAGATTGCCGATATTATGCAAACGCCGATTGGTACGGTAATGTCACGGTTAAATCGAGGTAGAGCCCAGTTGCGAGAGTTACTAAAAGATTATGCGGCAGATTTAGGATACGAGGTGAAAAATGAAAAATAATAATTTACAAGCACAGTTAGATGCGTTAATAGCCGATATTGTAGAGTGTTCGTGTCGTGTGGAGCGGAGTGTGGATTCATCTTTGTCGGATTGTCGTCATTTTTTTGAGCGTCTTTTTGAGTTTGTAGATTGTGAGATGCCTAGTATTGATGCTGATGAGATGCTTTTACATGTTGAACAATGTGCACCTTGTTTAGATAAGATTGCTGCGGAAATGAAAATTCGTCAACTACTAAAACGTTCCTGTTGTGAAAAGGCGCCGGAAGAATTACAAATGCGCATTATGCAGGTTACGGTGCAAAAAACTGGAAATATGGAAGAGGCTTGAGTTACTTATCACCAGCTTTATAGATGACGTGGCACAATATTATCGCTAAACTAGCAAACGGAAATAAAAACTTAAGGAGAAAAAGATGTCTAAGCGTGGAGCTAAGCGTCGTGCTCGTAAGGGTAAGGCGGCAAATCACGGTAAGCGTCCAAACGCATAACCAACAAATTATTTGATGAGGGGTATAACACCCCTCATCTTTTTATTTTCTGTCATTGGTAGCTTAGGTGTTGTTAGTTACTAAGAATTTATTTTTCTGTGTAAGGTGATGATTAGTTTTTTGTCTCAGGTTCCAAACCAAGCCATTGGTACCAGCCTTTGTGTAAAACTAGCCACGAAATAAGACCATACCCAGCTTGATCGGGAATGCGATTGCCGGATATTGCAGTGTCGGTATTCCACTGTTCGTGTTGGTTTAATGGGGTAAATGTTTCTACATAGGGAACTGCGCGTCGAGTGCAAACTTCTGCATAGGCTGCGGATAATAGACGTAGGGTGTTACTGTCTGCATCAGGACGTGGTGGTGGTCCAACTACGAATGGTTTTAGTTGGAGACGATTTGCGTTATCTAATAGGTTTGCAAGGTGTAGGCGAGAACGGGTAGCACTTATTTTTTTGTCAATATCGTATGAACCAAGTCCTATTACTAACCTATTGTCGGCATCGCGGTCAATTCTGGGGATTACCTCGGATTCCCAGCGCTTAGTTAGAGTTGCGGTATCTTCACCAGGAAATGCGAGACTTATTGGAGTTAGTGCTCCTGGGAAAGAAGTGTGTGCTAGTACGCGACCAGTCCAGCCCAGTGCACGACTATCGCCAACTCCGGTAATGAGTTCATCACCTACAAAGAATAGTCGCAAGTTTCGCGTCATGATACTCCTTATTTATTTCTTAAATAGTATCCTACTATTTATTGTGCATTTTGTGTTAGATGGGTTGTTTTAAGATGCTGTGAGTTATTCGTTGTTATAAAAACTAGCCTTTTTGTTATAAAAACGTTATTATTGTTTATGGTTAGTTTTAGCTCTGGTTTTAGTAAAAACAGACATTTAAAGCGAACTAAATAAAACTTTTAAGTTTACGAATATAACATTTAGGATGAGGCATGACGAATAAGGACGATACCTTTACCGCGGTAAACACTGTTGTTGATGACGGTAAAGATACTCAAGTTATTGCCTTAAAAGCAGACGGTTTTATTGCGCGTATGCGTAATCGTCATAATCTTAATCGTAAATTTTCCCCAATTAGTCGCCATTTTATTTCTGTAAAGCGTGTTGCAAAAAATCCAGTCATGCTTGGCGTTTGGCTTTTGGTTGTAGGTTTAGCTACTTCTGCGGGCATTATTCAAGCACAGCAAGCCCAGGCGGCACAAAATGCGGTAATGAATTCAGTTTTGTCTACGGTGCAGGATACGGAAACTTCTACTCCAGATACTTTATTAGAAGATAATGGAGCACGGGATGAAGCGCGTATTAAAGAAGCAGAAGATGTTGCGAGTGACCCTAGCATGCGTTGCGCTCCGAAAAGTGGCGCTAATTCGCTTTTAGGGGTTTTAGTCGATGATAGCGCACAGGTGTTTATGCCTTTACAAAGAGGTGCGTATAGAAATACATCTGCTTTTGGGCGTCGTTATTCCCCATTTTATAGCTTTCATAAAGGTCATGATATGTCTGCACCTTTGGGAACACCCGTATATAGCGTGGCCGCGGGAAAAGTGATTGCAATTGCTCCGCGTCAAACTGCAACAACAAATAATGCGGTAGTTATTGAGCACCGAATTGGTAACCACACTTTCACTTCTTGGTATTTGCACATGTATTCCAAAGATATTATGGTTTCGGTAGGTCAAACTGTAGAAGCTGGTCAGCAAATTGGACGAGTTGGTTCAAAGGGTTGGTCCACCGGTCCGCATTTACATTTAGAGATTCATCCCGGTGCTGGTTTGAATTCTAATGCGATTGAGCCAATGAGTTATTTGCGAGAGCGTGGTGCAATTTTTCTTTCTCAGCGTTGTAACTAGGTTTTAGATAGGTATAATAGCCTGTAACAACTGGAAGGATATGCTGTGGTAAATCAAGAACGACTCTGGAATTATGGTGTTAAACCATTGGTATTAGCACATCGTGGTGGGGGTAATGAAGCACCAGAAAATTCTATTTCCGCTTTTGCAAATATGGAAAAACTGGGGTTTAAATATATTGAAACGGATGCACATGCTTCGCGTGATGGGGTAGTAATTCTTTTTCATGATAATGATTTGAGTCGTACCACTAATTCTTCGGGGAAAATTTCCCGACTTAGTTGGAAACAAATTTCGCAGGTTGCTGATGAATCGGGTAATACCCCTATGAAATTAGCTGATGTTTTAGAACGTTTTCCAGACGTAGTATTAAATGTTGATGCAAAAGAATTTAGTGTAGTGCCACATTTGGCACGAGTTATTAAAGAGCATAATGCGGTTGCTCGTATTTCTCTTTCCGCATTTAGTGAAATTCGTTTAAGAATACTGCGTCGTAAATTGCCTGGAATTCGTTCTACGCTGGGTCCTTTAGCTTTAGTTCCACTGATAATGGGAGCGCATTTACCAGTGTGGTTGCAAAATATTTTCTTTAAGTTTATTCCTACACCAGAGCAAGGTGTGGAATGTGTACAGGTTCCAGAATCCTATGCCAAAATTCAAATTATCAATAAGAAATTTATTGATGCTTGCCATGCTCGCCAACAGGCAGTGCATGTTTGGACGGTAAATAATCCGGAAAAAATGCGAGAATTACTAGATTTGGGAGTCGATGGTTTAATTACGGACGAACCAAGTTTAGCGCAACGAGTAATTGATGACTTTTGGGAGAAAACAGTGTAATATTAAATTACGATTCACCAATCGGATGTTTATTAATTTAACCATCATTGACCGACCAATAAGAGGGACTCAACATTCGTTGAGTCCCTCTTTCTTTTTGCGCCCCGAACAGGATTCGAACCTGCGACCTTTCGCTCCGGAGGCGAACGCTCTATCCCCTGAGCTATCGGGGCGGGCAATAATAGTGTAGCAGTGCTAACGGCTGTTTTGAAATGTGGCGAGGAACTGTCATAACCAGCACACGATATTCAACCTATTCTTCAATAATGCTAGTTACAATATGAGTATGACTCCAGAAGAACTTGCATCCCTTATTCGTGAAACTTTAGTAGTAGCAGTTGCTGAACAGGTAATTGCACTTAGTGAAAATGATATACCGGCCGATATTAAAGTGGAACGTCCACGTATGCGTGCTCACGGTGATTGGGCAACTAATATTGCTATGCAACTTGCGAAAAAAGCAGGTACTAATCCGCGTGCTTTAGCGGAATTATTAGTGTTGCGTTTAATGGAGAATCCTGCGGTAGCGCAAGCCGAAGTAGCTGGTCCAGGATTTATAAATATTACTTTAAATGCCGCTGCAGCTGGAGAACTAGCCCGCACCATTGTAGAAGCAGGTGCTGATTTTGGTACTAGTGATTTTGGTGGGGGTGCTACCGTAAATTTAGAATTTGTGTCTGCTAATCCAACTGGTCCAATTCATATTGGGGGTGCTCGTTGGGCGGCGGTAGGGGATTCACTAGCTCGTATTATGGAAGCTAGTGGATATTCGGTGGTACGTGAATACTATTTTAATGATCACGGTGCGCAAATTGATCGTTTTGCAAAATCCCTCTTGGCTCGGGCTAAGGGTCAGGAAGCTCCCGAAGATGGTTACGGTGGTGAATATATTACCGATATTGCTACCCAGGTTATGGCAGATCATCCGGAATTAGATATTACGACTTTGCCTGCTGAACAGGCACAAGAATTTTTCCGCGAACATGGCGTAGAACTTATGTTTGGTGCAATTAAGCAAGAATTACGTGATTTTAGAGTAGAGTTTGACGTATTTTTCCATGAAGATACTTTGCATAAGTCGGGTGCGGTCGCAAAGGCAATTACCCGTCTTGATGATGCCGGTGTTATTTTTACGCAAGACGGGGCAAAATGGGTACGCACTACTGATTTTGGTGATGATAAAGATCGCGTCATTATTAAATCAGATGGTGAAGCAGCCTATTTTGCTGGAGATATCGCCTATTATTTAGATAAACGCCAACGTGGTGCGGAACATGTTATTTTACTACTGGGTGCAGATCACCACGGCTATATTGGGCGTATGTATGCTATGGCACGAGCTTTTGGGGATACTGCGGGTAAAGGTAGCAATTTAGAATTATTGATTGGCCAACTTGTTAATTTGGTGCGTGATGGCAAACCGGTACGAATGTCAAAGCGGGCAGGTACTGTGGTTATTTTAGCGGACTTAATTGAAGCTGCTGGAGTGGAAGCAGCGCGTTATTCTTTGGTGCGAACTGCTATGGATACGACTTTAGAAATTGATTTGGCGCTGGTGTCGTCACGTACTAATGACAACCCAGTTTATTATGTGCAGTACGCGCATGCCCGCACAAAATCAGTGGCACGTAATGCTGCTACCTATGGCGTGGTACGTGATAATTTTGATCCAGCACAACTTGATACACCTGCGGATAATGACCTTTTAGCTAGTTTGGCTAAGTATCCAGAAATTGTTTTACAGGCAGCCCAATTACGCGAACCGCATCGTGTTGCCCGTTATTTGGAAGAGCTAGCTGGTACGTATCATGCTTGGTACGGTAAATCTCGGGTTACTCCGCGTGCTGATGAGGAAGTTACTTCTGTGCATCAAGCTCGCCTATGGTTAAATGATGCAACTGGGCAAGTGTTAAAGAATGGTTTGGCGCTTCTGGGAGTAAATGCCCCCGATAATATGTAGTAACCGAGTTAAGGAGCACGGCGTGAATCTGGTAAAAACTATTACGCCTAATTCTTGCGGTGTTTGTCAGAATGTTTGGCATATTGCTATTACGTATTTTTTGTTCGTAAAGTATTTAGTATTTCTAATTGGCTTGTTCGGGCTTATTACTCAATATGCTGTATCGCTGTTATTTCTAGTGTTTTTGCATTTGTTAGCTTTGGCTGAAAAATCGTGGAAAATATTGAGTCAAGAAAATAGATTAGCTTTTTGTAATTAAATTTAGCTGGTAAATAATTAGGGGAAATATGGAAAAGTCGGTAAACATTGTGCTACTGGGTTGTGGTACGGTCGGTACGCAAGTTGCGCGCTTACTACAAGAACAGGCAGATTTATTGGCCGCTCGAGTGGGTGCTCGTTTAGAATTGACTAAAATTGTAGTTAAAGATTTAAACATTCCTCGTGATGCGGTAATTGATACACAACTATTAACTACTGATATTTCTGGTTTATTTGCCGATACTGATATTGTTATTGAACTTATTGGGGGAATTGAACCAGCACGAAGTTATGTGCGACAGGCACTTATGGCAGGTTGTGCGGTGGTTACCGGTAATAAAGCTCTACTGGCCACACATGGTGCTGAACTTTATGAATTGGCTAGGCAATATGATGTTGAGCTTTATTACGAGGCGGCGGTAGCCGGTGCAGTGCCGATTGTACGCGGTATTCGTGAATCTTTGGCAGGCGATAAAATCAATTCAGTACTAGGAATTATGAATGGTACTACAAACTTTATTTTGGATGAAATGACCACTAAAGGAATGGATTTTGCGCAGGCGTTAAAATTAGCGCAAGATCTGGGATATGCAGAGGCAGATCCCACGGCAGATGTGGAAGGCTTAGATGCGGGAGCAAAAATTGCCATTTTAGCTTCTTTAGCATTTCATGCTCGGGTTGGTTTGGCTGATGTAGCAGTTGAGGGTATTAGTAATATAAGTGCAACCGATATTGCTATGGCGCAGAAGGCCGGATATGTTATTAAGTTAATTGCTACTGCACGGCGTTATGAGTTGCAGCGAGATGGAAAAGCGGGCATTTCGGTAGCAGTTAGTCCGACGTTAGTGGCTAAAGCTAATCCGCTTGCACAAGTAACCGGGTCATTTAATTCGGTTATGGTAGAAGCAGAAGCGGCGGATCGGTTAGTGTTTTCGGGGCGGGGTGCCGGTGGTGCACCAACGGCGTCGGCGGTACTTTCCGATGTGGTAGCCGTAGCGAGAAAAAGAGTTGCGGGTGATTGTGCTGCACAGGAAATCATTTATGGAAATCTTCCTATACTACCTGCTAGTGAATTTATATCTAGTTATTTCATTAAGGTTTTGACACTGGACACGACGGATATAACAACGCAAATTACTACCGTATTTACAGATAATGAAGTGGCGCTCGCTACCGTGAAAACTGGTAGAGATGGTGTTTGTGAAGCTAATGAAATAGTGTTTATTACTTCGCCTACCAGTAAGGCGAATTTGGATCGGGTGCTTGCTTGTTTGCAAGAAGTACCTGAAGTGGTAGAAATTATTAAGGTTATGAAGGTAGAGGGTAAATAATGGCACATCAGTGGCGTGGTTTAATACGTGAATATAGGGAGCGTTTGCCGTTTTCTGCAGCGGATCCTGTGGTTACTTTGCAAGAGGGAGGCACACCTTTAGTGCCAGCTCCGTTTTTAAGCGAGCTGACCAGAGGTGAGGTTTATATAAAAGTAGAAGGAGCTAATCCGACAGGATCTTTTAAAGATCGTGGTATGACGACGGCAATTTCTCACGTTAAACAAAGCGATACTAAAATTGTGGCTTGTGCTTCTACCGGTAATACCTCTGCTTCTGCAGCTGCTTATGCCACTGCGGCTGGATTAGAATGTGCGGTAATTTTACCTGCGGGTAAAATTGCTGCGGGTAAATTAGCACAAGCCATTGTGCATGGAGCAAAGTTAGTAGCAGTAGACGGTAACTTTGATGATTGCTTAAATATTGTGCGTGATTTGACGACATCCTATCCGGTAGCTTTGGTAAATTCGGTTAATCCATATCGTTTACAGGGGCAAAAGACCGCGGCTTTTGAAATTGTGGATGCTTTGGGTGATGCGCCAGATATCCATGTATTGCCAGTGGGTAATGCGGGTAATATTTCGGCGTATTGGATGGGATATGTGGAATATGCGGGGGGAGTTACGGCGTCTTCAATGCCCGTGGCTACCCAGTTACCAGCAGTTTCTACTAAAGTGCCGCAAATGTGGGGAATACAGGCTTGGAATGCTGCGCCGTTCGTATTGGGTCATCCGGTCGCTAATCCAGAAACTGTGGCTACGGCTATTCGGATTGGAAATCCGGCTTCTTGGGACTATGCGCAAGCGGCCCGTACTGATTCGCAGGGACGTATTGATCGAGTAACTGATGCGGAAATTTTACAGGCACAGGCCGAATTGGCTGCGCGGGTCGGAATATTTGTAGAGCCAGCTTCGGCAGCTTCGGTAGCTGGCTTAATTAAGGCAGCGAAAGCAAAGGAAGTTCCGGCAGGTGCTAAGATTGTGTGTACTGTAACGGGAAATGGCTTGAAGGATACGGCAACCGCCTTGGGCAATCGGGAACTTGATTTTACTCCAATTGCTCCAACGATCGAGGCAACAATTTCTGCACTTAATCTTTAGGGGAAAAATGCATATTGTTAGAGAAAGTGCGCGGGTTAAGGTACCTGCAACTTCCGGTAATCTAGGTCCGGGATTTGATGCTATGGGTATGGCACACGACTTATGGGATGAGGTCGCGGTAACTCTTACAACGGGAAAAGACCGTGCGGTAGTGCTTGGTGAAGGGCACGGGACTCTTCCTAAAGATGAAAATCACTTAATTATTCGGGTCATTAAAGATTTGATGCAACGTTTTGGTTTACCGAATTCGGGTATTGAATTAGTTTGTAAAAATAATATTCCGCAGGGTCGCGGACTGGGTTCTTCAGCGGCGGCGACTGTTGCGGGTGTAATGTTAGTGCGCGCGTTGGTAGGGGCGCCGGAAGAGTTTTCGTTAGCGCAGGTTTTGCGGCTGGCAACGGATTATGAAGGACACCCCGATAATGCGGCTCCCTGTATTTATGGCGGAGCGACCCTTTCTTGGGGTGTTGATGAAACCCTGGATACCGTATCTTTACCGGTTAATTCCGGTGTTAAAACTACCTTATTGATACCTGATTTTGAATTGCCAACTACGGTAGCTCGTTCGGTTTTGCCGGAAACGGTACCACATGTGGATGCGGTATTTAATAGTACGCGTACCGCTATGCTTACACACGCTTTAGAACATCGTCCAGATTTATTGTTTAGGGCTACTGAAGATCGGCTTCATCAGAATTATCGTGCCGAATCGTTACGGGAAAGTGCTTCTTTATTGCAGGCATTACGTAAAGCTGGTTGGCCTGCTGTGATTTCGGGTGCAGGTCCTACGATTTTACTTTTTGCTTCGGTAAATGAAGCATTTGAAAAGGCAATTTCTGCACAAGGATTTAAAGTTTTAGCATCACAACAAGTGACGGGTGCCAAAGTTTTGGATGCTTAATTCGCACATTTGTTAAAAACGTGTATTATGGTATGTAGGCAGAATTCGTAGGGATTTCCTTACGGTATTTGAATCCTTTCAGCTATTTTCAGCATTTTGTTGGTGTATCTGCCTAATTTTTAATTCCTTATTTTATTCCTCTGTGGAAGGAACCTTGTGAAAGAAACTTTGCAAAATTCTAATGAATCTCTTGCTACGAAACGTCTACCTGAACTAAAAGCAATGGCTAGTGAACTGGGTATTAAAATGCCTGCCGGTTCGCGTAAAGCACAATATATTGAAGCTATTTCGCAAAAACTTGCGACTGCTACGCCAGCTGAATCTACTACGCCCGGAGAAAAAAAGACGGTAAAGCGTACTCGGGTACGTAAAAATAATCGTACGGAAAAAGCGGTGGAGGAAGCAGATAAAAATACGGTATCTGAACCTTCTGAGTCAGCTACCACTTCCGATAATGAAACCGTGGACAATCCTGCAGAAGCTGCTCGGAAACGAGTACGACGGGAACGTGCTACGAACCGTAATCGGAAAGAACGCGTGGCGCAAGAAAAAGAAAAAACCCTTGACACAGAAGATAAATCCGCGGAATCAAATGCTCAACCAGTAAAAGAAGATAATTTCTTACCTGTTGCGGGTATTTTAGATGTTGCGGGTAATAATTATTACCTACGTACGACTGGTTATTTACCGGGTTTGTCAGATGCATATATTTCTCAGCAAATGGTAAAACGTTATGGTTTACGTCGTGGTGATGCGATTGTAGGTTCAATTCGTCCTGCTAATGATAATCACCGTCGTGGTCAGCGTCAGCATAAATATAATCCTTTAGCGGATATCACCACTATTAACGGTTTAAGTCCGGAAGCAATAGCTAATCGGCCAGAATTTAATAAACTTACTCCGCTTTATTCGCAAGAAATGTTACGTACGGAGACTACGAAGCAAACGCTTACCACGCGTATTATTGATTTGGTTTCCCCAATTGGTAAGGGTCAGCGTGGTTTGATTGTATCCCCACCTAAAGCTGGTAAAACTATTGTGATGCAACAGCTTGCTACCGCGATTGCTAAGAATGATCCCAATGTGCATATTATGGTGGTTTTGGTTGATGAACGACCAGAAGAAGTTACCGATATGCAACGATTGGTAAAGGGTGAAGTTATTGCTTCTACTTTTGATCGTCCTGCTTCTGACCATACAATCGTGGCAGAACTTGCAGTTGAGCGAGCAAAACGTCTAGTGGAATTAGGCCAAGATGTAGTAATTCTGCTTGATTCGCTTACTCGTCTTTCGCGTGCTTATAATTTAGCTGCTCCTGCATCTGGGCGTATTCTTTCCGGTGGTGTAGATGCTGCGGCACTATATCCTCCTAAGAAATTCTTTGGCGCTGCTCGTAATATTGAAAATGGTGGTTCATTGACAATTATTGCTTCTGCGTTGGTAGAAACGGGCTCAAAGATGGACGAAGTTATTTTTGAAGAGTTTAAGGGCACCGGCAATATGGAATTGCGTCTTTCGCGTCAGTTGGCAGATCGTCGTATTTTCCCGGCTGTGGATATCAATGCTTCGGGCACTCGCCGTGAAGAGTTGCTATTTAGCCCCGAAGAGTTGCAGATTGTTTGGAACCTACGTCGTGGTTTAGGGGCATTGGACGTGCAGGAAGCGTCCGATTACCTACTTAATCGCCTCCGTAAGACCGAGTCTAATCGCGAATTCTTGATGTCTATTGTGCGGGGAATGCGTAATAGTAACGAGTAGCTGTAATTCGTGAGTTTTGGCTCACGAACATAGCGTTTAAGCAAAAAAAATGTTTTAATATAGCGTCGGCTTCTGGTTCACCATCTCGCTACGAAAGTGAGCTTAGCTTTGCCAGTGCAAAGCAAGTGCGTTATGGACCCAGGGCGTAAAACGATCCAAGGAGAAAAAATGAAGCAGGGAATTCACCCAGAATACAAGGACATTCACGTTTCTTGTACTTGCGGTAATGAATTTGATACCAGTTCCACATTGACTGACGGTAACCTTCGTGTTGAAGTGTGTTCCGCATGTCATCCGTTCTACACCGGTAAGCAGAAGATTCTGGACACTGGTGGTCGTGTTGCACGATTTGAGGCTCGTTTCGGTAAGCGCTCAAAATAGCATAACTTTACAAACGCCGGTACCCAGTACCGGCGTTTGGCATATTGTTTGAAGCTAAATTTAATTAAAGGAAAAATTGTGAGTTCGGAAAAATTTCCCGCCGCTTTGATTATGCTCAATGAATATAAAGATATTGAACAGCAGATGTCATCACCAGAAGTTTTATCTAATCCTAGTAAATTACGTTCATTGGGTCGCCGTTATTCTGAGCTGAAAAGCGTGGTTACGCGGTATGAAGCATGGGAGCAAACTACGCGTGATTTAGCAGAAATGCGTGAGATTGTACAACTGGGCGGGGAAGACGTAGAGCTGTATCAAGATGAGCTACCCGAGTTGGAGCTAGCGGCAGAAAAAGCGGAAGAAGAATTACGAACTGCACTTACTTCGCGAGATCCTGACGATTTACGTGATGTTATTTTAGAGGTGAAAGCGGGTGAAGGTGGCGATGAATCGGCACTTTTTGCTGCTGATTTATTGCGCATGTATCAGCGTTATGCGGAGTCTAAAGGCTGGGTGACGCAAATTCTTTCGGCAATGCCTACTGATATTGGTGGCTATAAAGACGTGCAATTGGCAATTAAAGCCAAGGGAGTGCCTGAAGATCCTGCTGATGGCGTGTGGGCGCATCTAAAATTTGAGGCGGGCGTGCATCGCGTGCAACGTGTTCCAGTTACAGAATCGCAGGGGCGTATTCATACTTCGGCAGCGGGTGTATTGGTTTTTGCAGAAGTTGATGATCAGGGTGAAATTGAAATTAACGATAACGATTTACGTATTGATGTATTTCGTTCTTCGGGTCCGGGCGGGCAGTCTGTGAATACTACCGATTCGGCGGTGCGTATTACCCATTTACCTACGGGCATTGTAGTGTCTATGCAGGATGAAAAATCGCAGATTAAAAATCGTGAATCTGCAATGCGTGTATTGCGTGCTCGTTTACGCCAGAAACAACTTGATGAACAGGCGGAAAAAGATGCGGCAATGCGTCGTTCGCAAGTGCGTACGGTGGATCGTTCGGAGCGGGTACGTACCTATAATTTCCCAGAAAATCGTATTTCGGATCATCGTACCGGATATAAAGCCCATAATTTAAGTGCGGTACTTGATGGTAGTTTGCAGGATGTTATTGATTCACTTCGGCAAATGGATGAATTAGAACGGCTGGAAAACGCTAACGACCAATGAGATGGCAACAGCTTATTACGCGGGCACAGGCAGAGCTAGCAGAAGTTGGAATTGATGGCGGTGCCGATGCGCGTATTATGGCGGAATTTGTAGCTAAAGTTACTCCCTTACCGGTAACGGAAGTTAGTGATACACATTGTGAGCAGTTTTTGATGTTGCTAGCACAACGAAAAAAACGTATTCCTTTGCAGCATCTGCTTGGGGTAATGTATTTTCGTTATTTGGAATTAGAAGCACGTCCCGGGGTGTTTATAGTACGTCCAGAAACTGAACTTGTGGTTCAGGTGGCGTTGGATTATTTGCATAAGAATAACTTTTCCACTCCGCCGGTAGTAGTAGATTTATGTACGGGTTCGGGGGCGATTGCTTTAGCTATTGCGACGGAATTTTCGCAGGCAGAAGTGCATGCGGTAGAACTGAGTGAAATTGCCTATCAATCCGCGTTACGTAATAATGCTAAATACCATAATTTAGTGGATTTGCGTTTAGGGGATGCGCGGAGTGAATTTGTGGATTTATTAGGTAAGGTGGATGTGGTTATTTCTAATCCGCCCTATGTGCCGGAATATCATCAACTTTCTCCAGAAGTATTACAGGATCCGCAGTTGGCACTCTATGGTGGGGGTTACGCAGGTTTGGATATACCCTATGCCATTATTAAGCGGGCTGCACAGTTGCTTAAGCCAGGTGGTTTACTGGTAATGGAACATGCTAGTGAACAGAGTATGGTTTTGCGAGAGCAAGCTGAAACTCAATTTACTAATATAATTACCGGTAAAGATTACACTGGTGCGGAGCGTTGGTTGCAAGGCAACAGAATTTAATTATTTTTTATCCATGCTAGTTGGGTGCTAAAAGTTGGATGTTTGAAAGCAAAACCATTGTCTAGTAATTTTTTTGGGATAACGCGTGCTGATTGTAAAGCTAAAAATGACATATCTTGCAAGATTAGACGTAGTAAAAATTCGGGTACGGGCAATAATGCTTTTACTTGCAAAAATGCTGCTAGCTCTTTATTAAATTCTGTATTGGTAATTGGTTCTGGAGCGCACATATTTACTGCACCAGTAATTTGTTTTTCTAAAATATATTCTAGGGCACGTAGATAGTCGTAGTAAGAAATAGTTGGTAAATATTGTTTTCCGCTGCCAATTTTCCCTCCGAGCCAACATCGATATATTTTCCAAAGAGGCGCTAAAAATCCAGCATTTTTACTTATCACTAAACCGGTACGTAATGTGGTTATATGTGCAATTTCTATGGTGTTTGCGGTATTTTCCCATTTGACACAAAGCTGTGCTAGAAATTCTTTTCCCGCCATACTAGATTCAGTTAAAATTTCACTCCCACGTGAACCGTAATATCCGACTGCGCTGGCAGCTAACAAATGTTTAGGCTTATCTTTTTCTGGTAGTTGGGCAATAGCGTTGGCAAGAGTTTGTAGTGGGTCACGGCGGGAAGTCCATAGGGTTTTACGATATTTTTTTGTCCACAATTTGTTGGCAATCCCCGCACCACTAAAGCAGATTATTGCATCAGTTCCACTTAATATCTGCGGGTCTAGCTGGTATTTTGTTGGGTTCCAGCTATATTCTGTGACGTTCTTTGGAGTGCTAGGATTATGGAATGGGGTGAAACGTTTAGTATCTCGTACGAGTTTTCGAATTTTCCAACCTTTATTTTGTGCATAATTTATAAAGGCATTTCCAAGAAATCCACTTGCGCCAGCAACTACTATTTCCATATTTCGATTTAGAAGGTTAGTACTTTATCGCTATCTATAATCCATTCTGCGAGTTCTTGTTGGCTCGATGTGTTTGCACCAGCACAATAGGGTTCGTTCTTATATAGTCCACAACGTGCCATACAGGTGCTACATACGCGTACAGCCACTCCTTGTGCAATTAAATCTCGGAGCATTTGCGATAAATCAAACTCATAACCTGCGGGAGCTTTACACGAAGCACGGGCCATATCTACGGAATCGTTCATTAAGAAAATACGTACTTCTACATCATTTTTTAATAGTGTATTGGCTTGGCGTAAAGCATTCCAAGTAATGTCGGTACCGTCATAGGGTGCATGGTTAAAAATCATTAGTACTTTCATAATATCTCCAAGTTTGTATTTATTTGTTTTGAATAGTATACGCTTTTTCTGCACTGCTGGAAAAACTAAATTTTACAGGGCAAAATGATTAGGTATAAGGAGAAATATGGCGGTTTATTCCTGTGGTAATACAGAAGCGCAAATGAGCGCTATTGCGCGTGCAAAAGAAGCAATAGGACGTGGTGAAGTTATTTGTATTCCTACGGATACGGTATATGGGATTGGGGTTGATCCTTTTAATAGGCAGGCCATTGATTCTTTATTAGCTGCAAAATCGCGTACGCGGGCAATGCCACCTCCAGTTTTGGTACCAGATATAGCTACGGCATGGGAATTAACTACGGATATTAGCCCAGTTGCCCAGCAATTATTAGAACATTTTTGGCCGGGGGCTCTTACCTGTATTTTTCCAGCACGAGATACTCTTGGTTGGGATTTAGGAGAAACTAAAGGAACGGTTGCATTACGTATGCCTAAGCATAAATTCACTTTGGATTTATTAGCCCAAACCGGCCCGCTTGCCGTGACCAGTGCCAATATTACTGGTAAACCGCCGGCGATGAGTGTTGAGGCTGCTTACGAGCAACTGGGTGAAAATGTATCTGTATATCTTGATGCGGGTATTACGAAAAATGATGTGCCCTCTACTATTTTGCAATTCAGTGCAGATAGCCCAGATAGTGCTACTTTAATTCGTGCGGGGGCTCTTAGTGTTACGGATATTTGCCAACGGGTAGATTTGGAGATTAGTTAGTGTATCAGGAAGCAATGCCTGCGGGAGGACGACGTAATGCCGAGCAAATAATTGCGCGAGTAGCACGTTGGAATTTTTCTTTTAGTATTAGCGGGGCGTTAACGCTTTTTCTAGTTGCCATATTTATGCCCACAACTTGGCATTTACCGGCAATAGCTTGTGGAATTTTAGTGGTTTCTTTTTTCTCATTTTTATCAATTTTGCAAATTTTTTTTCTTAATAAATTTTTTTCGCAGTATTCGGTTATTTCTGCATTTAGTAGTTATTTAATTAAGTTGGGAATACTCGTACCAGTATTGTTATTAGTGCGAAATTATTTTTTTTCCGAACTGTCTTTTTTTCTTTTGGGTTTAGTGGGAGCTATCTTAATGTCACTTATTATTAGTTCGCTGCTAATTTTGTGTGAAGAAGGTCCAGATTTTGATTTTTCAGCTTTAGATTAGGTAATCTTGCTTTCACTTAGGAGTGCTATTTTTTTTCAGTTGGAGCTAAGCTATTTTTACTGTAAAGTTGTTGGTAGAAGATAGATTTAGAACGTTAAAATAATAAGGATTTTTAGATAGTGAATACATTGCTTAATGTCGCTTTTCTACCAATTTTACTGTCAGCTGGTGAGAGTGATTTTGAAGGTCCGACGCTTGGTCATGAATTCAATCCAGATCCATTTTTATTTGCGGGCACTCCGTTTGCTATGAACCGTATTATTTTAGTACGTTTGATCGCGGTATTCTTTTTAGCTGTGGTACTTGTGCTTTATGCGAAGCGGGCTAAATTAGTTCCGGGTAGATTGCAGGGTGTTATAGAATCATTATTTGATTTTTCTCGCGTACAAATTGGGGAAGAAATTTTAGGTGAAGAGAAAGCAAAGCGTTATCAGCCGATGCTTTTAACGTTGTTTTTAGGCATTCTTTTTATGAACTTATCTGGGGTTATTCCCGGTTTGCAAATTGCGGGAACTTCGCTTATTGGTATGCCTTTAATATTTGGTTTATTTGCGTATGTGGGATTTATAGTAGCTGGTATTCGGGCCCGAGGCTTTAAATTCTTTAAAGAACAGCTCTGCCCTCCGGGTGTACCTAAAGCCCTCTATATATTAATGACCCCAATTGAATTATTGTCTACCTTTATTTTGCGGCCAATTACTCTTAGTGTACGTTTATTAGTAAATATGGTATCGGGTCATTTTATCTTGGTATTGTGCTTTTTGGGTACGCACTATCTTTATTTTACTCTTTCGGGTGCTTTGGGGGTCAGTTTGGGTACACTGACACTACTAGCAGGAATCGTATTTGTTATCTTTGAGTTATTCGTGGGAGTTTTGCAAGCCTATATTTTTGCAATGCTCTCCGCGGTTTATGTCTTATTGTCTATATCAGAACACTGAAACAACAACAGAAAAGGAAAATCCAATGATCGGTAATATCGCCACTATTGGTTATGCACTAGCTACGCTAGGCCCAGCAATTGCAATTGCTATGATTGGTTCAAAGAATCAGGAATCGACCGCTCGTCAGCCAGAAGTTAAAGGCTATTTGCGCGTTAATATGTTCCTATCCATTGCATTTGCTGAAGCACTTGGCCTGATTGGTTTTGCGGCTGGATTCGTATTCGGAGTCTAATAATGCTAGAAACGACTATTCTTGCTTCGGGTAACAGTGAGTTTTCGCTGCTGATACCCGCACTCCCAGATTTGATTTGGGGAACAGTCGCTTTTATTATCGTTGCTGTTGCCGTCTATAAATTAGCTTGGCCTACTTTTATTGCGTTGCTTGATGAGCGTACGGAAAAGATTGAGAACGGCTTGCAAGCTGCGCAGATAGCGCGTGCTGAAATTGCTAATGAACGTGAAGTTTTAAGTGCAGAAGTCGTACAGGCACAACGTGATGCAGCGGAAATACGGCAAAAAGCTCAAGAAAATGCCAAAACCATTGTGCTTGATGCACAAACCCAAGGTAAGCATGATGCGAAGGTGTTGGTTGATACCGCACATCAGCGTATTGAAGCTGATACTCAGGCGGCGGCACGGGTTTTACGTGCTGATGTAGGGGCATTGGCAACCGAGCTTGCGGGGCGAATTGTGGGTGAAGCGCTTGCGGATAAGGAATTAAGTTCACGGGTAATTGACCGTTTTCTTGATGAATTGGAAGTTTCTTTGGCTAATAAAGACTCTGTTATAGATGGGGAGTCTTAATGCGTTCCGGTAGTAACACTGCTCTTGGTCACACTCGCATAAAGTGGGAAGCGGTATTAGAGAAAAAAGCACCGAGTGAAGTTGCGTTAGCCCAGGATCTGTTTTTACTTTCAGATACTGTGCGTGCTTCGCTTTCCCTCTTATCTGCTTTTACGCAGGTATCGCGTAGTGTGGAAGATCGGGTCAATCTGGCACGAACTATATTTGGAGAAAAAGTAAATGAAAGTGTGCTTAACATTTTTTTGCATTCTTTAGAATATAAATGGTCAGAACCGGAAGATTTAATTACTGCTATTGAAACTTTAGCTACGGATGCACTATTGCATGCTGCGCAACGGGAAAACCTACTGGATAGGGTAGAAGCAGAACTTTATCAAAGTGTTTGTTTGTTAGAACAAAACCGTGATTTAAGTTTTGCTTTAAATGATAATAAATATGATTTATCTGCAAAAACTAATTTGGTGCAGACCGTATTTAGTATGCTTAATCCCTACGCGCAAGAATTATTACTACGTGCAGTAACGTTGTATAAGTATGCTTCAATTAGCAATACTTTAGGTACGTTTATGAATGCGGTTGCAGAACGCGATAAGCATTTAATTGCTACTGCAACCAGTTCAATTGCTTTAACATCTGCGCAGGAGCAACGTTTAACTGCCATATTAGCAAAATACTATGGGCAGAAGGTTATGCTACATGTGAATGTGGATTCCAGCGTATTAGGGGGAATGCGTATTTGTGTGGGTGATGAAGTTATTGATGGTTCGTTAATTACGCGACTTAAGGTTGCTAAAAAGGTTTTTAATAAATAATTTTGCGGTTTATCCGCTTGGAACGAAGGAAAATGTATGGCTGACTTAACTATCCAGCCGGAAGAAATCCGGTCTGCACTTGATAGCTTTGTAAATTCTTATGAGCCAACCAAAGCCGCAAGTGAAGAAATTGGACACGTTACTCTAACTGCCGACGGTATTGCCCGTGTTTCTGGTTTGCCGGGGGCAATGGCCAATGAACTTCTTCGTTTTGCTGATGGTACGCTCGGTTTAGCAATGAATTTGGAAGAACACGAAATTGGTGTGGTTATTCTAGGTGACTTTGCCCGAATTGAAGAAGGTATGGAAGTGTGTCGTACCAATGAGGTGCTTTCTATTCCGGTTGGTGAGGGTTATTTAGGTCGCGTTGTAGATCCCTTGGGGTATCCAATTGACGGTTTAGGTGATATTGCGGATATTGATGAACGTCGGGCACTGGAATTGCAGGCACCGGGGGTAATGATGCGTAAGTCGGTACACGAGCCTTTGCAAACTGGTGTTAAAGCTATTGATGCGATGATCCCTATTGGTCGTGGTCAGCGTCAGTTAATTATTGGTGATCGTAAAACTGGTAAAACTGCTTTGGCAATTGATGCCATTCTTAATCAAAAAAGTAATTGGGAAAGTGGTGACCCCAATAAGCAAGTACGTTGCATTTATGTGGCTATCGGGCAAAAAGGTTCAACTATTGCTTCGGTTCGTTCTACTTTAGAGCGTAACGGAGCCTTGGAATATACCACGATTGTGGCCTCCCCAGCTTCCGACTCTGCTGGATACAAGTATTTAGCTCCCTATACGGGTTCTGCAATTGGGCAGCATTGGATGTATCAAGGTAAACACGTATTGATTGTCTTTGATGATCTTTCTAAACAGGCAGAAGCATACCGTGCAGTGTCGTTGTTGCTTCGTCGTCCACCGGGGCGTGAAGCCTATCCGGGTGATGTTTTCTATTTACATTCTCGTTTATTGGAGCGTTGTGCGAAACTCTCTGATGAATATGGTGCGGGTTCAATGACTGGTTTACCAATTATTGAAACTAAAGCGAATGACGTGTCTGCCTATATTCCTACAAACGTAATTTCTATTACGGATGGTCAGATTTTCTTACAGTCGGATCTTTTTAATTCTAATCAGCGTCCGGCAGTAGACGTGGGTATTTCGGTTTCTCGTGTGGGTGGCGATGCGCAAATTAAGGCTATGAAGCAGGTTGCGGGTACGCTAAAAATTACGTTAGCTCAGTATCGGGCACAGGCAGCTTTTGCAATGTTTGCCTCGGATTTGGATGCTACGACCCAGCGACAGTTAGCTCGGGGTGAGCGTTTGATGGAACTTTTGAAACAGCCTCAATATACTCCTTATCCAGTGGAAGAACAGGTGGCATCAGTTTGGGCGGGTACAAACGGTTATCTTGACGATATTCCCACTGCGCAAGTGCACGAATTTGAGCGGCAGCTGCTTGATTATTTGCGTCATAACACGGATGTACTAACGCAAATTTTAACGGTTGGAAAATTAGATGATTCCATAGAAAACTCCTTACGTTCCGAAGTGGAAAAATTCCAGAAAAATTTTCTAGTGGAGGCGAATATTGTGGTTGATGATGCTGCGGAAGGTAACGAAGCAGAAGCCACCCAAGAGCAGATTGTGCGCCAGAAGCGAGGCTAATTGTGGCAGGTACACAACGCGTTTATAAGCAAAAAATTCGTGCTACCGCGACACTGGAAAAAGTTTTCCGTGCCATGGAGCTAATTTCTGCATCGCGTATTGGCAAAGCTAAAGATAAGGCGATGGGGCAAGATCCATATACGCGTGCTTTAACTAATTCAATTGCGATGGTAGCGGCACATGCAGATGAAGATCATCCATTGGTTTCAGAACGTACCGATACGAAACGAGTGATTGTGTTCGTAGTGACTTCGGATCGGGGTATGGCTGGTGCCTATTCCGCTTCTATCCTACGCGAAGCAAACTCTTTACTTACGGAACTTAAGAATGAAGGTAAGGAGCCACTATTATTCGTATCTGGTCGTCGTGGAGTTACCTATTTTAATTTTCGGGGAATTCCGATGGAACAGAGTTGGACGGGAGAGTCGGATAGTCCAAGTGTTGATACTTCGGCAGAAATTTCTAAGATTTTCCTAGATTTGTTTTTAGCTCCTACTGATGCTGGAGGTGTGGGAGAAATTTATGTGGTCTCCACAAAATTTGTATCCATGGTGTCACAGGTAGTGCAAATTCGTCGGCTTTTACCTCTGGAAATAATAGATGCAGAGCATGCAGGTGATGCGGAACATGATGAGCAAGCTCCGCTTTACGAATTTGAACCAAATCCGAAAGCAGTATTTGATACTTTACTTCCTTTGTATATCTCACAACGTATTTATTCATTGTTGTTGATGTCAGCAGCGGCAGAATTAGTTGCTCGTCAACAAGCTATGCATTCGGCTACGGAGAATGCTGGGGAACTTATTGAAAAATATACTCGCCTTGCGAATAATGCTCGTCAGGCTGAAATTACTACGGAAATTACAGAAATTATTTCTGGTGCTGAAGCGCTGGGCAAATAACGATAGGAATAAAGAATGGTAGTTGAGGAAACTAAAGGAAGCTCCAACGGTCGTGTTGTGCAGGTAGTGGGTGCAGTTGTGGACATTGAGTTCCCGCCTGATGCCTTGCCAGAGATAAATAATGCTCTAATTACGGAAATTACTGTAGCTGATGAAAATGGTACTACTACCAATAAGATGACTTTGGAAGTTGCCCAGCATTTAGGTGATAATCTAGTGCGAGCAATTGCGATGAAACCAACTGACGGTTTAGTGCGTGGAACAACCGTAATAGATACCGGAGATCCAATTACCGTTCCCGTTGGTGATATTACTAAAGGGCATGTTTTTAATGTGACCGGTGATTGTCTAAACCTTAAAGACGGTGAAGAGTTTGAAGTTAAGGAACGTTGGCCAATTCATCGTACTCCGCCAGAATTTGATCAGCTTGAGCCAGAAACTAAGATGTTTGAAACCGGTATTAAGGTTATAGACCTGCTTACTCCCTATGTGCAGGGTGGAAAGATTGGTCTTTTTGGTGGTGCTGGTGTAGGTAAAACAGTTCTAATCCAAGAAATGATTCAGCGTGTAGCGCAAGACCACGGCGGTGTTTCGGTATTTGCTGGTGTAGGTGAACGTACCCGTGAAGGTAATGACCTAATTATGGAAATGGACGAAGCGGGGGTTTTAGAAAAGACAGCACTCGTATTCGGGCAGATGGATGAACCACCAGGGGTGCGTTTACGTATTGCTCTTTCGGGTTTGACCATGGCGGAATATTTCCGTGACGTGCAGAATCAAGACGTATTGTTATTTGTTGATAATATTTTCCGTTTTACACAGGCGGGTTCGGAAGTTTCCACCTTGCTCGGGCGAATGCCTTCAGCCGTGGGATATCAGCCTACTTTGGCAGATGAAATGGGTGCACTCCAAGAGCGTATTACTTCTACGCGGGGGCATTCGATTACTTCTTTACAGGCAATTTACGTGCCTGCGGACGACTATACTGATCCGGCTCCAGCAACTACCTTCGCGCATTTGGATGCCACTACGGAACTTTCCCGTGATATTGCTTCTCGTGGTTTATATCCAGCCGTAGATCCCCTAGCGTCTTCTTCGCGTATTCTTGATCCGCAATACGTGGGTAAAGACCATTACGAAGTGGCAACGCGCGTTAAACAAATTTTGCAGAAGAATAAAGAGCTCCAAGATATTATTTCTATTCTTGGTGTGGATGAGCTAAGTGAAGAAGATAAGGTTACGGTGGCTCGTGCACGTCGTATTGAGCAGTATCTATCACAAAATACCTATACGGCAGTTAAGTTTACGGGCGTTGAGGGTTCTACCGTGCCAGTTGCGGAAACCGTGGAAGCATTCCGGCGATTGTGCGATGGTGAATATGACCATCTGCCAGAGCAAGTTTTCTTTAATATCGGTGGTATTGATGATATTGAGCGTGCTTGGCATAAGTTACAGCAGGAAAATAAGTAATGAAACTGCAAGTAGTATCGCCGCTCGGAGAGCTTTTCGTAGGAGAAGTCACCGAAGTAATCGTACCCGCTATGGATGGGGAAATGGGTATTTTAGCGGGACACACTCCGCTAATGGCTGTGCTTAATCCAGGTATGGTACGTTTTACGGATTTGGACGACCAGCGCTATCGGATTGAAACGGGTAAGGGCTTCGTAACCGTAGATTCAGATAATGTTATGGTCGTGGTAGAAACTGGTACACGTTTATAGTAGGGATTTTCTTTGCGTATTGTAGTTGCCCAATGCTCGGTTGATTATTCGGGTCGTCTGGATGCACATTTAGAACCAGCCGTACGTTTAATTATGGTTAAAGCAGATGGTTCGGTTCTAATTCATGCAGATGGTGGCTCTTATAAGCCCCTTAATTGGATGAGTGCTCCGTGTACTATGCAGATTATTTCACCTAATGATGATGAATTGGCTGTCGGGGTAACTGAAATTTGGAAAGTTGAGCATGCCAAAACCGACGATCAGCTTCTCATCAATCTGTTTCAAATTTATTCTGATATTGAGCAAAATTTCGGGGAAGAACCCGGTTTAATTAAAGATGGAGTAGAAGCGCATTTACAGGAGCTATTAGCACAACAAGTGGAGTTAATTGGTAAAGATATGCGCTTAGTACGCCGTGAATTTCCTACGCCAATTGGACCGGTAGATTTAATGTTGTTGGATAAAGCGGGTCAGCACGTGGCGGTAGAAGTGAAACGTCGGGGAGAAATTGATGGAGTGGAACAATTAACCCGCTATCTTAATTATTTAGATCGTGATTCAACGCTTGCGCCCGTACGTGGAGTTTTTGCGGCACAAGAAATTAAACCGCAAGCACGAGTGTTGGCAACAGATCGTAATATTGAGTGCGTCATTTTAGATTATGATGCTATGCGGGGTATGGAAAATTTAGAATATAGGCTTTTTTAATGCGTCGTTCTAAAAAATATCAGCGTCCTGTTAGGGAACTTAAGGTGCATCAATTTGGTACGATTGCTCATTATGAAACTGGACGCGATGGATTAGAATATCGGGTGCAGCATATTCGGCAGGCGAAAAAACAATATATTTGTCCCAGCTGTAATGGACTAATTTTGGTGGGTGAAGCGCATGAAGTGGCGTGGACAGAGCAAGCGTTATTTGGGGCAGAAGCGGGATTACGGGATCGTAGACATTGGCATAGTAGCTGTTGGAAAGCTCGCGGAAGACAACAATAAATAAATATTTATCGTATTTGGATCTGATGGTAGGGTGTAGATATGAATACTAAACTTGCTTACCAACGCAGCGGTGTTAAATCTGCTTTGCCATTATTACTTTTACACGCTTTGCCCCTGGACTCTACTATGTGGGATGAGGTGCGCTCGCGTTTAGGTGATATTGATGTTTTAACTATTGATGCTCCTGGATTTGGCAAGTCGGTTGCTGGAAATGAGCTTGGTGATGGTAGTCCGTCCATTGGGGCTTATGTGCAGGAAATAAAAGCAGTATTGGATGAACTAGGCATAGCGCGCGTTGCTGTGGGTGGTCTTTCTATGGGTGGTTCGGTAGCTGCGGAATTTGTGGCATGTTATCCAGATATGGTGGCAGGTTTAGCACTTATGGATACGAATATTACGGCTGATGATCAGGAGCGTAAAGATTTTCGAGAGAATATTGCCCAGCAGGCTGACGCGGGCAAGGGGTATGAAGCCGTGCAAAATTGGACAACTATTATGCTTGCTCCTAATGTTGCTTCAGAAGTACGTGCTTCGTTAGATGCACGTTTTCAGAAATTACCTAATGCGGGTTTAGCCTGGATTCAACGAGCTATGGCCCTACGGGAAGATCGGGCAGATGTGGTTGAACTGGTTGATGGGCCAGTGTATTTCGTGCGGGGAAGTGACGATTTAACCTGTGATTTAGAGTCGTTTATGCATTTAGCTTTGCATGCTAAACGTCCACGCATTATTGAAATTGAAGGTGCTGGGCATTTTACGGCCGATGAAAAACCTGCGGAATTAGCAGAAGTGTTACAGGAATTTGTAGCTGAACTTTAGTTTTCTGTTTCTGGCTCCGCGTTCTTTTCTGCCGTATCTATAATTTCTGTAACGGCTAACGGGCTGTTGGAATTATTTAACAAGATACGCATATCGTTTAGATAGGTATTTAAGGCATTTTGCTGTTCTTGTAGTGAGTTTAAATGAGCTTCCGCATTTTCACGTTTAGTTTTCATTTCTTGTTCGGCTTGTGCAATTAGTTCTTCTGCTTGTGTTTGCGCATTACTAATAATTTCTTCACTACGTGCTTTTACTTCAGCTAAAGTATCACTTGCTTTTTGGGTAGCTTGGGTGTTTAGTTCTGTTGCACTCTTAGTAGCCTGTGCAATACGTTCTTCGGCTTCGTGTACTTTAGCTTCAGTTTCGGTAACCAGTTGATTTAGATTTTCGTGAGTTTGCGCGGTTTTTTCTGCGAGTTCAACGGCTAATGCTTCTTTTTGTGAGGCTACATAGGTGTCGGTTTCAGCACGTAGCTTTATGATTTCATTTTCAGCTGCGGTACGTAGTTGAGTTATTTCTGTGGTTGTGTCATTACGTAGCGTAGTTGCATATTCTTCAACTTCGCTACGTAAATTAGTTGCATAGCTTTCTGCTTCATTACGTACCGTAGCACTGTATTCATTAGCGTCATTTTTTATACGATTAGCTTCTTGTTCAGCTTCAACTATTTGTGTGGTTGCTTTTACTTGAGCCTCAGTAAGTAGCTGTTCTGCTTCCATACGTGCACTATCACGTAGCTCGTTGGCTTCGTTTTCAGCTTTGGTTTTAATTAGTTCTTTTTCCCGTTGGGCAGAGTCAAGCATTTGAGAGCTTACTTCTTGGGCATTTTTAGTTTCTGTTTGATTTTTTTTGGTGCTAGTTTCTGTAAGTTCTTGAACTTCTTTTTGTGTATTTTCTAGTAGTTTTTTAGTTTCTAGCTCTGCTTCATGTAATAGCTTATTAGCTTTTTCTTGTGCTGCGTCCACAATATTTTGTGCTTCTTGCCGAGCTTGTTTCATTACGTCTAAGGATTGGTTTTCGGTGTCACGTAATAGTTGTTCTACGCGGGTACCTAAACCTGAATAGGAGGGGCGTTCATTTTCTTTTACGTTAGTTTTTGCGTCGGTAAGTTCGCCTGAGAGTTGTAGTATTTTTGCATCTAGGTCTTGTACATGTTTGCGGGTGGTGGTGATGGTTTCATTAAGTTCAGCAATTTTTTCCTCAACTTGCAGTCGATCGTAACCGCGCATTACAATTGCAAATTTATTTTCTGTACTCTCCATTTTTCCTCCAACGTCCATTACGTCATTCATAACTGTTAATATTTTAGTTTACCAAGGATTATATTAGCTAATAGAATGATATATACCTATCATTTTAAGACTTTCCTAAATCTTAATGAGATAGAATGTTGTAAAATTGTTATAAAAGATTAAAAGTTATATTTACGTATACATATTAGGGTAGGTATTGATTTGAAAAAGTTATCAACAAAGCTAATTATAGGTATTGGCTTGAGTGTACTCGGTATTATTTTGGTACTGACAATGCTAATAATTGGAGTGGTAAAAAGTAATCAAGAACCCGTATCGGTTACGCTTGATGCACCCGACTCTACGTTTGTTTTTACTTCTGCTGGTTTGCTGGATTTAGAAGTAGATACCGTAAACATTACCTTATCCACTTCCGTTAAAGACGACACTATTATGTGGGGTATCGGCAGAAGTACGGATGTGCGGCAGTATGTAGGTAAATCTTCTGCTACGGAGCTTATCGGAGTAAAAGACTGGAAAACATTTACGACAAAAACTCTAAAAGCTGAAGAAGCAGTAATTAAACAAGACAAAGCAATGTTGGCAAAGCTACCCGCTAGTTCGGATATGTGGTTTAAATCTGGAACAGAGAAACAACAGGTTGAGGTAGAATACACGGTCCCGGAAGGTTTAAATCGTTCTTTAATTGCTACTACGGCTTCTGGTATTGCTCCTAAAGTAACGTTTACGTGGGAACGCCGTCCCAGTGGTTTTTCACCGTTACGCACGGTACTGTTATCACTACTAATTACGTTTGTGGGAATTTATCTTATAATCTCGGAGGAAAAGCATCTGCATCAACTTGCTAATTTTACAGCGGAGCAAAAACGTCGGCGGGCAGAAAAGAAGACACCTGCAGACGTGAACGCGGATATTTTACCGTTAGTTACGAGTGCTCAATTCCCAGAAGAAAATCGTGATGTATTAAAACGAGTTACTAATTATGGTTTGGGAGCGGTTGTAGTGCCTACTAGCGCACGTAGTAATGCTTTGCGAGAGCGCGAATTGGCAGAAACTGACCGATTACTTATTCCGCAAATGTCTGCTACTGAGGCGGTAGTTCAATTGGATGAAATAGATAATCAAGTCTTAGATACGGACTCCAACTTAACATCAGTAAATGCAGTGCCAACTAATGCGGATAGTACTACTAATGAAGTGAGTGATTGGAAAGCGCTGTGGAGCTTTGCTGCCGAAGCTAAGAGAGAAAATGAGGAATATGATGCGTAAAAAATTAACTTTAATGGCTGCTCCGTCCAGTGCTCTTTTATTAGCGACTACTTTAATGCTGGGGGGATGTAGTGGTACTGATACCACGCCTAAACCTAAAACGCATAAAGCGGTAGAAGTTATTTTGCCAGAAGAAAAATTTAAATTTGTAGTAAATGATACGAAAAAATTACTTTCAGAAGCGGATGCTAAGAATAATATTTCTTTAGCGGGAAGTCGTTTAGTTGAACCTATGCGCACCTATCGGGCTGCTCAATATGAATTAAAAAAAGTAGCTGGTGATAAGTATGGGTTATCTGCAGTGGTACTTAATACAAAATCTATACCGGTTGCATCGGGGACGGAATTTCCGCGTTCTTTAGTTACTTTTACTCTGCCAGAAAAAAAACAAAATCTTTCTACTTTAAGTATTTGGAGTCAGGATAATCCACGTGCACAGTATGCACTGTGGGGGCAAACTCGTATTTTTCCAGGTGTTAAAGCACCAGAATTGATTTCTAATTTAACTGATACGCCAGGTTTTCCAAAAGTAGATACTGAAAAATATGCTACTGATCCGGCAAAAGTTCTTGCGGAATATATTGCGTACAATACTAGTCGGAAAATGGGTGACGTTAAATTTACTAAGGGAGATCCACTTTATACGCAGGTAGCTGAACAACAGGACGCATTAGTAAAAACCGTAGGTGATTTAGGTACGGTTACTACCAAGTTTGTTGCGGGTAAAAATGGTTCTCGTGCTGTTGCGACTAAAGATGGTGGTTTGGTAATTACTAGTGAGATGCTTTATAGCGTGAATATTAAGCGTAAAAAATCGGGTGCTAAATTACGGTTACGAGGCAAAGTGGGTACTTTTTTTGCGAAGAAAGACGGAGCGGTTTTAGAAGTAGATAAGCCAGTGTCAGCACAGTATGGAGTGTTGGTTACCTTCTATGTTCCACCAAAAAATGCTAAAGATAAGACCGTATCGGTTTTGGGTGCTTCGCTACCAACTCTAATTACAGTTAAGAAGGATAGCTAAATGGGGGAAATGTCGTTTTACGGAGCGATGGATTTGTCATCGTTAAAAAATAAACCGTCGCAAAATTCAACGCAAAATCTGGGGAACGCGGGAGAAACGAGTGCAGTTGCAGATGTAGCTGGTCTTATAGTAGATGTTACTTCGCAAAACTTAAACACGGTATTAGAAGCATCAGTGCGCGTTCCAGTAATAATGATTTTTTATGCGACTTCTGCACCTACTTCTTTGCAATTACGTGACACTTTACAAAATTTGGCTACACAGTATGGTGGCAAATTCCAGTTAGCACAGGTAGCAACGGATGAACAGGTAGAAATAGCGCAGGCTTTTGGTATTTCTGCGTTACCCGCAACGGTAGCATTCTTACAGGGACAACCAATTCCATTATTTCAGGGGGTGCCAGAGCATAAGGATATTGTGCAGACAATTGATCAAGTGTTAGTGGCAGCAAAAAAGTATGGTATTGATGGAGTAATTGATACGGGTGAAGTTCCAACGGAAGAACCTATACTATCCCCACTTTTACAGCAAACACAGACAGCATTAGAGGCTAAAGACTATATTCAAGCTAGAGAAACTGTTACGCAGGCTTTGAAAGAAAATCCAAACGACATGGATGCTAAGTCATTATTAGCACAAGTAGAACTTATGCAAAGAATCGCGGTTGTGAATCCTGACGATAGTGTGGAAGTAGCACAGCAGCTATTAACTGAATTAAAGAATATAGCTTTAACGGATATAGATAAACAGCTTTTAGCGGCAGATATTGAAACTCGTTATGGTCGTCCCGATGCTGCTTTTGGTCGTTTAATAGACGTGGTCAAAGTAACCGCAGGTGTGGAACGAGATAGTGCCCGTAAGCATTTGTTAAGCCTGTTTGAAGTTGTGGGATCGCATAATGAATTGGTGGCTACGGCACGCAAAGAGCTTACTAACGCCTTATTTTAATGCAACTTTCTATATCTTAATTTTAGCTTAACTGTAGTTTTAATTATTTACGGTAGGAAATAATTATTTGTGTGGTTTTAGATAGATTACGCCGTATGGGGGTAGTTGCATATTAACGGAGTAGGGGCGACTATTATAGCCAATTTCTTCCGTTTCCAAACAACCCAAATTTCCAACTCCTGAACCGCCAAATTCAATAGCATCCGAATTGAAAATTTCTTCCCATTTACCAGCATAGGGTAAACCGAGCCGATAGTCGGTATGCGGTATACCAGAGAAATTACAGACTACGGCGATTACATCTTTTCCATCTGTAGATTTACGTAAATAAGAAATTACATTATGATCGCCATCAGAACTGTTAATCCACTCAAATCCGGAATTATTAAAGTCGTTTGACCAGAGTGCGGGTTGTTCTAAATAAACTTTATTCAATGCTTTAACACACTGCATTACCGCATCATGACCCGGATTATCCGTTAGCCACCAGTCCAGAGAACGCCCGTCATTCCATTCATCAATTTGGGCAAACTCTTGTCCCATAAAGAGGAGCTGCTTGCCAGGGTGTGACCACTGATAGCCGTATAGAAGTCGTACTCCAGCTAATTTTTGCCAGTGATCACCGGGCATTTTGCTGTATAGGGTACCTTTACCGTGTACTACTTCATCGTGCGAAATTGGCAAAAGAAATTGCTCTGAAAATGCATACACCAAAGAGAATGTTAGTTCCCCGTGATGCCAGCGTCTGTTAATGGGTTTTTCTTTTAGATACCGTAGGGTGTCGTTCATCCAACCCATATTCCATTTTAATCCGTATCCCAAACCGCCGTTGTCGGTCATAGCAGTAACGCCATCCCAAGAGGTAGACTCTTCGGCAATCATCATAATGCCCGGATGGTTACGATAGGCGGTAGCATTGGCTTCTTGAATAAAAGCAATTGCCTCCAGATTTTCCCGGCCGCCATAAATATTAGGTTGCCACTGCCCACCTTCACGGGAGTAGTCCAGATAGAGCATAGAGGCTACGGCATCTACGCGAATTCCATCTATGTGGAATTCTTTTAGCCAGTAAAGAGCATTTGCGACAAGAAAATTACGCACTTCGTTACGGCCAAAATTAAAAATGTAAGTTCCCCAGTCTGGATGCTCACCACGCAGTGGATTGGGATCTTCATAGAGGGGAGTACCATCAAAACGAGCCAGCGCCCATTCATCTTTCGGGAAGTGTGCTGGCACCCAATCAATAATTACCCCGATACCGGCTTTATGAATTTCGTTAACTAAATATTTGAAATCGTCAGGAGAACCGAAACGTGCCGATGGAGCATAGTAGGAAGTAACCTGATATCCCCAAGATGGGCCAAAAGGATGTTCGGCAACGGGTAAAAATTCAATATGCGTAAAGCCTAAATATTTTACATGGCCGATAAGTTGGGCAGCTAATTCACGATAGGATAGATCTTTACGCCATGAACCTAAATGCACTTCGTAAACGGAAATTGGTGCAGAGTGTGGATCGTTTTGCCCTCGTTGTGCAAGCCAATTTGTATCACTCCAAGTGAATTCCGAACTATTGATAATTGATGCGGTAAGTGGTGGAATTTCGGTTTGCCGTGCCATTGGATCGGCTTTTTGGTGCCAGGATCCATCTTGATATTGAATATCAAATTTATAGCGTTCGCCAGCTTTTGCTTGGGGAACGAATAATTCCCAAACTCCGGTTTGACCCAGTGTGCGCATAGCAGTTCCCACGCCGTTCCAGCCATTAAAATCGCCGACGATTTGCACGGCTTTAGCATTTGGTGCCCATACGCTAAAGCTGGTACCGGTAACGGTCCCAAAATCGCTGGGAAAAGTACGTACGTGTGCGCCGAGTACTTCCCATAGTTGTTCGTGGCGACCTTCGGCAATTAGATATTCATCCATTTCCCCAATGGTTGGTAAAAAGCGATAACCGTCATCATCTATAACTTCATTATTTCCATAATCGGTTTTGACTTTATAATCTACAATTTTACTGTTGGGAATAACGCATACCCATATTCCGTTGTGTTCGTGCTCCGCGGGAAACTCTCCAGCTTTAGTTATTATGGAAACCTTTTTTGCCCATTGGCGTATTACACGAATAGTAACGTTTTTTCCTTCAGCATGTGGGCCTAAAACGTCATGGGGCATTGGATAAAAGCCATTAGAAACGGCATCTAGTATTGCGAAATCAACGAGTTTAGCTTTTGTTTCCATAATTTTAGTTTCCCACGTTTTTTGTTTGCTGGTAAGTGTTTTCCAGTTTTTATTCTTGTTGTGCTAACACTTTTACATTTAGCACGTGTGCAACCCGTCCTTGCGGGTCTAGTTCTACATAGGGATGCTCTCCCCATAAATATATTTCTCCTGATAATTCATCGGTAACTTCAAATATTGGATTTCCATCCCAATTTGGGTGGGCATTAAAAGCTGCCAAATTTAAATCAATGGTAGCTTCACGCGAGGCATAAGGATCTACGTTAAGTACCACTAATACTGCGTCTAATGTGCCATTGTTTAATTTGCTAACTTTAGAAAAACACAGTATTTTATCGTTTGAAGTTGGATGTATTGTAATGTTACGTAGATGTTGGAGTGCTAAATGATTTTGGCGAATTTCATTTAAACGTTTTATTAAGGTAGAAATACCAATTTCCCATTCATTGGAAAAGTCACGCTCTTTATATTCGTATTTTTCATTGTCTATTTGTTCTTGTGCATTATCGCGGGCTACGTTTTCTACCAGTTCGTATCCAGAATAAATACCCCAGGTAGGAACGGCGGTAGCAGCTAAAATAGCACGTATAGCAAATGCGGAGATTCCTCCCTGTTGCATGTAGGGGGTGAGAATATCGTGCGTGGTTGGCCAAAAAGCAGGTCGCATCCGACTATCCGATTCGTGAGAAATTTCGTGTAAGTATTCCTCAATTTCATATTTTTCGTTACGCCACGTGAAGTAGGTGTAGGACTGATGAAAACCAATTTTGCCCAGTGTTTGCATCATGGGCGGTTGGGTAAAGGCCTCTGCTAAGAAAATGACTTCTGGATGTTTTTTCCGGAAATATGCTAAGAGTCGTTGCCAAAAGGTAAGGGGTTTGGTGTGTGGGTTATCCACCCGAAAAATAGTAACGCCATGTGCTACCCATAGCTCTAAAATTCTTTTAATTTCTTGATAAATACCTTCGGGGTCATTATCAAAATTTAAGGGATAAATATCCTGATATTTTTTGGGTGGATTTTCAGCGTAGGCAATGCTTCCATCAGCACGAGTAGTGAACCATTCGGGATGTGCGGTTACCCACGGGTGATCGGGAGAGCACTGTAATGCTAAATCCAGTGCTACTTCCATATTTAGTGCTTTAGCTTGCGCCACAAAAGCATCAAAATCCGCAAAAGTTCCTAAGTCGGGGTGAATTGCATCATGCCCGCCAGCTATTGAACCAATAGCATAGGGAGAACCTGGGTCATCGGCTTGTGCAACTAAAGTATTGTTTTTCCCTTTACGGTTAGTGCTACCAATAGGATGAATTGGCGTTAGATAAATTACGTCAAACCCCATATTGGCAATGCGGGGTAGTGCCGTAGCTGCCGTCTGTAAAGTGCCAGAAATCCATTTTTGCTTCTGGGTATCGTAATGTGCGCCTACCGTGCGAGGAAATATTTCATACCAAGAGCCAAATAGGGCTTTGTTACGATCGGCATAGATTGGATATAGCTCTGATTCTGTTAAAAATTCTTGTAATGGATAAGTGTTTACGGCTGCTAGCACTGCTGGTGAGGTGGCTACTGCTAATCGTTCTGTGGCAGGGGTGCGTTTTTTGCCAATAATTTTTAGTGCGTCACGAATGGTAGCAAAATGTTCGGTATTACGGGGAATTCCCTGTTTAATTCGTTTGAACAATTCCGTTGCTTCTAAAAATACTAAATTAATATCAATATCTGCATTAACTTTAATTTCGGCACTGTGTTTCCAAGTTGCATAGGGGTCTGACCATGCCTGCACCTTAAAGAACCATTTACCGGGCGTTGGTGGGGTGAGCCAACCTTCATAGCGGGA